>OLSF01000698.1_pt1 | contig 33721 bp, 24 predicted proteins | sample 1672301 | NCBI WGS metagenome assembly OLSF01 (sample SAMEA3136669, study PRJEB25190) | human gut metagenome | biome: human gut; feature: human-associated habitat; material: faeces | place: Austria | collected 2013
GCTTCCATGGCCTTATAATCCACAAGGCCGGGGCCCTTTACCTTTTCATTGCCTACATAGATATTTTCCACCACGTCCATGCTGGGCACAAGGTCGTTTTCCTGATAGACGATGTTGATGCCCAGCTGTTTGGAAAGCGTAGGGTCCAGTTTCTGATAGGTTTTTCCATCCACTTCAATAGAGCCGGCCGTCGGGGTATACGCGCCGGACAGCACCTTCATCAGAGTGGATTTTCCGGCGCCGTTTTCACCCACAAGGCAGTGCACCTCGCCGGCATAGACGTCGAACGTGATGCCCGACAGCGCCCACACACCGGAGAACTCCTTTTTGATGCCCTTCATGGAGATCACCGGTTTGCGATTCTCATAGTCGATCGACATGGCAGCTCTCACCCTCTTCTTCGAATAAACACACCGCCGGCCGGCCCGGCGGAAGGCGGGCGCAGGCCCAGCCCTCACACCGCGGCCGGCCGGTGGATGCATGTTGCTTCTCAATCAGCGGTTATGCCGCACACGGGCGGCAACAGCCTTTGTCAGTTCGCCTGCAGGTACTCGTAAGCAGCGGCATAGTCATCCCAGGCAATGTAAGCGCTGGTGTCGTCAGCCGTCACAGGGATAACGGGCAGGGCGGTGAACTTCTCGGCGGGGTCTTCGCCCAGCGCCACCTTGTTGTACAGGTTCAGGAACGTCTTCACGCCCTGGATGGAAACCGGGGCCGTCATGCAGGCAGCCTCAACGCCGTCCTGCAGCATCTGGAAGTCGTCCGGGGAACCACCGGTGGACACGATGGGGATGTTCTCTTTGCCGGCGTCCTTCAGGGCGTTGTAGCAGCCCTGAGCCATCATATCGTTGTTGGCAAAGATGTAGTTGAACTCGGTGCCGGAGTTGATTAGGTCGGTAGTAACGTTGTAAGCCTTATCCGTCAGCCAGTCGGCATGCAGCGTAGCAACGACTTTCACATCGACGCCCAGCTCTTCCAGGGCGCGGTCAACACCTTCCTGGTACTTCTCGTAAACACCGGCACCTTCCTGGCCAGCGCAGAAGAAAATCTTTGCCTCGGGGTCCTGCTCTGCAATCCACTTGATAGCAGCTTCGCCGATCTTGTCATACTCACAGGCAACGGAAGCAATGTAATCGCCCGGATCATCCAGGCCGTCCATAGCAAAGTTCTCGATAGTGACGGGGATTCCGGCCTCGTTAGCCATCTTGACCAGCTGAGACCCCTGCTCGGTAGAGATCGGGAAGACAGAGATGCCGTCAACGCCCTGCTGAATCAGGGATTCCATCGCGGTGACGGAATCTTCCAGGCTGTTCTTGGAATCCAGGACGACGGTTTTAACGCCATTCTGCTCAGCGGCATACTCAAATGCCTTGGCAGAATACTCATTCCAGATATCCGACATATCGTAGGCGATATAGCCGAAGGTCAGATCCTTCTTATCGCCGGTGCTTTCCGCAGCAGAAGAAGACTCTGCCGTGGAAGAAGCAGTGCTGTCGGCTGCCGGTGCGGCCGAGCTTGATGCAGCAGAGCTGCCGCATGCTGCCAAAGAAAGCATGAGCGCGGTGGCTGTTGCAATAGAGAGTGCCTTTTTCATGTGTTCTAAAACCTCCATATAAATAATGTAGAAAATAATATTATCCGGCGGTGGTACCTACCGCAGAATGTACTTATATCTTGTAACCGAGATTTTCTAAATAAGCCGCCGATTCTTTAACGGCGGTATTGATCTCATCCAGATCTTTCGGTCCTTTTGCGGTAAACTCAATTTCGAGGCTGAGCGGAGCATCGTTATTAGCCTTGTCCAGTTTATTGAAAAGCGTTTTAAAATCGACGTAGCCCTTTCCAAGTGCAGGAAAATCCCATGCATCGCGCGCGCCTGCCTTATCCTTGATGTGCAGGTACGCCACATTGTCCATGCAGTTATCGATATCATCTGCTGCATCTACATTGCCATAGAACACGCAATTTGCCGTATCGTAGTTGATTTTTACCAGATTGGAATTTACTGCCGTGACGATTTCATTCATGATTGTGCCGGTCGCATGCTCACCGTGCAGCTCCAGAACCAGCATCAAGCCATTTTCTTTCAGATGCGGGATCAGTCCTTTGATGTTCTGCACCAGAACTTCGTTTCCGGTTTTTGCTTTATCCTTTAAATGGGCCTCACCGATTGAGGAGACAATGTATTTACAGCCGAAGAAATGCGCCAGGCGCATATTCATAATAAAATCAGGCAGTCTGTCTGCATCCATAAGGTTTGTATGACCGCTCATCGCAAAGGGGACCAGATCCAGCTCTTTCAGTTTGTCCTGCACATGGCAAAGACTTGCAAAGCTCTGGTCCGGAAAGACGTGTTCTGTCCATCCCTTTGTTGCCGTCAGTTCTACATAATGGAACCCCGCTGCGGCGATTCCCTCCAGTGCTTCATCGATTGAGTAACCATGGTAGCAGTTGGAATTGACACCAATAATTCTGGGCATCATAATCTCAAGCCTCTTTTCTGCATCAGTCAGCGTATAGGCCGCCTTGCATCTGTTCAAAGAAATCGTAGTAGTGATCAATATAATATCTTGCAGCACCGCCAAGCTCGGAATCCAGCCCCAGCGTAGAATACTGGATCCAGGTGTTGGACACAAACTCTTTGAAGCCGCTATTTTGTACTTCATCGCGGATGTTGGAAAGGAAGAACGGGCCAAGATTTACGCCCATACCGCCAATCACCACAAGCGACGGATTGAAAAGCGTGATCAGATTTGAGATCGCAAAAGACAAATCGACCGCTAGATCTTTTATCAGCTCTTTTGCATGGGCATCTCCATCTTCAGCCATGGCACCAATATCACAGTACAAAGGTTTGCGTCCAGCGAAACGGGTCAAATCAATACCGCACGCCTCCGCTCTTTCCGTCAAGGCATTTTCACCTACAACACGTTCAACGCAGCCATGATTTCCGCAAGCGCAAAGCGGTCCGTTTCTGTCAACTGAGAAATGTCCGAACTGCGTTGCATTGCCGCCAGCCCCACGAAGCATTTTTCCATTGGCAAAAAGGCAAGCGCCAACACCTTTTGAGACATTGATATAGGCGAAATTAGGTTCTGTAATGTTGGCAAACACATATTCTGCGTAAGCGAAACAGGCGGTATCATTCAGCAGGCAGAAAGGATAATCATGAAAAGCTTCTTCAAAGCGCTGGACCACAGGGTCACTGTAGCCTACGCCGATCACTGTGGAGAGGATCCGTTTATTTTCTGCATCAATAATGCCCGGTATAATGATGCAGAGACCCATGATGCGTCTATCCCCTACTTTCGGCTTCATAATGTTGAAAAAGGTGGATGTGATCTTGTCGACCTTATCTTCTTCTTCCGTAAGGGGAATCTGATCCCGGAAGGCGATTTTATTATCCGCCGTGATCAGGGCAATATCCAAGCGCGCTCTCCGCCAGCTGATAACCGCCACTAGGTTTTCTGTACCATTGACCCTCAGTTCGTTGGGGCGGCGTCCCATTTGCTGGCTGGCAACGGTCCCGCAGTCAATGAGATACTTGTTGACAATCAGCTCATCAACCAGGCTGGAAACCGTGGGTTTGCTGAGATTGGTTTCTTTCGACAACGCCGCCCTCGAGATACTTCTATTTTGGTTTACCAGTTGGTAGATTTTTTTCAGGTTTTCTGCACGGATGCGCTGTTGAATAACCATTTACAAATCTCGCCTTTCGTGTAGCAAATATCAGGTCCGATTCTTAGTTAGTTAGTTAAGTTATCTTACTTATTGTATCTAAATAGTAACATATTCGCTTTTTGATTTCAACACCTCGCAAAGAAGTTTGTAAAAACTTACAAATATGCTCTATAAAACTTGTGATTTTAACGAAACAAGAATTTAACTTTGCGATTTTTAATTTACCGCCAGTAAACGAACACGCTTTAGAAATACCTAAAAATTAGCAGAAACAGCTACGCCTGAATGCAGGCATGAGATACAAAAGTTCCTGTTAATTTTTTTGATCAGAAACACAGCTAGAATTACATGTGGTGCATCACCATACTACTCTGTTCAATCAAAATCTTGCGTGATTCCGACAATCATTGCTACTATAAAAGAAAGAAGGATGCTTTTATGCGTCAAGACATGATTTTGAACCCTTCCGCAGACGAAAGAGAACGCCAAAAAAATGAACAATGCCGGTGCCCGGTATCCTTGGATGACATCCTTTGACGGTTCTGAGCAGTGCGAAAGCTGGGACATTGGTGCCAGTGAGTTACACATTACTGCGGATATTCCATTCGCTATGCAGCAGTATCTTGATGCCACAGGCGATGAGGATTTTTACCTGCAAGCCATGGAAGTCTACATCGAAACTGCTCGTTTCTGGCATAGCCGTTGCATCATTCATCCTGACGGCTCTGCCGACCTTATGTTCTGCAAGGGGCCTGATGAATATTGTGGCATTACCAATAATAACCTCTTTACCAATTGCATGGTAAAGTTTAATCTTGATTTGGCCATCAAGGCAGCGCTGAAGCTCAAGGAAACCGATCCCAATCGATATTCGAAGCTTTCCCTCAGCGATGAGGAAGTCCTTGCCTGGCATTCTCTGCGAGACAATCTAAAAGAATGTCGCAATCCGCAAACTGGTCGATATTTGCCGGATCCGACCTTTATAATTGATGGTTTCTTTACTTCCAGTATTTGACTTATCACTTGTTGACGTGCATAGTCGCGTACTGTCACAATAAGTTTCTTGACACTTTTCTTTTGGTCTGCTGTTTTGCACAGAAAATCCAGAACAAGATGCAGCCCCGTCAGTTCGTTTGCATCATCTACAAATGCCAGATAGTTTTTATCTTCTTCTATCGTTGTTACTAAATCTTCGTACAGTTCCAACCCGTTGCTTTTAATACAAAGAATTTCATATCCATTTTCACTCGCTAATTCTCTACAAATTTGAAGTGCCAATCTTGTCTTTCCAACACCTGCCGGACCAGAAAGAATCAACACGTCACTTAGGTTTAGCTTTTCTTTTGCCTCATTAAGTTCCGCTTCTCGAAGCTCAAACTTAGTTCCAAGAGGTGCAGACATTTTATTAGCATCATGTACCTGTACGAAATCTTGTATGGACATGATTTGCCCTGTATCCACACTTACTTCTAAAAAGTCTTTCGCAATGCGCGGATAGTGCCAATATATATCCGATCCAAGATTATCCAGTCCTATTAAAGTCAGCTTTGAATTTCTTGCTTTGCAAAACTCGTTTAGTGTCTGTGTATCCCCTGCTGAAAGTCGTCCACATGTATGGCAATATACAATTTCTCCAACATTTTCTGCAGGAATCCCGGTCTTGTTTGCATCAAAGCACTTTTCTAAATCTTGTAAAGCCTTTTTAACGAAATCGTCTTTCTGGGTAGTGTACATCACAAAGACGTACTTCCCATCTTCTTTCAAAAAGTAAGTATCTGGATTTCCCTTGGCCGTTTTATTTGTGCCCGTTCTCATTCCAAGGGAATATCCTATTCCATAGCCTTTGCACGTCAAATACGCATCGCAGAGATTTTGAAATGCCCCACCATCTAATTGATCAATTCTGTATTGTATATCTGTAAGTTTAGACATAGAGCCCTCCGTCTGAAATCCTTACACTTCAATAGCCATATTACCTGTAACTTGTGTCATAACTGTCTATGGAATGATGAGGCACTTTTTGAAAAACATCCACACGAAACCCCGTTGCTTTTCGGAAATTTCGTGTGGATGCCTTTTGGGACTAATTCATAATCAAGACATTTTCCTTATCTCGGCCTCAAACGCACTCTCCGTCATATTTGCACGAAGTGCAGCATCCTTGATGCTCAGCAAACCATCTTTAACAAGCCCTACAAGGGTAGTTACTTTGCCCTCAGTTTTGCCCTTTTCTTCTCGTTCATTCATCATATCCTCAACCGCTTTGCACACATCAATCACCTCCGCGTCCTCTGGAATGTCCAGAGGTGTGTTCGTTACAGCTTTGATTACTCTTGCCGCGTTCGCTTCCATAAGCATACGCGGGTTGTCTGTCAAAAATTCAGTTAGTCTCTTTTTATCTTTAGAATACTTGATGTACCCGATTACCTCCCGGAGACTTGTCGAGAATTTTTCCAAGTCCTCTTTTCTCAGTGTTGCCGGATCTATCAAGTGGATCTGATAATCCTGCACAAAGTTCAGCAGGCTCTCATTCTTGACTGCCATCATTTCATGCAAAGACAGCGGGCCATCCCACTCGTTCGCTCCAAAGTGCAGCACCAACGTAATGACAGGTGTGATCTTATCGTCCTTATAGAAGCCGGACAAGTACTCACCCCTGCTGTGTCCTTTCGAGCCATCGGTGCGATGCTTTGCTGCTATGTCAGCAACCTGCTTGCCATACTGGAGCGCATCATAAATGATATTGCGAACAGGCATTGCATAGTGAATATCGGTTTGGTTTTCGATACCCAAAAGAATGTAAGCTGCTTCGCCGTCCTGTTTGATGACCGCCGATTTCAGCACATCACGGTATTTTTGCACCGCATCATCCGGCTGGGTTCTATTCTCGTTCTGCGCACCAAACGGCAAAGCTATTTCTGTTGTATCCAATTCCTGCAACTGTGCAGGATTGACAACTGCTTTACCACCGTAAATCAGATAGTTAAATGCATCTGCAAATACAGTATTTTCCTTCATATAGGCTTTTGTGACCGTATCAGCTAATCCCATTGGTGTACACCTCCCCTTTTTCACCTCTTGTTCTTTGTCTCCATCTTACCATAAAGTGTTCTTTTTATCAAGTTTTGTTTCACTCCAGATTCTTAATTTTCTGCGAACGGTAGTTCATAATGTGTTTCACTCAAGGTTCCTTATTCTAGCGGCATTGCTTTCTCATATCCACCAATGAACCGTATTTCAATTTCATTGCGAGACCTCACCGTGATTTTCTCAATAATCCGCGCGGTCAGCGCATCGTCATATTCTTGGATTTGCAGGTCCTTGGCTGACAGCAGCATTTCCGGCCGGCTGGCTTTTTCCTGTCGGGTGGCGCTGTCCTCGATGGCTTTTTTCAGGCTCTTAATTTTATTATTCAGCTTTTTCAACCTGTCATCCAGAAACGGAGTATCCTCATCGAAGTCCAAAGACATTTCCAGCAGTCGGTCAAATTCCTGCTGGGTCTGCTCCAGCCGCTCCTGTAAATTGGGCTTTGTGCTTTCGCCGGTCTGGATGTTATGCAGGATGCCGTTGATCTGGGTGGCAACCTCATCGGTGAAGTTTGCCGCCAAATCCTGCACCGCTTTCAAAATGGCACGGTGCAATTCTTCTTCGGGGATGGACGGCGAATTGCCGCAGAATTTCGTTCCGTACTCGATGCGGTTCACGCACCGCCAGACGATTTGCTTTCTGCCGTGGATATTCCAAGTCACCCGCTTGTAAGGGCTGCCGCAGTCACCACAGAACAGTCGTTCGGACAAGGCGTACTTGCTGTTATAGCGCCCGCGGCGGCGCTTGCGTTGATTGGCAGCCGACTTACTGTTGCGGCGGGCAATCTCTGTTTGCACCTCTCGGAACATTTGCTTACTGACGATACCCTCATGATAATTTTCAATGTAGTATTGCGGAAGCTGCCCGGTGTTTTTCTTATGTACACCCGTCAGCACATCCTCGGTAAAGGTCTTTTGCAGCAGCACATCCCCACAGTATTTTTCGTTTTGCAGGATACGCTGGATGCTCTGCGCCGACCATGCGGTGTTGCCACGAGCTGTGAGCGCACCCACGGTTTCCAGCTTTGCCTTGATGCTTTGCAGACTGTCCCCTTGCAGGTAGCTGTTGAAAATCAGCCGAATGATTTCAGCCTGCTCCGGGATGATCTCCGGCTTGCCGTCTGCCCCTTTCCGGTAGCCGATAATTCTGCCATAAGGAAATGCAAATTTGCCGTGTTTATATCCCATGCGCTTGCCGCGGGCAACATTTTGGGAGATAGACTCGCTCTCTGCCTGTGCAAAGGCGCTCAGTACGGTGAGAATCATCTCGGAGTTCATGGTGGCGGTGTTGATGTTCTCTTTTTCAAATACCACCGCGATTCCCATCTGTTTCAGCATTCGGACATACTGAATACTGTCCAGTGTGTTGCGAGCGAAGCGGGAAATGGATTTCGTCAGGATAAGGTCGATTCTGTGCTTCTTGCAGTCTTGAATCATCTGGTTGAAACCGTCACGCTTCTTGGTATGTACGCCGGATATACCGTCATCCGCGTAGATGCCCGCAACTTCCCATTCCGGGGTGGAATTGATTTTTTCGGTGTAGTACAGTTTCTGGATTTCAAAACTGCCCTGCTGTTCTTCTTCCTCGGTGCTGACACGGCAGTAGGCCGCCACCCGCAGCTTGCGCGCGGTTCCTTTCTGCCCTGCTCCATCTCGCAAATATGCTGGTATCTCGATGATTTTCATATTGCTCATGGCTTTTCCCCTTACACAATTTGTCCGTTTTGCAGTTTGAGTTCCAGATGATTATCGCGGTACAATATAACCTTGCTGACGACCTCTTTATAAAAAGTTTCCGGGAATCCCTCTGTTGGCACATACTCGGTACACGCCTTTTGTATCAGCAAGGTTGCCGGGTCGGCATCCCCTGCTGTGCAAAATTTGTATTCCAGCTCTGCCCGATGCAGAATTTTAGCAACCAACGCATCCACATCGGGTTCTGCATTCGTCAGCGCCTGCCAGATTTCACGATCCAGTAGGGCAACTTCTACGGATTGCACATTTGCCTGTCCTTCGGGGTTGTGGATGATTTCCGGGTTCTGCCGGAGCCAACACAGTTTTTCCGCAATGGTAGCGGAAATTTCCTCTGCCTGCAATGGTTTCGCCCACATTCCACACTTTCGGCAAAACCATTGATTTGTTTTCGGATGCCAGTATAAACGTTCGTCACAACATCCGCATTGCATATCTTGGCGAAACGGTTGTAATATTGTGGAGTATGCCTGATGTTTTTCACACCTGATCTTCTCAGCCAAATTGTATTGAGTTTCTGAAATAATCGGCGGATATTTTGGATTACCGTAGTAAATTTTGTTTGCAAGGATTCGCCCCACCATGTTTTGATTCCATTTTTTGTCATCTACATGATAAGGAATATCTTTTGCAGACATTATATCTGCAATTCCTTTAAGAGACTTACCTGCCAGGTATTCCTCAAAGATGAATCTAACCGCGTTGCTTTCTTTTAATGCAATCACAATTTCGCCATGTTTGATTTGATAACCAAAAGGGAGATATCGTTTCCTCATTTTGAAGTTCTCCTCTCCGATACCCTCATACCATTGATGAGTTCAAATTCAAACGATGTATCGCTGATGGTCACCTTACTGACTAACGATGTAAAAACTCGCTTATCGAAGTACATCAATGGCTGGCAGGTTCCAAGTAACCTCTTTAACTGTCTTGTGTTTTTTAGAAGTCTATCGATATTTCCGTCTAAGGGCTTTCTTGTCAGAAATGCCTTTTTCTCAAAGAGCTGTTGTTCTATGAGGTTTTTTCGCTCCAAGTATTGGGAATCCTCGATAAGCCCTTGTGCATAGATTCTTTCCAAGTTGTGCTTTTGCTTTGCAAGGCGTTGAATCTCCACCTGAATCCCCATGCGCATGGTATCTAGTTTTTCCTGATATGATTTAAGGTGTGAAAAATCGTTAAGCAATGGTTCAAATATCTTTTCTTGATTTATTAGCAACTTATTATGCATACATAAAAATGCCCGGCAAAGTTCTGTTTCATAAACAGACTTTACTGGGCATAAGCCAGATTTATTCAAATGTTTCCTGCAGCCCCAAACAACCGCACCTGATGTTCGGGTTTTTCGAGCAAACAATGTTCCGCAGACCGCACAGTATAATTTCTGGTCGAACAGCTTTTCTGCTACCTTAGGCTTATGGGGGGCTTTCATTTTCAAAAGAGACTGTACTTTATCAAAATCTTCATCAGAAATAATAGCCTCATGGCTTTTCTCGATATAATACTGCGGCACTTGCCCTCGGTTATGGCTAACCTTGGTTGGAAATAGATTCGCCGTATAATGCTTTTGATATCTGGTATCGCCTTTGTAGGTTTCATTCTGGAGAATTAGCTGTACCGAAGAATATTGCCAGACGCCTGTTTCTTTCGGGTAAGTATTATTTAAATATTGTGCAATTTTAGAGATACTTTCTCCCTCAAGATATCTTTTGAAAATATCTGCAACAATCATTGCTTGTTGATTGTTGATTACCAAAAGGTGATTTTCCAGAGAATACCCAAACGGCACAGAGGAATTTGTATATGTTCCATTCTGCATCCGCTTGCGGATACTCCACTTTAGGTTCTTAGAGATTGACAGCGATTCCTCCTGTGCCACAGCGCAGATCATGCTCAGAATCATTTCACCATTGGCAGTTTCTGTGTCAAAGCCCTCTTTTTCAAAGACAACCGTTACGCCAAGGCTTTTCATTTCGCGCACCGATGCCAGCGCATCCGCCGTGTTGCGGGCGAATCGGGATGCCGATTTGACCAGCACACGGTCAATCAGCCCGGCGCGGCAGTCGTCCATCAAACGGTTGAACTGCTCACGGTGTTTGGTGCTGGTGCCGGTAATGCCTTCATCGGCATCCTTACCATCTTGCTTTTACAAACTTTTTTCATCTGTTTTGCTTGCGTATCCAGCACAGATTGATTTCTAAGTTGCGGTGTTTTTCTATCCCGATGTTCGCTGCCAAGCGAATAGTCTTACTTCACACCCTTGTCACCAAGGTCTGACAGGTACCGCGCACGGCATAGCTGCCGCTGCCTGCGGGCAGGAAGAAGCTGTCGCCTTTCTTGACGACCACGGTCTCACCACCGCAGGTCAGCTCACCCTCGCCGTCTGTGACGAGCAGCGAAACAAAGCTCTTCTCGTCCGCTGTGTCCTCAAACGCGCCGTTCTTGGCATCCACGGTGAAATATTCACCCTGCGCCAGATGGCTGCCGAAGTCATGCTTGACAGGCGGGGTGCGCAGGGTCACGTCCAACGCCTTCTCCACGTGCAGGGCGCGTGGCTTGCCGTCCGCCCCCACACGGCCGTAATCGTACACACGGTAGGTCACGTTGGAGTTCTGCTGTACCTCGGCAATGACAATGCCCTTGCAAATGGCGTGCAGCGTGCCGGCCGGAATAAAGAAGCAGTCACCCTTGTGCACCGGCACGGCGTTCAACACCTCGGTCAGGGTGTTATTCTTGATGCGCTCCTCAAACTCCGCCTTGGAGATTTCATGGTCAAAGCCATAGTACAGGAAGGCACCCGGCTCACAGTCCAGCACATACCACATTTCGGTCTTGCCGTACTGATGCTCGTTTTTCAGCGCGTACTCGTTGGAGGGGTGTACCTGAATGGACAGATTGTTCTTTGCGTCAATGAACTTTGTCAGGATTGGGAACTGTTCAAACTTCTCGCAGTCGGTGCCAAGGCAGCCCGGGTGGGCGGTCACATAGTCCGCCAGCGTTGTGCCGTCCGCCAGATAGCTGGGACCGTCCGGGTGGCAGGAAAGCACCCACGCCTCGGCCAGCGGGTTCAGATCGCTCTTGATGCCAAAGTCACTGCGCAGGCGGCTGCCGCCCCACAGGTAATCCTTGCAGCTGGGAGTCAATTTCAGTATATTCATATGGATCTCCTTTACCTCAAAATTTCATTTTTTACTCAGGCATCTTCTGTTTCCTGTTCTCGCAAAAAATAGCACACAATAAACGCTGACTGTGTCATGCCCAGCCAGAGTAGAAACACCGCATTCCAGCCTCGGCTATGCCGCCGATGCCCCGTGCGGTCGCAGCTGCACCAAAATAGGTTATGGCGCTCAGCACAGGGCGCTAAAATCTTCACTTTAAGCAAACCACTTCTCGGCGTCTTTCACAATTTCACATTCGACCTTTTCAGCAGCTTCTCTGTTTTCGGCACTGACAGAAATGTAAATTTTCAGTTTCGGCTCCGTGCCGGAGGGACGCACGACAATAGAGCAGTTATCTTCCAGCAGGAACTTCAGCACTTCAGACTTGGGCAGCCCGTCCAGGCCATAAGCATAATCCAGCAGCTTTACAACCTTCTTACCGCCAAACGCTTTGATATTACCGCGGAATGCCTGCATAATGCTCTGCATCTTGGCAAAACCGGCGCTGCCGTCGAACTCGTAGCTGTGCAGGGTGTTCAGGCAGTAGCCATAGGTCTTGTACAGCTCGTCCAGCTTATCCAGCAGGCTGATGCCCTTGGTGGCGTAGTAGCTGAACATCTCGCAGATCATGTAAGCGCCGTCCACGCCGTCCTTGTCGCGGACGTAGGAGCCGGTCAGGTAGCCATAGCTCTCCTCAAAGCCGAACACATAGCTGTCTGCCCTGCCCTGCTTTTCCAGCTTGCCAATCTGCTCACCGATAAACTTGAATCCCGTCAGCACATTGATTGTCCGCAAACCATAATGGGTAGCGATTTGCTCGCCCATATCCATCGTCACGATGGTTTTGATCATAACCGGGTCAGTGGGCATCTTGCCGTGTTTCACACGCTGGCAGCAAATATAATCCAGTAACAGCATACCTGTCTGGTTTCCGGTCAGCAGTTCATATTTACCCGCCTTGTTCTTGACTGCAATGCCCACACGATCGCAGTCCGGGTCGGTGGCAAGCAGTAAATCCGCATTGCACTTTTTGGCATACTCCATGCCCAGTGCCATAGCTTCTTTAATCTCCGGATTCGGGTACGGGCAAGTCGGGAAGTTCCCGTCCGGCTGCTCCTGCTCCTTGACCACGGTGATGTTGGTGTAGCCCATCTCCTTCAGTGTGCGGGTCACAGGCTTCAGGCCGGTGCCGTTCAGCGGGCTGTAAACAATAGCCGCATCCTTATTGACTTCTTCGCCAAACAGGACAGACTGATTCTTGACCTCATTCACAAATGCGGTATAGACTTCGTCCGGGATGTACTGGATGTTGCCGCTTGTAACACCTGCTTCAAAATCGCTAGTCTTGACGTCTGCAAAAATGTCCAGCTTCTCGATTTCGGCAAGAATCTCCGCAGCAGCCTCAGTGGTAATCTGGCAGCCATCTGCGCCGTAAACCTTGTAGCCGTTGTATTTGCTGGGGTTATGGGAAGCGGTGACCATGACACCCGCAGAGGTATGCAGATAACGGGTCGCAAAGGACACGGTAGGCACCGGCATCAGAACAGGCCAGATACTCACCTTGACCCCATTGGCTGCAAAAACACCAGCAGCGACTTTTGCGAACACGTCGCTCTTGATGCGGCTGTCATAGCCGATTGCCACAGAAGGCTCTGCAAAGTTTTTCTTCAGATAGTCAGCCAAGCCCTGCGATGCTTTTGCGACCGTGTAAATGTTCATGCGGTTGGTGCCTGCACCGATTACGCCGCGCAGACCACCCGTGCCAAAGTCAAGGTCACGGTAGAAGGCATCCTCGATTTTGGCATCGTCCAGCGTTTTCAGTTCGGCGGCAACATCGGCATCTGCCGTTGCATTAGCAAGCCATCGCTCATATTCTTTTTTGATGTCCATCTTAATTTTCCTCATTCCATGCGGCTTTTGGCCAGCAGGGCTGCACCGATGACCCCTGCGCGGTAGCCCAGCGTGCAGGCTGTAATGCGGGTATGTTTTTGGGCAAAATCATGTCCGAACACCATGGGCTCCACGGCGGCACGCAGCGGTTTCAGCAGGTTTTCACCCTGGTTGGCTACACCGCCGGACAGCCCGATGACCTCCGGGAAAAAGATGTTAATCAGGTTGGCAATGCCTACCGCAAGATAATGAATGTAGGTATCCACAACCTGCTGTGCGGCGGCATCCCCCTGCGCTGCGGCATCAAAAGCCGTGCGACCGTTCACGTCTTCCGGCTTTGCGGCCAGCACGTTCAGCGCACTTTCCGGGTGGGCAAGCCGTGCTTCTTTTGTCATGCGGATCAGTGCGGTGGCACTGGCCAGTGCCTCAAGGCATCCATGACGTCCGCAGGTGCAGCGCGGGGCGTCTGCTGTATCAAGAATCACCATGTGTCCGGCTTCGGAGGCGGCGCCGGTGTAGCCTGTCAGCAGTTTTCCATCCAGTACAACGCCTGCACCAACGCCGGTTCCCAAAGTAACGACAACGGTACTCTGTGCGCCTTTAGCGCAGCCCGCAAGAGCCTCGCCCAATGCAGCAACATTTGCATCATTACCAACGGCAACCGGCAGACCTGTCTTTTGCGCCAGATATTCCTCCATTGCAAAATCATGCCAATCTAGGTTGTTGGAATACAGCACCGTTCCGCCGTCCACAGTTCCCGGGCATCCGACACCAACACCTGCAACGTCCTTTCCCTCCGCCAGCTGCAGGCACAGCGCTGCAATGTCATCGCAGACAGCTTCCGCCGGGCGCGGCAGGTTTGTGGGGGTGTTGGCTTCGCACAGAATTTCACCCTCGCTGTTCACAAGTGCGGCCTTGATGTTTGTGCCGCCAAGATCTACGCCCAGATACAACATACGCCGTTTCTCCTTCCTTGCTTTACTCTACGGTCAGGTCGGCGCGCAGCAGAATATTCTCTGCATTGTCGCCAAGCTGGAGTTCAAATTTTCCGGGTTCTACCCGCCATACATAATCGGGACCAAGGGTACGCAGCTGCTTTGGCCCGATGGTCAGTTCCACCCGACGGCTTTCACCGGGTGCAAGCGTCAGACGGCGGAAAGCTGCCAGCTGGCGTTCCGGCTTCACGACGGAGCTGAACATATCCCGCACATACAGCTGCGGCACGGCATCGCCGGTGTACTTGCCGGTATTGGTGACTGTGACACTGACAGTGACCGTGTCCTGCGGACCGATCACACTGCGACTCAGGGTCATATCGCTGTAAGCAAACGTTGTGTAGGTCAGACCGTAGCCAAACGGATACAGCGGCAGCCAGTCCATCTCCACATACCGTTTTCCGCCGCCGGGTCGCCGGCTGTAATGGCAGGGAATCTGCCCGACACTGCGCGGGAATGTGATGGGAAGCCGTCCACCCGGGGCTGCATCGCCAAACAGTGTTTTTGCAATAGCGGTGCCGCCCTGCTCACCGGGGAACCACGCCTCCAGAATGGCAGGCAGATGATCGTTTTCCCAATTCGCCGTAACGGGGCGTCCGCTTTGCAGCACCAGCACCACAGGGGTTCCGGTTGCATAAACAGCCTGTACCAGCTCAAGCTGCCGACCGGGCAGGTTCAGGTCGGTGCGGTCAAAGTTCTCGCCGCTGGTCTCCTCGTTGTCGCCCATGCAAAGGATGGCGACATCCGCTTTGCGTGCGGCTTCCACTGCTGCGGGGAAATTTTCCCGCCCGGCGCTGTACCCGAAAATCACGCGGGCGCCCCGCCGGTCGTTGACAAACTCAATGCGGATTTTATAAGTGCGTCCGGCCTCAAAGTGGAAATCCAATGCCTGATCAGCGCTTTTTTCCTTGCCCCAGCCATCAATCAGCAGTTTGTCATCCACATACAGGCGCATGCTGTCCTGCGTGCTCAGCCCGATGCAGCCATCCATTGTGCGGGGCATGACCACAGAACCCGTCCAGGCAACGCTGAAACAGTTAGCATCCAGTGCAGGATGCGGCAGCGCGAAAATCCAGTTGAAGTTGACGGTACGATCCGTGCGAACCTGCACCGGTTCGCCCTGCGGCACAGGTCCGTTATAATAGCGGCCTGTCAGCCCGGCTTTGCCGTTTTCATCGTACAGCATGGACGGACCAAACGGGTGCAGCGCCTGCCCCAGAAAGTTGCAGCCGCGCTCGTACAGCACCTCGGTTTCGGGGCTGACTGCAGCACGGATTCCGTCCAGCACAGAAACCCCGCCTTTACGGCCGCGTGTTTCGGTATAGTCGCCATAAGAAACCGTATCAGCTGCCGGACCGATGACTGCCACGCTGCGCAGGTCTTTTCTGATCGGCAGCAAGCCATCATTCTTGAGCAATACGATGGATTTTTCCGCTATTTTTTCCGCGGTGGTCAGGTGTTCCGGGCAGCGCAGGATTTTATCGGCGCGTTTTTCATCCGTATAAGGATTTTCAAACAACCCCAGTGCAAATTTCATACGCAGCACACGCCGACACGCCGTATCCAGCACCGACATCTTCATGGAACCGCTTTCAATCAGGTGGGCAATCGCTTTCTGCCAGACATCATGCGGAAAGTCGTAAAGCTGCAAGTCTACGCCGGCTTCCAGACCAAGGCGGATGGCCTCCTCCGGCGTTTCGGCAATAAAGTGCCAGTCATACAGGCGGGAAACCGCCGTCAGGTCGCTGCGGACAAACCCCGGCATACCAAACTGCCCGCGCAGCACATCCGTTAACAGCTCATGGTCCATGGATACCGGAATACTGTCGATGGAGTTGTAGCTGCACATAGCGTCGCACGCTTTGCCGTCTGCAAAAGCCGCTTCAAAGACAGGCAGACAGTCGCTGAATACATCGTGCCGTCCCATGGTGGAGGGGGCGCAGTTCAGTCCCCCCACAGGGTTGCCGTAGCCGACGTAGTGCTTGGGTTCGGCAGCCACGGTGTCCGGTGTCGTCAGGTCTGTCCCCTGCATACCCAATACGGTTTCGCGTGCAAACTCAGCACAAAGGTATGTGTCCTCACCATAGGATTCTTCCGCGCGACCATACCGTGGATCACGAATCAGATCCATGACGGGGCTGTATGTTTCGTGAATCCCGCAGGCCCGGGACTCTGCCGCAATGGCGTGTCCCATCTCGCGCCCGAGTTCAGGCTCAAAGCTTGCCGCCAGACCAATTTGCTGCGGAAAACTGGTTGCGTTGTTTGTCATCAGCCCATGCAGTGCTTCCTCGCTAAAAAGGTATGGGATGCCAAGACGTGTGTTTTCTATGGCATACCGCTGCACAACATTGGCTTGGGCAGCAGTCATACCGCGCAGTTGCACACTGCCGACACTATTGTGCTGCATCAGTGCATCAAACCGCTGCATATCCACGGCTGTAACCTTGCCGTTTTCGTCCTGCGTTGTAAAATCGCCGGAATAATACTGATCTGTCTGCAGGATCTTTTCTTCAAGGGTCATCCGGCTCATCAGGTCGCTGATGCGCTCTTCTGTCGAAAGATCCGGGTTCTGGTATGGGTACATCTTTTTTCTCCCTTTATGTTACAGAGGGCAATTTTCGCCCATTTATAATCAGGTTGGCAAAACCGCCGATGCCTGCCACAAAAAACAGCAGCGAAATTGAGCTGTCCCCCATAGATTTTTCCAGCATGGGCTGGATGGCGGTTCCCACTGCGGCCGATGTGCAGGTGGCAATGCTGCTCATGGCAGCCGTTACGCCAAAGTAAGCGGTTTTGCCGCTTTCAGGACTCAATGCAAATTGCAGGTTTGTGCTTGCCAGTGATGCGCCGCCTGCACAGCCCGCCGCAACGACAATCAGAACCGGCGCAACCAAATGTGCAAAGGAAGGGCGCACAAAGGACCAGCCCAGCGTGCAGGAAAGATTCAGGAATGCAGTAAGCCAAATAACGCAGTTCCACGCAGTGCGGTCGGCCAGCCGCCCCCACACCCAGCTGCCTGCCATGCCCACAACAGCGGACACGACACCCACCGATGTGATGAAGGTGTGGCTGAGCCCCAGCACCCGCAGCTCATACACGGAAAGGAACGGAGAAGCAAAGCCGCCAGTCAGCCCGCCGATGATGCAGTAAAAAAGCAATGGACGGTAAGCAGGGTCGCGCACTGGGCGCAGAATATCCGCCGGGCGCATTTTGGAGGTGAATTTTACCGGGTTCTCTCTTACCGAAGCAAGCAGAACGGCATCCACCACAGTAAGCAACAGGCTGACAATACCGATGATAAGAAAGCCGGTATAGCCCTGCCTCTGTTCCAGATAATAATCCAGTACGCGACCAAGTGCAAGTGTTGCCGCGCTGGAAACGCAGGTTCCGATAATGCTCTTGACGGCGTAGAACTGACCGCGCCCGCCTTGGGGGGCGATGCCCAAAACCATGTGTTCCAGCCCCGGCGTAACAAGCCCCGCAGAGAAAAAGCCGATGGTATAAAGCACCAGCACCACAGCGCGGGCATGACCGGGGTCCGGCAGAGCCAGCGGTATCAGCAGGATGCTGCTGACCGAAAGCCGGAACACCACGCACATAAGCCATATAGCCAGTTTGCGGTGGTGCATCCGTTCAAACACAAAGGGCGAGATAAACTGCAGTACGCACCCGAAAGACGGTATCATGGCCGCTGCGGCGCATAAGGATACGGACGCCCCAAGGCTGCTCAAATACCCGGCCAGAAAGTTGCCGGTGGCAACGGCATAAATCACGCCGGCCACTGCGCCTTCGGCAATAATCCGGTAGCGACCCATTTCCAGTTCATTTTCGGTCGGTGTATGCGCAGGAAAAAACAGCTGATAAAGCCAGCCCATGGCTTACCTCCCGGCAGGCGCCTCCACGGTTCCGTAAGCGCGTCCGCGGAGAAGATCCGCGTAACGGCAGATTAGGTTTGTCAGAACCGACAGGCTGCTTTCTTTGCTGACCTGACGCCACTGCGCACGGTAGCGCTGCAGCCAGTCTTCCAGCGCAGCTGCCATGGCATCTGCTTCGGGGCCGTGCGGGCAGCCTGCATTGAGCCATGCGCCAATACGGTTCCACAGCACAATGATGTCTGCCGTCTGGCAGAGTACCTGTACAATCTGCTTTTTGCCGGCAGGAAGGTTTACCGCGGCTGCAAGGATATCTGCCTTTGCCTTTTCTACGGCGCGGTTGGCATCGTCAATCCTTGTAAAGTCCACCTCGGAAAGGATCTCGGCGCGGGTTTTCTCATCACATTCTATCCAGTTGACGGTATTCCGCCAGTCAAAAACTTCATAATCCTGCAGCTTTGCCATCAGACCGGCAAATTGCCCGGTGGTATCGCCGTAATACAGGCGGGAAACCGCTTCGTTCAGCTCGTCAAATTCCACAGGCTCTGCATTCCAACCGAACGCTGCGCCGTACAGGATGCCCGGAATCGTCAGGCGCGGGTCATTGACATGACCATAATCGCCCCAGTCCGTGTTCAAAAGGCCGATGGCGTTGTACTTGTGTGCATGGTGGCACATGGTACGGATATTCAGGTAAGAATTGTACATCAAAGGCATCCAACGGTTCCAGCCACATACGCCGGGGCAAGCATACTGCGTAATCCCGCTGGCGGCAATATCCCGGATCTCATTTTCCCGCTGATGCGGCAGATAGCCCCAGTTCAGGCAGATGGTTTCCTTGGGCAGCTCGGCACAGCTTTCCGGGAAGCGCCACATGATGTCGCCCCAGAACTGCGGTGTCACTCCCTGTGCAACAAGATATTCGCACAGCGCTTTCACATGGCTGAGATACAGGCTGCGCTCGCTCTGCTCCTCGGCGAGTGCCTTGCTGCGCCCCTTGCCCAAATCGAACGTTTCGTCATCACAGATATTGAATTTGCTGCTGCGGAAAAGCGGGCGGTATTCGTCAATCAGCCCTTTTACAAACCCCAGCGCATCGGGATTGGATACGTTCAGGGTATGGTGATTCCCTGCATAGGTATAACTGAACGGAATCTTTTCCGAGTCAGGCAGCTCGCAGAGGTCGCAACAGGTTTTTGTGCTGAGAATACGGTACATATGCCCGAAGGTAGACAAGGAAGGAACGAGTTCAATGTGCCGGGCTGCGCAGTAATCATCCAGCTCCATGATCTCCTGCGCGGTCAGCGGCGTATCCTCACGCCATGCTTCGCTCAGGTCACGGAAAAGATAGGTGTGCTCAATATAAAGCTGCCATTGGTTGATCTTGTAGCGGCAGAGAATATCTGCCACCTGTTTCAGGTAGTCCAGCTTCGGGACACGTCCGCGGGAGCAGTCCTGATAATAGCCTCTGTTGGCAAGATCGGGCCAGTCCTCAATTTCCAGTGCGGGCAGTACGGCTCCGTGCTGTTCAATATACTGGCACAGTGTCTGCACACCGTTGCAGAGTGCTTCATCGCTGCCGGCTTTCAGCGTGATGCATTCCGGCATAATGCTCAGCGTGTAACGGTTTTGCGGCAGGGCGGTATCCACCGTAAGTACGGCGTCACCTGCCCGGGGCTTACCGCGGGTGAACGGCACTTCCAGCCCGGCGTACTCCCGCAGGCAGCCCTGCAGCATCTGTGCATAAAGCAACGCGGCGGGTTCGGTCTGCCACAGGGTGATTCGGCTCTGATTGTCCAGCATATGAACCCCTGCAGGGTGTTCGATCTTATGTGGATTCGGAATAAACTCCATCATCATTTCCTCCAAAAAAAGGCACGGGCGGCGGGCGCATTGCCAACCGCCCGTGCAGAATGTTCGGACTTTGTTATTTAACGGATACGAATTGTCTTGATTTCATACGGCTTTACCGTAAAGGTAATCTTGCCGTCTTTGACTTCAACCGGCTCGCCGTCGGGCTGTTCCAGACAGTTGCAGCTTTCTGCCGCATGGAAGGGAAGGTTCCAGTCCAGGGTGACATTTGTCAGGCTGTTCTCGCACTCATACATACGCACAATGGCACCATCGCCATCCTCGGCGCGTTTGATGGTTTCCAGCACCACATTGGGTGCATCCAGTCCGGCAAGGCTGAAGCTCTCGCCCGGCTTTCCGCCCTGCACAGCCATCGCGGGCTGGTTCAGGAAGAACGCCTGCGGCACCGTGCCGGCTGCCTGCCATTTTTCGGCGTGCGGATAAATGGCGTATGTGAAATGGTGAACTTCCTGATCCGTGGTAGGATTCGGCTCAATGCCGGACTTAATCAGGGTCAGCCCAATCACAGAATCCTTGACGGAATGACCGTACTTGCAGTCGTTCAGCATACTGACGCCGTAATGTCCTTCGCTCAGGTCCATCCACTTCTGACCGCAGCTTTCAAAGCGTGCGCGATCCCAGCTGGTGTTGGCGTGCGTCTTGCGGGTCAGGTTGCCGTACTGGATTTCAAACGTAGCTTCGTCAGTATGGACATTTACCGGGAAGTGAACCTTCAGCAGGCTCTGGTGTTCGTGCCAGTCCACGGTTGTAACAAACTCAATCCGGCGCTGCTTTGCATAGAAATGGATATCCTGCACCAGGGTGGAGTTGCTGTAATTGCGTTCGATGTGCAGTGTGGCGCGCACGGGACCGTTCTCCGTCCATGTGAAGTCCTGCAGGTCGGTGACATCCCAGAACTTTTCGGTATAGAAAATATCGATATCCCAGTTGTCATAATAGATGGGCTTATCCTCATATACGCGGAAGAGGTTGCCTGCCTGACCGGGCTTGAGCACTTCGCGGCGGTTCTCTTTGTCAAAGATGCCGGTCATCTGACCGTGTTCATCAAAGGTGACCGTATAGAACGGGGTGTCGATCTTATGTCCGTCAGCAGCAATCTCGAAGGGCGCAGCCGATGCCTGTGCCGGTACGACCGCAAACGTTTTGCTGCCCTTGGCAGGCAGGTTGTTCAGGAACGCCACAGCACCCTCGGCTGTTTTCTGTACGGGATAAACATTGCCGGCCTCGTCCTGCAAAGCCTCTGCCTTGCAGTCGCCCAGTTCAACCACATCGCTGCGGGCAAAGCCGGTGGTGTTGTACACGGTAACACCTTCGCCTGCGGGGGTCAGTGCATTTAGGCGCTCCTCGCGCAGTGCCGTGATTTCGGCTTCCATCTCGGCATATTCTTTTTTGGTGACTTCGTATACTTCGTGGATGGAGGAACCGGGCAGAATATCATGGAACTGATTGATGAGGATTCCATGCCACAGCTTGTCGATTTCTGCCTCTGGGTATGCGACCTTGGCTTGTGCCAGCAGGCTGAGCAGTTCCAAGTCCATCATGTGCAGCTCAATCTTACGGTTGGAACGCTTGTTGCGCGCCATGGAGGTGTATGTGCCGCGGTGATACTCAAAGTAGAGTTCACCTTCCCATGTGGGCAGGCGGCGGTTGTCCTTCACACGCTCAGCCAGCTCATCAAAGTAGGTGCGTGCAAATGCCTGACGCACTTTGGGCAGTCCCTCGATGCCCTTTTCCATACGGGTGGAGGTTTCCAGCATGGCGCGGGTCGGACCGCCGCCGCCGTCACCGTAACCGTAGGAAATCAGGATATCATTGTTGATGTCCTTCTGCTGGTAGCGGTGCCAGCCGCCGATCAGCGCATCGGGATGCAGGATGCCGTTGTAAGTCGTGAAGAAGTCATTCTCGCTCTGACCGACCCCCAGCGTTGTGACAAGGTGGGTCAGGATTTCGGTGCCGTCAATGCCGCGCCACTTGAAGGTGTCGTAAGGCATTTTGTTGAACTGGTTCCATGCCAGTTTTGTGGTCATGAAATAATCAATGCCGCACTTTGCCATAATCTGCGGCAGTGCGCCCGAATAGCCGAATACGTCCGGCAGCCAGAGGATGCGGTTGTCCACACCGAACTCTTCCTTGAAGAAACGCTTGCCGTACAGGAACTGGCGCACCAGACTTTCTCCGCTGGTCAGGTTGCAGTCTGCTTCAACCCACATACCGCCTTCGGGTTCCCAGCGTCCCTCTGTCACGCGCTGTTTGATCTGCTCATACAGCTCGGGGTAGCGCTGCTTCAGGAAGTAATACAGCTGCGGCTGGCTGGACATAAACTTGTAGTTGGGGTATTCGTCCATCAGTTTCAGCACAGTTGCAAAACTGCGGCACACTTTTTCCCGGGTCTGTGCAACAGTCCACCACCATGCCACGTCAATGTGCGTGTGACCAATGCAGCTTGCAATGACTTCCTCATGACCGGCAAGGTCGGTATAAAGTGCTTTTGCCAGATACCGGCGGGCAGCAGCAATGCTTTGATAGAAGCTCTCGTTATAAGGTGTGCGCAGGTCGATCAGATTGACAGCCTCGTTCAGCACGTTTTCCAGATCGCGGCGGGCTTTGCCGTCCTCTTCCAACCGGGGAAAAGCCTCCAGCGGCACAACCATATCGTAGTAAAGACCCTCAATTTCGGGGTCGATTTCCCGCAGGTCTACAATCAGGTTGAATTCGGTATGCAGGATTCCGGTGTAGGACTGCAATTCCAGACGGTACTTTTGACCGCCCTTGGCGCAGCGGTCCAGCAGGATGTCGCGGTGGTTCATATCCACGCCCTGTGTCACCTTGCCGTCCACAAACAGCAGGAACTGCGGGTTTTTGGCATCGTCCCACTCATCAATCTGGGTGCAGACGTGCATCCACAGCGGTTTTCCGTCCATTTCCTGCGGCACAGCCACATCCGCGCGGAACCAGTAATGCTTGTCCGGTCCGTACCAATGCATGGTGCGGCTGTCAAAGGGTTCAAACGGTGCAGGGTCTGCATCGGCATCTTCCGGGCGCAGGAAGTTGCCCGGCTTTATGAGCCAGTCGCTCGTTTCAAACTTCTGTTTTACAGAAAGCTTTTTCAGCTCATTGCAGATACCTGTGACGCGCTTGTCAAGAAAATCAATGGTGCGCATAGGTCTTTCCTTTCCCTCATAACGAGGCTTCCAGCAATTCAAAGCTGGCTGTTTTTTGCATTTTTGTTTGCGTTAGTGGAACGTATCTACACCGAAATCGTGGTATCAGCAAAATGTTATCCTGTGGCATCTCTTTGCCCCTTTAACATCAGAAAGAGTTCTTCTTGATATAGTCCAATACACGATCCACCGTGGTGAACGCCAGACCGGTCACGGTATCGGCACAGCCGTAGTACATCGCAATACGACCGGTCGCGGCATCCGTCAAGGTGGCGCAGGGGAAGGTCACGTTCGGCACGTCGCCTACACACTCATACAGCTCATGAGGAGCCAGCAGGTAATCCTTGCCGCGGTATTTTACCTTCCACGGCTCGTCAATATCCAGCAGAGCAGCACCAATGCGGTATACATAGCCGTTGCAGGTGTTGATAACACCATGGTAAATCAGCAGCCAGCCCTCATCGGTTTCAATGGGGATGGGGCCGGGGCCAATTTTCATGCTCTGCCATGCAGATTCATCGCCTTTTACAGCACCCATCATAAAGCGGTGGCGTCCCCAATAAATCATATCTTCGCTCTGGCTGACAAAAATATCGCCGAAGGGGGTATGCCCGGTATCGCTCGGGCGGCTCATCATCATGTAGCGCCCCTGAATCTTGCGCGGGAAAAGGACACCGTTACGGTTGTACGGCAGGAAGGCATTTTCCAGCTGGTGGAATGTCTTGAAGTCATCCGTCCACGCAATGCCGATGGTGGGTCCGTGGTAGCCGTTGCACCAGGTCACATAGTATTTGCCGTCCATATAGCATACACGGGGGTCATAGCGGTATTCACGGGTTGTGACCTCCGGGTCGTCCCCTACCAGATGAATCGGGGTATCCTCAATATCCCAGTGCAGACCGTCCTTGCTGAAGCCTGCGAAAATATCCATGCTGATGGACAGGCTGTCGCAGCGGAATACGCCGGCAAAGCCATCCTTGAAAGGCACAACGGCGCTGTTGAACACGCTGTTGGAACGGGCGTTGCCGTCACGACCGATGATGGGGTTTGCATCATAGCGCCAGAAAGGGGTGCGGGTGTTTGCAGGCGGTTCCTGCCACGGAATATTGGGCAGTGCGCTGCCGATGATTTTAGCCATACTTGATTCTCCTTGTGTACTTAAAATAAATCGGGAGCGGGAACTCAGCGTCCCGCTCCCGAAGGTTTCCCTGCCTGCAGGGATAGTATTTGGATTTTTAAAGATTACTTATTGGTAGCCATGAAAGCGTCAACCTGGCTCTGTGCCTCAGCAACGATCTTGTCAAAGCCGGCAGCGCGCAGTTCTTGCATCATCTGGGGAACCATAACTTCGGGATCAGCCGTACCGGTCAGCAGCTCGCCCTTGTAACGCTCTGCAATCTGGATGCAGTTTGCCAGTTCATCAGCGATGGGGGTGGTGTCGAGAGTGAAACCAAGCAGGACAGAAGGCTCAGCCTTTTCGTTCAGCTCTTTAACTTCGTCGAACTGGTTGAAATCGAAATCGTCGGTCGGGGTGATAGCGAAGAAGCTGCCCTGGGTGTAACCTGCCATAGACCAATCCGCGTTGTTCTTATGGACGAAGGTTTTGCTGTCATCGGTGTAATCCCAGTTGTCGCCCTGAACGCCGTAGTAGAACAGGTCACGGACGTAGGTGTCGGTGTTTACCAGCTGCAGGAATTGCAGTGCTTTTTCGGGGTTGGCGCAGTTAGCGGAGATGCAGTTCAGAGAGCCGCGGACAGTTTCATTGGAAACGATGGTCGGACCCCACTTCTGGGCAACGCACTCAACGCCGAGCTGCGGACCCCAGGAAGTGATTGCCGCACCGGACCAGCCCTGTGCAATGGAGCAAGCCTTGTAGTTTGCATCTTCGGGACGGGTTGCAGCGTCAGAGTTGATGATACCTTCGTTGTACCACTCATGGAAGGTTTTCAGAATCTGCTTGACGTCATCCTGCTCAACAGTAGCAACAACCTTACCCTCGCTGTCATCATAGCGCACACCCAGGGGATACAGACCGGCGCCAAGCTGGTCATACATATAGGACTGGTAGCCGCCGCCGTTTTTGTTCAGAGGGAAGGAAGCCTCGCCGTCAGTGTCCTTGATAGCCTTCAGGGGCGCAGTCAGTTCATCCAGGTCGGTGATGCCCAGCTCCTTGGTATAGTCATAGCCGGCAGCCTCGACCTTTGCCTTATCCCAGACAACGTACTCGCTCTGAGAAGAATCCTTATAGGTAGGCACACCATAAACACGTCCGCCCACTTCGCAGGCTTTCCAATAATCTTCCGGAACGGAAGCGTACAGTTCAGGAGCCGCTTCCTTGACCATATCGGTGATATCCAGGAAAGCACCGGTATTGACGTCGTTGTTATAGGTGTTGACGTTGGTGAACAGGATGTCGTATTCACCGCTGGTGTTCACAATAACATTGCGGCGGGTGTCCCAGTCGCCCCAGGAGATAACCTCCATGTCGATGTTGACGCCGATCTTATCTTCCAGATACGGGTTAATCTGTGCCAGCCATGCATCGTAGTTAGAAGGCATGCCAGAACCAACGGCCACCCATTTCAGGGTGACGACGTCCTTGGAGGGAGCAGCCGTAGGAGCAGCCGTAGAGGTGCTGCTGCCATCGGTGCCGGTGGAGGCAGAAGAGGAACTGCCGCCGCAGGCTGCCATGCTGAGGGCCATGGAACCGGCCATGCCCAGCGCAAGCACTTTGTTGAACTTTTTCATCTGTTTTTCTCCTTTGCTTGTGTAAAGTTGTGTATCTTCATTCCCCTTATAGGGGAACAGAACCAAATGTGGTGGGAAAATTGAATGGGTTTATTTGTTAGCATCGATGTTCTTATACAGTGTTTTTCTTTTTCAGAGTCTTTCTCTTAGCCCTTAACCGCACCAACCGTCAGACCGGAAATAAAGTACTTCTGGAAGAACGGATACGCGCACGCAATGGGAATGACGATAATGATTGCGATTGCCATACGAACGGATTCGGACGGCATCGAGTTACGGTACTGCTGCAGACTCAGACCTGCGCTGGGGTTATTGGCGATGTACTCCAGGTTCTTCATCATGTTGTTCAGCAGTGCCTGCAAGGATACCAGCTTGGAATCCGAAATATACAGGGCAGACTGGAACCAGTCATTCCAGTAGCCAAACGTCAGGAACAGTGCAATGGTGGCAAATACTGGCTTGGAGATGGGCACCACAATACGCCAGAAAATTTTCATCTGGGATGCGCCGTCAATCTTTGCCGACTCAATGATGGAATCCGGTACCGTTGTTCGGAAGAAGGTCTTGCAGATAATAACATTGAAGCTGCTCATCGCCAGCGGCAGAATCAGACACCAGATGGTGTTGTTCAAATGCAGCATATTGGCAACAACCACATAGTTTGCAACCATGCCGCCATTGAAAATCATCGGGATGAACACCATCCAAGTGAAGAAGCCTTTGAGTTTATAGTTCGGGCGGGAAAGCACATAGCCAATCATTGTGGTCAGCAGCACACCCAGCACCGTACCCATAACCGTGACCACCACGGAAATTATGAGTGAATTAAAAATCGTTCCGCGTTCATTCCAAAGGAACGTGTACGCCGCCGTGGAATATGTATCCGGGAAAAGCCTGTACCCGTACTTTGTGATAGAATCCGTGGAGGAAACGGAAATCATAAAGACGTAGAACACCGGAAACAGACAGACGAAGGAAAGCAGTACAAACAGAATGTTAAAGCAGGCATTCGTTGTTGGCTTAATCTGGTTTAAGCGGAACTTCGCACGAGCTTCCTCTTTTTCCAGCTTTTTTTCTTCGGCCTTTATCTTACGCTTTTCTGCCAGAGTCATTTGTGTGTTCTCCCTTCATCAAATAATCGCGCTTTCTTCATCAATCTTGGAAACGATGAAGTTGGCAACCAGAACGGTCGCGCAGCAGCATGCAGCCTGGAACAAACCTGCGGCAGCAGTTCTGCCGATTGTCACATTGCTCTGCAAAGCCTGGTAGACATAGGTGTCAAATGTGCTGGCAACGTTGTACAGTGAGTTGGGAACACCCTGCGTAACCTGATAGAACAAGCCGAAATCGGAATAGAAGATGTGGCCGACATTCAGAATGAACATCATAACGATGATGGGTTTCAGTGCCGGCAGTGTAATATATTTGGTCTGCTGCCACTTGGTCGCGCCGTCCAGCGTTGCCGCCTCGTACAGCGTACTGTCAATGCCGGTAATACTTGCAAGGTAGACAACCATATTATAGCCCATGGATTTCCAGACCTGCATGAAAGTCAAAATCAGCGGCCACCATTTTGGCTGAGAATACCACATGATTTTATCGCCGCCGAAAAACTGTATGATAGTGTTCATCAAGCCCTTGTCGGGGTTCAGGAAGGCGTAGACAAAGTAGCTGACAACAACCCACGAAAGGAAGTACGGGAAGAACATCATGGTCTGGTATGCTTTAGAAGCGATTCGGCTGTAAATCTGGTTAATCAGCACAGCCAATGTAACCGGAATTACAATGTTCAATACGATAAATAAGATGTTATATAACAGCGTATTGCGCAGCAGCATGGCAAAGGTGTTGCTGGTAAGGAAAAATTTGAAGTTGTCAAACCCTGCCCAGTCGCTGTGGAACAAGCTGTAAAGGAAGCTCTTTCCCGGAGTGATCTTGAAGTTTTTGAATGCGATAATCAGACCGAACATGGGCAGGTAGCAAAAGACTGCGTACCAGATGGCTGCCGGAAGCCCCAGCAATGTCAGCTCCGTGTCATCACGCGTCCAACGTTTGCGGCGTGGCTTCGTTGAAGCTGAAACTGCCGACTTATCCTTTTTCATAGAATGTGCCCCTTTCTTTCGGCGAGCCAATTGTTAACAACTGTCAACAGTTCATGTTAACTCACCGTTAGCTTTACAGTCAACTTTTGTTGTCATTTATTAACCCAATATTAACATTTGCTTTTGTGTCTGTCAATCGTCGTTTTGCACAAATTGCGCATCGTTTTATTGTATTCGTGTATTTTAACGGATTTTACCCTATCTTTCTGTGCATAATAGCCAACATTTTCAACATTGAGCATTAGCAAAAGTTAACATTTAGTGTTGCCTTTCTCTTGTGATTGTGCTATACTTTCTATAAACTAAAAAAATGGAGGGTTTCTTTCATGAGCAAACCAACCATGCAGGATATTGCCGATGCTCTTTCTGTTTCCAGAATCACCGTATGGAAAGCGTTAAGCAACCGTCCCGGCGTTTCGGATTCTATGCGTGCCCAAATCCATCAAAAAGCCACCGAGATGGGCTATTTCCACACTCCCTCTCCGGATACCACTGCGACCGTCTCTGCTCAACTGCCTCCCCACTCACGCACTGTGGCGGTAGCCGTGTGCCGACCGGAGTCCTCTCTATTCTGGATGCAAATCATCCATCAGATTGCCAAGGATCTTTCCAAGCATAATGTCAACCTCATGTACACCTATCTCCCCACAAATTACAAAGCGGGCTATGTGTTGCCGGAGCCTTTGACAAACGGTACAGTAGATGGTGTCATTGTACTGAACACGTATTCTGCCCCCTTGCTGCGGCTGTTATCTTCTTTACCTATACCAAAGGTTTTTCTGGACACGGTTCCTTCTGTCCCCTATAACCAGTTGCATGGGGACCTGCTCATTATTGAGGGTCGTGACCTTATCCGGCAGATTACAAGCAATCTGCTCCGTCATGGATGCCGAAAGCTCAGTTTCATAGGCGATGTAGAATATGCCCAGACAAACAAAGAACGCTACGAGGGATTTCTGGATGCGCTGCATGAGCATGGGATCATTCCAAACCCCAGTCTTTACCTTACCGGGTCATTGGGTCTTCGTACCCATTATGAGGAAATCAGTCACTTTCTGGACTTTTTGCCAACCATGCCGGACGGTATCGTCTGTGCCAGCGACTATATTGCTCATTTCATCCAGCGTTATCTTGAAGAAAAAGGGATAGACCCTGAAGGACGTATCGTACTGACGGGCTTTGACAACAACAGCGAATATTTGAACGTTGCCGACCGTATTACAACAGTCGATGTAAAGCCGAAAACCATCGGTTCTCGCTTGGCCGCCAAGATTCTTTTTGTGATAGAACACCCGAAAGCGGCGCCCGAAGTCAGTTACGTTTCTTCCGAAGTGCTTTACCGCGGCGTGCTGGCATCCGATCCAAAAGCTTCAAATCCTGACGAGTCTATTCTATAAAGCAATCAGCTACATGGTTTTTTCACCAAATAAATAGCAGGACATCCGCGGTTTTGAGGTGATCCCAAAAAGTCAGGGCCATATTTTGAAGTAAAAATTGTTCAAGCAGCCGAAAGGGCTTGTTGTCTGTGAATTGCAGGCGGCAAGCCCTTTCGTTTTGCTCTGATTCTGCGGTTGTTGTAGTAATCCAGATATTCGACGAGTTCCTGTTTGAAGTGCTCCATGGACTGAAATTTTTCCAGATATATAAGCAGATTGATATATGCCTACCGGCTGGCAGCTCTTGTCAGCCCCTGCATAGTCCGCAGAGAAGTATCCTGTGTAATATATAAAGTAATCTTCTTGTTTGTACAAAGTTTTTCCAACGGGTGCAGAAATAATGCCGCGCTTTCCATAATCTGTCCCCCCATGCAGAGCGTGTCCGGACAGAATGCTTCGATCTGCGGTTGCAATGCATCGCACAGCTGTTCACCAAAGCACCGGAAACAGGCTTTGGCCCGTTTGTCCCCGGCGGCGATGCGTTCAGCAAGCGCACGACCATCCAGCGGCACACCCAGCATCTCGCCGGACAGCTTTTCCAGCCCCCGCCGGGAAATATAGTCGTCTACGCAGCTGTCCCGAAACGGTGCATTATAAAAATATCCGTTTGGCGGCACACCGGGTGTACCTTCTTCAGCCAGAAATCCGTTCACCCCAAATGCACTGCCGCAGCCGGTTCCCACTGCTACAAACAGAGCTCGCCCGGCTTGCGTCGCCTGACCAAAGGTCATTTCCCCCAACGCAAAGGCCGCTGCATCATTGATAAATTGAATCCTTTGCTCCGGCAAGCCGCTGATTTCGGAGAATGCTCGGCGCAGATTGCAGCCGTACAGTGCATCGTATTTGTCCAGTCCTTGTAAAAGGCAGATGCCGTTTTTATAGTCAAACGGTCCCGGAAACGCAAGATCAATTTCAATGGGAACAGCATTTTCCGGGCAGATACTGCTAAAAATCCAACCAAAGTTTTCAAGCAACGTTTGCCTGTCCGCGCCGGCCATTGCCGGGAAATGGCGGACAGGTGCCAGAAAATTTCCTCTTTTATCCAGAGGCGCAGCCTTGATTTCCGTACCGCCCACATCCAGACACAGATATACTTCCTGCATTTTATCGCCCCCGGTTGATTTCAATATTAAAGCTGCTCCGGCTTGCCGGATAATAACTTTCGCTGTATTCCACCGCAATACCGTTCTGGCTATAGCCGGTCGAGACAATATAGACTGTCGGTTCAAAAGGCGACAGTTTAAGCTCTGCCGCGACCTCTGCCGGGGGCATACGCACATCCAGTCGCTGAGAGGTTCGCATGACGGTCAGCCCGCGACTGTCCAGCATTTCGTAAAAGGATGCATCCGTAAAGTTTTGTTCTTCCATTTCCGGGAAAAGGCGTACCGGCACATACACCGTTGTATACACAATGGGGCAACCGTTATACATACCTTCCAGCCAGCGCAGCCGAACCATCCGGGTCACGCGTTCCCCCTCGGCAAGACCCAGTGCTTTGGCGGCAAGCTTGCCCGGTTTTTCTTTTTGCAGTGCCAGCACGCTGGTGTGCAGGTGGTTGTGCCGTTCCCGGCTTTCTTCCTGATAGCCGATCAAGAACCGCGTGGATTCGTGCTGTATTTTTGGTTCTGTCACATAGGTGCCGCTTCCCTTGACCCTTGTCAGGCGTCCTTCCTGTTCAAGCAGGTTCAGCGCCTGACGAACCGTGGGGCGGCTTACCCCCATAGAAACAGACAGCTCGTTTTCTGTGGGAATGCGGGTGTTCGGCGGGTATTCCCCATTCTGTATCCGATTCCTTAACTGCTGTACAATCTGAAGATATCGCGGCTGCGACATACTATATCTAACCTCCCTGCTGATGTGCTGTTTCCGGCGTTCTCCGCGCAAAAATATTGTCACAGCGCAGATTTATACCACACAGAACTTCTGAATCAAGTATACCATGCAGACGGCAACTTGTAAAGATGTAATTACTAATTTTAATTTTATTCAGAAATGTATTGACATTTGTCCCGCTTCCGTGTATGTTGATTATATCGTACAAAATATCCGAAAGCAGGTGCCTTTTATGCCGAATCCCTCTACTTACCCTTACCGGCGCTTCCCCACCATACAGGTCGGCGCCGCCGACCATGCTGCACGGGGAACCGATGCCGTAAAACAGGAACTGCACGCCCTGTGTGCAGGCAGCAGCAAAACCGTTGTGACGGTTGAATGCTACCCCGGTACCGATCAAGCGGAGATCCTTGCGCTGTTCCCGCACGCTGAACTTATCATTCATGCAGATGATCTGGCAATCCAACCCGCTGAGCTGGATGCAAAAATCGAACACGAACTGACGGACGACCCTGTGTTCGGCATCATGACCACCTGGCAGATGAAAGATTTTTACCCGGAAGAAGCACTGTGTGCCGCCCGGGGAAAAATTGATGCCGTAACGGATGGTCTGGTACTGGTTTACGGTGTCGGTGCCTCTCTTGTGGAACGTGCAGACATCACCATCTATGCGGACATTACGCGGTGGGAAATTCAGCTCCGTTTCCGCAAAGGGCAGGACAACTGGCATACAGCCATGCATGACCTGCCGCAGCGCGCAAAATATAAGCGCGGCTATTTTGCCGAATGGCGCTGGGGCGACCGGATCAAGGACAAACTGCTGCCGGTTTTTGACTATTATCTCGATACCACATCAGCCGGCAACCCTGCCATTGTGCCGGGTACCGCTTACCGTGATGCACTATCCAAAGCTGCGGCGCAGCCGTTCCGCATGGTGCCTTACTTTGACCCGGGCGTTTGGGGCGGCGACTGGATGAAAACGCATTTTGACCTGCCCGAAAACGGCAGCAACTATGCTTGGAGCTTTGACGGCGTTCCGGAGGAAAACAGCCTGCTGCTGGATTTCGGTTCCTGTGTTGTGGAAACACCGGCGCTCAACCTTGTCTATGCGCACCCGCGTGAGCTTCTGGGTGACTGTGTTCATGCACGCTTCGGCAAGGAATTTCCCATTCGTTTTGATATGCTGGACACCATGCACGGGCAGAACCTTTCGCTTCAGGTTCACCCCCTGACCGAATACATCCAGAGCCATTTCCATATGCACTATACACAGGATGAGAGCTACTATCTTCTGGATGCTGCCGGCGAAGCCCCTTGCGTCTATCTGGGCATTAAAACCGGTACAAAGCCGGAAGAAATGATTGACGCCCTGCAGACGGCCCAGAACGGCGGCAAGCCTTTCCCGGCAGAAAAATTTGTCAACAAGATTCCCGTCAAGAAGCATGACCATGTGCTGATTCCGGCCGGCACTGTGCATTGTTCCGGTGCAGATACCATGGTGCTGGAAATCAGCGCTACACCCTATATTTTCACATTCAAGCTGTGGGACTGGGGTCGTGTTGACCTTGACGGCAAACCGCGCCCCATCCACCTTGAACATGGTGCAGCCAACATCCAATGGTACCGTAATACCGAATGGGTTCACAGAAACCTTGTCAACGCAGTGGCAGAAGTTTATACCGGCGAAAACGGAACGGTTGTGCGCACCGGTCTGCATGAACGGGAGTTTCTGGACACATTCCGCTTTACAACATCTTCTACCCTGCCGGTACATCGCAACGTCAGTGTGCATATGCTGAACCTGGTTGATGGTACGCGGGCGGTTCTGCGCAGCAAAAGCGATGCGTTCCCTCCTCTGGAGCTGCACTATGCCGAAACCTGTATTGTTCCTCAGGCAGCCGGCGATTATGAAATTTCCAGCCCGGACGGCAGCGAGGTCAAGGTCATTCTTGCCTGTGTTCGCAACTGAGTTATCCTATATGCTGCTGGCTGCCAATCAGGACAGCGGCTGCATCACCTGCTTCCGCAGGGATGAAAAGACGGGACGTCTGGAACCGGAAAAAGCGGGAATCTCCTGCCCTGTACCGGTATGCATTGTGGCACATCCGGTGTAGAATCGCCGGCATTTTATCAATCTC
>OLSF01000710.1_pt1 | contig 33333 bp, 33 predicted proteins | sample 1672301 | NCBI WGS metagenome assembly OLSF01 (sample SAMEA3136669, study PRJEB25190) | human gut metagenome | biome: human gut; feature: human-associated habitat; material: faeces | place: Austria | collected 2013
GGTAGATATTATTGGAAACAGCAGAGGATTTTCCGGGCAGCAGTGGAAGCGGGTGGAGAATTACCTGAATCAGAATAAGGGACGGCTATTTCCGCGTATAATATGATTCTGATCAAGACTTACATTGAGCAGCTTCCTCCGGCACTGGAAGAGTCTGCCAGCCTGGACGGAGCAGGCTATCTTACCTGTTTCTTCAAGATCGTCCTTCCGCTCTGCAAGCCGATCATTGCAACTGTTGTGGTATTCGTAGCGGTTGGCCAGTGGAACTCCTGGTTTGACAATCATATTTATACCCGTGCAAACGAGAACTTGACAACCTTACAGTATTTACTGTACAACTACTTAAATGAGGCACAGAGACTTGCCGAACAGCTGAAGAATGCATCCAGTGGAGCAGACATGACGCAGGCTATGGCATCCCTTCCAATCTTCGCACTGTATCCATTCATGCAGAAGTATTTCTCAAAAGGAATTATGGTGGGTGCTGTAAAAATTTATCCATACAAAATTCTGTAACAACAGAGTATGAATTGGAGTGCAAATTCCGGCTCATCTGAGCACGATATCCGTAAGCGCTTAGATCTTGGGTAGCTTTACTGTCTACGTTTTTAAACTCATAATGATAGTAAATAGATTTTTACTACACTCCGCTTGATAGGAGATAGAAATTTACTACATTTGGAGGTTTCATTATGAGTAAGAAACGTGCTCCAGGGCGTTCCCTGGACGAATGGATGGAACTGGTAACTGAATGCAGACAAAGCGGCCTGACAGATGCTGCATGGTGTAATGAGCATGGGATATCTCCTAGCTGTTTTTACAATGCAGTTACCCGTCTCCGCAAAAAAGCCTGTCAGATACCGGATCCAGTTGGAAAAGCCAGCACTCTTGACCTTACATCCCATAAACAGGATGTAGTCCAGATTGCTATAGAACCGGAGTCTTCTCCGGCAGGACTGATCCCAGATAATGGAAACAGACCTATGCACCTTGACAATTCACATACGATTGAAATCGAAGCAGACGGATTGCTTATACGAATGAGTAACGAGATCAAACCGTTACTTCTGAAGATGCTTATGGATACGCTTAAGGAGTCGTTATGTTAGCGGACATCTCAAGTGTTGATGCAATCTATATCGTCTGTGGCAGAACAGATATGCGCAAGTCCATTGATGGATTATGTGCAATCATCCAGGAACAGTTTTCGATGGAGATCGACCATGCACTTTTTCTTTTCTGTGGTCGTAAATGCGACCGTATCAAAGCTATTTTAAAAGAACCTGACGGGATCGTTATGATCTACAAAAGACTGACCGCCCAGGGATCTTACCGGTGGCCCAGGAATAAATCTGAGGTCCGGAATCTTACATGGCGGGAGTTCGACTGGCTGATGTCTGGCATTGATATTGAGCAGCCCAAAGCGATCAAGGCAACATAAAAAAGATGCACATAAAACTCTTGCTTTTTGCTGTATTTTCGGCACTTTCAAGGTCTGGTAAATCCGCTGTTTTGCTGGGAAAAGCCACTGTTTTCTGGTATAATGGAAACATCAGAAACAGGAGGAAAAAGCAGTGGCAGACAGTTCCAAAGATATCCAGCTCCGTGAGCTGAAGGACATGATAAACGATCTCAAAAAGATGATAAAAACACTTCAGGCAACTGTCGATGCTGCCAATAAACGGGAAGAAGCTCTCACCCAGGAGCGGGATAATCTGAAAGAAGAGATAGACCTTCTCCGCAAAAAACTGTTTGGCACCTCCAGCGAAAAAAGGACCCTCGATATTCCGGGTCAGTTAAACTTTTTCAATGAGGCGGAGCTGGAACAGGATCCAGAAGCTGCAAAAGCAGAGGATCTTGAAGCACTCCTTCCGGAAAAAACAGCCAAAAAACGAAAAGCAAGAGCTACAGATGCGGAACGTTTTAAGGGAGTTCCTGTTGAAAAAAAGTATCTGGAGCTTTCTGAGGAAGAGAAACTCTGCCCTGTCTGTGGTAACCCGCTGAAAGAAATCGGGGAAGAGTTTGTCCGTCGGGAACTGGTTTTTGTACCGGCAAAACTGAAAGTATATGAATACTACAGCAAGAACTATGAGTGTCCGCAGTGCAGGCTTCAGGATATTCCGGTCATCAAAAAAGGAAAAGATGGCAGAGCCCATATGCTCTATGGAATGGCTTCTGCCGGAACGGTTGCCTGGGTAATGTACCAGAAGTTTTGTAATGGTCTTCCATACTACCGTCAGGAAAAAGACTGGAAACAGTATGGCGTGGAAATCACCAGAGCTACTATGGCAAACTGGGTGATCCGAAATTCTGAAGCATTTTTTCTTCCTATGTATGAATACTTCCACAGGAAACTTCTGGAACGTGGATTCGCGATGGCAGATGAAACGCCGCTTCAGGTTCTGCATGAACCGGAACGCCGTGCACAGACCAAGTCATATATGTGGCTGTTCCGCAGCGGTGAAGACGGAGGACCACCTATTATCCTCTATAAATACTCGGAGACCCGGGCCGGGGATAATGCCATAGATTTTCTTCACGGCTTCAAGGGTTATCTGATGTGTGATGGCTATAGTGGATACAATAAAGTTCCAGATGCCAAACGCACAGCCTGCTGGGCACACATCAGAAGATATCTGACAGATGCCATTCCCAAGGGAAAGGCTCTGGATTATACCCAGCCATCCGTACAAGGAATGCTGTACATTAACCAGCTCTTCCATCTGGAAGATGTGATCAGATCAAAGTATTCTTCCTTCGATGCTATCAAAAAGGCGCGTCTTAAAAAAGAAAAGCCGGTAGTAGAAGGCTTTTTGTCGTGGCTTGATCAGCAGAGCCCTACCCGTGGAAGCAGAATGGATAAAGCTGTCACCTACATTCAGAACCGCCGCTCCTATCTGTCCACCTATCTGGAAGACGGCCGCTGCAGTTTTTCTAATAATCTCAGCGAAAATGCGATCCGCCCGTTTACAGTAGGCCGTAAAAACTGGCTGTTCTGCGATATACCAAACGGAGCCCAGGCCAGCGCTATCGTGTACACAATGGTGGAAATGGCAAAAGCCAATGGAGTAAACGTCTATCACTATCTTACCTATTTGCTGGAAAAACTGCCTGATGATAGGATGAGCGATGATGAATTAGAACTTATGGCGCCATGGAACGAAAACGTCAAATCTGAGATCGAACATCGTGCAAACGAATCAAATCAATCATATGTGAATTGTCAAGGTGCTCCGACTACGGAAAAGTAGTCGGGGATTTTTCTATCATACTTAAAAATTAAGCGCTTACCACACATTTTGCAGTAGATATGTTTCCATATAAAATAACCGAGCTTTTTCAGAAATCTGGCTTCAAATCCAAGCCTCCGAAAAAGCCCGGAAATACGCCGCTTTCTGGCACTTGATTTTATATCCTTGACATCAAAACTACCGTTTCCACATGGCTTGAGTGGATAGCAAGAATGTCAAATTCCGCTCGGTCGTATTCGGAAACATATCTACTGCCATTTTACCCCATTTGACCGTATACGGAAACATATCAATAAGGATTTTGCCCAGTTTTCGCAATTTGGTCGTTTGTGGGAACATATCAACCATCAATCTTTTCCAAATACATCTCTAGTGTACACTTTATCCTTTACATCATCCAAAATAGAATCAAAGCGATTTGCAATAATACAGTCACTCACTTCTTTAAAAGTATTTATATCATTAACAATAAGTGAACCAAAAAAAGTACTTCCATCTTCTAATGTCGGTTCGTAAACTACAACATTAGCTCCCTTTGCTTTCACTCTTTTCATAATTCCTTGAATCGATGAGTGCCTAAAATTATCAGAATTCGATTTCATTGTTAATCTATATACACCGATCGTTACCTTGCGTTCCATATCCGTACTGAAAACACTTTGCTCATCATAAGAATAATAATTTGCCATGCTAAGAACTCTATCCGCAATGAAATCTTTTCTTGTTCTATTACTCTCAACAATAGCAGTAATCATATTTTGTGGGACAGAATCATAATTTGCCAAAAGCTGTTTTGTGTCCTTCGGCAAACAATATCCTCCATAGCCAAATGAGGGATTATTGTAATGAGACCCAATTCTAGGATCTAAGCAAACCCCTTCTATAATATCTGAAGTTTCTAATTTTCTAAGTTCAGCATAAGTATCTAATTCATTAAAGTATGCAACTCTTAGTGCTAGATATGTATTCGAAAATAATTTTACTGCTTCAGCTTCCGTTGCTCCCATGAAAAGAACATCTATGTTTTCCTTCTGCGCACCTTCTTTCAAAAGATCTGCAAATACATAAGCTGCTTTTTTTATTTTCTCATCCTTTCTATCCAACGAAACAATAATTCTACTTGGATACAAATTGTCATATAATGCTTTAGATTCTCTTAAAAATTCCGGACTAAACAAAATAGCTTTTGTTCCGTATTTAACTTTGACACTTTCAGTATAACCCACCGGAATAGTTGACTTGATAACAACTATAGCAGACGAATTGTTATTAAATACAAGGTCTAAAACACTTTCAACCGCTGATGTGTCAAAAAATTTTTTTTCAGCATCATAATTAGTTGGTGTTGCAATTACGACATAATTCGCCTCTTTTATAGCTGCAACGCCATCAATGGTAGCAATTAAATCTAACGATTTTTCTTTGAAATATTTTTCTATATATTCATCAACAATTGGAGAAATTCTTGCATTGACCATGTCGACCTTTTGCTGAACTGTATCAACAGCAATTACTTTATTATGCTGTGATAGTAATGTCGCAATTGATAGTCCCACATATCCCAGACCAAAAACTGCAATCGTTTTCTTTTTCATTTTTCGTCACTCCTAACATTAATGTTATAGTGATTTTCTTTTTGACGAGAAGTAACATCAGAAAAGAAATTAGTATATTTTCGTTCAAATTCTTTTCCAGACTCCGTACTTAATCTTTCTTTAATATGCAGATTTTTCATATTAACCGTTTCGTAAAAATCTTTAATTATACCCACACACTCAGAACTTGACGCATCAAATTTATTTTTTCCTTCTATGACATCCGCGGTAATTGGATTCGTAATATTAAATTTATTTCTCAAACTATCATCATAAATAGTTGATAATTGACTTTTATTTGTAAAAATCGCAAAGTTTGTATATGTCGTTTCCAGATTATAATCTGCTGATTCATAACAAATACCACTGTATTTATCAATTACACTCGTTCCATTTGGTTCCTGATAATTTTTCACACTCTGTGTTATCATTTGAGGAATTACATATTCTTCAATAAAATCGCTTCCTTTATGAACAGCCGGAAATGAACAAATACAGCTCAATATAAATCTATTCATAAATAAACGAAAATCATTATCATCTATTACTTCGTGTAAAATATTTGTTGTATTTTTTTCGCTTTGGATTCTTAAGTCAAAAAAATATAACGAAGGGATATCTTTTTTCAAAGTGTATTGAGAAACATACAGATTAGAATAGATACACTTCATATTATCAACTTCCAATTCATGAGTAATACCTTCTAGTTTATCGCTTAAATATAATAGTGGTTGTCCAGTAATGCTAAATCGTTGATTTTTTATTTTATATGTTTCTCTAAATGATATATGAAATATGTCTCGTTTTTCAATAAAATCTTTTGAATATCTCCCTCTATACAATGGTTTATTATCAGAATCACTTATCTCAACTACATATTTGCCTGTCTTTGCACATGGAAGTAAAACTCCCTTATGAAAAAAATCGAAACAGACCGCAAGCGATGTTTTCATATCAGTGTTTACCCACAAATAATAGCATCTTAAAATATTGTAAAAAAATCTTGACATTTCTGAATTCAGCATACCATTCTCTTCTTTTCCATCAACAAAGCAATATGAGTCTACTATATTTTTATGTGAAGCATACCATTCACTATTAGTCATAGCACATTCTAACTCTAACAAAAAAAGCTTAGTATATAATGTAAATATTTCCTCATAAGTATAGGTTGACCGCTGTGCTCTTCTAATAAGTTCTTTTTGAAATTTTAATGATAAAAAATTTAAGAATGTATCCTTTTTCATTCCATTCACATCACTTTTATTCACGCTAGCATCAACTCCTTAGTATTTCTCTCTAAAATATTCGATGGTTTTATCTAGTCCATCACTTATATCAACACAAGGTTTCCAATTTAGCATTTCTTTAGCAAGGGCAATATCAGGCTTTCTCTTAACCGGATCATCCTCTGGAAGTTCCTTGAATACCAACTTGGACGAAGACCCTGTTTTCTCTATAATCATCTTGGCTAAGTCCAATATCCTCATTTCACTCGGATTTCCTAGATTAACTGGTCCCACAAAGCCATCCTGCTCCATCATTTTTATTAATCCATCAACCAAGTCATCAACATAGCAAAAGCTTCTCGTTTGTTCACCAGAACCATAAATAGTGATGTCTTTATTATGTAATGCCTGTACTATAAAATTCGATACAACTCGGCCGTCATTTTCAAGCATTCTTGGTCCATATGTGTTGAATATTCTGATGACCCTTATATCAACACCATATTGTCTGTGATAATCAAAAAATAAAGTTTCCGCAACTCTCTTTCCTTCGTCATAACAAGCTCTGGGACCAATCGTATTCACATTGCCTCGATATTCTTCTACTTGCGGATGAACTAAGGGATCTCCATATATTTCACTTGTACTGGATTGCAATACCTTTACCCCCATCTTTCTTGCCAGGTCTAATACGTTCAGAGCCCCCATGAAACTAGTTTTAGTGGTCATTATAGGATCATACTGATAATGTATCGGACTTGCTGGGCAAGCCAAGTTATAAATCATGTCAACTTCAAGTTGTAACGGATTTATAACATTGACATTTACAAATTCAAAATTTTTATTTTCAAAAAAACGACTGATATTTTCATATGTCCCCGTAAACATATTATCTAAACAAATTACTTTATTTCCTTCATTTAATAACCTTTCACATAGATGTGAGCCAATAAAACCAGCTCCTCCAGTAACCAGAATTTTTTTCATACTATTTATTCAAAATCCTTTCTTCAACTTTTTTTGCCTCAATATATGCAAATTCATCTCTTTCTGGAAAGTAATTATCCACTAGAAATTGTGCTAACTTAACATATCTGAAATCCCCGTAACACATAGTATTCTTGCCACTGATTTCAACTGCTACGCATTTACCTTCTTTAAGAGCACTAAGTATATCCTTACCCTCTCTTGTTTTAGAAAGAATAATCGTATAATGTCGGCCACAAATTGGATCCGTAGAATAGTAATGTGAATCTGTTATTCCAATCAACGGAACATCTTTAAAACCATTTAAAATGTCTCTTGCCAATGCTGTTTGAAGGTTACTTACATGCCCTTCTTCTAAAGTGGATCCAGATACAAGTTCAATACCATCAAAACGTTTATTTTTTGCCAATTCACCATATAGTTTTTCTGGAGTATCCATTCTATATCCATTTAAACCAATTGGCTTCCAGTATGGATGTGCAAGAACACTAACCCCTCCAAGTCGATTCACTTCATCAAGCAATACCTGTGTTCCTGCATAGGCATCTACATCCACTTCGATATTACCAATTTGCTCTTTGATTAACTGTGTTTCTTTTAATTCGAAAATTTGTTTAGTTTTGTATTTTGTATCAACTGCTACATCTGTTCCCAATGCTAAAATGTGCATAGGTGAGTATTCTAATGAAAATTCTTCACCTAATATTACTGTCATGTTTAAGCCCAGTTCTCTAGCTCGTTCTTTCGAAACAACAGAACCTTCAAAGTTGTTATGATCTGTAACTGCGATAATATCCATACCTTTTTCTCTTGCAGCTGTTGCAACTAATTCAGGAGGCTCATAGCCATCCGAATATGTAGTATGCATATGTAAATCCGCCTTATAAAAATTCAAATTAAATAAATCTTTTTCTAATGCATACACATTTGATGAATACAAAAGCATCTCTTCTTCATCCAACACATAAAAGATGGTAACAATATACATATCCTCATGATCGAACGTATACGGAATAACAAGCTGATTATCCTCTGCAGATATTACCTTTGTCCAGGGTTTATAAGACCCATCTGCGTGATACTCATAATTGTAAACTGGAGAAATAACAATCTTAAAATTTCCTGCTAAACGCTGAAACTTATATTTACATTTAAAGATAACATTCTCTTCTCTGCCTACTTCATATATGCACTTATCCAATTTGTAGTAATATTTTTTATTACCCATTCTTTTGAAAACTTTTTTATAATTACTTTTTGCGGAATCAGCAGCATTCTTTACAATAGTATCAATTGCTTCTTTATCTAAGGAATCCTCTTCAACTCGTCTAAGAAGTAGCTCATATTGTCGCTCATTTATCCACATATTCTCTGCATATATGCTATCAATATAATTTTTCATAATCCATCTCCTAGATATTTATCACATGTGCCTTTACGCTTCCGTAGTATTTTCCGGCTAGATGACTAGTCAATTCCACCACGTTAAGTCCTGCATCTTTTTCTCGTTTCAGAACTCCAACAATATTTTTCCCAAGCATTTTATATATTCCTGGATCATAGTTAAATTTTCCTCCATAAACTCTTTGCAATTTACTGCTAGAAACTCCATTCCTAAAACTTTTTTTTGCTATTCCTTTTAGCGTTGTTACATTGTGGGCATAAATAATAACGCTTGGATCATACATTAGTTTCGCACCGGCTTTCAAAGCCCTCCAACATAAATCAACATCCTCTGCGTTATTTGCAAACCAGTTATTAAAGCCTTTTATTTGAACTAAAACCTTTCTTTTATACGCACAGTTTGCAGTAACAAAAGCATCATTCAGCTTTTGCTCTCGTACCATGTATGGAGAATCCCGAAAATTCATTATTAGTGTCCATGCAAGTTTTCCCCAATATTCTTCATAATGGTTTATAGGTTGTGCATTTAACACCTTACCGCCAACTCCATCGATTTCATTATTTTCAAAACTCAAACGAATATTCTTAATCCAATCCTTATCCACAATGCAGTCACCATCTGTAAATGCAATGATATCTGCCTTCGTATTTTTAATGCCAACATTTCTTCCAGATGCGGCAGTTCTTCTTGGATTGTTCATGAGTTTTACTGTTGGAAATTTTGTACGTATTATTTCCTGTGTACCATCGTTGGATCCACCATCTACGACTATTACCTCGCTTGGCTGCTCCGAGCTATTAAACAATGCTCTCAATGTATCCTCAATGTTATCTTTTTCGTTATAAACAGGCATTATAACTGCTATTTTCATCTTTCTTTTATCTCCTTCGCACTAATATTTTTGATTCTTTATCCAATTACATTCTTGACACCAACTTGGCAAAAATCCTGCTCTCATCATCTCTCTAAAACGTACATAATTCTTCCCATTCCAGATTTCTTCAAAGGATTCTTCATATAAATTACCCATGTATTTTCTTGTATTGTAACAACAGGTCGTGACATTTCCTTTCAAATCTATATAGCATCTCTCGATTCCCCAGGTGCATAGGCTTCCATCTACTATGTCAAAATCATCTTCCTGAGCTTGTACAGCACAGTAATCATTACTTAATGACAAATCCGAGAACTTCTTTTTTGCGGTCATTTGCCTTTCATCAATTTCGTTCTTTAATTCATCCAACGGTTGTATTGTTTTTATATCTCCATAGTTTGCGGTTTCATAAGGTATAAATTGTATTCTTATATCTCCTCTTTCAGCTATTTCAATAGCTTCTAGAATTTTCTCTGTATAAGTTTTCATATAATATTCTTCACTATCAAACTTGTTGCCAATACAAGGATTCACTCCCAATTTATTGAATTTCACAGCTGAAAATCCATTCTCTATTGCAAATTTTACTATCTGTGGCAATTCCAAAACATTCTGTTTCATCACCACACAATCTAAGTTCTTTCTTAATCTCGGTGCTATTTTATTCAATCTATTTAGATTACTTATAAACTTGTCGAAACTGAGATTTCTTCTAATTAATTCATACGTTTCCTTTGAAACACCATCACAAGAAATATTGATAAACTCAAAGGCATTGCCTATGACTTCCCACATATCTTCCGGTATATAACATAGGTTAGTGTTAGTTCCAACTTTTACGCCAAATGATGAGTATAGTTTTATAAACTCTGTAACATTAGGATTTAAAAAGGGTTCTCCGTCTCCATTAATCATTATTGTTTCGCAGTACGGTAAAATTGGTTCCAGTTTTTTCACGACATCTATATCTAGATGGCTCCCTCCTTTATTTCCCAAAAAGAAATGATTACACATAATACATTGTGCATTACAGAGATTAGAGTGTTCTATTTGTATATAGCGTGGATAAAAATCAACATGCCCTGAGTTGCCTTTGCTTATGTATTTTCTGATTTTTATTCTATTTTCTTCTTTAATTGAACAAATGTTTTCCATATTTAATCCACTACCTTTTTCAGTAATACTGCTTTTCTTTTTCCTATCCTGCTATCACTCATAGATGAATTTTTAATCTCATAATGCATTTCTTGCAAGGTCTGTACATAGCTTGCAAATGTAGTATCAACACAATCCAAACTATTTGACTCAAAAAAATATAGCCTTTTAAATTAAGATGCTCTTCTATATATGAATAAATTTCATCCATTATATTGTTATAGCCATACAGTGCTATACGACTTTCTTTTTTTACTTTTTCATATGGAAGTAATACTCCTTCCATTTTGTTTACCTCTTTTTCGAATTATTTTTAAATAGACTCAAGATATATACTCTGCTTTTTTCTTGATTCTGGTTTTTCGTTTAGAACAATCCGGGCAGTCTCTATTCCTGATTCAATAGCAAAAGAAATACCTTCACCAGTCATATAATCTGCTTCTAACGCACAATCACCAATATGATACTCATTATTGCGTCTTCCAATAGGAACATTTTTCTTTGTAGATGCACCTATAATTGCGCCTCTGGGCGGACGGTCAAAACACACTTTTCCATCAAAGAACTTTTCAATTACGCTCTTTTCAAATTCACAATAGTTTTTCTTTAATACACGTTTTTTATCACTCGTCCAAACTCCAATATTCCAAGTTCGCTTTCCTACAGGGAAAATCCACCCATAGCCTTTTCCATATGCATGACAATATTTAAAATAAAAAGTATTGTCTTCTATGCCTTCTGCATCTCCAATTATTCTGCTTGATATTCCTACTGGCATTTCTTTACAGTTTAATGTTCCAGCTAATGGACGTGTTCCGATTCCGTTTGCATATACAATAATCGGTGCTGAATAGTCCCCGACCAAGTATTCATCATTCTCAAACAATACATTCTTAACTTCATAATCAGTTCTCAATTCAGAGCCAGCTTCCAGTGCTTTCTTTTTCAAGTATGAATCAAATACATCTCGGGAAATTCCAATGGAGTAATCAGCACAATATCCATTTCTTAAAAATCTTTTATTATAAATTTCACCAAAATGTGATGTAACGTTATAAGCTATCCTTTTTCCCCCCAGTTCTAATATTTCACTAGTATCAATATTCAGTTTTTCTAAAACCCTAACTGCATGACTTGATAGTCCATCGCCACATACTTTTCCGGCTAAATTCTGTTTTTTTTCAAGTAGAATGCATCTTTTCCCTCTTTGAGATAAATACCACGCACATGACAACCCAGCTGGCCCTGCACCTACAATAATCACATCATATTTCTTCATTAGATTTACCTTCCGTTACTTTATTACCAAACATTTTCTTCAATAAAGTAGTCATGCTGCAAAATCATGTTAACCATTGAATCTATTTTTCCTACATACCCACTTTTTCTTAAACTATTAACATATTGGTTATATTCTACCGTGCAGCATAAAATTACTGCGTCAACATCTTTCTGTTTTGCAATATCCGACAATGAAATTATCGGCTGAGTGAATATATTGTTTTTATATCGCAATAGCTTAGTTATATCCCCATCTGCTATTCCCACAACACAAACTCCATTCTTTTCCATTTCAGCCAACATTAAAACTAAATTATGCCCATTGCCAACCAATACTACTTTCTTATACTCACTTTTTATTCTCATCTTTTTATCAAAAGCACAATTCATTGAGTATTGTTTGTAGATTTCATTTTCAAAAAAAGTAATATTTTCGTCATTTAAAGTATATGTACTTTTATGTTCACACACAGGACACTTATAAACTATTTTGTCCCATAATCTGGATACATTAAATGGGCGCACAAAACTTGATCCGCAATGACGGCATTTTAAATGCAACTGCTTACTTCCATCTATTTCTTTCACAGTGCATTTTCCATTCATCACATTATCAATGCGCGTAAGCCTTACAATCCTTCGTACTTTATCCCATTCATAATTATCTAATTGCGAAATGTTTATTTCTGGCATTTTCATTTCAATAAACAGCTTTTCATCAGAAATATGTCCACTTTCAACAGCCGCTTTGTAATATTCAGTTCCTGGATACAATTGAAGATGTACAAAATCTATTTGATACTTCCTATGAGTATTCCACCAATCAAAAGTTTTGAAAAATGTTTCCATCGTTTCAAGTGGACTTCCTACAATGAAATTTCCGGATATAGTTAGCCCACTATTATATGCAATTTCTAATGCGTTCTCTATTTGACTAACTGAAATACGTTTTTTCATTTCCTGCAATATCTGGGGATTCATGCTCTCAAGACCAAATAAAACATTTGTACATCCCGCGTCCTTCATTGCCTTCAACGTTTCCGTATCTACTGCATCTACTCTCAGTTCAGCAAACCATTTTAAATTGTATTTTTTTATACGACTGCAAAATTCTAATATTGTTTTTTTATTGACACCAAAAAATTCATCCATAATTGTTAAACCCGTTATGTCATATTTTTGGATCAAATATTCCACTTCGCCAAAGAAGTCATCTAAGGTTCTTGCTCTATATTTTCTACCGATTGTGTGAAAGCAAAATTTACATTCATATGGACAAGATCTTCCAAAAAGAATAGGTAATACTCGAGGACTTCTTACTGTTTCATAATCATAATGAGAAGATTCATCATAATTGTTCAAATCTTCAAATAATAAATCCACACCGAATCCCTCATAAGACGGATATGCAATTTCACTTACATTCGCAATTAGTGGTCTAGATTCTGTGGCAACATATTGATCGCCTTGCTTATACATAATTCCAGGTATTTCTGTTATGTCTTTTCCAATTTCCAATGCATGCATTAATTCACACATTGTTCTTTCACCTTCACCTAATACAACATAATCTGGATTTGTCATTTGTGGGAAAAGATATGGTTGCGCAGTATACCCCACGCCACCACCAACCGTAATGATATTATTACTAATACTCTTTACAATACGAAACAGGTTCTTCATCGAATGATAATTATATGAAGTCCCTCCACAAAGGAATACGTCTATCGATTCATTATTTATTATTCTTCTAAGATAATACTCTACTTCTCCTTCTACATAATTCAAATTGCAAGAAATAACATCAAAGCCTTCTGCCCTTAAAGCACCATTAATATATGCAATTCCTAATGGAATCACAGCTTCTCTATGAATCAAATGTTCATCAGCTGGAATTGCTAGTAAGATTTTCATAATATAACCCTTCCATTAGCAACAGCATTTACTAAAAATATGACATATTCTATTGTCATTAATTGCATTAAATCTGAATTCTTTATCTAAAAATTTCATCATAATGTTCTCCAAATCTATCAATAACTTTACTCTCAATCACTGGGTACCACGAAGGTATAATATGATGTGAGAAATCTATTTCTCTAATCCATGTTTCCACATTAATACCTTCTGTGCTATTAAATCTTTCAGCATTGGCAATTCCAAATACTTTTCTAACTGAGAGTAAATATACAATTTTCCAAAAATCATTAGGTATATTAAAATCAAAATAAAATTGCAAAATTAAAAAGCTGATTAAATCTTCGTCATGTGACTTGTGTATATCCGCAAAGTATACTAAATCCTCATATGCATATCCATACCTTACATCATCGTAATCAACAGGTACAATTTTGTCTCTTGTAATTATTAGATTCTGCAAATGAAGATCACCATGAATGACCGTTTTTTTACAATTATTTAGTTTTGCAATACTTTCATCACTAAAGCCATAATACTTTTGCATTTCCGGCATAATCAATATTTCCTCAGATTGTATTTCATAAGATGAGTGTAGCTTTTTTAATTCAGTCACAAATTTTTTAATCAAAGCAACCATCTCAAGATTTACTCGATTTGATATTAAATCTAATGTTTCACCTTCAGCCCATTCACAAACAAGCCACATTTTATTGTTGCACTGTTTAAGTGTATAAAACTGACAAAAAAAATCATTATGCTCAAAAATACTTTTCTGAATAAAGTATTCTTTTTTGCTGGCACTAATTGTCTTAACTAAAAACTTTTGATTTTCACAAACGCAAATATATAACCATTTATTTTTATGCTTTTCTTTTATTATTTCTATAATCGGTTCTTTAATTAATTGTTTTATTATTGCAATATTTTCATCTGTATCCATCATTGTCTAAGTCCTTTTTTCAAACCAGCAAGACTGTAATTTTGCTGACTCATATAGTGCAATCTATTTTGAACTAAGAAGTCACATCCGGAGCAAAGCTGGGGAATATCTCCCTGATAGAAAGCCTGTCTCGTTAATAAATATTGTTCATTGTTCCATATTTCCATTAAGTCTTTATCAAAGACATTTCCAATTATTTTTCCTTGATTTATACAGCAGAAAGCTACATTGCCATTCAAGTCTATATATGGACACTCTAATAGCCAATCGCAAATACCTCTACTTTTTATTTTTGGAGATGTTATTTTTTTGTCTTCCTCATCTATATCTACATTTGGAAGAACAACATTTATTCCATGTATTTCACCTGCTCTTTTTGCTTCTTTCATATTGACCATTAACTCTTCTGGATAAAGATATGCTCCATCCTTCGTGTTTTGGTTCTTTTCATCCATGCATAATTGATTAAATAGAATCTCGTCAAACCCTAAGTTGCTGGCAAATTCAACCATTGGTGCCATCCTGTGGACATTCTGCTTCATTAGAACGACCATCATTCTCATTCTCAGATGTGGGCATGTTTTCCTGACTTTACATACATTTTCCACAAATTGATCAAAATCCAAGCCAACTCTTATTTTTTCATATAGTTCCTTCTCATCCGCATCACATGAAACATTCAGTTCTTCAAAACTATCTCTTATTCTTTCAACCAAAACATCACTAAGGATAGATAGATTTGTATTTGTAATAAAACGAATCCCATAAGAACTCATTTTGTCCAAATACTCAGTAATGTTGGTCAACAAAAACGGTTCTCCATTACCATGCAAAATAATAACCTTAATAAAAGGAAAAATTGGTTCCAATCTTGTCAGCAATTTTGAATTAAGTATAGTTTTTCCACTTCCAGGATTATAGGAATGACTGCACATAATACATTTTGCGTTGCAAATATCTGTCGTTTCAATTTGTAATTTCAAGGGAACTGTGTTCAGGTATGATTGTTCATTTATTGCATTACAGAAGATCATAAACTCATTTATGTCCTTGCACACTTTCCATCTTTTATCTTGCAGTGCTTGTTTCTGTACAGCTTGTATTTTTTCGGTATTAACAATTCCTGAAATTAAATCCGCATTGTAAAGCCTGAGTTTATCTAATCCCATTTGAGAATATTCGGAGTATAGTTTCATCCTGCAATCCCAAGGAATATATATTTTTTCATAATTTGCCCAATTCCTGATTGAATCCGCACAAGAAATATCACAAATATCTGCTTCATCCCTGTCGATATCAAATCTATCCAGCAACTGTTCGGCCATCTTAATATTTTTGAAGTAAAAAATCAAAGCCTTCATAATTATTCCCCTTGGATCATGTTTCTCAATGTTTCCTTCTGACGCACTTTATATTGAGGATCATAATAAAATTCAGGAGTAATATCTACATCTAAATACTTAAGATTTCCACTCTCAATCAATCCACATTTCAAACACGCTTCTGGTAATTTTCCAGAATAGAACATTTCTCTTAATTTCACATAGAACTTAGAATTCCAAACAGCTGTATGACTACCCATATCCACGATGTTCCCAATATGAAATGATTGGTTTCTGCAGCACATGGCAACATTTCCATTTAAATCTATGTAACCTTGTTTTAATATCCAGTCACAAATACCTCTGCAATTTACATTAGAAGGAACTGTATCCCTCTGAATCTCATCATTTTCTTCCAAATATGAATCTACCTTATCCGCTACTTCTTTCATTTTCTTCTCTTCCAAGTCAGATTTATACATTGGAATTGACTGCATTTCCACAAGCTGTTCTTCAATATCTTCAAACCTAATTTTTTTGTTTAACATATGTGCGTTTGGAACAATAACGGGAATTCCTAATTGCTCTCCTTTTTCCAATGCCTTAACAGAATAGTACTCTAAAACAAGGGGATAGCTATTCATCTCATCTTTAGAGTTATTTATGATAATATTAGAATTCAAGGTCATAAATGTAATTACACTAGCTCCATATTTTGCAGCCAATTCAACCATCTTTGGCATTTCCATAACATTTTGACGCATAATAACAGTAGCAATATGTTTTCTTACATCTGGACATTTACTTTTTAATATTTCTAAATTCTCAATGATAACTTCAAACTTCAGATTCTTTCGAATAGATTCATATGTCTCTTTTGTTGCTCCATCGCATGAGATTTCAAGCCATTCAAAATGATCCCTAATTTGCTGGATTAATTTATCTGACAACTTTGATAAATTAGTATTTGTCACTATTTTGTTCCCAAGCATACAATAATAATCTATTTGTTCACAAACACGCGGACTAATAAAAGGCTCTCCCATGCCATTTAATGAAATTGTTCGACACAAACTCAGTGAACGTTCCGTTTTCTTTACTACGTCTGTATCTAAATATGCTCCACACTTATTATCACTAAAATAATGGGAACACATAATACACTTAGCATTGCAAATGTTAGTAGTTTCAATCTGAAGATAATCTGGTGATCCTAAAGCAACTGCGTTATGATTTAGGAAGTCAATGTCAATCAAAATATCATTAACAGACTTTGCTGCTCTTAATTCGCCATTTGAAACATATTGTTCTAACAACTGCTCCAATACTGTTGGATCATCCGCTTCTACTAATTTATTCTTATAATAGATAATCAATTTTTCAGAAGTTGGAATTGTAATTCCTTTTAAGCTGGATACTATTTCATGCTGTACAATGACCATATCAGCCACAGTTCGAGATAAATCATCTCCGTTTTTTATTTCAATAAATTCAGTATCTCTATAGCTTTCTTTGCATAACTGTTTGACCTTATCAGCAGATTCCGCAAAACATATCAATTTTATTATCATATTAATTTACCTTTATCATTTTCTCTACCTGACTCAAATTGCGTCCGTATATTATGTAAACATTTGTTTCTGTACCACTAAAATGCTTTTCTTTCGGATATCTTAGTCCAAGAAAATACCCATCTAGTGTTGAATCCATTTTTTTAGATGCTGGAATAGTAATTTTTTCTTTTTTCAGACAAACTCGCTGACAATCCGAATTGTAAATATTTTTTTCGTATTTACAGTAGCACTCTCGATTAACAGTCAAATACATTGGGCAACCTTCAACCCCAATAGTCCTTACTCCTATTTTCTGCAGTTCCTGAAGTTCGGACATATTTCTGCACATAAATACATCGATGCCCACTTTCTTATACCAATCTATTGTAGAAATATTTAACACTGGTGTTCTAGCATATCCCATAACACTCCAAATCAATGGAATGTCTTTATAATTTGATTTGAGATAATCTGCTGCACCAATATCCTGAACAATAATTCCCTCAATCTGTACCTTTGAAAGAAGATAGTCTAACTGAGTCATTACCGTATCAAATACCTTATCTGTTAAGTACATAGGTGTCTGAATAATTATCTTTTTTCCAGCACTTTGTAATGCTGATGCCAATTCTAACAATTCATAACCTGCATATTTAAACATTCTCTTTTGACATACAAAATCGCCTAATACAACACCATCTATTTCTGGTGAATTTCTGATTTCGATTATTGAATTTGAATCATACTGTTCTAATGCCGCATATATCATCATAATATTTCCCTTCTTTGCCTGTTTATATAATGGAGGTATGATTTTAACGGTGACCCATTTTCAAACCTTACTCGATTTGTCTTTAGATCACGAATCACTTGTACTCTTTCTGCGGCTGGTACTGTTCTTCCTTCTATTTTAAAAGATTTAATTCCAATCGCCATGTATATGCCAAGCACTTCAGCTACTCTGCATGGATGTTCTGCAAGTAATTTTCCTTTATACGGTTTTCCAGATATATCATCATATAGGATACATCCAGATCTGCAGGTCAATGTATGTTCCGTGTCCGATATAATATGAGGCAACCTACACTGTCTAATATCATTAAAACAAGTTCCGCCTTCTGCGACCAATTCATAATCTAAGTCTGGAAAAGCATTAATTATTTCTACCATCTCATCAATATACAGATTTGCACAAAAGATGATTCTTACCACACCCATATTTTTCAATAACTGGACGGTTCTTTTGTTGTATACCCCCAACAAGGTACTTGCATGTATTTCAGCATTTTTTAATGTTTTAGATACCTCCGCAATAACACCGAAATCCGCAATGATAAAAGAATCTACGCCCACGTTGTCTAATCGTTCAATAGATTTTAACAGCTCCGTCATTTCATGCTGGTGGATTGTCGAGTTTATTGCTACATATAATTTGATATTTTTTTCATGGCATATCTTTGTTGCTTCTATAATTTCCTCCTCGCTGAAGTCAGTGCGCGAAGGTCTTGAAGTCACACCTTTCATACCAACATATATTGCATCTGGTTTTTCTCTTAATATTATATTCAGTTCCTTAAACGACCCCACAGGTGCAAGAATTTCATATTCTGACATATAAAGTCACCTCTACTTATCTTTCAATGATTTTAAATACACGTTTGCAATATCTAACTTAACCTTTATAGACTTTGCACAGATTACCAGTATTCCTAAAGGTAAAATTACCAATTCAACATGCTGAATTGTAAGCGCAATCCCTGCCATGACAGGCAGAAAAATATTCAAAAACGCTTCCAACGGTACTGAATCAAAACACGTAAACCAATCTTTTTGAGCATATTTGCATAAAACAATATAAATCCATCGTTCTAAAACAAAATTCAACAGTACAAAGACGATAACTAAAACACTATTTTTCAAAAAGAGCGGTATTAAAGCTATGAGACACAAAATAATTTCTGTTACCCAAAAAGCAACAACCACGCTACGATAATTTTTTTGACGATTCGTTATGAATGTATTCACTCCTGATTTCAAATCATTTTCCATATCTATAATCTGATGAATCAATATATAACGAAGTCCATCCAAAAGAGAAACGATTCCCCATATTCCCAGCAACATACACATCCTTGGGTTCATATCCACCAACAGACATATAATACAAAGAGGCATACATCTCTGAGCGAATGAGCATTCCACTAAGCCTATTAGTCCTCTTTCCTTGAATCTTATTCCTGGTGCTGAATACGAAACTCCAAGTATGTACACCACAATAATAAGTATTGTCACCAGACACTTATCTTCACGAACAAAGAAAATTGGAACATTTCCCACCAAAAACATTACAATGAATAACATCCATATCTGCCATTTTCTCATTGTCGCAATAACTTTTCTTTTTCCAACTTTTTTATCTATCTCTAAATCCGAAAAATCATTAGCAACATAGCTTATTGCCAAAAACATCCCCAAAAACAAGAAATAGATCAAGACATCTATTAAACTTTTTTTTGTAGAAGAGTTTGACAGATATAAAAAATACATTAGTATTCCCAGCATCATTGTAACTTTAGAACTGAGCCACTCTTCCATTCTTAAATACGCAATTACTTTTTTCATCTAACAAACTCCTTCTAATTGTATACCGATTGCTAACTTTATCAGGGTTTACAAGAAATCTGAATTTTTCACTAATCATTTTTTTCATTCGTTCTTCTTAGAAACTCCAATACTTTAGGCAAAGCAGAAATAAACCAAACAGTATATTTTTGTGGATTGTTAAGAACGTCTTTTGACAATTCTTCAATATTTACCCATTCCGCACATTCTGCTTCTTCAGAATCTGCGTTGAAATCACCGTCATACATTCCAATAAATACATGATCAAATTCATATTCAGTAATTCCATTTTCGAATACATTGCGATAAACAAAAGACGAAATCTCTTCTAATGGACAATCCATGCCCATTTCCTCTAATAATCGCCTATGTATAGCCTCCTCTAATAATTCACCTTTTCTAGGATGTGAACAACATGCATTTGTAATCAAACCACCAGAATGGTATTTATTTTTGTTTCTTTTCTGAACCAACATTTTTCCATTATTTACAATAAAAATAGAAAATGCTCTATGCAGAAGGCTCTGAAAATGTGCATCCATCTTATTTGCAGAGCCTATTTCGTTGTCACTTAAATCAACGAGTATAATCTGATCCATATCATTATTCATTGAAAAACCTCTTTCCGTGCCCATCATAGTTCAAGCATCCAGGCGTAACTATTTCAACTTTTACCTCAGATGAAAACAGTGTTTCTAACTCTTTGACCATTTCCGCATTTACGTTTGACACACTGCTTTCTGTCTTCACCGAATATCTGTTTGACTCTTTTTCAACGATATACTCACCAATGTTTCCATATTTGAAAAGAATATTCTCTACATTTTCTGGAAACACATATAAATTACCAATTTCAAATGAATCATTTAATCTTCCCAAATAGAATAATCTTGGTAAATCTCTTCCACATTCGCATTTTTCATGTGTAATATACATCAAATCATCCGTCCAATATCTTAACAATGGAAAGCCCTTGTCCCACAGCGTTGTGTACACAGCAACTCCGATTTCCCCATCAGATACTGGCATATACGTTTTAGGATCAATAATTTCTATCATCAAATATTCATCTAGATAGTGTAATCCATTTTTTTGTTTACACTCTCCTGCCATTGGACCAAACATCTCGCTCATTCCAAACATGTTGTAGCATTCTGCTCCCCAAGCATCTTCAAGAATTTTTCTTCTTTCTGAAGACAGGAAACCTCCACCCATTAGAAGTTTATTTACCTTTGACTCATGAGCAATTTTTTTTATTACCGGATTATAAACAATATTTGTAGCAATGCTAGGACGAGTTGCAACGATAGTAACTGGTACCTTGCTAATTGTATCCACAATATTTTCAGGACTAGGAATCGGACAATTAACATACCCCGCCCCCATTGTAGTAAACTGCCACATCATAGTATGCGCCATCACACCTGTATCTATCGGTGCCATAATGCCACCTATATCTGAAGCTTCAACATCAAGTTCTTCATAGAAACTTCTTACAAACTTCTCGTGTACTTTTTTATCTTCCTTATTATATATATAAAAAGTTTTCTGTCCTGTTGTTCCGCTGCTTGAAAAGACTCCATAAATATTTTCCGGTGTCGTAGTCGAACGTTCTTCCACAGATGTATCCCGTAGTTCCTTCTTAAATGTGAATGGAATTTTTATAAATTCCTCATAATTATCAAAAGACTGTATTGATGGTATTTTTTTATTATAAAAATCAGGTTTAAAGGCCCCTGCCTCATATAATCGCTTTAAGACTTCCAATTCCTTTTCATATTTCATAGCTGGTCTCCTGTTTTATTTTAATATTATGTCTACTAATTTATTTGTGGCTTTAAATAAAATGCATGCTGCGATTACTCCCACAACAATCAGTGTGGGATATAACGACAGCCACACTTTAAAACACAATTCAGAAAAACTAAATTTAGTTAGCAAAACACCTGTCATAATAATACTCACATTTATTATTGCTATAATTCCTGGTATTAACACGTCATTCTTGACGTCATTCTTGACCACATTCTCATCACTTATCTTCTTCGTAATTATTCTCGCAAACGGTATTTCTGGAAGTATGAATCCAACCAAAAGATTAATTACATAGGCAAGTAAAAAATCATAGATGAATTCTAATGAAAAAATATTGGTTTTATTAACAAATGAAACTATAGCCGTTATAACAATGCACATAAAAAATCTTGTATTATTTCAAATAGTGTTCTTCTCTTATTCATCCTTATTACCTCTTAAAATACAAGCAACATTGTGACTAACGCCATGAACGAAAGCATATTTTCCCATGCCATAATCGAACTTGTGTCCTGAATTCCATCCATTTGTCCATCAAAGTAAACAATGTCTTTATTTATATATTTAAACTTTCTTTTTTTCGCACATGTATATACATACCCTAACTCATTATCTAAAATAAGTAATTGAACAACACATTGCTTCAAAAAACTCGTTCCCTTGTATGATGCAAATTTATTAATAAAAACAGAAGAAAGCATCACATCAAGCACTAGCCAAATAGGAATTGTCACCAATAACAACGGATTCATTTTAATTGCAGAAGCAACTAACATTCCAAAAATTCCAAACAAATATAAGGATGTTTTTCTTGGCATGATTCCCATAACATAATCCGGATGTTTGTCTGCTAAATAGTAATTCGCACAACCATAATGCCATAGTCGCTTAAACATAGCTTTCACAGGTGTCCATGTTTTTTTACTATGATATACAAGACCATCTGCTGTACATTTAAAAATATAGCCTGCTTTTACCATTCTTAAGCCAAGATCAACATCTTCCCCACCTGGTTTATCTGGAAAACTCCTGTCAAAACCATTAATTTTTTCAAATACCTCTTTCCTCATAGAACAGTTCGCAGTTGGGGTCCACGGAACAGTATCCATCCATTTTGGGAAACTAAAGCAGATAGTAAACGGTGTCTTCTCTACGGCTTTCCAAAACCAAGTGTCTTCTCCAACAAATTCCAAACATCCAGCTACTCCACCAACTTTTTCACTGTCGTATAACTTATAGTGTTCATTTAATAGATTAGGAGTTGCAATACAATCCGAATCTAAGAACATCACAATATCATACTGTGCATTTCTTGCTCCCACATTTCTTTTTTCAGCAACAGATGGAGAGTAATATATTCTTTTTGCATCATATTTTATGCAAAACTTTTCAATTTCTTTGACATCATTCTCATTACTATCATCGATCAGCAAAACTTCTGTTGGCCCATCAAAATTATTTCTCGCAACCTGTACACTTTCAAGCAATTCGCCTAATAGCTTTACTCTTCCTTTTGTTGCGATAACTATACTAATTCCATTAAGATTCATAACTACACCTTCCTAAAAAAACATTTTCCAGACAATAAGCAAAAGAACTGCTGATACGAAAAAATCTATTATCAATTTTTTTATACGGGCGGCATCATCTTTCATGCCAAACTTAATTTGAAATCTATTAAAAATAATGCCTTTATATAATGCTCCTAGTGAATGTTCCTTTAAAGACTGTTTTACTCTATAGAATTCATACTGATTTTGGATCATTTTGGCCCCATAATAATAAACGGGTGAGCATAATCCGTGTTTTTTCATATCGATTCCATAATCAACTATTGAATTAATTAGAATCCATAGTAAGGAAATCGATGCTGGTAAATATGATTTAAGACATACACTTAAAATAGCCATCCATATAACCCCTATACTTTCAAGCACATAATTTTTAGGAATTACGCGTTTATACAATTCTGGATGACGCTTAACTATATAATTTTCCATAGTGCCCCATCGTTTTGCTCGATCATGAACAGCTTTATAATTATTCCATGTTTTTCTAGAATGATATGTTACCGCATTTGGAGCCGAACCAATCATATACCCCGCTTTTGTCACTCGATATGTCATATCAAGATCATCCCCGCCTAATTTAAACGGGAAATTTTCTTCAAACATTCCTATCTCTTCCAAGACACTCTTTTTGAACGATACATTGTTTCCAATCGTCCATGAATGAAAAGGATAGTTCCTTGCAAAAGAAAATGAATTAACAAGAGATGTTTTTTCAAGCAGTTTCCACCAGAATGTTTTTTCTCCGACAAATTCTGTATAACCTAAAACGCCACCTAATTTTACTTTATAAGGATTTTTATAAGCCTCTACATACTCATCTAACAGCCCTGACTCAACAGTTACATCAGAGTCAATAAATAAGATATAGTCAAATTTTGATGATCTTATTCCAAGATTTCTCTTCTTTCTTACACTGTCATCTCCTGAAATATAGACCGCGTCATATTTCTCACAGGACTGAACAATACTTTTTTGTTCTTCTCCTTGACTACTATCTACAATTAGTACTTCTGTTTCGCCTTTTTCGTATCTATTTCTTTCCTTATATAGGGACTCAAGCAGAGCATCTACAAGTTCTGATCTATTCCATGTAGGAATTACAATTGAAAAATTCATACAAAACCTCACATTTTTTTACTTTTTAACCAATTTTTTACGTCTTCATATGGAAAATCTAATCGCTTCAAATATTCATTGGACTCATTATCTAATGAAAATACAAACATTAATGTCAAAAAAATTAACCATTTCATTTCACTTCTTCCACTCTCAATATTAGTAATTGTCTGTCGACTTACTCCGATAACTTCGCCTAGCCCTTTTTGGGTCAAGTTATTAATTTTTCTCAAAACAGGAAGATGTTCAACCATTATATTAATACACTGCTCTTTTAGTTTTTTTTCTGAATTCATAAATCTAGTCTCCGATTATCACTACAAATTAGCGTTACCCTTATTCCATGACACTTGTGACATTGCTAATCAAAATACCTCCGTTCTTTCAGTTATTTATTAATTCATTTATGTCATTGCAATCACAGTTTTTGTTTATTTAAATCATACTTTCACAGAGTGTTTTACTCTGCGAGCATATTATGATAAAAAAAGTGTCAAAAATTACATAAATATTATACTTTTTGTCGTATTTTTTATCAATACTTGTGCGGAGATTTTTGCTTTTTTTCGTATACTTCAACAAATATCAATATACACGTTTGTATATGTTTGTTAATTCGCCGTCAATAATAGAGTCATGAAAGGAGTGATATTATGCCGAGAAAAGGCGAAAACATTTACAAACGAAAAGACGGCAGATGGGAAGGAAGATATATTCGAGATCGAGTCAATGGCAAAGCAAAATATGGATATGTATTTGCTCACTCATATAAGGAAGTAAAAATTAAGCTAACGAATGCAAAGGCTCTCCTTGCGTCAAACACCTCTGCAGTACCCGTTATAGCTTCAGAGTTACTAATTTGTTCATTTTCCAGAGCTTCCGATGAATGGATACAGGCAAATAAATCGCAGTGGAAAGAATCCAGCACTGTGAAATATATAAATATCCTTAACAATCATCTGCTTCCGGAATTTGGGCAGAGAAATATTACCGATATTTCAAGAACAGATATCCAGGATTACATATCACGGTTGCTGATAAGTGGTGGGAGAAATAATACTGGACTTGCACCTAAGACCGTCAACAGCATTATTTCTGTTATGAAAAATGTATTTGAGCATGCTACAGAAACAAAAGGCTGCACCCTTGTTAACTTCAAGGGATTAGCTGTAAAACAGCCACAGAAACAAATGAGGATACTCAGTCAATCAGAGCAAAACATATTAACAGGATATCTGTTAGAAAAATCAAGCGACACAGGTATCGGAATACTTTTAAGTCTTTATACTGGACTTCGTGTAGGAGAAGTATGCGCATTGAAATGGGAAGATATCTCGTTTCGAGACAAATGCATCCACGTAAAAAAAACAATGCAGAGAATTCAAGTTAAAGGCAATTTGGATCATAAATCGAGACTGTGAGAAAAAGTCTGTAAATAAGATTCTTCTATGATATGCAAGGGTGGTGAGCTTACAGTTTGAGCTTTTCACCCTTGTTTTATATATAACAGTTGTTGAATGGCATGTCAAGGGCAGGCGATTTTCCGCCTGTCTTGATCGTCGGTTTACTCGTTATTCTGGAAGACGACCTTCGTACATAATACTCAGTTCGCCATATACCTGCGCCCAGTTTCGAATCGTACTGGTCCATTTTTTCGTAGCCTCAAAAGTAGCCAGGTACGGCGCTTTTAAAAGGGCCGTATCGCTTGGGAATACGCTTCTCTGCCGATTCAGCTTCCGGTAGGTGGAATTCAGGGATTCAATCGCATTGGTGGTATAAATCACCGTTCTGACCATCGTTGAAAACTTGAAAATTGGAGAGATGGCATCCCAGTTGTCCTTCCAGCGTTTCATGGAATTCGGATATTTGGGAGACCATTTTTCAGTTACACGATCTAAAACTGCCAGCGCTTTCTTTTCATCTGCGGCCTGATAAATGGTCTTCAGATCCGCTGCAAATGCTTTTCTGTCCTTGTCAGGGACATATTTCAGTGTGTTTCTTACCTGGTGTACGATACAGCGCTGATACTCGGTTTTTGGAAAAGCAGCAGCGATTGCTTCTTTGATGCCGGTTAAACCATCTGCACAGATGATTAATACATCTTTGACACCCCGGTTTTTCAGCTCGTTCATAACGGAAAGCCAGTATTTTGCGCTTTCGTTGTCGCCAACGCTGATGGTCAGAACCTCTTTCTTTCCTTCCGTGTTGATTCCAAGAATCACGTAAGCTGCAAGCTTTCGGATCACACCATTATCTCTTACGGAATAGTGAATTGCGTCGATGTAGAGAATGGGATAGACTTCGTCCAACGGCCGGTTCTGCCAGTCTTCGATCTGTGGCAGGATTTTATCGGTTACATCGGAAATAAAACTTTCCGAGGTCTCAAAGCCATAAATATCTTCGATGGTTTCGGAAATCTGTCGGGTAGCCATTCCTTTGGCATACATGGAAATGATCTTCTGATCAATATCAGAAATATCTTTCTGACGTTTTTTCACCACTTGTGGTTCAAATGTTGATTTTCGGTCCTGCGGCACTTCGATTTCCATCGATCCATATCGGCTGTTGACCTGTTTGCGCTTATACCCATTGCGGTAATCATCATTATCCAAACGTTCTGATTTTTCATAGCCGAGATGATCGTCCATTTCCGCTTCCATCATTTCCTTAATGGTACCGCCTAAAAGATCCTTGAGCGCATCCTGGATGTCTTCAGCAGACTGGATATCATACTCTTCCAGGAGCTGATGGATGATGTTTCGTTTTCCTTCGGTCATTTGTACTCGATGTACCAGTTTCTTTTGTCTTGCCATAATAAAAGGTCCTCCTAATGATATTTATTGTACCATAGAAGAACCTTCTAAACATTATTTTACAGAAAAAGTTTCATACTCTCCATAAATCGGAAATCATTATTTCCACACCTAAGAGTGAATGTTCCGTCAGAGATGTTCCTATTCCGGACAAACTCATGCTTATGCTTCAGAAACGTCAAAATGCACCTAATACATATTTTCTTACTGGAAAGACTAACCTCTATGTGGAGCCACGAACCATGCAAAACAGATTTAAATCAACTATTAAGAAAGCTGGTATTGCACCAGTAAACTTCCATGCCCTAAGGCATACATTTGCCACCAGGTGCATCGAGCTTGGATTTGATATTAAGAGCCTAAGCAAAATTTTAGGATATGCATCCGTGAACATCACATTAAACCGATATGTCCACCCATCGATGGAACTAAAGCAAAAAAATATGAATATGCTTTCTGATTTATTAGCCGTCAAATAAATCGTCAGATTTAGAGCCATTTCCCCGTAATATCGAAGGAAATGGCTTGTTTTACGCAGAGTAAAACACTCTGCGTAAAATATACACTTTGCATTTTCATCCGTTCTGGTGCTACCAGGACGGATTTTTTGCGTTTATATAAATCGCTCTGTCAGACAATAATGTCAAGTCATAAAAATACCCCACAGCAATCGCCATAGGGTATCCATCAAAATATTCTTTTTATCTCCACTGTTGTCTGCGATTTGAACATCACCTCGAATTGATCCTCATACACCGTTATTTTCTCAATCAATTGTCTGACCAAGCTTTCATCATATTCCGTGATTTCTGATTTCTGTTCCGCAAGAAACTGCTGCATCTCAGCTACTCGCTTCTTTACGCCTTCCCGTTCTGCACTTTCAACCATCACTGCATGTTTCTGCTCACGTAAGGCTTCAATCTCATCGGCAAGATCATCATAGTTCCTTCTGGCATTGACTTTCTTTAGCAATTCCTTCTGCAGTTCCAATAATCGATTGTCGATTTCCTGAACTGCTGTATCGGAACCCTCCGATAATATTTTCTTGATGTTCTCCTGCAAGCCTTTCATCATATCTTCTCTGCCGCCAAGAGCCTTATTGATTGCCTTGACTGCTGCATCCTGAGGTTCTGCTTCGCCAATGGTTGGCGCATCGCACTTGCTGGGACCAAAGTCAACTCTGGTACAGCATCTCCACACTGTGAAGTGTTTGCCTCTGTTATTCCATGCGATTCTGCGGTAAATGTCTCCGCATTTAGAGCAGCACACGATACTTGAAAGAGCATATTTACTGCTGTACACTCTCTTTTTTCGTTTTTCTCCGCTATGAAGATTTGCCCTTCTTACCATTTCTTCCTGCACCCTCATGAAGATATCTCTTGGAATAATGGCTTCATGGCTGTTCTCTACATAATACTGTGGCACAATGCCTTTATTCTTTACACGCTTTTTGTTGAGGAAATCCACGGTGTAGGTTTTCTGAAGAAGAGCATCTCCGATATACTTTTCATTTTTCAGAATCTTATGCAGGGTTTCCGGTCTCCATTTTTTCTTGCCTGCACCAGTCAGAATACCATCCTTCTCTAATCCTTTTCCAATCTGCTGAAGACTTGCCCCTTCAAGATACTCCCGGTAAATTCATTTGACCACTTCCGCCTCAGTCGGCTCTACAATCAGATGCCCATCTTCATCTTTTGTAAATCCGAGAAAACGATTGTGATTGATGCTCATTTGTCCATTCTGGTATCGATACTGTAATCCCAACTTTACATTCTGCGATAAACTCTGACTCTCCTGCTGTGCAAGGGAAGCCATAATGGTAAGAAGTACTTCTCCCTTTGCATCCATCGTATTGATATTCTCCTTTTCAAAGAAAACTGGAATATTTTTCTCCTTCAGCTGACAGATAAATTTCAAACAGTCCAGTGTATTTCTTGCAAATCGGCTGATAGATTTTGTGATAATCATATCGTTTTTTCCATCCATGCACTCATCAATCATTTTATTAAAGCCTTCTCGTTTCTTGGTGTAGGTACCACTGATACCGTCATCAGAAAATATTCCGGCAAACTCCCATTCCGGATTCTTCTTAATTCTTCTTAATACAACTGGTGTAGTGTTCTACCTGTGTTTCATAGCTTATAGCCTGCTCGTCACTATCCGTAGAAACACGGCAGTATGCGGCAACTCTAAATTTTGGTCTTTCCTCTTCTCGCACTGTGTTTCCCACTCGTCTTCTTGCGGGAATCATTGTAACGGTTCTAGTTTGTGCCATCTGTCTGCGCCTCACTTTCAATCAATCCATATACATATTCTGCCTGCTTAAATGGATCAAAATATTTTGTTTCAGCAGTTCTGAAGATAAACGCCCTTGGAACTTCCTTTTTATCATCGGTTTTCCATTCTCTGACCCTTCCAAGATTTGTTGCTTTCTTAAGCCTTACATCTTCCACCTTATCAAAGGTTTCTTTATCAATAATCTGTGGATAATAATCATCGCCCAGGTAATGCTTATTTCTAAGCATCCTTCCGGCACTGCCGTGGTATAGTTTCATTCCAACGAGTTCTGCTGCCTTTGTAAGTGCCTTGCCATCCAGGTAATGTCTAAACAATGCCCTTACTTGAGTAGCCGATTCTTCATTGGTTACAGCTTTTCCGTCAACAATGTCATATCCATATGGTGTACATCTCATTTATCTCACCAACCTTTCCTTTAACTGCAATCCGCATTTCAAGTAAAAAACTGTGCATTCTCGACTTTCAATCACAATCTTATCTACAAAATCACTGAATATCTCATCTTCAAAATGTTCAATCATATGCCCTTTTGCTGTAAACTGCATCAATTTCTCCAATTCTTTCAGTTTGGTTCGATCTCCGCCAATATCTGAAACCAAATTCTTCTTTTCAACAAGAAGTCTTTCTTCCTCTATAGCAAGCGCCGAACATTCTTCATTATAAATGGCAGGCTCCAGAATACCCTGTGCTGCCAAGCCTACTAATGTCTGCTTCTGCATAGCTGTATTCTCAATCTCCTGATCAATCCGTCTAATCATATTCAGTTTGTCCTTATCATCTGTACTCTTTAAGGACTCAAGCAACGGTTTTAGAATCTTTTGATGTCCAAAGACTAGCTTGTTGATCATGGTTACAAACGCATCATGGATTGCTGTTTCTTCCACATAGAGCATGGAACATGCATGTCTATTTTCTATGTGTTTTCCACAAGTCCAGGCAATGTAATCTCCACTTGGCTTATAATGACTCCGTCTCTTAAATGTAGTCCCGCATTCCCCACATCTAATTCTTCCCGAAAGAGCATATCTATTCTGGTATCTTGATGTGTTCGTTCCATTCCCCTTTTCTGCCGCCCTTTGTGCAAGCACCGCCTGTGTTCTGTCAAAATCCTCACGACTGATGATTGCCTCATGATGATTTTCGCAGTAAAACTGGTCAACTTCTCCGTAATTGATATACCTGTTAAAATTCTCATCTGTATAGTTTTTTTGAAACAATGCATCTGCGTCATTTGTATCCTCCACATATCTGCGAAGAATCACGGATGCGTACTTCTCATCAAGTTCCATCGTATAACAGATTCTGTTCATCTGCTCGCAAGCCATAAGAGTTGAACCACTGCCGCCAAATGTATCTACAACGATAGCATTTGCCTGGGATGAATTTCCGATAGGATATCCCAAGAGGTCAAGTGGCTTTGATGTCGGATAATTCTTATTTTTCTTTGGCTTATCGAAGTTCCAAACTGTAGTCTGACTTCTGTCTGAGAACCATTTGTGCTTGCCATTCTGCAAAAATCCATAAAGCACAGGTTCGTGCTGCCACTGATAATCTGATCTTCCAAGCACCAAGTGATTATTCCGGGGCTTTCTGGCTCTTCCGCAATTATCCGTTATTATTGTTATATCCCATGTACCTCAACTTTGCTTCAAGCAACTGCCTGCCACATCTTCCATACATTGTACGTTTTATCATTTTTAATCTGCTATTAGTTCCTTCCACAAATCCATTACTGTAATCATATGCTACAGCATTTTCAACTGCATCTATATCTCTTTTTAATCCCTCAGCAAAACTTCTTAAGGGTTTAAGAAGATTTTTACTATATTTTTCAACAAATAAATAGAGCATTGGCACATTATGATTTTTAAAAATATTTCTAAACTCTCTTATGCAGCATTGAAGTTCCCAAATATTTGGATACTTTTCATAAATATATTCCTTATGATTATCTGAAAGCTCAGTATTCATCCACATGTACCTAAACACACCTTCTCGTGTAATATAATCTTTATCTTTTCCCTTACTGCCGGTTTTGTATTTTAAACACTCCGTCATTGTTCTGACATATGGCTGTGGCTCAAAACATTTATTTTCTTTTTGCTCTATTTTGCACAAATAATCAAAAGCATTGCTTTTGGATCCAGAATATCCTTTTTCGTATATTGCCTTTACAGTTTTGCTTTTACTCCATCCTTCTTTAAGACAATCTATAATAAAATCATGAAATGGATCAAGTTTGCTTTGATGAATTCCATACATACTTAATTCTTTTGGATCACCTTTACGATATTTTGCAATTGTGTTGCGACCTATTCCCATACGTTTGGCAATTTCACGGTAACTACAGCCTTCTTTTAAAAAATTTTGTATTTGGCAGATCATTTGATAACGTTTTTCTGAAAAAGCAGCATAATTATCCACATCAGATGCGATTTTTTTTACAATGTTCTTCTGCATCGATAGATGTATCATTGTGTGGGATACTTATTGTTGCAGGGATTTCTTGATTCAGAGCTTTTTTTATTGTTTCCAGTAGGTTCTGATGTAAATGAAATCGGTCTGCCACCTGCATTGCATCGGGTAATTCTTCTGATATTACTTTCGCATATGCACTTGCCCTATCTCTTGTAACCACTTTAACATTTTTATTATTCTTAAGCCATTCCCGCAATGTATCCCCATTTCTTCCATTCAACAATGTTATAGGCTCGTGCGTTTTTTCATTTACTATGATAGTCCCATATGTATGGCGCTTTTTATATGCAAAATCATCCACACCTATTACATCACTAACTTCCGGTTGGGGAAGAGATTCATATCTTTTTAAAAGTAATCGTATTACGGTATCACCACTAATTTTTATCCCTAATGTGTGGCAGACACGGGCACAGCCTTCACAACTGGTTTCAAGAGCCAATGTACAGATAAAATCAGCACATCTTTCTGTCATACGACTATAATTATTAAGGAATCCATCAAAAGTCTCAGCAATAGAAACAACCTCACATTCGTCATTCAAACATGCATACTCATGTGAACAAATTTCAAGTTGACATTTTTTCCTAAAATAGGTAAATCCTGTACTTTACGAGTATATGTTCCATGATATTTTTGTGTTATACGATTACACTTTGGACATTTACAGCTGCTTGAAGTTGATTTCATCTGAATTATAATTTTATCACTTTGCTGATCAATATCTGTTATCATCAAATCCTTTTCCGGGTAAAATTTATCTAAGCATAATGTATTATTAGACTTCGCCATAAATAATTCTCCTCATACATCCTAATACAAACATTATACTATATATCTGATCATGCTAAAAGAGCCAAAACGGATAATTGCGGAAGAGCCTGCCGCACCGTAATATTCATCTGGTTAGTCAGAGCAATCACTTTGCAATTTGACATAGATGCGTCCTCCTTTCACATAGATTTAGCCACTTTGTCAAGGTGGCTATGTAAACAGTACCAGAGAACGCAAAAAAGCCGCCTACTCTTAAAATCAATAAGAATAAGCGGCTTCGTAATTTGCCTTAGACATATTCAATTTTCATTCTCTTGGTCGGTGCATTTATGAC
>OLSF01000719.1_pt1 | contig 33187 bp, 20 predicted proteins | sample 1672301 | NCBI WGS metagenome assembly OLSF01 (sample SAMEA3136669, study PRJEB25190) | human gut metagenome | biome: human gut; feature: human-associated habitat; material: faeces | place: Austria | collected 2013
CAAGCCCCTCAAACAGCGATGCGTCCTGCCCGATCTCAAAGAATGTTTTCAGCGTGTCCATGGTCAGTGTTTTGCCGAATCGACGGGGACGGGTAAACAGATTTGCATCCCCATGATTCCGGAGCAGGTCTGCAATGATCTCTGTCTTATCTACATAATACATATCATTTCTGCGAAGCTTTTCAAAGTTTTCAACGCCGATGGGGAGCATTTTTCTTGTCAGACTCATCATAGAACTCCTTTCCTGATTTTTATTATTGTATATTATTATACCATAAAGCCGATAGAAAAGCAACAACGATGTCAGACGGATAAACCAAAAAGAGCCCGAAAACATTGCGTTTTCTGAGCTCTTTGGAAATTAATATTCAAATTGATCTACGCCGCCAGATTTCACCCTGCACCGTTTTTGACAGAAGCATACGCCAAGTTTGGCGATATTTTCGTATTGCTCATCTCTCAATGACGCTTCGTAGTCTTTTTCTTCGATCTGTTTCAAGGCATCTTCGCAGGCTTTTGTCATCTGATTGTACTTATCCACGATTTTGAATTCCAGTATGGCAGCATAATTCCATTTGGAGCGTTGTTTCACAACCAGGTCAAATCGGCCATTTCCAGACTCACGGTTTGAAACGACCATATAGCCATTGAATCCCGAAACAAGTCCCGTCACAAAGCCATGATAATAGTTTTCCTGTTCATCAAAACAGCTGATCGTATTTACCATCCAGGTGCAGAGCAGATCTTCCAGTTTTTCTGCATCTGCTTTCAATATTGCTTCCAGAATATCCGTTCTGCTGTCTGCATTGATTTTCTTCTCAAACCATGCACGAATGGTGTTCTTGTAAATGCTCTTTACCTCAGTGTTTGGGATCACCATTTCATAATAGGTCTCGTCGCCGATGGTTTCGTAGGCGGTCACTTTCAGGTATCCTGTAAAAAGCAAAAAGCTCCAGATGTATTCGCTGTTCACATCTATCGTTCCATAAGTGATATCCTCATAAATCTGTGCTCTGACAGGCGTGCCGTTTATCAGTTCTTCTATTGCATTTTTCGTCCTGTCGTTGGATTCTTCGATCAGACGCTTTACGATTTCATTGGAACTGGTGTTGGACCAGTAGGGTTTGCACGGATAATTTGGATTTACTGTGAGATTTTTAATGTGATTAATTGTACTCCAGGGGTTGTATATTTGCGTATCACTAAATAAATAACCATCGTACCAATCCTTGATTTCGTTCGCTTTATCCTCAAGCTTGTAATACTTCAAAATATCCGTTATTTCATCAGGAGTAAATCCAAATGAATCCGTAAACATGGGAGAAATGATAGTGAAAATATCCAGGTTGTTTAACCCTGTAAAAATACTTTCCTTTGAAACTCTCAGGCAGCCTGTCAAAAACGCACGATCAAGAGAGGGATTGGTTTTCAGTGCTGATTCAAAGACAGAACGAATCAGATTTACCATATCTGTATAAAACCCCTGGTAGAATGCGTTTTCAAGCGGAACATCGTATTCATCGATCAAAATGATGACATTTTTGTTGTACGCAGATGCCAGTAATCTGGATAAAAATCCGAGGGAAGTGTTATAGTCACTTTTCTCCGCTTTTAACTCGATGAACCTTGTCAGCCTGTCCAAATCGGTTTTTTCAATTGCATCATTCTGAAATAATACACTTTTGTGCCGCAGTATCTCAGCACGTATCAGATCTTTGAAAACAGCAAAAGCTTCTTCAAATGTCGCTTGTTTCATACTCTTCAGAGAAATGCTGATGACAGGGTATTGCCCCTGATACTGCATACATTCGGGATATTCTGAAATCTTTAATCCATCAAAAAGATACGCATTGCTTTCATCTGTCTTTTCAAAGAATCGTTGAATCATGCTCATATTCAAAGTTTTGCCGAATCTTCTTGGTTTGGTAAAAAGTCCGACTATTGTTTGACTTTCGATCAGCTCTTTTATCATCAAAGTCTTGTCGACAAAGTAATATTTATCATCGATCAATCGTTTGAAATCCTCTATGCCGATTGGCAATGGCTTTCTTTCCATCATCTTCACCTCAAATTCTTATCAAATATCTTTTCTTCACGCCTTCACGATCTTACATTTCTTTTTATAACAAGCCACACCATACTTATAGATCGTCTGCACCTCGTCATCTTCCAGAATCGCAGAATAATTCATGCGTTCGATTTGTGCCAGAGCATCTGCACAGCCCTTGTCCATGTCAGCATCTTCGCCGTACTTGACTTCGATGATCATGCCGATTTCATCATCGGGAATTTTGATAACAATATCGCTGTATCCATCGCCAGATTCCACATTGGACTTTACGATCCAGTCGTCCCGGTAGGAGAGCAGACCAAGAAGAATCCCGTGGTAGAAATTCTCTTTTTTCGCAGCCTTTACATAAGTATCACGAATGCTGATGGTTTTCCTGAGAAAAGCGGTAAACTGTTTCTGTGCCTCTTCTGCATTGCCGTCTGCAAACGCCTGGCAGAGCAAATTCAATGTAGAGGAGTCTTTCCGGCTGAAATCCTTGAACCACTCGTAGATCTGTCTTTGGAAAATTTTTCGTATTTCAAGATTCGGGATAGCCAGTTCATAGGTGTCATTTCCTAAGCTGCGTTTCTGTGTGAGGTATCCCGTCATAAAAAGCGTGCTCCAGATGTTCTCAATCGATGTGTACAGTTCAGAATAAGTCAACTCCGGATGAATCTCTTTTACCACCGTATCACCTGCAATCAGCGATTCAATTTCGGACTTTGTGGTGGAATTCGCCATTTCAATGAACTTACGAATAATATCGTTGCCGCTGGAATTGATCCAGAACGCCTGCGGTGACTTGTCCGACTCAAACCGAAGGCGGCTACAGTAATTCAACACGTCCCAGGGGCAGTAGATCTCTGTCTTTCCAAACGAGTATCCGTCATACCAATCCTTTGCGGTGGAATAGTAGTCTGACACACCGTAGTAATCCAGCATTTCTTTGACTTCGGCGTCTGTAAACCCGAAATACTGTGAAAACAAATCGTCTGTTATGGTGAACGTAGAGAAATTGTTCAGACCGGTAAAAATACTTTCTTTGGAGATTCGCAGACAGCCGGTTACAACGGCGAACTCTGTGTTGTCATTGGTCTTTAGTGCCCCGCCGAGAAATGTCCGGATAAAGCCGACCATGTCGTTGTAGTAACCATTCAAAAATGCCTTATCCAAAGGAACATCATATTCGTCAACGAGCAATATGACTTTTCGATTGTAATGCTTACACAGCAGGCTTGTTAGAATAGCTAAGCTGTCTGTGATATCCATCGGCTCTAAAATACAGTTCATTAGTTTCAGAAGATACTTTTTTTCTGTTTCTTCTAACTTGTCGCTATTTTTCAAATACGAATGACGTATTGCCTCAGCTGACATAATTGCACGGATTCTTGCTTTTGCATCTTCAAAGCTATTCCCAGCCGCACCCTTTAAGCTGATAAATACAACGGGGTATTTGTTCTGGTGCTTTTCGCAGATGTCGGAATGTCTGCTGATGGCAAGCCCCTCAAACAGCGATGCGTCCTGCCCGATCTCAAAGAATGTTTTCAGCGTATCCATGGTCAGCGTTTTGCCGAATCGACGGGGCCGGGTAAACAGATTTGCATCTCCATGATTCCGGAGCAGGTCTGCAATGATTTCTGTCTTGTCGACATAGTACATATCGTTTCTGCGAAGCTTTTCAAAATTTTCAACGCCGATGGGGAGCATTTTTCTTTCGGAACGCATGGTGTAACTCCTTTCCTAGTTTACCGATTTCTCACTTGTATTTATTATATCATGAAACAGCGTGAAAATCAACTGAAACCATCCTCAAACAAAAATCCCGCCACATTCCTCACTCCTGCAAAAGCAAGACGAAACGTGGCGGGAACTTTTTGATCCAGGTTTATTCCAACAAGCCATACACCCCAAACCAACAAACAGCATCAAGGGAGAACATCACACAAGCCATCCACAGAACCGCACTTCATTTCTCATTTCCAAAATATGCCCAGTGCTGCCTCCCAGGAGAAGTCCAGCATATACCGAACGGCATAGCCGCTTTCCCAGACAGACGCAATGATGATGATCGGCATCAGAACACAGGGAAGTCCGATGTAAGCCAGAGACTGCGGTTTTCAGTCCGTTTTTTATCATTGCAGCACAAAATGGCATATAAAACCGCTCATGCTATCCTGTGCGAGTAGTTGCAGAATCCCTTGCATCCTTCGAAGTGCTTAAAAGCTTTTTTGATTGTGCTGTTACTTGACTTGACAATCTAACTTTTCAAAAGGAAATCGATCACATTTATGATCTTGATCCCATCTTCATCCATCGGCATTTCATCCATTGTGATGATATACTTCGGATAGTTATCACGAATCCGCTTTAACGGCGTAATTTCTCTGTCGAATGTATCTTCGCTCATAACAGTAGCAGAAACCTGATAGTATGCTGTCTCTCCGCTGCGTTCTGCAACAAAGTCTACTTCCAGTTCACCCACTTTACCAATGCTGACATGGTATCCTCTGCGAATCAGTTCCAGATATACAATGTTCTCAAGGATATGTCCGATGTCACGTCTGCGATTTCCAAGCAGCAGTTGACGAAGTCCCATATCGACGGCATAATATTTTTCCAGAGATTTTAAATGCTGTTTTCCCTGTATATCATAGCGTTCAGCTTTGTAAAGAATAAATGCTTCTGTTAAAGCGGTTACATAGTTTTCAGCCGTTAAAGATGTGGTTTTTCGTCCAAATGAAGTCAGACTGTCTGCGATCTTCTTGGAGGATACAATATTGCCGATATTGTCGAACATAAACTTGATCACACTTTCCAATAAACTGATGTCATTGATTCGTTTACGGGAAGCCACATCCTTGATCAAAACTGTGTGATAAATGCCGTCCAGATAATCATGCCGAATGGCATCATCATCAATTTGTACGGCATATGGAAACCCGCCGTTCTGAAAATACTTCTGCCATGCAGAATGCTTTTCAAGACCGGATAATTCCAGATATTCCGCAAAAGATAAAGGCAGCATAGGAATCTCAATATATCTTCCAGAGAGAAGTGTTGCAAGCTCACCAGAAAGTAAGTATGCGTTAGACCCGGTAATATAAATATCCGTATTTTCACGAAGAAACAGCGAATCTACCGCTTTCTGAAAGTTCGGAACCGCCTGAACTTCATCCAGAAATATATAAGTCATCTTACCGGGAACCAGTCGCTCTGTCACATAAGAATGCAACGCATGATAATCCAGCAAACCCTCATTTTCAACATCTTCAAAATTGATTGCAATGATCTGTTCTTGTTCGACTCCAGTGTTCAGAAGATACGACTGAAATTGTCTTAGCAACGTTGATTTTCCGCATCTTCGGACACCTGTCACAACTTTAATGATCTGTTGGTCCTGCAGTTTTTTGATTTTATCCATATAGATCTTACGTTCTACCATACAATCACCTCTTTTTATAGTATACCATAAAATGATAGAAAAAATCAAGAGTTTTTCAAGTGCACTATAAAAACTTTTGACTGCAAATAAAGAGGTGGTATGCTTAATGCTATATTACATAATATCTCTCTTAATTTCTGTTGTAGCAGATGAGATTTTATATCTCTTCTACAAGTGGCTAGACAGGAAGTAGCCCGACAACAGCACAACATTTTGCCTGATTCTTGTATGGGATAAGGCGAAAGCCCCCAGAGGTCGCAACTCTGGGGGCTTTCTTATTGCGTGACTGTATTGCCACTACATTATTTCTTTCCGTTCTTATTTTAGCACAATTGCAGTACCTTGTCAAGACCTTTTTCCGATAGAAATGGAATTGTCAAGAAAAGTGCAGTCAGAGAACACCCAAAATCTTGGATAGGCAGGAGTCAGGCAGCGTGATGAGAGAACTGCTTTGAGTTCCTTAGTGCCACAGGTGGGAGACCACCTTCATTGAAGCTGTTGATCCTTTGTGTGTTGTAATAACCGAAGATGTATCGGAAGATGACAGTTTTGACCTCCTCTCGCTTCATTCGGTATGTAGGTATCTGATACAGCTTTTCTTTTTTCAGTGTGGCAAAGAAGCTCTCCATACGGGCGTTGTCATAGCAGTGAGCAGTACCGCTGAGACTCTGGATGAGCCCATTTGTTACAAGTTCCCTGCGGAAGGCATAACTTGTGTACTGGCAGCCGCGGTCACTGTGAAGGACAGTTCCGTCGAGTCTGCCATACTTCTCACGCAGCTGTTTTACGGTGTCTATGCAGAGTTCTTTCTTCATGTTGTCACGCATTTCAAGAGCGATGATCTCACCGTTGAAGCAGTCGAGGATCGGCGAAATATAGAGCTTCCCGTCAGCGCATTGAACCTCTGTGATATCAGTAAGCAGCTTCTTCAGTGGTTTGTCTGCACTGAAGTTTCTCTTGATCAGATTCTCTCTGTTCTGAGTTTCAGTATCAGCCTTTGTGATACCGTGAGATCTGCGATGCCTGTGGATAAGTCCAGCTTCGCTCATAGCGCGGTATACTGTTCTGAGGCTGACATGAGTGCCTTTCTGTGCAAGAGCAGCCTGCATCCGTCTGACACCGTAATTCTTATTGTCAGGATGCTCTGATAGTATTCCCTGTATTTTGACCAGAAGAAGCTGCCTTGCACCAGGCTTGCCTTGATTCCTGAGCCAGCGATAATAGCCGGATTCGCTGATTTTCAGAAATTTGCATATCGCTTTCGCACCGTACATGCATCGAAATTCGTTGACAAACAGGTGGCATTCGCTTGTCTTTACTTCTTCCGGTCTTTTGCGAAAAAACCGAGTGCGTCCTTGAGAATGTCATTTGCTTTGCGAAGCTCGGCATTTTCTCGCTCAAGCTCCGTAATACGCAGTTTAGCTTCGTCATCGGTCATCTGATACTTCTTTGTTTTGGCAGCGGCTTTTCGCTTTGTACGCCAATCGGACAGTGTGTAATACTGGATACCTAACTGTTGAGCAGCCTTTTTCAGTCCGATCTCATCTGATAGCTTTAACGCTTCTTCTTTGAATTCTTTACTGTACTTCATAGTCGTTTTCCCTTTCTGGTTTTGTTAATTATATTCTACCAGATTTTTGGGTGTTTGTCGACTGCTCTTTCAGTATAACACTTCAAAAAGTTGCTTGCAGTCGGAACAAAGTGCAACTGCGAATAAAGAAGTTAGCCGATTTTGAGGATCATTTTTCAAAGTTCTACCTTTTCCGCATTCTGTGCCAGCGTCAATTGCAGCAGCTTGTCGGAACGATGGATGGCATTGTTGACGTTCTGAAATTCTTGTCCCTGGATGGAATTGAGAAATTCCTGCCGCCCTTCCTTGTCTGTTTCATCAAACAATGTAACATCCGGCATTTCCATTTTCACATCAAACAACAATTCCTTTGTTAAGCGTGCCACCATGTCTTTTATCACAGGATATTTGCTGACAAACTGCTGGATATCGATATGAATCACATTGTACTGATTCAGGGCAATACCGCACAAAGTCGTCAGACGCTCTTTGTACGGTATTGCCTTATAGTCATACTCTTTCATTCCTGCCTGTTTTTATTGACATTTTTGGAAATCACAAAAGTCAGAATAACAAGCACAAGTGGAAAAATACAGCCTGCAAGCACGCCCTTGCGAATATCATCTCCTGCACTTTGTGAAATGTTTCCTACGATACCCGGACCTATTGCACCGCCAAGGTCGCCTGCCATGGCAAGAAGGGCAAACATTGCTGTGCCGCCTGAGGGCATTTTCCCCGAACAGATGCTTATGGTTCCAGGCCACATAATTCCAACGGAAAAGCCGCATATTATACAGCCTGCAAGCCCAAGCATGGGAATATCCGACAGGGAAGCAACAAGATAGCATATCAGGCAAAGCATGCCTGAGCCTATCATAAATTTTATTAGGTCAAGCCTGTCGCCGTATTTTCCATACAGTGAGCGACTTATTCCCATAGTCACCGCAAACAGGCAAGGCCCGGCAATATCTCCCATAGCCTTTGAAAGATCCAAAGCAGATTCCGCAAATGCAGATGCCCACTGTGCCATTGAAAGCTCCGACGCTCCCGCACATATCATCAGCAGTATGGAAATAATGAACACGGGGGTTTTTAAAAGATTTCCGATACTCATACCTTGCCCGTCCTCGGCAGGGTGTTCAATGGGACAGGTGATGAAATTAAACATATTATACAGCGGAATTATTGCCCAGATACAAGCAAGCCATTTCCAATTGCCTATACCGAACACCGAGAAAAATACTGTGGAAAGCAGGATAACTCCTACCGAGCCCCAACAGTAAAAGGAATGGAGCAAACTCATTGCCGCCTCTTTATGCTCAAAGGGACAGGATTCAACGATAGGGCTGACAAGCACCTCCGTAAGACCGCTGCCCACCGCATATACAATTGTGCTGATGATTATTCCCATAAACGGGTCGGGCATTATCTGAGGAAGAAACGCAAGTCCCAGAAGTCCTGCTGCCGAAAACAGCTGAGAACCCACAACGCATCTGCGGTAGCCTATTCTGTCCGCAAACTTTGCACAGAGAATATCCACAATAAGCTGGGTGATAAAGAAAACGGATGATATGAGCGCAATTTTTCCGAGAGGGATATTGTAAACATTGTGGAATGTGAGAAATAGCAGCGGTGCAAAATTTGCTGTAATAGCTTGTGTAACAAATCCAAGATAACAGGCAATAAGAGTTTTTCTGTAATTCATCTTGACGTTCCTTTCGCTTTTTGATATAATTGTATCATATCATAACAAACGGCATATTTCAATGTACAATATCGCATTTTTATTACACTATATCGCAAAAATGGAGGATAAATTTGAAAAACCTAAACGACGGCTACGCAAAGATCATCACTGACGAAACTCTTCGTGAAACCATAAGTCACGGCAGTGAGGAATATCCCTTTCGATATTATTATGAGGATATATGGCTCTTTGACCTGCACTGTATTGACTGGCACTGGCACCCCGAGGTTGAGTTTGTGCTTGTAGAAAATGGGACGGCAGATTTTTTTGTGGGCAGCAGCAGATATGTGCTTAACACAGGGGAAGCAATTTTCATCAACACACAGGTGATACATCGGTTTGAGAGCAGCGAAAGTACAATTATTCCCAATATGGTCTTTTCTCCGCTTCTGATAGCCGCAGAAAACAGTTTGATATACCGCAAATATATAAAGCCTGTGCTTATGTCCTCGGTTGAATGCCTGATAATATCGCCGACAGATGAAAAGCAATGTGAGATGCTTGATACAATACGAAATGTGTTTGCCATACAGGAATCGAAAAGCATATCCGAACTGAAAACAACCGAACTTATTATGAAGCTATGGGGGCAGATTTACGAAAGCATAAGTTGGAACGACACTCAAAACATAAACAAAACCTCCGCACAGGCACAAGCACAGCTGCAGATAATGATGCAGCATATCCACAAAAACTATTATCGTCGGATAACCTTGGAAGACATTGCAAGATCTGTTTCTATAAGCAAAAGCAGTGTGCTGAATATTTTTAAAAGCTATCTGCATACATCGCCCATTAATTATGCTCTGGAATATCGTTTGAAGCGTGCTGCCAAGTTTCTTACGGAAACTGAAAACAGCGTTTTCGTTATAGCTCAGACAGCAGGCTTTGAAAATGTGGGATATTTTTGCCGCAAATTTAAGGCACTCTATGGAATGACGCCTAAGGAGTACAGAAATCACAGGCGGTCGGAACGGAAATAATAAAAAGCAAAGGACTTGCTGCGATTGGCAGTGACAAATCCTTTGCCTATTTTATTTTAAGGCAATACCGCACAAAGAGCGTCTGGTGACTTTGCACGGTATTGCCTTTGATTCGGATAGGCTGGAAGTGTAATGACGGGGTCTATAGGCTGTATGCTTTTCGTGTTTTTGTTCAAATCCATTCGCCTTCTTTCTTGATTGGACAACGCTAGGCAACTCTAAAAATTCCAACAACTGGCACAAACTGACCGTTTTCCACTTGCCATTTTACTTGCCATTTGCCCGTATTTACTTGCCATTTTAGGAAAAAACCTGTTTTTCGCAAAACACCCCAGGTAACGAAAAAAGGCTGAATTACGAGCTTTTTTCGTAATTCAGCCTTCTGCAATTGGTCGAGGTGACAAGATTCGAACTTGCGGCCCCTACGTCCCGAACGTGGGTATACACCTTTTCAATTCTTTTCGATTCTGCTGAAACCAACGCATTTCCTGCACTTTTTCCGTTTCCGCCTGTTGAAATCTGTTGCCCTCTGTAGTGCCCTAACCGGCTTTTAGTGCCCTCATAGTGCCCTCGCAGTGTCCTCGATCTGATCGGCGGTGCCTGCTGCATATCCCCGCAAAGGCGAACCCGCCCATTTTTGAGCGGCTTGCTTTGTGCGTGGTGAAATCCTGCAAAAGGAGTTTTGCTCATTTTTGAGCAAAAGCTGTGCCGTCAGAGCAGGTTCTGTGGTCTTAGCCGGTACCGAAACGGTACTCGATATATAAATATCCCTAACCCCAGATTAGCCTTTTCAGAAAAGCCCTGTGCTGCTCTCTGAGCCGTTCTGCCTGCTCTTTCGGAAAAGAACCAGAGGAAATGCAAGGCGGCTCTGCGGGGCTTGTGTGCGTTATGACGTATTGCTGCAAAATTCTTACTCTGTTCGCTTTTGCAGGCGACAGCATTTTGAATAGGGTCGTGATTCCCGACACCAGCTTTCAGGGCGTAACTCTGGCGGACACCCTGAAACGGGGTAGTGCAAAAGGGAGTAGCGAAACGTGACACCCTCGCAAAGGGGTAGGAACGAAAATCCGCCCCTTGTGCTGCTGACCGGAGCCGGATTCCGTGCATCTGTCCAGAGAGGCAGCACGAAAAATATAAACTTCGGGATTTTTCAGAGGCATGCACCCACGCAGAGAACCTCTGTGCGGCTCTGTACGGCGTTTTCCTGTGCTGGGCGGCAACTTTTCCCGTGGAGCAGGACGGGCGGCTTACAAGGGTGTACAGCGTGCGAAAAATGATGTGAGTGAAACTCATACCACCGACGATGTGCCGCCTGCGAAATGTTGAGAAATGTTGAGGCTTTCAAAAAATACAAAAAAAGGCAGACGCTGCCGCCTGCCTTTTGTGTGTTGTGTCTTGATGCTCAGAGTTCCACCGGCAGTGTGGAAAGCTGCCGGAGCTTTTCCTGTGCTGCTGCCTGCTCTGCGTCGGTGAAATCCTTGTCAACATTGTTCGCCCGAAAGCGGTAGTATCGCAGCAGTTCTTCCCGCACTTTCTGCGAAATGTTTTGCTGCATCTCTGCCGAAAGATATATTTTTTCTTCGGGTCTTTCACATTCCGACGCTTTGCGTTCCGGTTCCAGAAGTGCCATACCGTCCGGAAAATCCTCTGCATGTGTAAACCACAAGAGCACCGCCGTATAAAGCCATTCCGGAACATGCTGCGAAAACCACACCATATCCGCAGCAGAGTACCACAGTTTCTGTGTCAGACGTGCCACAAACAAGCTGACAGTCTGGCGGATTTCGCTGTTGGCACCCCAATTCCTGCTTCGCCACGGCTGTGCAGAAAGCCATTCTATCTCTGTGTAGCACCAGCAGAACAACAGCCGCCGCTGCCGGTCTAGCTGGGTTTCTCTGTCCAGCTGCAAAATACTTTTCATGTGTAAAACTTCCTTTCTGTTTTCCTGCAAAAGCCGTTTCGGTTTTTTCCTGCTCTCCGGGTGAGTTTTCCGCTACCTGCCGCTTTCACTGTCTATATTATATCACTAATTTTAGAGATATTCAATAGGCATATATCACAAATATTAGTGATGCTATTTGTTGATTTTGTCACTTGAAATAGTGATGCCACTGTGTTATAATGTGTATAGTGGAGAAGTAGGCACGATAAAAAAGCCCGCCTGCTCCATGGAAAAGAGGTGGAAACAATGCCGATCAAGTATGACAAGCTAATCAAACGTATGCAGGAAGCAGGCATTACAAGCTATACGATAAAACGGGATAAGATCATAGGACAAGCAACGTATAAGAAAATCATGGAGGGCGGCGATATTGACACTAGAACAATCGCCAAACTCTGCAAAGTACTGCATTGTCAGCCCGGCGATCTCATGGAGTACACAGAGGAGGAGTAAACTTGAAACAATACACGATCATCGGCGGTGTGAACGGCGTGGGAAAAAGCAGTCTTTCCGGTGTTCTGCGGCATCAGCTGCCGGATATGGGCTTGATTATTGATCCGGACACCATTGCCGCAAAGGAATCCTGCGACCGTCTGACCGCCGGAAAGCTTGCTGTCGCCCGTGTGGAAAACTGCCTGCAAAAAGGTATCAACTTTTCGCAGGAAACCACACTTTCCGGCAGGCGTACCATTCGCACCATACAGCAGGCAAGAGAAAAAAATTACCACATTCGGCTGTATTATGTGGGTGTAAGCGGTGCAGAGGAAAGCCTTTTTCGGATTGCAAACCGTGTTCGCAAAGGCGGGCACAATATTCCGAAACAGGACGTGCTGCGGCGATATAAAAAGCGTTTCACAGACTTGGCAGAGGTGCTGCCGTACTGTGACGAAGTGCATTTTTACGACAACGAAAACGGTTTCCGAGAAGTGGCACTCTATCAAAGCGGCGAAATCATGCCCCTTGTGACACCCCTGCCCCAGTGGCTGCGGGATTTTATGGCATGGAAAGACAACGAGCAGGCATAAAACGAAAACCGCATACCACACAAAAAGCCGACTGCACAGGGCACACACACCGCAGCCGGCTTTTGCTATTCTCTCACATTCCCAGCAGTGCAGGCATTTTCTGCTGCATCTGTTTAGTCGGTTTCTCTCGGTTCGCTCTCGGTTCGTTCTGTTTCCTGCAACGCATACAGCACCGCCTGCACGGTCTGAATGCTGCCCCGCAGCTGTTGGCGTTCCTGCGGCTTGTCCTCCGGCTCTGCCTCTCGTTCCAGTCGCTCCAGATGTCCGCACAAGCTAAGCAAATACGCCTGCCAGAACGCCACGGACTGCGGCTTGCGGCTTGCCAGAGCCTGCTCCACGTTCCGGAACGCTCCGGCATAGTACGGGGCATCAGTGGGAATGCCGGCACGCTGGAGGGCTGCGGCAACGGGGTTGATCGGCGGAGCAGGCGGGGCAGTCCTCGCTTTCGTCTGCCGCATGGTCTGCAAAAATTCTGTTTTTGTCAATGTGGATTCCTCCGAAACACCAGACAACCAGACAAACAGTGGAAAAGCTACGCAGTTTCGCCGTTTTTTCGTGTCTGGTCTAAAAATCCAAGCAGAAACGAAACCAGACAACCAGACAAGCACGAGTTCTGTTTGTCTGGTTTTCCCTCTGTTTGTCTGGTGGTTGGATTTTCACCAGACAAGGTGAAAACCACGCAATTTCGCTGTTTTCTTGTCTGTTTGTCTGGTTGTCTTGTTTGTCTTGTGGTTTCTACTTCTGGAAATAAGGGGAGATGTAGAGCAGGCGTTTATTTTTGCTCTGCTGGTCGATCTCAATTTGATTGCCCGACTGCATCGCCTCCAGAAACGGTTCCAGTTCCTTTGCGGTTCGCAGCCCGTGGATATTCTTGACTTTTCGCTGTAGGCTGCTTACGGTGGTATACGCCTTTCCCTGTGCAAGAGTCAGATCGGCAAGCTTTTTCAAGATCGTGCTTTCCAGCCGTTCCTCCCGTGTTTCCTCCTGCTCCATTGCCTCCATCTTTTCCGAAAAGAAATACATATGGAGTTCCTTGGCACGCCGTGCGGTTTCCACGCTAACCGGCTTTGTGGCGTCTTGTGTCCAGAGCATATGCAGCACCCCGGCAATCCGCAGCACTACGCCGCCGGCTTTGCTGGCATAGTCCTTTGCCTGCTCCATGGGGTTTCCGTCGTCCATGGAGTCCTCCACCGTTTGCAGATAGTCCAGCATTTCCTCTGCCGCATCGTGCTCCCACAATATCACCGGTATGGTGCTTTCCGGCTGCTGAGGCGTGTCCAGAAAACCGCCCAGCAGGTCACAGTATGCCGTTTCTGCTGCCTTGTCGATACGCACACATTTCCGTACATTCCGTTTCCCTGCCATTTGCCGGGGTACACAGAACAACAGCCGCCCGACAAGCCCACGCCCCTGCAATTCGCTGTTGCTGCGGATTTCCTCGTAGAGGGTAGGCTGGGCATACAGACAGATCGACAGCAGCGGACGGCTCAGAAACATGGTACCTTTGCCCCGCAGCCGGGAAAAGGGTGCTCCGTCGTATGCTGTCAAGGGTAGCTGTAGGTTTCCCGCATTGCCCCGGTTATACAGTCCGGCAAGGATTTTCAAAAAGTCCGCCTCGTCGGAGAAAATGCCGGCAGTTTCGCCGGTTCGTTCCATGAGGTTGGAGAGTGCCTCTGCGGTGGTATCCGTCGCCAGAATCTCCGGAGAGATGGGCGGCTGTTTTTCCTCCTGCTCCAGTTTGAGTGCGGTTAAATCTTCTCCCAGCTGCTGCCGCTTTTCTGGTGTGATCTTCTTTTCGCCCAGCTGCCGTTCCAGTGCCTCCGATTCCTTTTCTTTGATCTTGCAGGCGGTTTCATACTCTGCCAGTTCCTGCTTGTACACCTCCCGGCGGGCATTCTGCCAGCGATACACCGGCAGCACTGCCTTTGCAAACGCACTGCTTTTCCGTTCTCCGGGGCTGCCCACAATGACCAGATACAAGCACAGCTGCTCACTGTGCCCGCTGCCGGAGGGGTAGCTGATCTTGCACCGTCCCTGCAAACACAGAGCACACGCCGCCAGCATTGCCGCCCCGATCATGGCACGATCTACCTGTACATTCTCCGCCGCACTGTCCAGATACTGTTCTAGCATGGGCGGGAATACCCCACAGGGAAACGGCAGGGCGACGTTTTCCGGCTCGGTCTGGTCGTTCTGTACCGCCTGCCAGCCGCCCTCCTCTGCCTTGGTATTCGCCCGCTGCATGGTCTTTGTCAGCATGGCGTACTGTTCCGGCAGCACCTTACAAGCCTTTGCTTTCTCGGACAGTGCCAGAAGAAACGCCACCGCCTGCCCGCTGTCCTGGCTGAGCAGGGCAGCATTGCAGAGGGTTTCCAGATGCTTTCGCAGCATCAGCTCCGGCATATCTGCCAGTACCTCTGACCAAGTGCCGCCCTCGATCATACCCCGGAAACTCTGGAGCATCTCTGCGGCGGTGTGCTGCTTTTCCTTTTCTGATACGCTCACCGGCTCTCACCGCCTCTCACAGCCGCACCGGCACAGGCTGAATGCCGGCGGTGTGCTGTTCAGGCGGGACGGTGTGGGCATCGTCCTCTACAGCTTCGCAGTTCAAAAACGCTGCGAATTTCTCTTGGTTAATGAGGTAGCGGCTGCCGATCTTCACCGTAAAGGCTGCACCCCGCCGACTTCTCGCCAGTTTCCGCACAGCATAGGACGAAAGCCCGAACGCTTTTGCTGTGGTGTCAATGCTTTCCATGTGGGGAACGGTATATGTAAAATCTTTATTCATTGATTCATTCCTTTCTCTTGAAAACCTGCTCCGGATATGCTATAATAGGAGCAGGCTATTTTTGAATAGTCGATTTGAAATTTAACGTGCGAAATGCACGGGACGTTTTATTCGCCCACGGCGTGTGTCTGTTCCAGCAGATGCACGCCTTTTTTCTTTTGCCTTGGTGGGTGTCTTGTAGTGTGCATGGTTTTTCTCTCGCTTTCTGCCGGTCGTTCCGGCGGTCTTGTGGCGGCTTGCGAAACCTGTTGAAAAATGTCCTCCCATATATAGCCCCACAGAGGGCAAAAGTTGCACGCCGACGTGCAACTATGAACGAGAATTTACACAAAAACCGGAAAAAGTTTAGAATCCGGCTCGGTTTTCTCCGGCTTCGCTCTCACTTCGTTGGTGTTTCGCCCGTCTTTCCGACGGCTGCGAAATAGTGGCAAACAGTGGCGTTTCTCTCTGTTCGCTCTCTGTTCGTTGGGTTTTGCTTTCCATTTTTGAAAAGCGTTTTTTATGCCTGCTCTGCTTTTAGCTGGTCGATAGCAGAGAGGAACTGCTGCCGCTGTTCTTCAGTCAGATCACGCCGCATGAATCGTGTCATGTACGGTTCCGACTTCCCCCAAAGCTGGGCAATCTGCCACAGATACACGCCCGCCGCTCTGGCTGCCTGCCGGAGATCGGCGTTTTTCTGGTTTCCTCGCATCTCTTTTCACCTCCATTCCATCTTTTTTTCTTCTACCTCTTGCAATCATCATTGTACCGTGGTATAATACAGGTATGACGATTGACTTCTTCACTAGTATAGCACACCTCAAATGGAAAGTCAACACGTTTGAGAAAATATTTTATTCGATATAGTCAAATGAGTATTTGCGAGGTACAAACATGAACAGTGATTTTCAAACAGATGTTTTTATTTCACGTTTTGCAGAGTTGAAAAAAGAATCCGGCGAAACAAACAAGGACTTGCAGGACGTTTTCGGGCTTTCTCTTTCGGCGTTAATCAATTACCAAACAGGAAAGCGAATCCCCGATATTGCTTTTCTGCATAAGCTGGCACAGCATTTCGGCGTGTCTGCGGACTACCTGCTCGGGCTTTCTGATGTCAGGAGCACGGAGCAGGATATACAGACGGCGTGCGAGGTGACGGGGCTTTCAGAAAAGGCGATTGAAAATATTCAGAACGTCTACTACCACTTCCCCCGAGCTGCAAGAGAAGAATTAGCACCAATGATTTTGAATATGGGTACACATAGCGACGACGAAAAAGAAGATTTTACAAAAACTGTAAACCAAAAAAGCGAATGGAACGAACACATTACCGCAAAATTTCTTGAAAGCGAATACTTTGAAAAAGTCATGCACTGCATATGTGAGGCTTGTGCAAGCAAAAAGGAACTGAACAATTTGCTGAATCACCCTTTTTTTCTACACAAAAAAGCCCATTTACAGCTAAAAGAAGCAGCACAAAAAGCGGAAATTTCTAGTGACAGATACAAGGTGCTCGTATTAGACACATACGAACTTATCAAAAAATTTGTAGAAACCTATCTCGACAGTGAACAGGAGGTGAACCCAGATGCCCAGCATCACACCACGGAAGAATAAAGCCGGCGAGGTGATCTCCTACCGCATTCGTGTCAGCCGCGGCTATGACAGCGAGGGAAAGAAGCTGAAACCCCGCGAAATGACGTGGAAACCCAGCCCCAACATGACACCCCGACAGGCGGAAAAAGAGGCACAGCGGCAGGCGTTGCTGTTTGAGGAGCAGTGCAAAAGCGGGCTGGTCTGCACACAGCAGAACCTCACGCTTGCCGGATTTATCCCCCAGTATCTGGAAACTGTAGGCGAAACGCTTTCTCCGGCAACGTATGAATTTTATAGCAGCGTGATTCGCCGGTGCATTCTGCCTGCTCTGGGAAATCACAAGCTTTCGCAGATCAAGCCCGTTCATGTGCAAGCTTTTGTTTCCCAGCTAAACGGCATGGAATCCCAGACACCACACGCAAACAAGCCCATTTCTCCGAATACGGTCAAGCGGTATCTGTGCGTGCTGCAATCCATTTTCCGGCAGGCGGTCAAGCTGGGAATCCTGCCGGAAAATCCCGCCTCTGCGGAGAAACTCACCCTCAAAAAGCCCGTAAAGCCGGAGATCGACATTTTCACCAAACAAGAGGCAGCCGCCATGCTGGAGGCACTGGAGCAAGAGCCGCTGCAATTTCAAGTGCTGATACAGCTTGCTATTATTACCGGTGCACGGCGTGGGGAGCTGGTGGCACTGCGGTTCGAGGATATCGACAAGGCGGCGAACAAGGTCACGATCTCACGGGCAGCAATCAAACTCACCGGAGAGCCGGCACAGACAAAAGCCCCGAAAGATTATGAGGTGCGTTCTATTACAGTAAGCCCCTATTGCATTGACCTTGTCCAGCTGCTGGAGCAGGAGAAACGGCGGGAACGGCTGCGGCTGGGTTCCCAGTGGCACGAGGGCGGCTGGCTGTTCACCCAGTGGAACGGAGAAATGATGAACCCCTGCACGCCAACACGGCAGTTTTCAAAGTTTCTGAAACGTAACGGATTCCGGCACCGGAAATTTCACGCACTGCGGCATACTTCGGCGACGCTGCTTTTATACGGCGGTGTTAGTCTGAAGCAGGTGCAGGGACGGCTCGGACATGGGGACATTGAAACGACAAACAAGTACCTGCATTGCTTGCAGGAAGCAGACGAGGAGGCGGCGGGCGTGCTGCAAAGTATGCTGACAGTCAGCCGAAAGCCCAAACCAGAGCAGGCACAGACGCAGACAGAACCCACACAGGCGAAAGCCGGAGCATAACAAAAGCCGCCGCAGGGTGCATGATACACCTTGCAGCGGCTTTCTTTTTGTCGGATTTTGTTGGACTTTGCAGGGACTTTTCGAGGACTTAGTGCCCTAATAGTGCCCTAAACGCATTTTTTCCAGATAAAACAAAACACGCAGCAACGGGAAAACTTCCCGAAACTGCGTGCTTTTTCTATGGTCGAGGTGACAAGATTCGAACTTGCGGCCCCTACGTCCCGAACGTAGTGCTCTACCAAACTGAGCCACACCTCGATTGGCGACTTCATTAGTATATCACATTTTCGGGCACTTGTAAAGCCTTTTTCACCACTTTTGAAAAAAGAAAAGTTTTGCATTGCCAAACAATCAATTTTCAAATCAAACTATAGAAAATTTGTCGAACCAGAGCGTGTAAAAAGATAAAAGCAAAAGGCAGCCTTTCGGCTGCCCTCGCGGTGATTGTCTAGGGAAACACTGTGTTTGTTATCGTGCATTCGGCACATTGGTGCGGACGGCACTGATCACGGCATAGCTGTTCTTCGGCAGGATTACGGCATCACCGTCGCAGATGCCGCTGATGACCGTGCTGAATGCATAGCGGCTGAATGCCTTGTCGCGGAGCGAAACCATTGTGGTATCCCCGCCGCGGTTCAGCAGGATCACAGCACTGGAGCCATTTTCCGGAATATAGCGGGCAAATCCCACAACATTGTCCTCCAGCACCAGAAATTCCATAGCACCCTCTGCAAATGCAGGGTGTTCCCGTCGGATCTTTGCCAGTTGGCGGGTGTAGTCGATGAGCTCGGTGTCCTCCTGTCCCCACGGATAACAGCGGCGGTTGAACGGATCCTTCCAGCCCTGCAAGCCGGCTTCGTCGCCGTAGTAGATGCTGGGTACACCGGGGAGGAAGAACTGCAATACCATAGCCCCTTTCAGGAGCGTCTTGCCGCGTTCGTATTCCTCCGGCGACAGTTCATTCGATGCCATCCAGTCCTTGCTCTTGTCGTCGCAGGGCTGTCCGCCGAACCGGTTGATCGCCCGTTCGATGTCGTGGGTGGAAACGAAGTTCATCAGCACATCGACAGTGCACTTGGGATAGTTCTCCAGAATGCCCATGATGCGGTCGCGGAATGTGGTGGCAGCTTCGCCTTTCATGTAAGCAATAATTGCCTCGCGGAACGGGTAGTTCATCACGCTGTCCAGCTGGTCGCCCAGCAGATACCGCCGCTTGACACCATACGCCTCCTTGTTGGAAGCGTCTTCCCAGACCTCGCCGATGACGATCTTTTCCTCGTCAAACTTCTTGACGCAGGCACGCAGGTTGTCCAGAAATTCGTCCGGCAGTTCGTCGGCAACGTCCAGACGGTATCCGGCAGCCCCCAGACTGAGCCAGTAGTCCAGTACGCCGTCATCGCCGCAGATGTACTTGGTATAGCTGGGGTTGTTCTCGTCCACGTTGGGGAGGGTGTCAATGCCCCACCACGACTCATACTCCTTGTTGCCCCAGAAGTGATACCAGGAGTAATAGGGGCTCTTTTCGGACTGATACGCACCGGGGGTGGGATAGCGGCCGAACTTGTTGAAATAGATGCTGTCTGCACCGGTGTGGGAGAATACGCCGTCCAGAATTACCGAAATGCCGCGGGTTTTGGCAGCCTTACACAGTTCCCGAAAGTCCTCGTTGGTGCCCAGCAGCGGGTCTACATTCCGGTAATTGGCGGTGTTGTAGCGGTGGTTCTCGTGGGATTCGAAGATCGGGTTCAGATAGATGCAGGTCACGCCCAGATCTTTCAGATAGTCCAGCTTGCTGCGGATACCGTCCAGATCGCCGCCGAAGTAGTCGTTGTTCCAGACGTGTCCGTTCTGGTCGGGCTTGTAGTAGGGGAGTTCTCCCCATTCCCGCATCACGCGGTCAGAGGGCACATTGTCATGCATCTTGCCGCTGCTGCAAAAGCGGTCGGGGAAGATCTGATACATCACGCCGCCCTTGAGGAACTGGGGTGTCTGATAGTCCTCGTTGTAGACTGTCAGCTGGAACATTTCTCCCTGATCCAGTGTGCCGTGGCAGGCATCGCCCCGCTTGATATAGTGCCGCACACCATTGGAGGTGTAGGAGAAATAGTAGTAGTGTACGCCGGAGTACTTGGGAATGAGATCTGTGGTGTATGTGACATAGCCGTTTTCGTGTTCTTTCACGTTCATCGGCAGAAAACGTTCCTTGAAGCCGGTGCGGAAAACCACCAGCACCGGAGAAAAGTCCAGCGGCGTTTCTTCCGGCAGGCGAATGGTGAACTGACAGCTCTGGTTTCTGGCAATGGCACCGAAATGCGACTTATACGCCGAATCCCAGCTGTTGTAAAAATAACGCATACAGAGATGCTCCTTTCTTTGTGAAGTGAGAATATGCAAATTGTAATTTCGCGGACACCGCACAATCCGTTCATTCAAGAAAACGGAGCAGGGTTTGTGCTGCTCCGTTTTCGTCAGATTATATCAGTTCCGGGAGAGATTCCCCAGTCCTCAGATATTCCAAATATCCTTTGCGTACTCGTTTACAGCACGGTCTGCGGAGAAGATGCCTGCGTTGGCAATGTTGTGCAGGGACATCTTGGTCCATGTGTTCTTGTCGGTGTACAGCTTGGAACTGTGTTCCTGTACCTGACAATAGCTGTCGAAGTCTGCCAGGACCATGTACGGATCCAGTGTCCGCAGAGAGTCTGCCACTTCAGTGAACTTGCAGCCGTTGATGCCGGCATACATGCGGTCGATACAGCTCTTGATGACCGGATTGTTGTTGTAATAGTCCTCCGGACGATAGCCGCGGGCTTTGAGGGTGTTGACTTCCTCGGTCTTCATGCCGAAGATGAGGATATTTTCCGGACCAACTGCATCGCCGATTTCGATGTTTGCACCGTCCAGTGTACCCAGTGTAATGGCACCGTTCAGCATCAGCTTCATGTTGCCGGTACCGGAAGCCTCTGTGCCTGCCAGAGAGATCTGCTCGGAGATGTCGCAGGCCGGCATCAGCAGTTCAGACATGGTAACACAGTAGTTTTCGAGGAAGTATACAGACAGCTTGTCGGAAATGCGGGGGTTCTTGCGGATCTCCTCAGACAGAGCCCAGATCATCTTAATGATCTGCTTTGCCAGATAGTAGCCCGGAGCAGCCTTTGCGGCGAAGATGTAGGTCTTGGGAGTAAAGTCCATATCCGGATTTTCCAGCAGGGCGTTGTACTGTGCCAGAATGTGCAGAGCATTCAGGTGCTGCCGCTTGTATTCGTGCAGACGCTTTACCTGAGCATCGAAAATGCTGTCGGTGTCCAGAACCAGACCACTCTTTTTCTTGACATACTTGGCGAAACGCTGCTTGTTTTCCTTCTTGATCTTCCGCAGCTGTTCCAGAACGGCCTTGTCGTCTGCGAAAACGTCCAGCTTTTTCAGCTCGCTGCCGTCTTTCAGGAAGCCGTCGCCAATCTTGTCACGCAGCAGCTGGGTCAGACCCGGATTGGACTGATACAGCCATCTCCGGTATGCGATGCCGTTGGTGACATTCTTGAACTTGTTCGGCGTATCCAGATATTCTTCGTGGAATACGCTGTCCTTGATGATCTCCGAGTGCAGCTTGGAAACGCCGTTGACACTGTGAGAAGCCATGACGCACAGGGTAGCCATGTGGATCTGGTTGTCCTTGATGATAGACATGCGGGTGGTCTTTGCACTGTCGCCGCCGTTGCGTTCCATCAGACCGGCACAGTAGCGGTTGTTGATCTCCACGATGATCTGGAAGATACGCGGCACGATCTGCTTGACCAGATTCACGTCCCACTTTTCCAGAGCCTCTGCCATAACGGTGTGGTTGGTGTAGGCAAAGGTGTTGGTGACGATGTGCCATGCACGATCCCATGTATAGCCGCAGTCGTCCAGCAGCACACGCATCAGTTCCGGAATTGCCAGTGTCGGGTGTGTGTCGTTGATGTGGATCGCTACCTTTTCATGCAGGTTTTCCAGTGTGCCGTATACGTTCATGTGGTGGTTGACGATGTCGCCGATAGCTGCGGCACACAGGAAGTACTGCTGACGCAGACGCAGGGACTTGCCCTCCAGATGGTTGTCGTTAGGGTACAGTACCTTGGAGATCGCATTCGCCATGGAGTTGCGGGACAGCGCCTGTTCATAGTTGCCCTCGTTGAATTCCTTCATGTCAAAGCTGGGTGCCTGTGCCTTCCACAGACGCAGGGTAGAAACGCCGGCACTGCCGTAACCGGAAACGTACATGTCATACGGGATCGCGATAACGGTGTTGTAGTTGACATGGGAAATATAGTGATAGGAATCCTGCCAGTATTCCTGTACGTTGCCCTCGAAGTGGACTTCAATGGCTTCGTCCGGCTTCGGGTCCAGCCATACGCTGCCGCCCGGCAGCCAGTTGTCCGGTTCTTCGGTCTGCCAGCCGTCTTCCAGAATCTGCTTGAAGATACCGTACTCATAGCAGATCGAGTGACCGGTTGCAGGGATTTCCTGTGTTGCCATTGCGTCCAGATAGCATGCTGCCAGACGGCCCAGACCGCCGTTGCCCAGACCAGCGTCCGGTTCGCACTCGAAAATGCTGTCCAGGTTGATGTGATAATCCTGCAGGATCGCACGGACATCATCTGCCAGTTCCAGATTGTACAGGGTGGTCTTCAGGGAACGACCCATCAGGAATTCCATGGACAGATAGTAAACGTTCTTTCCGCCGACGGAATTGGTTTTATTGATAAAATGCTGCCGCTTGTGCTTCAGCTTTTCGACCATCAGGGCAGACAGCACCTGATAGATCTGCTTGTCAGAAGCTTCGTCCGGAGAAACGCTGCACTCCAGCTGAAGTCGGTCTACGAATTTTTGTTTTAATTCTTCTCTCTGGGGATTTTCTGTTGTTTTTGCTACCATAATATCCTCCTCAATGCATTTGGCATAGGCGTGCCATTTATTAGTGCTGGCTTCGATTTGCCATACTGCGGACTGTTCCATTTCCTCTGGAACATCCCCTACTATTTATTATACCGGATTTTGGGCAAGGTTGCAATAGCTTTTTTCACGAAATATTTGAAAAAACAATGGCGTGATTCGTCATATGTGATTGAAAGAAGTTGCACGCGGGTAAATTCGGACAGCCATTCGCCGGAGATGCCGCTGCAAAATTTGGAGAATCAGAAAGCAGTTTGAACAGACTTCCTGATCCTTCCCTTTACTTTTCGAATATTACATAAAAAGTGATATTCACAGATAATCAGTATAATAAAGTTGTATCAGAGCAATTTTCGTGATTTATACCAAAATGTTCTTTTGATTGTGGAAACAATTGAACAGTTAAAAGCGGTGGAGTTAGTGGAAATTGCTGTAAAAAATGTGGTATGTATATCGTTTTTGTCGATGTTGCTGCCACGGTGCAAATCTGCACAGGGAACCGGTTTTCCCGTGCAAAAAATCTGAGGAAACGCCGCATAAAGTTTGCACGAAAGAATGCAAAACAGACTGTGTGCAGCGTTCCCGCAATGAGAGGAGTTTTTTATGCAGACAGAAAAGACAAGACACCTGCGTACAAGAGTCATCAGTGTCTTGCTGGCAGTCCTGATGATCGTGACCTGCCTGCCGTCGATGCTGTTTCCGGTATCGGCAGACAATAACGGACGATCCGGCGGACCGCTGGTACTGACAAACGCCAGTGTCGAATTTCGGGACAGCAAGTATAATCCGATTGATGAAGTGAATACGGGAGATGTGTTCTATCTGATGTCGACGATCTCCGGAAACAACGTCAATGAAGGAGAGGTGGATTCTTATCGGATCGAGATCACCGACAAGAATCTGCTGCTGCCGAACTTTGCCGGAAACGGCTTCAGGGACGGTGCCGTTTATAATGGGTATACCCTGCATGTCAACAGCGACGGCAGCCGGTATATCGCCTTTGATATTGACAACGGTCAGACCAAACAGGTCCGGCTGCAGGCGAAGTTCCAAAACGGCAAGACCCCGGGCGGAACGATCTCGACCGTAAAGATCGTACAGGACAGCACAGGCAAGAATGCCAGCAGTACAATTACTGCCAGGGCAGAACGGCAGTGGAGTGCGTCCAAGTCGGAGGACAGAAACGCCCTGACAGCAGCACAGCTGGCTGCCGGCACCACGGTAAATTATACCCTGAGTGCTTCGGCGAACAACGCCTCCAAGAAAAACGGCGTGGAATGGGTACAGTCCCTGAAATTCGAGGACACCATTTCACTGTCGGAAATGACCTTTACCGGTGATGCACAGACTGCGGTGGAAAACGCCGTCAAGTCTGCCGTTGCGGCAGCAGGCTACACCGCCGGCAACCTGAGCGTAACGGTCAGCGGCAGCACTGCCAAGATCAGCTTCACCGTGGACAGCAAGAACACCAATGCAGAAATGTCCGCAGTCAAGCTGAACGTGGCACTGCCTCTGAACAGCAGCACCGTGAAGATGAACGGCACCGCGGACGGCAAGGTCACCAACAGCCTGACTGTTTCCGGCAAGCCCTACGGTGACGATGCCAGCTACTCGACCATCGGCGGAAACAGCGTGGAACTGAAGGTTTCTGCTCCGCAGGGGCCGAAGTTCAGTCTGAGCAAAACCGTAGAAAATGAAAAGGCGTACTATGTAAAGGGCGACAAGGTCAAGTTTGTTATCACCGTGACCAATAGCGGTGATGCTGACGGTACGATCAATCTCACAGATAATCTGCCGGACGGACTGACTGCCGCTGGAGAAACGGCATGGAACAACGTTGCAGTTCCTGCCGGACAGAGCGTCACCAAAGAGATCGAATGTACCGTGAACAAGGACGAGGACACGGTACTGACCAACGAAGTGACCGGTAGCAACGGCGAAAATGCAACCAAGACCATTCTGGTTAAGAAAGATGCGGCACATGTGTCATACTTCAAGAGCGGCTATGTACAGTCGGCAGGAAACACCACCTATATAAAAGGTGTGGAAACTGACGGCGTTTACCATATTACCATGAAGAACGACGGCACCAAGGCCGGTACATTCACATTCAGTGATACCATGCCTGCCGGCGTGACCATTGACACCACCAAGGGCGTGACCGTCACTGTCAACGGCGTTTCACAGTCCCTGGAAACTGCGGGCATCACCGTCAGCGGCAACACTGTTTCTGCGACAGATGCAGCGATTGCCAAAGATGCCACCGTGGTTGTTGCCATTCCGGTGAAGATCAATTCTGATGCGGAATCTGTTGTGAACACAGCGACCATCGGCGACGGCGATAAGTCCGCTACCTTTACCGGAAAAGACGCTGCGGCGGATATGCACTTCTCCAAGAGCGTCAGTCCGGAAAGCTTTACGGAAAATACACTCACTTCTGTGGAATACACTCTGAAGCTGGACAACAGCAACGGCACTGCCGCAGGCGTTGTCAGTCAGCTGGAAGACGCTGTGCCTGCCGGTGCGACATTCCAGGCAGTTTCCATGACCAGCAATCTGTCGGCTTCTTCTAACAAGCTGACAGAAACACCGCTGACCGACAAGCTGACACTGGAGAACCTCAAGGCTGCTGCGGGCATTACCGGCGATTTCACACTGGCTGCCGGCGAAGTGGTTACGATCACCATTAAAGCCACCGTTGACGGTGCGGCAGACGTGGTCAACACCGCTAACATCAACGGCAATGACTACAAGGCAACAGTTCGCGTAGGCGAAGACCTGAGCAAGTACAGCGTGGAAAAGACGATTGTTGATGACCGTGTGTACTCCGCAGAGGAGGATATCACCTATCGCGTGAAGTTCACCAACAACAGCACGAACACACTGGAACATCTGGCGATCTACGACAGAGGTGAGTTGCTGTACTGGGGTGCAGATAAAGATAGTGCTGCGGATATGACAGTAATTCGTATTAGCCCTAGCAATACGAATTACAAGGCGGGCGATAAGGCACTTTGTGCGTCTACCACCGGATATGCTGAAGCTCAGTACATTCTTCCGAACATCAATCTGGCACCGGGTGAATGGGTGGAACTGGAATATACGATAGAAACAATTTCTGATCTGAAAAACAATAACACCTATGGAAAGCAGTATACCGGAACAAACATAAAGATTAAAGGCACTTCACTGGAAACCAAGTATGCAACAGATGAAAAGGGACTTTACAATTATGTTGCCATCGGACAGGCAGTTAAAAATAGTTGGAACAATGACTATCATATTCCGAATGACGGAAAATGGTATGCTCAGGACATGGTCAAGAGCCCGATTGATAGCTCTACCTTTACAGCAACCAAGCAGCTGGTCGGCGGCGATACCGAAACTAACATTAGCGGCAAGAGTGCTTCCGAATTGGAAGCCATGCCATTTCAGTATAGGCTGCAACTGAAAGGCGAGGGAAACGCCTACTACGGAAAAAAGATTATTGTAGAAGACACCCTGCCGGACGGCATGGAATACGTGCCAGGTAGTGTAGGGGGAATTGCAAATTATGCACCTTTCAGTGACATTAACGCAGAGCAGAACGGACAGACGCTGACTTTTACATTTGTTTCCACAGAAAAATTTGAAACTCTGCATGACTGTGGCGTAAGTTTGACTTACAAAACCAAACTGACCGCCGACAAGGCACAGGAACTGGCAAACAGCACAGCGAAAAAAGTCACACTGACCAACACTCTTTCCAAGGTGACAGTGGAGGAGGGCAGCGATGACGGCAGCGACCGTGTGATTTTGCCCAATAGCAAGGTGGACATCAGCTTCACCAAAACCACTCCCGCCCCCGGCTTCGCCAAGCTTGCAGTAGCCTCCTTTGCAGGACAGACCTATGATGACACTGCTGTACAGCCGGTAGGAAACGGCTACATCACCGCCGGTGATACCCTGATCTGGCAGACTGTGCTGTACAACGGCAGAGGCGATTCCACTGACGTGGCTGATCTGAAACTGGACGGCGTGACACTGACCGACAATCTGCCGGCAACCTACCAGTTCAGCAACGAAACCGGTTTGAAGATGACCTATCAGGTGCTGAATCTGACGCATAACGGCGACGGCAGTTCCACATTTACAACAAATGCCAACGGCTTGCTGGAAAGCAACTCAGAAGATGCAGTTCATGAAGTTCCAGATACCGCCTATAAGATCGACGGCTCGAAACTGATTATCTCTGTGGACAAACTGGCAGCTAAACTGGAAAAGAACAAGTGCATCGTCTTCCAGTTCGCCACCACTGTCAAGGACGGACAGGAAAGCGAGGGCGTTATCACCAACACCGGTTACGCCACCATTAACCAGCCGTTCACCGCAGAAGATACGGTTGCCGGCGAAAAGCAGGACAACCAGATCTGGAGCTATGCAAACTACAATATCGTTGGTCTGACCACCGAATCGTGGAAGACCATTACCTACAAAACTCAGAATCACACCGGCACACCCCATACGGATCCGGCTACCGATACCGGTTACAGCCGCCAGCCCACCCACAACTATGTGCAGGGTATGCAGGGCGAAGATGTGACCTATGAACTCCATATCAAGAACAACTCTCCGGTAGATCTGGAAAACATGACCATTATCGACCGTCTGCCCTATGTGGGTGACTTGGGTCTGGTTTCCGGCTATGAGCGTTTCTCCGCATTCGGCGTGAAACTCAAGAGCATTGATTCTGTAGAAATCGGCACATATGATGAAACAGGAGCATTTACAGGCAGCAGTGCGGCACATAAAGAATATCAGTATTCTACCGATAAAACCTCTACTTTGAACGAGTATTCAAAGGACTGGCTGGGGCAGAACGATGTCATGAACTGGACAAACAGCAAGTCTGACGATACCGTCAACTTCCGTATCCAGCTTGGAAACACGACTGTTCCGGTTGGCGGCGAAGTTGTTGTCAAAGTTACCGCAACCGTTCCCAGCTATGTGGCAAAGACCGGCGAGGAAAACATCGCATGGAACAGCTTCGCGTACTCCTATCAGAACAAGAGCATTCTGGGCGATACTGTCATGGTAGCAGAGCCGGCAAAGGTCGGCGTCTGGGTACAGACACCAGACACCACCGTTGATGTGACGGTCAACAAGACCTTGACAGCAGCGGAAACCAAGGACGCAACGTTCTACTTTGCACTGTTTACCGATGAAAATTACACCACACGGTTGAGCGATGTGATTTCCGTCACCATTCCGGCAGGACAGACCGCGGCTTCCGTCACCATGAAGGACGTAGACCTGTCCTCGATCAAGCAGCAGACCAATAACGCCAACAACGTTTACCTGCTGGAAACAGATGCCAAGGGCAATCAGATTCGCAACTACACACCGGCATATACCGACAATGAGATCTCCACTGATGCCACAACGAACCAGACTGTCGGCGTGACCAATACCAAAAATGTGGGCAATATCACGCTGACCAAGAAACTGGCAGGCGAGAACGTCACCGGTGATACTTTCTATTTTGCCCTGTTCACCAAGAATGCGGCAGGCGATTATGTTCGCTATGAGGAAGCACCGGTGCAGTCCCTGACCTTTACCGAGGCAGGCTCGCAGAACGTGAAATTTGAAGATGTGCCCAAGGACGTGGATTTCTACGTGCTGGAAACCAATGCTAACGGCGTTCTGGCAGATCAAGACTTCACAAAGTATACTTCGGACGCAGGAATTGCCTATACCGCTGAATCTGTTCCGGCAGATGCTAAGGCAAAGGCAGGAGAAACGGTTTCTGTTACCAACACCGAAGAAATCCAATACAGCATCACCGTCAGCAAGGTGCTGATCGCAGATAACATTACGAGCAATCCGTCATTCACAGTGGGACTGTTCACCAAGAACGGAAACGATTACACACAGGTCGGCACAACAAAGAATGTTATTGCCGGTTCCGATGTGACCTTTGACGGTCTGAAAGCAGATACTCCGTACTACATCTTTGAGATGAACGGCACAGAGCGTGTCGAAAACGGTGCTTCTTTCCAGATGCCTGTTGTTCTCGATCCCAAGAATCCCACTACAAAAACAGATACGACATTTTATGTTTCTTATGACTGCTGTGATGATGACAGTAAGGTTGCGGCACTTACCCTGACCAAGGACGCACCGCAGGCAAACACCATTATCACAAATACCACCAAGAATCCGGCTCAGATCAAGGTAACGAAGATCGCAACCGAGGACGGCAATCCGGCAGACAGCCATGAAGCGACCGTTGCTCTGTTCACCATGGACGCAGACGGCAACTATCAGGAAGTTTCCGGACAGAAGAAAACCATTACCATTGCAGCCGGCGACAAGGGCAAAAAGTCTGTCACTTTTGACGGACTGGACAGCAGCAAGACTTACTACGTCTTTGAACTGGACGCAGACGGCAACCGCGTGGAAAATGAGAGCACAATCTCGGCAGGCGGTAAGACCTTCCTCGCTACCTACTCCGGCGGCAATCGGGTAGACCTGCTGCCGGGTATTCCGGGCGAAAAGGTCATTACTGATGCCAATACCACACGAGTGGAATTGTCCTTTGCAAAAACAGATGTCAAGGGCAACGCTATGGCAGGCTGTGAAATGACACTGACCGGTCCTGGCGGCTACAGCAAGACATGGACATCTGATGCAGATCCGGAGAAACTCACAGGACTGGCAGCGGGCAATTACACCCTGACAGAAAAGCCTGTGACAGGCTATGCACCGGTAAGCATTTCCTTTGCAGTCAATGCAAACGGTTATATTGTCACCGCAGATGCACAGGGCAACCCGATCACCGGCGGCAATTTCTCACTGACGGAAAACGGACTGACTGTCATCAACCGGTCGCAGATCAGCGTCAGCAAGAAAGACATCACTTCTCTGAAGGAACTGGCTGGTGCAAAGATCACCATTACCAAGACAGACGGCAGTTGGAACGAAGCTCTGGTAGAACTCTCCAGAACGGGAACCACCTTCACCAAATCGGACAGCGTGGACGACGAATCTCAGTACCAGCTGACCAGCAAGGAACTGACCTTTATTTCTGACGGCAAAAACAAGACCGACATCACCGGTCTGCCGGACGGCACCTACACCATGACGGAGGTAGTTGCACCGGACGGCTACAACAAGGTAAGCACAGACTTCACCTTTACCATTAAAAACGGTGTAGTTGATGCAACGGGAACCACAGAATATGACGTTTCCGGCAACGACATTACCATGAAGGACGGTCAGAAGCCCAGCGTGACGATCAGCAAGCAGGCAGTCGGCGGCGGAGAAGAACTCACCGGAGCCGTACTGAAACTGACTGCACCGGCAGGAACAGACCTGAGCAAAGTCAAGGGCTCCTACAGCGACAGCAGCACTGCTGGAATCGAAACCAGCGGCAATACCATTACATGGACTTCGGATAACGCCAAGGGCGGTGTGACACTGGCAAATCTGCCGGCAGGCGTGTACACGCTGGAAGAAACCACTGCACCGGACGGCTTCACCAAAAAGACCGAGGAGATGACCTTCGAGGTCGGAGCTGATGGCAAGGTCGGAACGGTCAACGGACTGACCAAGGACGACAATAAGGTTGTCATGGAAGATGCTGCCTCCAAGCTCACCATTGCCAAGAAGGACATCACCGGAAAGCAGGAAGTCACCGGAGCAACGCTGACCCTGAAACTGACAAAGCCGGACGAAAGCGGAGCAACGCTGGACGATGTGACAGTAGAAAATAGTACCGTGGACAGCAGAACCGCAGATTCCATTACATGGACTTCCGGCAAGACAGATGCTATTTTGAGCAAGCTGCCGGACGGCAAATACACACTGAAAGAAACCGGCGATGCCTTTACAGATGCAGAAACCAAAAAAACCTACACGGTAATCGAATCGACAATGACCTTTACTGTGAAAAACGGTGTTGTTACAGACACCACCGGTGACGCAGACAACCTGAATGGCAAGGCGACCGAGGGTTATTACTACTATGACAAGACCGCAGGACAGATTCTGGTCTGCGATGCGGAACAGCCTGCGATTACTACAACATCGACTTCGGAAACGACTACAACGACTACAACAACCACAACCACAACAACTACTGCAACCAGCGAAAGCAGCACAACATCTGACACAGAAACCACTACGGGAACTGGTACAGTTACCACAGTTTCAACTGTAGCAACTACATCGAAAACCAGCGAAACCACTACTGAAGTGACAACAGACACCACACTGGCAACCAGTGGAAACACTACGGAAACCAGTGCAGGCCCGACCACCACTTCTACCAGTGAAACCACCACCGAAGTGACAACAGACACCACACTGGCAACCAGCGGAAACACCACGGAAACCAGTGCAGGCCCGACCACCACTTCTACCAGTGGAACCACCACCGAAGTGACAACAGGCACCACACTGGCAACCAGTGGAAACACCACGGAAACCAGTGCAGGCCCGACTACCACTTCTACCAGCGAAACCACCACCGAAGTGACAACAGGCACCACACTGGCAACCAGCGGAAACACCACGGAAACCAGTGCAGGTCCGACTACCACTTCTACCAGTGAAACCACCACCGAAGTGACAACAGTTACCACACTGGCAACCAGCGGAAACACTACGGAAACCAGTGCAGGCCCGACCACCACTTCTACCAACGGAACTACCACAGATACCACAACCGCCAAAACCACTGTTACAACAGCAAGTGCTTCTACGGAAACCAGTGCAGCATCGACTACCACAACTGCCGCAGGAACGACTGCGGAAACGGTGACCGAAACCAGCACTGCCGCGGCAAGCACAGTGACTACAGCAGAAACAACTGTCACAACAGCAGCTACGACAACCATCGAAGCAACGACTACCACGACAGAAGAAACCACTGTTGAAACTACCACAGAAGCCACCACGACAACGGAGGAAACGACAACTACAATTGTCACCACCACCGAACAGCCGGACGGCTATGTGATCCGCAAGTGTGACGTGGGCGGCAATGAGATCGGCGGAGCATCTCTGAACATTACCGATCAGAGCGGCAATGTGATCGATCAGTGGGTATCCGAAGAAGGCGTATCGCATGTCTTTGCCGGAATCCAGCCGAACACACCGTACTGCCTGACCGAAACACTGGCTCCGGCAGATTACCTCGTTGCAGAACCGATCTACTTCCAGCTGAACGAAGACGGTACACTGGTACTGTTTGTTGGCGTCAGCCTGAATGAAGACGGCAGCTGGAGCGTGGAAAATGCTGTGGTAACGGCAAATCCGGACGGCAGAGCCATTGTGATGATCGATGAGTACGTTGGTACTGAAACCACCACAACGGAAACTACTGAAGAAACCACAACGACTACGGAAGCAACCACAACTACTGCGAAGAATACCACCGCCGGCAACGGCGAGCATACCCCGTCCGTTTCCACCACGACCACGGCTTCTACGGAAACCACGACCGTGACTGGAGAAAGCGGCACCGGTACGACCGCAGGCAGTGGCGGCTCCGGCACAACAACAGCAACTGGCGGAAGCCAGACGACCACGGTGATCAGAAGCAGCTCCGGTTCGTCTTCTTCCAGCAGCAGAAGCAACACAAAAATCTTCTCCACGCCAAAGACAGGCGAAGCGTTGCCGGTAATCATCATTCCGGCAGGCATTGCACTGGCAGCGGCAATCGTGGCAGGCTGCAAGCGTAAGAAAAAGTAAACCGGCTGTAACGGAACAGGTGAAATTGTTCTGATGCCGCAAAACCCGCCCCGACAGGTACTTCTGTCGGGGCGGGTTTGTTTTTGGGCAGGGGGCAAGTTGCACCGTATTTCCCATTAAGGCAATACCGCACAAAGAGCGTCTGGCGA
>OLSF01000733.1_pt1 | contig 32826 bp, 32 predicted proteins | sample 1672301 | NCBI WGS metagenome assembly OLSF01 (sample SAMEA3136669, study PRJEB25190) | human gut metagenome | biome: human gut; feature: human-associated habitat; material: faeces | place: Austria | collected 2013
ACTACAGAATCCACAGGCTGCGGACGATACCATTGATGGGATTATTAATAAGAGGTATGAATGTAAAACTATGTAGGTATGGGAGGTGCTGGAAATATTATGTAAAATGCCTTTAAATGTAATCGTCTTATTTAATGGAGATGTATAATTTCTCGAAGCGTTACCGACAAACTTATTGATATTTTTTGTTATTTGGTATACACTATGTATATACCAAATGCAAGGAGGAATCTATATGCAGGCACAAGTGAAGGAATGGGGAAATAGTCAAGGGATTCGTTTATCCAAAGAAGTATTGAAAAGTGCGGGAATCAAATTAAATGAATTCTTGGATGTTGAGGTATCAGATGGGGTGATTACTTTGGCAAGACAATTTCGGCATAAAACATTGGAAGACAGGGCTGCTGAATACGATGGAAAGTTAATGCTTGACGGTGAATATGATTGGGGCGAACCGGTTGGAAGAGAGGTGTGGTAATGGCGTCTTTACACCAAGGAGATATTCTTAAGATTGAAAAAACAAAACATCCTGTATTGGTGGTTAGCAAAGATTTTTTTAATACAAGTGGTGAAATAATTGGATGTCCGATTATTAAAAATTCGACTTCGGGTCCGCTTCATATATGGATGTCTACAGAAGAAAATGAAGGCTATATACAGTGTGAAAAACTGGCGTTGTTAGATATGTCATTTCGCGGTTACAAAAAAGTGGACAGATTGCCAATTTCAGAGATGATTAATATATCGGATGCTATTCAAGGTATCTTTGAATATGTTTAGGAAATAAAAGTAAATTCCAAGTGTTTTGAGCATGCGGATATTTTTTAGACCGTTATGCTTATCTTGCAAAAAAGGCAAAATAGAGCTGATTAATTCGCTCATTTTTAGCAAAATTTTATTCAAATGATAATGAAAAACTTGACATTTTGTAGTGTAATATGATGTACTAGAAATAGAAGGAAGGTGCTTCTATGAATGAATCAGTTGAATGTTTAGGGGGAGAATCGAGTGGTTGTTTTGCAGAATCAATAGAAGATGCGTTGGATGTTGCGGATAGAATGGCAGAAGAAACAATCGAAAGGTATACACATGAAGAATACCGCGACTTTATTTCTGAATCGGATGCAGAAATGGACTATCGAGCAGAGGAGGCAGTAAAAGCCGCGCTTCATAGGGCAAAGGTTTGTAAGAAACCAATTGCACGTTATGATATGGATACAAAAAGAGCATATATAGAATATCCAAATGGAGAAAGAAAATATGCTGAATAGAAACCCATGCTAGTTCAAGTGCTCGTTCCCCGCACTTGACCCACGGGCATGCGACCTATAGAGAAGAGAAGTCATAACACCAAATTCAAGCAAGCTTAAATGGTGTTAGACTTCTCTTCTCTGCATGGCTTTTTATAAAGCAATGCCAGTCTTGCGGAAAAAACCATCCCGCAAGCCCGCGTGCTTCGCACTATTTCGTCGTGCAGTCAGCCCGGCAGAGCCGGACTGCCCGCGGACGTTCGTCCTATAGAAGAGAGTCCACTTATAGCCACATGCAAGTAAACTTGCGTGTCTATAGTGAACTCTTTTCTGCACTCCTCAATATCTTCGCGAGTACTCCCAGTAGGAATCGAACCTACAACTGCCCCTTAGGAGGGGGCTGTTATATCCATTTAACTATGAGAGCAAAATCCGGCTTATGCAGCATAAGCCGGAGATTTTATTTTATCCGGTAATTACAGATATTTTTTCAAAACATCGACTTTATCTAATCTCTCCCAAGGAAGATCTAAGTCGCTGCGGCCGAAGTGGCCATAGGCAGCAGTCTGGGAATAGATTGGATTTCTGAGGTCGAGCATCTGGATGATGCCGGCCGGACGCAAATCAAAGTTCTCGGCAATGATGTCGACTAATTTGCTTTCCGGTAATTTGCCGGTGCCAAATGTGTCAATGCGTACGGAAGTTGGCGAAGCAACACCGATTGCGTAGGACAACTGGATTTCTGCGCGGTCACACAGACCGGCAGCTACGATATTTTTGGCAACGTAGCGGGCTGCGTATGCAGCCGAGCGGTCAACTTTTGTCGGGTCTTTTCCGGAGAAAGCGCCGCCGCCGTGGCGTGCCCAGCCACCGTAAGTATCAACAATGATTTTACGACCGGTTAAACCGCTGTCGCCGTTTGGTCCGCCGATTACAAAACGACCGGTTGGGTTAATATAAAATTTTGTATCTTTGTCAATTAATTCCGCAGGGAGAACAGCATCTATGACATATTTGCGGATGTCTTTCTGAATCTGTTCCCAGGAAACATCTTCACTGTGCTGCGATGAAACAACAACGGCATCCAAACGCAGTGGATTTCCTTTTTCGTCGTATTCTACCGTGACCTGTGATTTGCCGTCCGGGCGCAGGTAGGAAAGTGTTCCGTCTTTGCGGACTTTGGAAAGCTGGCGGGACAATTTGTGTGCCAGATAAATCGGATATGGCATATAGTCATCGTCGGTTTCGTTTGTTGCGTAACCAAACATCATACCCTGGTCGCCGGCACCTTCCGATTCAATTTCGGAGTCCGTCAGTTTTGCTTCTAATGCTTTATCGACGCCCATTGCGATGTCGGAAGACTGCTTGTCCAGTGCAATTTTAACCTGGCAGGTTTTTCCGTCAAAGCCCTTTGCGGCATCGTCATAGCCAATTTTACAGATTGTATCGCGAACGATTGCTTCAATGTCAACCGTTGCATTGGATGTAATTTCACCCATAACTAAAACTAAATCAGTAGTGATTGCTGTTTCGCAGGCAACACGGCTCATCGGGTCCTGTGCGAGCATAGCATCCAAGATGGCATCGGAAATCTGATCACAGATTTTGTCCGGATGTCCCTCGGTTACTGATTCAGAAGTAAAAAGTATCTTACCCATGGTTTCCTCCATTCAAATTCATACGTAAATAACATTCTTATTCTACTATAACAGTAAAATATCGTCAAGTTGGAAAAAATGATAAAGTTTTACACATTTTTATTTTTTTATGTTATGATAGAAACAGACAGTAAAATAAAGAATAAAAAGTGATAAAGAGGAGAACTATGGCAATTCACATTTTTGTCATTTGCCTTGTTGTTTTGGGGCTTCAGAATATTATTTCCATAACCATTCATAAGAAGCGTTTTTCCAAACAGGTGGATGAATTACAGAAGCAGCTGGATGAAAAAAAAGAAGAATCTGAGCTTGTCATGAGGGAAATGCTAAGCAATATTACACATGATTTAAAAACACCCTTAACGGCGATACGCGGGTATGCCCAGGGAATATTAGATGGAGTGGCGGCAACCCCTGACCGCATGAACAAGTATATCAGTACCATAAGAAATAAAGCAGATGACATGGCAAATCTGGTAAATGAGTTGTCGTTGTTTGCTCAAATTTATAATAAAGAAATTGAATATAAAAAAGGAGGTGTCGAAATTGATGAATACATCAGCCGGTGTATGAGCAATTTGTCGCTTGACTTGGAAACCAGAAAGATTGATTTTTTATATCGAAATGATGTGGAAAAGGGAACGTGCCTTTATATTGATGAGGAAAAGATAAAACGAGTTTTTTATAATGTAATTGGAAATGCATACAAATACATTGATAAAGATTTGGGAATGATATTTCTTCATATTGAGGATGCCGGGAAAATGGTCTGGGTTCGAATTACTGATAATGGTTCGGGAATCGAGAAAGATGAACTGCCGCTGATTTTTGAACGTTTTTACCGAACCGACAGTTCCAGAAATTCAAAAACCGGAGGAACCGGACTTGGTCTTGCGATTGCAAAAAAGATAATTGAAGACCATGGCGGACAGATTTATGCGGAAAGCGAAAAGGGGAAAGGGACGAAAATTTCTTTTTCTTTGCCAAAGAAAGTAGACGAAAAGAAAAAAATATGATAGCATAGGATTAGTAGAATGGAGGGCCAGTATGAAGAAAATACTTATTGTTGAAGATGAATTACCGATTGCTGAGTTGGAAAAAGATTATTTGGAGCTTAGTGATTTTGAGGTTACGATTGAGACCGACGGCATTGAGGGCGAAGCAAAAGCAATGAGCGGAGAGTACGATTTGCTGATTCTTGATGTAATGCTTCCGGGACAGGACGGATTCGAGATTTGCCGCAAATACAGAGAAAAGTATTTGGCACCTGTCATTGTTGTTTCGGCAAAAAAGGAAGATATTGATAAAATCCATGGATTAGGACTTGGTGCAGATGATTATATGACAAAACCATTCAGTCCGAGTGAATTGGTGGCACGTGTGAAAGCACATATAAACCGTTATGAGTCTTTGACAGAGAAATCATCTGAGAAGACAGCAAAGAATGAGACGATTGAGATTGGTGATTTAAAGATTGACCGTACCGCCCGTCGTGTATTTGTTCGTGGTGAAGAGAAAAATTTAACTTCCAAAGAATTTGATTTGCTTTACTTTTTGGCAAAAAATCCAAATCATGTATTCCCGAAAGAAGAGCTGTTCCAGCAAATCTGGGATGTAGGTCCGATTGGGGAAAATGGCATGGTTGGCGATATTGCCACCGTTACCGTGCATATCAAAAAAATCCGTGAAAAAATTGAGCAGGATACATCCAATCCGGAGTATATTGAGACCATCTGGGGTGTTGGATACCGATTCCGCGCCAATTAATTTCAGGGATAAAAAATTAAAAATCGAAGATACTAAGGTAGCAGGCCGTATGGTCTGCTGCTTTTTATATTTACGGGAGGTGCGGCATGAAAACAAGACATTTGATTTTAATTGGCCTTACGATTTTGTTGTGGTTTTCTTTTCGATTTCTGCTTCCGCTGACGCTTCCCTTTGTACTTGCCTATTTTTTTGCAAAACTGGTATCGCCAATGATACAATTTCTGGTAAATAAATTAAAATGGAGGCGGAAAGTCAGTATTTTTTTAGTTGTCTTTTTTACGCTGTTGATTTTAGGGGGATTTAGTGTTTATATCATTACATTAATTATTAGTCAGGGAATGATGCTGCTGCAGAAAATACCGGTTTATGGGCAGATTTGCGGAAGAATGCTTGAAAAAATGTGCAGTCACTGCGACCGGATGCTGGAGCTTGCGGATGGAAGCAGTTTTGATTATTTAGAGGGTCAGGCAGCAGGGCTTTATCAGAAAATTGGCACGGATTTACTTCCTAAATTGTCCGGGTGTGCCATTTTTCTCGTAAAAAAGGGAATTGGAGCCATTAGTTCTCTGTTTATTTTCTTTTTGTCGGTGCTTTTAATTTTGCTGGATGACAAAATGCCTGCGGTGCGTGGGAGGCTACGCTTGTTTGTGCAAAAACTGCGTGGTGCCGGACTTGCTTATCTCAAAGCGCAGTCACTGTTGTTATTCATTATTGCGGCACTTTTGGCACTTGGTTTTTATTTCATGGGAAATGATTATGCGATACTTCTTGCGATTGGAATTGCTTTACTGGATGCATTTCCGGTACTTGGGAGCGGTATGGTACTAATTCCGTGGGCGGTATTAAGTGTCATTGGCGGACGATATTATGATGCAGCAATTGTTACAACTCTTTTTTGCGTGGTTACATTTTTGAGAGAAATTTTAGAACCAAGACTGATTGGAAAAGAAGTGGGGATTAAACCATTGTATCTAATTATTTCCGTGTACGCCGGAATCGAATTATTTGGCATCGGCGGTGTGATTTTGGGGCCGGTTTCTCTAACCATTTTGAAAGCGGTACGTGAAGAACTCATCGAGCGGGAACGAACCTAGCGGGAAATCCAGCGGCTCATACCGGAGCCATGGTCTGAAAATGGACGTGTGTGAAAACCTAGTTTTTCGTAAAAAGGTTCTTTGTTCAATGCGGACATGAGGTTTACCATAATGGTCTCTCCCTCATCCACCTGACTTTCCAGCCAGGAAAGAACATGCTCAATAATATATCGTCCAAGTCCCTGCGACTGGTGCGATGGACGCACAATGACATCGCAGATAAAATAGACATACCCGCCATCTCCGACAACGCGCGCCATGCCCACCGGCCGTCCGTTCTCTCTGGCAATCAGGGTATAGAGGGAATGGTCGAGGGCGATGCGGGCGCGATTTTCTCTTATGGTAATAAAATCTACGCTTGCACGAAGGTCATTATATTCATCAATTGTTATGGAATGATTTAATGTTATATTATCTATGTTCATGGCAAGCTCCTAAAGTATCAGACAAACTGGTTGGTTGTTTCATCATACTGGTAGTCAATGGAATCCAATGTCTGACAAAGCTCTGCCTGATTCAGTTCATATGTCTGGCACAATTCTTCCAAAGTTGCAAATTGATCCCGTAATTTTGTGTTTACAAAACTAACTAAAATAATGGGGTCCTGTGGTACATCCACAATCAAACACCTCCTGTGTATTTTCATTGATTCCCAACTATCATACATAAAAACATAGTTTTTTGTCAACCCTATTAGGAGAAAGAATCTTTTTGGGAGGTAATTATGTCGCAGAGAACAGAATTTTCAAAGGATTTTAGCAAAAATAAACAGCGGATTGATGAGCTTTTGCAGATTGATAAAAGCTTTGATTTGCTGTACCGGGTGGTGATTATTGGTGGTAAAAAGGCTTGTTTTTATTTTGTTGACGGTTTCTGTAAAGACGAAATTATGGAGAAGGTATTAGAATTTCTCTATAAAATTAAACCGGAGGAAATGCCGGAAACAGCACACGATTTTTTAAATGAAAAACTGCCGTATGGTGAGATTGATTTAGTGCGGACAGAAAATGATTTGATTCAGAGGTGCTTATCGGGTGTTCCGCTTTTAATGGTGGATGGATACTGCGAACTGCTCGCAATGGATTTTCGAACATATCCGGGACGTTCGGTCGACGAACCGGAAAAAGACAAAGTAATGCGCGGTTCCAGAGATGGTTTTGTGGAAACCGTTGTGTATAATACGGCATTGGTCAGAAGAAGAATTCGTTCTACGGATCTTGTAATGGAAATGCATACAGTAGGAAAAAGTTCGCGGACAGATGTCGTAATTGCTTATATGGGTAACCGTGTGGAGCCGGAAATGTTAAACAACATTCGTAAGCGGATTGACGCGATTGAGATTGATTCTCTTTCGATGAATCAGCAGAGCCTTGCAGAATGTTTATATCAGCACAAGTGGTATAATCCATTTCCTAAATTTAAATTTTCAGAGCGGCCGGATGTCACAGCAGCCAGTATATTGGAAGGAAGTGTGGCAATTTTAGTGGATAATTCGCCATCTGCCATGATTTTACCGACATCGGTTTTTGATATTGTCGAGGATGCAGATGATTATTATTTTCCTCCTGTGACAGGAACTTACCTGCGGCTGTCACGAATGGTTATTGATTTTCTTGCCGTTTTTATGACGCCGGTATTTTTACTTTTTATTATGCATCCGGAGTGGCTTCCGGAGTCTTTAAAGTTTATTCAGATTAATGACCCGGTGAATGTCCCCATTTTCCTGCAAATGCTGATTTTGGAGTTCGCCATTGATGGATTAAAACTAGCGTCAGTGAATACCCCGAATATGCTGAGCACGCCGCTTAGTGTCGTGGCAGGTATTATATTGGGTGATTATACGGTAAGTTCCGGCTGGTTCAATGCCGAAATCATGCTGTATATGGCATTTGTGGCTGTGGCAAATTACACGCAGGTCAGTTTGGAACTTGGCTATGCGCTGAAGTTCATGCGGATTATTTTGATTTGTCTTACTGCCGCATTTGGTCCGTGGGGACTGCTTGCCGGTACGGCGCTGGTAGTTGTTTTGATTGTAACGAACCGGACAATCAGCGGAAAAAGCTATATTTATCCTATTGTTCCGTTTAATGCGAAACAGTTCTTGCGGCGGTTTTTGCGGGTAAATCTGCCGAGTTCGGAAAAATAAAATATTTGTTGACAAAATAAGAAAAAAAAGATATAATCAAATTTAATTTTTAAAAAGTGTAGAAGGAGGAGAAAGCGATTAAGGTTTGGGGAGATTCAAAAGACAGGGAAACCGCATTGCTGGACGATTCCATGCGGCGGGTTACATATGGGGAACTAAAGCAAAGAATAATCGACGTGGGTAGACATTTGAGCGTTAGACAGCTAGTCGTAATAGAGATGGGAAACAACATAGAATCTGTTGTCTTTTATCTTGGGTGTTTGTTTAAAGGAACTGTAGCTATTCTTGTACATGAGAATCTTTCAGAGTTTGAATTATCCGAGTATATTGAAAAATTTCAGCCAGAATATTTATTTTTGTCAATCAAAGCAAACCAATTGTTTTTGAAGAGAATTGGCTATCAAGTAGTAGAGATTGGTAACGAACGAGTCTTATTTGAAAAAAGAGTGAAGGTGTCAAAAGAGATTCATCCGGATTTGGCAATTCTTTTACCGACTTCGGGTACTTCGCATATTTCCAAATTAGTTCGTATCAGTAGAAGAAATCTGCTTGATAACACAAAAAATATCTGCCGTGCATTAGCGATTGAGAGTGCGGATGTTGCGATAACGTCGCTACCACTTTCCTATACCTATGGTCTTTCCGTGCTGAATACGCATTTGTTGAAACATGGGATGGTTTTACTTACGGGGAAAAGTGTAGTTTAAAAAAGTTTTTTTGAATTTGCAAATGCAAATGGTGTCACGAGTTTTGCTGGTGTGCCCTACACCTATGAATTATTAGAGAAATGTGGACATTTTAGAAAAAGTAATTCCATAAAAAAATATACGCAGGCAGGTGGAAGACTTTCGCGGAATTTGCGTGATAAATATGCAAAGTATTGTAATGAAAATGACAAGTCGTTTTCAATTATGTATGGTCAGACTGAAGCAACGGCAAGGATGACCGTGCTGCCATGGACAGAGATGCAGCGAAAAAAAGGGTAGTGTCGGCAAGGTGCTCTGTAATGGAAAATTATGGATTGAAGATGGCGAAGTATGTTATGCTGGAAGAAATGTAAGTATGGGATACTGTTATGGGATGGATGACTTGTCACGAGGTGATGATAATCAGGGAATTTTAAAAACAGGAGATTATGGTTATTTAGATGAAGAGGGATACCTTTATCTGACAGGGCGCCGTAATGATTTTGTGAAGCTGTTTGGGAAAAGGCTTAATCTGAATAGTATTGAGCGAATGGCAGATGAACGGTTTGGAATTGATATCATTGTCAGAGTTGAGGGGGATGGTATCATGATTCTTTATGAAGAAGAGTGTGAAGAGAAAATTCGGCCGATTAAAGACCGGATAAGGAAAGAGATACATATACCGGAAAAATGCATTAACTTTAAAAAAGTTGCCGCTTTCAAGAGAAACCGATCGGATCGATTGCAAAGAGTAATCACCTCGGGCTCATCTGGAGATTGTTTGGAAATTTATTGGAAACAAAGAGATGCTATAAGATCGCTGACCTCTCTTTGGGTAAAGAGAAAAAAATACTACGGAATCGTTCCGTATGACCGCAGATGCTATTTTTTTGCAACAAAAATTGAAGATGGCAGGGAAATCGATGTGGAGCAATCGGAATATGGTCTTGGTTTTTGTAAGACAGATTTGTCTCCTGAAAGGTTATTGGAAATATATGAAAAAATGAATGCATTTGAACCCAAGTGGATTATTATACAACCGTCCCTATTAATTTTGTTTATGCAGTTAGTGAAAAAGTATTCGTGTAAACCGATTTCTTCCTTGCGTTATATTGAGGTGACCGGAGAGAGGATTACACATGAATGGAAGAAGGAGGTGGAAAAATTTTTTAACTGTAAAGTTGCTAGCCAATATGGATGTTATGAGGTGAATTCGATTGCGTATGAATGTCCATTTCATAACCTGCATGTGATGACAGAAAATGTTTATGCAGAAATTGCGGACGATGATCAGATTTGTGTTACGTCCAAACATAACCGTGTAATGCCATTTGTTCGGTACAAAGTAGGGGACAGAGGACGCCTTTGTGGCGATAGGAGTTGTTCTTGCGGAAGTATGGAACCAATTTTGGAATTGGATATGTCAAGGGAAAATGATTTGATTCAAAATGCAGATGGAAGTGTGACACATTATGACTGTTTTTTTGGCGTGATTGAGCGAATTAATCTTATGCTTGAAATGGCGGTGTTGCAATTTCAAATTGTTCAGACGGATTATGAAAAGTTTGATGTCTATATGGTGGTGGATGATAAGGAAGATATTCCAGAGGTTCAGATGTTATTTAAGAAACTATGTGATAACAATCAGATAAGGGGAGAGTTTACTTTTTCCTTTGTTGATTACTTGTATCCAAGCGAAAAAACAGGAAAATTAGCTTGGTTTAGCTCAACAACGAAAGGAGATTAGTTTATGCGGATAAAAGAAATTATGAGAAGGAGTTGTGCTGTGACAGCAGTGGCAGCACTAGTTGCGTACCATGTGGGTCCTGCGTTTAATGCGGGTGCGGCAGAATTGACAACCCGAGAGGAAAACGTAAATGCTGCGAAAGAGAGTAAACCGGATTCGGCGTTACAGCGACAGGGGAAACAGGAAAAGGGAAAGAAAGATTATATCGTCAAGTTTAAAACGAAAACGGCGATGAAACAGTCCACAAAAACTTATGAGGAAAGTACCGAAATCAATCAGAATGGAGAAGATAAACTAGAGGAAAACAAATTAGCTTCTTTGGAACTTTCCGGGAGTGAAGCGAAGCAGTTGGAAACAAATCAGAATGTTGAATTTGTAGAGGAAGATAAAGAAGTTTCTGCTTGTGGTGAGAAATACTTTGCGGGAAAAGATAAGAAAAAGCATAAGAAGGTGGAGAAAAGACATAAAAAGAACGAATCGGATGTGGAGTGGAATGTTCGGATGATTCATGCGGAGAATAAGACGAAAAAACAGCAAGGAGCAAAAAAGGTAAAGATAGCCATATTGGATTCCGGAGTTGACTGGGGGAATGATATAAACCTGGCAGGAACGGTAAGTTTAGTTCCAGGTGAAGAAGATATGTCACCTTTATTTATAGATGGAACCGGTCATGGTAACAGTGTTGCCGGGTTAATTGCGGCTAAAGATAATGGAAAAGGAATTACAGGGATTAATACTAATGCGGATGTATATTCCATAAGAGTTTTGGACGATGATAATTGTGCTCCAGTAAGCCGTGTGATTGAGGCGATATATTTGGCAATAGAAAAAAAGGTCAATATTATAAATATGAGTTTTGGGATGAGTACTTACTCGAAAGCTTTGGAAGAAGCGATAAATATGGCTGTGTCTAAAAATATATTAATTGTTGCTGCAGCAGGGAATAAAGGAAAATGTGGAGTTTTATATCCTGCTGCGTTTGAAAATGTGATAGCAGTTGGTTCCGTGGATAAAAATGGTGAAATTGCAAAAACAAGTTCACAAGGTAAAGAAGTAGATATCGTTGCACCTGGAGAATTGGTTCGTTCAACAGGAGAATTGGGAGATCAGTTGGTTTCTTCAGGAACAAGTTTGGCGGCTCCTCATGTATCAGCAGCGGCGTCAATTATATGGGAAAAGGATATGAATATGTCAGCAAATTTTGTCCGCGATATTCTTATAAATACGTCAAATTTATATGGAGAGAAAGCACAATATGGTTATGGGTTGTTAGACATAGAATATGCACTAAAAAAATATAAGGAAATAAAGGAACAATATAATGAAAAGGATACAGTTTTAATTGCAGATAATCATAAAAAAGTTGACTGTTTTGATAATACCGGATGTCTAAAAGGAAGTTGGTCAGAAAATGATCATGATTCGATGGTGCCATCTGAGAATAAGAATGTAAAAAAAGGTGCGCGTTTTCCAGATAAAGATAGTAACTGTAAGAAACTATCTAATAATTCATGGTGGCATGGAAGTTATCGTCAGAATAATAATTATGTAAAAGCATATATTTGTGCAACAATGATAGCAAATAATCTGGGTAAGGATAAAGGTGCGGATGTTAAGTTTGATTTTGATAAAAAAAGTGAAATGGTTAAGGATGTTAATTCGATTAAGTGGGATTCTGCAAACGCATATGGAACAGCTAAACTTACACCAGGAAAAAAGAGAGCATTAGTGTGGGGGATGGCATTGCATACTTTATCAGACACATTTGCACATTCGGTTTATATATATGATAGGGAGAAAGGGCGATATCGGCATTTAGACCATCCTAAACCAATAAATGATAATCCTGATAATGGATGGGCGGATGACACGAGACAGATATCTAAGCGTTGGGCAGATGCCTGCAGGGCAGTGGATAAATCAATGGAGAAATATAACGCTAAAGTTGATGGAACATACAAAGAATTTGACGTTGTTAGAGCATCAAATATTGAATATTATTTAAGAGATTTAGCAGACAATATATGGGAAATTGATAAAAGTGTTTACCTAAGCTATGTAAGCTTTTCATATACGTATTCAAATTCCACCAAATAGATATTTCACAGAGAGGGGTGTTAATTATGAAAAAGGTTTTCTTTTTGCTTATTATGTTTGCTTTTTTTATTGAAGCATCTTCTTGTAATAATTTACAGGGGGAGAAACATAATGAAATGAAAGTATCATCAACTGCTGAAACAAAGATACAAACAAAGGATTCTCCTTTTGATATTGAAAATGGTGTATTAAAAAAATATCATTGGCAGAAATGTGAGGAAACGGAAAACGAAAAAACGATATCATTAACGATTCCGCCAGAGGTGAAAGTGATTGGGAAAAGAGCATTTAAAATTGCAAAAAAAGATTATAGTAAAAACTTTATACCAATCTGTTTGAAAATTCCTAAAGATGTTGTGTTGAAACCATATGCTTTTGAAGCGATAGGACCGGCGGATATAACATTTGATGAGGGAAGAACCGTTATTGAAGAAAAGGCTTTTTATGAGTGTGGGCTTTACAAAAATGAGATAAGTGTTACTCTTCCAAAATCGCTTTATAAATTGGAGGAGTCAGCGTTTAATCAGGAGTTTTTTGAAAAAACATTTACGCTGAAACTGAATTCCGGTTTACGCGAAGTTGGGGATTATGCACTATGTGCAACGTCATGTGATTTGCCGGATTCTATTCAGGTACTTGGCGAGTCAGCCCTTTGGTATTGGAGACCCCAAAACGGATTTGTATTACCGAAAGAACTAAAAGAGATAGGAGATACCTGCTTTTGGATAAATTCGGGATGTGAGCCAAAAAAGCCAATTAAAATTCCTGCCGGTGTCAAAAAAATTGGAGAGAATATAATCCAATATGAAACGTTACCTTTACCGGTATATGGTGTTCAGGTGGCAAAAAGAAACAGATATTTTAAAAGTGATAAGAACGGCTGGTTGTATAGTAAAGATGGTTCGATTTTATACTATGCATATTGTACAGAGAAAAAAATGGTAATACCCCAAAATGTAAAGGAAATTCGATGTCAATTGCAACTGGGAGATCATGTTGAAAGGTGGCAGAAGGTGATTTTCCCTAATGAGCAATTAAAAAAGCAGTATAACAAGAAATATGATTTGGGTGAACTTGGAACAGGAGAGGAATTATAACGATTTGGTTTTGGTCAAAATTGAAGGGAGATGAAACTTAATGAAAAAGTTAGAAAGTAAATGGACATATGCTGTATTATTACTACCTATGATTTTGTGTGTTTTTTATAGTAAGCTATGTGATGTTAACGCCATGATGAAAGAAAGCAGGTTGATTTTTGACCCATATGGTTCGGCGGGTATTACATGGGCATATTGGAATTGTATCAGTAAGATTACATGGATGCTTTTTCTTGCTTTAAGTTTAGTTTCTATTTTAACAGTAGTGGGGGCTTTTTGTAATTATAAAAGCGCAAAAAAAGCAGCCTATATCACGATTATTTTAAATGCATGTGGTGTTCTGTGGCTGTTTATCTTGACACTTGCAGAGAAAAATACTGCTTTGATGCAGCAACTGGCAAAAATATTTGCTTTGCTTAGTGGTGTTAAATATTCGAAACAGGCTAACATTGTGTCAAATACGTATTTTGCTGACAGAGCAATGGTATTAGGGATATTGTTTGCGAGTTTAATCATTTGCTGCATTATAATTGCAAGAGCAAAAATCAAGGAAAACAACAACTTAAATCTCTGTAAAATTGTAGGATTTAGTTTGATTGTCAGTTTTGTTCGCTCTTTACTGCAACAGTATTGGCAGTCTAATACAATGATTAAGGTTTTAGGAGTTGGAAATAAGGAAAATCAAGAACTTTTTTCGCAGATGTTTCAGCTAAAAGGTGAGTATTCATGGTATTTTGATTTTCCAATTTTGGTATTTATTATAATGGCAGCTTTGTTGTGTACATTTGATAGAACATCAAAAACAAAAAATATCATAACAGGTGGTGTGGTGGCACTATTGATTCAGTCGAGTGTTATCTTGGGAACGATGTTGCATAGAATAAATAATTTACAACAAGTGTATCAAAAGGAACAGGAATTATTCTATTCAAAAACATTAAAAGCAGATGCTGTGACACAGTGTATTGGTTTATTTGTGTTTGATTTTATTTCAATTTTTATGTTATTGCTTTTCTTGAAAAAAGAAACAACATTTTTGAAGATAGGCATTGCTCAAATTTGTGTATTGCTGATAAGTGTTTTGTGCATGAAATTGATTGGCACGATACAAAATTACGGAATTGTAGTGGGTATTGTTAGTGCAGTAGTATTTATATGCTTGTATGTTATGAATACAAAACTAACAAAAGAAAGTTGATTTGAAGGGAGAAAACAAAATGATAGAATTAGAGAAAACATATATATCTTCATCCATGGAGTCGCAGATTGCTGAAATGATGGGGCGAAATGAGAACTGTGACGTTTGTCTTTTCTATCATTTGTTTTCTTCTCTTGTTTTTGACAAAAAGAAGAAAGAACTGCGTTTTCCGACTCTTCGTGAGTTTTGGAAAAGCGGGGTGGCAGTAAAAAGATACTTGGAATATCCGTGCAAATCACTCACAGCGATAAAGCCCGTTTGGAATTTATTATCACAGTATCTGAGGAAAGGCTCTTACATAGTAAATTTTGTGGATGAAAAGAAAGTATGCGAAGATATTGTTTTAATTCTTTCGATTGATGAAAAAAAGCGGCTCATAACGATTCGTTATAAACAATTGATAGGAGATGTAATAGAGAAGACCTTGTTGTTTGAGGAGTATGCAGGCGATTTTTTGTCGGAAAATGTTCGGAAACATTTGCTGCGCTTTGACATTTTTGATGTTGTAAAACAAGAGGGGCGGATTGTCAGAAAAGAGCTACGGAAACATATGGGAAATGCCTAATTGAGTTTTTGGGATAGAAAAAAATGTATGAAAAAAGAGACGGACATGGACAAAGTTTTGAGTGAATGGTTTATTATTTTTCAAAAAGCGATTTCGTGCTTTTTAGAAAAAGGAGTTATCAATCAATCACCGCTTAATCCATCCAATGATACGTTGTTTTCCTCTGCGAATAAGGATTTAAAAAAGAAGTTAAAACGATATGATGTGATATTAAGTAATGTACCGACTTATATAACAGGAGAGGGAGAATGAAAAAATTTACAGCCTTCGATTAAGGCTTACTTAGGAGAGGCCTTTTGCTTTAGTATTATTGACGAGCAGGCGTTCGCCAATGGATGGGTCTATGATAAATACATGCATTTGGAATATACTTCGTTTGATGGACAGATAAAATATGCTGATTATGATTATTATGATTTTGTCCCTGATCAAGGAGTATTTGCTAAATCTTATATGGAATACCCGTATGATTTTTGCAGCGAAACCATTCTTTGTGATTATATCTGCGGGATGATTGATGAGGGCGAGTATTGTTTTGCTTTGTGGAATGAAACCATCATTACAAATTATCTATACAAAAAGCAAAATCCGGGAATTTACGGGCATGGGTGTTTTGTTTACGGTTATGATAGAGATAAGAAAGTATTTTATACCCAAGGATATTTTGATAATGAAAACTGGGAACATGCGCAGATACTATTTGACATCTTTTATGAAGCTCTTTCGTATTGTTCGGAAAAAGGAGAAATTGCGTTGATTGGGTATCGAGAAATATCGGATTATAAATGGGAAAGCAATATTTCAAAAATAATTCGGGAGTTAAATGTTTATGCGAGAAACTCAAGAAGGGACTGTGAAGATACGCGATATGATTTGAATGCGGAGTTGTCTTTCTTTTCAAATTTAAGAGTTGGTGCACCGGTTCATGTGCCGTCCTTATACTGTATTTATGAACATAAGAAGCTTTTTGAAAAAAGGTTAGATTTTATGAAAAAGGAAGGTGCGCCGATAAAAGAGTCTGATTTGAATTTGGCGAAGGAATTGGTAAGGGCTAGTCACAAGGTGAAACTGTTAGGAATAAACTACAATTCCAATCCTTGCGAAGCTTCTTTTGCGGCTATGCTGGGTGCGGCAAAGAATTTGATTGAATTGGAGCGAGGGTTTTGTTCAACAACGAGGAGTTTAGGTTTATGAGGATAAAAGAAATTATGAAAAGGAGTTGGTCAAAATACATTTGCACACATGAAAAATCTTAAGCGTGTAAGTTTGCCACAGTCTGTAACAACATTGGAGCATAATGTGTTTTACAAAGACAATCAGTTACAAGTATTTGGGGCAGAGAATGGATTTGTTTATATGAAAAAGACGGGCGAATTACTGTATTACGCAAATAAATCAGAAGACCCGGTATTACCAAAAAGTATTAGGAAGATTATGAAAAAGACATATTGGTGTACTTCCTATATTAACAAATTTACGTTATCTAAAAATGTGAAGTATGTAAATGGAAATTATCTGCCGGTGAGGGAAGGGTACTTGAGGAAATTTTATATACCGGGGAAAATAAAGTTAAATTTGTGAATTGTGATGCCATTGACTTGCAGTCTAAAGTCACCGTTTATGTAAATAGACACCTAAAATCATATTATAAAAAGGTGTTTCGGAAATGTAAAAATGTAAAAGTGAGAATAGGATGAAAAAATAAAGATTGAAACCTATCTTCTAACTGGTGTATTATAAAAAGGCAGGAGGTAGTTATGATATGGCAAAAATGACAGTTTATTATGGTGGATATCAGCCAGTAAAAGAACCGGAAATTCGTATAGGAAGAAATACGAAAGACTTTGGTAATGGATTTTATTGTACTATCATTAAAGAACAGGCGCAAAGGTGGGCAAAGCGGTACGATACTAAAATTGTGTCTACCTATGATGTTTGTTTAAATCCTAAGTTAAATATTCTGGAATTTGAAGAAATGTCAGAAAAATGGCTTGATTTTATAGTGGCATGCCGCAGCGGGGAAATGCACGATTATGATATTGTTATTGGGGCAATGGCAGATGACCAAATTTACAATTTTATTTCAGATTATATGGATGGGGTAATTACAAGGGAACAATTTTGGGTGTTGGCTAAATTTAAGTATCCAACACATCAAATTGCTTTTTGTTCGGAAGAGGCTTTGAAGTGTTTAGAATATCGAAACTTTGAGGAGGTATTATAAATGATTGGTGAAGGCAGAGAACCGAAAAAAGATAATGACCTTTTTTATACATGTAGTTTGATTGATTATATTGCTCGTAAAACAAAGAATAAACGTGCGGATGTTGTGAACCAATTAGGCAAAGAGAGAATTCAAAAAATTTACGACTTAGCGGATGTATATCACTGTGACAATATTTCCAGAGTAGCAGATGATTTTATTAAAGAAGCCAAAATTGAGCAGGGTGATTTTGACAACGTAGGTGAGTGCCAATATTCAATTCCCACATATTGGGATATTGGAAAAGTGTACAAGCGCTTAATCAAACAAGTGGCGGAAGATGAAAAAATCAATGTTGTAGATACATTGTTTCAGGTATATCGTTCGTTTTTAAGTAATAAAATTGACGATTATAATAGCAGCGTGTATTATGAAAATCCATCCTATTTATTTGAATGTTATAAGCAAAATAAAATGCTGTAAAACAAAGGGACTGTCCCACTGAGACAGCCCCCCCTTTTTTTATCCTTCCATCAATTGCTTTTTAATCCAGGCAATTTCTTCTTTATAAGGTGGTGTTGATTTCTTTGGATTTTCCGGGTCTTTGATATACGGAGTCTCCAGAATTTTCGGAATCGTTTCAAAGCGCGAATCTCGAATAACCTGCATCAGGGCGTCGCTTCCTAAATAACCTTTTCCAAAATTCTCGTGGCGGTCTTTTGCTGCACCGAGCGGATTTTTACTGTCGTTAATATGGAAAGCAGCAATCTGGTCAAGACCAATTATTTTATCAAATTCCTTCATAACATTTTCGTAGTCGTTCACTAAATCGTAGCCGGCATCATTTACATGGCAGGTGTCAAAGCAGACACGAAGTTTATCCGAATGATTGCAGCCGTCATAAATAGCCTTCAGTTCTTCAAAACTGCGTCCGATTTCTGTGCCTTTTCCAGCCATTGTTTCCAGTGCGATAAACACGGGAGTATCTTCGTTTAAAACTTCATTAAGTCCTTTGCAGATTTGTGCAATACCGGCCTCTGCTCCGGCACCAACATGTGCACCCGGATGTAAAACTAAAACGGTTGCACCCATAGCCGCGGTGCGTTCAATCTCTTTTGCCAGAAAAGTGACCGCCAGTTCATAGGTCTCCGGTTTTACCGTGTTGGCAAGATTAATAATGTAAGGTGCATGAACAATAAAGTTTGCCATGTCATGTTCTTCCATTAACTTTCTTGCCTGTGGAATGCATAATTCCGAAATATCTTTACGTCTCGTATTCTGGGGAGCACCGGTGTATACCATAAAAGTATTGGCATCATAAGAAAGTGCCTCTTTTACAGAATTCACAAGCATATCTTTGCCGCTCATTCCCACGTGAGAGCCGAGTAATAACATAAGAAATCCTCCTTTGGCACGCTGGGGCGTGTTTGTGATGTTCTTAGTATACACGTTTGGGGTTGATGTGTAAACAATAGATATCAAGTGTTCATTGACCCTTTTTTTGTTTCCGTAATTCAAGAGAAAAGTTTTGTGTCTCGTGGGCACTTTCGCTAATGGAGCTGCGTAGCAGCAAGGGCACTGAAACTACCAGTGCCTCTTGCTGACGCGCTCCAAACCCGCGAGCTACAAAATTTTTCTCTTGAATTACTGGAATCCAAAGAAACTGGCGGTGAACATTTGATACAAGTCAGAACTTTTGTGACTCAATCGTTCATTGTTTTACAAATACATTATGAAATGTTTTCTGAATGCAGTTATAAGATAATAAAGAAAAACTTAGTTTGGGATGATGGGGCTGTCATAAATGTTCGTTACTAGTTCCTTTGCCTTCCAATAATTCCGTAGGAAAACTTTGTGACGAGTGGGTTTTGAGTGCGTCGGTATGTGGCGCTGGTAGTTTCAGTGCCCATACCGCTACGTACTCAATGAACGGGAGTGCCCACGAGACGCAAAGCTTTCCTACGGAATTATTGGAAGACAAAAAATGCCAACGAACACTTGCCTCCCCCTGCCACATCCATGCTTGACATCTCGTCCTATTTTACCTAAAATAAGAAACTAAGAAAGTGGCTTCATTTGCCACTTGACTTAAGAATTGGAGGAATATCAAAAAATGAGTAAGAAACCTTATTATTTGACGACGGCGATTGCTTACACATCGGGCAAGCCGCATATTGGCAATACTTACGAAATCGTTTTGGCTGATGCCATTGTCCGCTACAAACGTTTTCAGGGGTATGATGTTCGTTTTCAGACAGGAACTGATGAGCATGGACAGAAAATTGAGTTAAAAGCACAAGAAGCAGGAATTACACCAAAAGAATTTGTAGATGGTGTTTCGACAGAGATAAAAAGAATTTGGGATTTGATGAATACGTCTTATGACCGCTTTATTCGTACAACCGATGAGGATCATGAAAAGCAGGTTCAGAAGATTTTCAAAAAGCTTTATGATAAAGGAGATATTTACAAAGGATTTTATGAGGGTATGTATTGTACGCCTTGCGAATCTTTCTTTACACCATCCCAGCTGGTGGATGGCAAATGTCCGGACTGTGGCAGAGAATGCCAGCCGGCAAAGGAAGAAGCTTATTTCCTTAAATTAAGTAAATATCAGGACCGCCTGATGAAGCACATTGAGACACATCCGGAATTTATTCAGCCGGAGTCCCGTAAAAACGAGATGGTAAATAACTTTTTGAAACCGGGCTTACAGGATTTGTGTGTTTCCCGTACAAGTTTCAAGTGGGGAATCCCGGTTGACTTTGACCCTGCACATGTAATTTATGTGTGGATTGATGCGTTAAGCAACTATGTGACCGGTACCGGATTTGATTTGGATGGAAATCACACGCTTGTGGATGGCGAGAATTTATATGAAAAATACTGGCCGGCAGATTTGCATCTGATTGGAAAAGATATTCTTCGTTTCCACACCATTTACTGGCCGATTATGCTGATGGCACTTGACATTCCACTGCCGAAACAGGTATTTGGACATCCGTGGCTTTTGCAGGGTGACGGCAAGATGAGTAAGAGTAAAGGAAATGTTATTTATGCTGATGATTTGGTAGATATTTTTGGCGTGGATGCCGTACGTTATTTTGTTTTGCACGAAATGCCATTTGAAAATGATGGTGTTGTGAGCTGGGAACTCATGGTAGAGCGTATGAACTCTGATCTTGCAAACGTTCTTGGTAACCTTGTAAACCGTACGATTTCCATGACGAACAAATATCTTGGCGGCGTTTTGGAAAATAAAAGTGTGACAGAAGCAGTTGATGACGATTTGAAAGAGACTGTTTTGTCGGTGCCAAAAGCAGTGGAAGAAAAAATGGATAAACTGCGTGTGGCAGATGCGATTACGGAAGTGTTCCGTTTGTTCAAACGCTGTAACAAATATATTGATGAGACAGAGCCATGGGTACTTGGAAAAGATGAGGCAAAGAAAGACCGTCTTTCTACCGTCCTTTACAACTTAGTAGAGAGTATCGTAATTGGTGCCAGTCTGTTAGAGCCATTTATGCCGGAGACGACAGAGAAAATTCTCGCACAGTTAAATGCGAAAAAACGTGGTTATGAAGAAATGGATACGTTTGGTCAGTATGAGTCCGGTACAAAAGTAACGGATTCTCCGGAAATTTTGTTTATGCGTCTCGATCCGAAAGAAGTTTTGGCAAAGGCTGAAGAAATTAAACAGAAACAGATGGCAGAAGTAAAGGCTGAGTCCGGTGAAGAAGATGCCGGCGAGGAAGAAGGAATTGACATCGAAGCAAAACCGGAAATCACATTTGATGACTTTATGAAAATGCAGTTCCAGGTGGGCGAGATTATTGCCTGTGAGGAAGTGCCGAAATCGAAAAAATTACTTTGCAGCCAGGTGAAAATTGGCAGTGAAGTCAAACAGATTGTATCAGGAATTAAGAAATATTATTCACCGGAAGAAATGGTTGGCAAAAAAGTAATGGTACTTGTCAACTTAAAACCGGCGAAACTTGCAGGAGTATTATCGGAAGGAATGCTTCTTTGCGCAGAAGACGCAGAAGGAAACCTCTCCCTCATGACTCCCGAGAAAAAAATGCCGGCAGGAGCAGAGATATGCTAAAGCATTGAGCCGTGCACTAGAAAGAAACGATTTCTCTTGTGCTTGCACAAAAGAGAAAATCGTTTCTTTCTAGTATAGGGCGAAAGCCCGGCAGTGAGGAATGCGGAGCATTCCGAGGTGCAGCACGGCGATAGAAAGGGCGAAAGCCCGGCAGTGAGGAATGCGTAGCATTCCGAGGTGCGGCACGGCGAGAGGAAGGGCGAAAGCCCTACAGTGAGGAATGCGGAGCGTACCTCGGCGAGAGGAGAGAACTATGAGCAGTTATATTTTCGACACCCACAGCCATTATGACGACAAAGCTTTTGACAGCGACCGCGATGAAATCCTTGGTGGACTTTTGGCAAAGGGAATTGGTAAAGTCGTGGATGTGGGAGCAGATATGCCATCCAGTAAAATGGCACTTGAACTGGCAAAGCAGTATGAATTTGTCTATGCGGCACTGGGGGTGCATCCGAGTGAAGTGGAAGGGCTGACGGAAGATGACATGGCGTGGATTTCTAGTCATGCAGCACATGAAAAAGTGGCAGCCATCGGAGAAATCGGGCTGGATTACCACTGGCCGGAGCCGGAACCGGCACTTCAGAAGCAGTGGTTTTGCAGACAGATTGAACTTGCAAAGGAAGTAAAACTTCCGATTATTGTGCACAGCCGGGATGCGGCAGAGCCGACCATGCAAATCATTCAGGAAGCAAAAGCCTATGAGTGCGGCGGCGTCATTCACTGTTATTCGTATTCGCCGGAAATGGCAGAAGAATATGTGAAAATGGGATTCTTTATTGGCATGGGAGGAGTCCTGACATTTAAAAATGCAAAAAAATTAGTAAGATGCGCCGAGCGGATTCCGCTGTCTTCTATTGTACTGGAAACGGACTGTCCGTATATGGCACCGGAGCCAAACAGAGGAAAGCGAAACGATTCGTCGCAGCTTATTTACGTGGCACAGAAGTTAGCAGAAATTAAGGGCATTACGGCAGAAGAGGTAAAGCAGGCAACAACGGAAAATGCCCACCGGTTATACCGGCTGACACAGAATAAATAAAAGGAGAAAACGCGTGGCAAAACTGGGAAACCCACAGGAAACCATACAGGTTTTACAAAAACATGATTTTCATTTTCAAAAAAAATTCGGACAAAATTTTTTGATTGACCCGCATGTGTTAGATAAAATTATCGAGGCGGCAGAAGTCACAAAAGATGATTTTGTACTGGAAATCGGACCGGGAATCGGAACGATGACACAGTATTTGTGCGAGGCGGCAAGACAGATATTAGCAGTAGAAATTGACAACAACCTCATTCCGATTTTACAGGAGACACTTTCACCTTATGATAATGTAGAAATTCTTCATGGGGATATTTTAAAGCAGGATATTCATGAAATTGCGGAAAAATATAATGACAAAAAGCCAATCAAGGTAGTTGCAAACCTGCCTTATTACATTACAACCCCGATTATTATGGGACTTTTAGAGAGCCACGTGCCACTTGCTAACATTACCGTTATGGTGCAGAAAGAAGTGGCTGAACGCATGCAGGCAGAGCCGGGCACAAAAGAATATGGTGCATTGTCGCTTGCCGTGCAGTATTACGCAAAACCGTATTTGGCGGCGAATGTTCCGCCAAACTGTTTTATGCCGCGGCCTAATGTTGGAAGTGCGGTAATAAGACTTGACTGCTTAAACCGGGTGCCAATTGAGGTATCCGATGAAAAGTTGATGTTCCGTCTGATTCGGGCATCTTTTAACCAGCGCCGGAAAACTTTACAGAATGGACTGGCGAACAGTCCGGAACTCTCCTTTTCCAAAGAGGAAATCAAAAGTGCACTGGAAGCAATGGAGTTAAGTCCGACGATTCGTGGGGAAAAACTTAGTTTAGCGCAATTTGCTGCATTAGCAGATGAATTAAAAAAGATTCAACAGGGAGGTAATACCGATGAGTGAAACAATGGCAGATTACGAAGACCAAATTAATGCATCTTTTCGATCGTTCCGCGAAGGCGATACGGTGACTGGAGAGGTGGTAAGTGTTGAAGAAGAGGAAGTCCTTTTGGATTTACGCAGTTTTTCACAGGGAGTAATTCCTTCCGGTGAATATAGTGATGATCCGAATTTCCATGCGATGGATGAGATTCGCACCGGAGAAATGCTGACGGCTGTTGTGCTTTCGCCGGATGATGGAAAGGGACGTGTTCTTCTGTCGCTGCGCGAGGCAAAAAGAGAAGAGGCATGGGAACAGGTAGAGAAGGCACTGGAAGAGAGAACGGTGTTTACGGTAAAAGTAAATAACAGCGTGAATGCCGGTGTTGTTGCCTACTGCGAGGGACTGAGAGGATTTATTCCGGCGTCGAAACTGGCACTTGAGTATGTAGAAGATGTGGAAGAATATGTTGGAAAGACACTTTCGGTTATTGTCATTACAGCAGACCGCGAGGCAAATAAACTGGTTCTTTCCGCAAAAGATGTGGAAAAGGAAAGAGCAGCAAAAGAGCAGGAGAAAAAATTAAATGCTCTGCAAAAAGGGTTCGTGACAGAAGGCGTAATTGAGCGCATTGAGCCATATGGATGCTTTGTGACAATCGGGGATGGCTTATCCGGGCTTGTTCATATTTCCCAGATTTGCAATAAATTTTTACATTCGCCAAATGAGGTTGTCAAACTCGGGCAAACGGTGAAGGTAAAGGTCCTCGATGTGGCGGACGGAAAAATTCGCCTGAGTATGAAAGAGACAGAGGATATTGCACCGGAAGTGGAAGAGGCCGAATCCATTGAGTATCATGATGAGGAGGCAACGACTTCTTTAGCTTCTCTTTTGGCAGGGATTCATTTCGAAGATTAGCGCATAAAAATCACCGCGGCACATACATTATACTAACAATCAAAAGCGGAATATGCTTAGAAATGGAGTGTGTGCGGTGAGGAATAAGAGATGCCGGGTCAGGCGGCTGCTTACAATGGTGGTTCTTTTTTCTTTTGGAATGTGCCTGTTTAGTGGATGCGGCACGGAAAAAGAGGGCAAAAGAGGAAAGGATTTGGACTATACGGTGGTTCCAACAGAGGAGTGTCCGGCTGATTTTTTAGCTGAAATCAATAAAAAGAAAATCAATCCGTTTCAGATGACTTATGAAGATGGCGAGTACTGCTATCTGGCGGTTGGCTACGGAGAGCAGGAAACCAACGGTTTTTCGGTGCGTGTCCTTGGCCTCTATGAAAAAGGCGACGGGGTGGTGTTTGAGACGAATCTTTTAGGACCGGAGAAAGGCCAGGAAGTAAGTCAGAAAAAGAGTATGCCGTATCTTGTCGTAAAAATGAAAAAATTGGAGAAAAAAATTGAATTTTGGTCATAATTTTTCCAATTGAAAGGTTGTCTTTTTGTCAAAATTAAGGTATAATCATTTATACATTCGATAAAGAAGGGGGCATGCACAGTGAAACAGATTATCTCACGTTTGAAAAACATCAGTATGATGTTAATCTGGGATGTAATCACTGCGATTGCGCTCTTTGTTTTTGCGTATTTTTCTCTGGACAGGATGCCATCTACGATGTACAAAGTATTGGTACTCTGCGGTGTGGCGCTTTTCGTTATTATCATGCTTGTTATTAAATACCAGTTGTTGTATAAGAAGTATGGACGGGATGATGTTACCGGCGGAAAGAATAAAAAGGAATTCGAGCGGATTGCCAGAGATTTGCTTCGCGGGGATGGAAATTATGTTGTCGTGTACGCGAACATCGACCGTTTTAAGCTGATTAATGAAACTTATGGCAATGATGTCGGAGACCGGATTTTGCGCCGAATTCACGAGATTATTGATGATGAGCTCCGCTGGGATGAAGTGTCCGGCCGAATTATGGCAGATAACTTTGGGGTTTTGATGCGGTTTCATTCACTTCCGAAGCTTGACCAGCGATTGTACCGGATAAGCAAGCAGTTGTCCGAACTTACGGATGATAACGGAAATTGTTACGGAATTATTCTTTACTTTGGTGTTTATGTCGTAAAAGATGATGAAGGAGATATCAGCACCATGCTGGAACATGCCAATCTGGCGCGTAAGAAGATTTCACCGTCACATCTTGTTCCGATGGGAATCTACGATGTGAAAGAGAGCCAGAAACTTGGACGTGATAAAGCGTTAGAGATGAAGATGCACAAAGCACTTGAACAGGGTGACTTCGTACCATATCTTCAGCCAAAATATGAATTGGAAGGTGAGTCGATTGCCGGTGCGGAAGCATTGGTTCGATGGATTGACCCGGAAGAGGGCATGATTTATCCGGACGAATTTATCAATTTGTTTGAATCAAATGGATTTATTGTAGAACTTGATTTGTATATGTTCGAAGAGGTTTGCAAGTTGATTGAGCGGTGGCATAAAGCGGGACGCAAAATTATACCGATTTCTGTAAACTTATCAAGAAGTCATTTTGAAATTCCGAACTTCTTTGATTATTATGAATATGTGTTAAAGAAATACGATATTCCGCCAAGAAGTATTGAGATTGAGTTGACGGAGTCTCTGTTTTATAATGATATGAAGTCACTCAGTGTACTGGTATCCCAGATTCATCATGCAGGATTATCGTGTTCGATTGATGATTTTGGAAGCGGTTACTCTTCCTTAAATATGTTAAAGGATGTTAAAGTAGATGCGCTGAAGTTAGACCGTGTATTCTTTGAGAGCGGTGATAACGATGAGCGTGGAAAGGATATTATCCAGAGCGTAATCAAACTGGCACAAGCACTGGATCTTCACACCATATCCGAAGGAGTCGAAGAGAGAAAGCAAGTGGAGTTTTTGAAAGAAATGCACTGTGACTTAATTCAGGGATATGTGTTTGCAAAGCCAATGCCTGTACCGGAATTTGAGCAGTTAGCGTTTGGTACAGAAGCAGCGGACTAAAGATATAATCGTTTGTGATTTCGATAGCGGTTTCTACGGTACATAATTTCATGATATAAAACGACCTCGATCATATCGCGGAGAAGTCTTCCTTCCTCCGGATAGGAATCGGGGTATTTTTTTGTAAATTCACCGGCAATTCCGGCAGCCATAAGCTGTAAGGCAATTTTGTCAGGAAATACGTCAAACATCAGACTTCCCTCGTATTCCATTTTGTCACATTCTTCTTCCACAAATTCGCTGATTTGTCTTGTGATTTTCGGGTATAAATATTTAAGGTACGAGTTGTCAGCTTCCAGTTCCATCAGCTTCTGACTGCCTAAAGCAGGTGGATAGGTAGGAACATAGGGGGTTTGGTTATCAAAATGACTCATGCGTTTTCCTCCGATGGTTTATTAACTAATATATGTGTGCTAAAAATTTGTGTGTATGCCTTGCACTTTTTTGCGAAAGCCGTTACACTGTATAAGGTAGTAACATCATATTGTAGGAATGGAGAGATATTATGGTTAAATATATATATCAGGCAGTCGCTCTTGTATTCATTTTTGCGGGTGCACTGTTTTTATTTGGAAGAAATATGGAAACGGATATGGAAGAAAAGGGCGTGACGGAAGCGATTACGGATGAGACATATCCGTATCTTCAGCTGCAGACGCAGGGGCAGACGGTGAATGTTTTATATGGGTATAGTGCGCCGCTCGAAGCAAATGTGGTGCGTGAATCGATTACGCCGATTAACCAGAACAGACAGATTTCTTTGTTAATCAGTAAAGCAAAGAGCCGTCTTGTTAATGTCACCTACAGCATTGTGGATAAGGAGAGCGGAGAAGTATATAAAACCGGAAGCGTGAATGCGATTGGACAGAATCAGCGCAGGGTAGATTTGACGTTTGACTATGGATTCAAGACAAGTACGGAGTATATTTTGGATTTGAAAACGACATCGGACAAGGGAAAAACAATTCATTATTATACACGATTAAAGTATTATCTGGATGAGAGTAATTTGGCAAAAAAACTGGCATTTGCCCAAAAATTTCATAACAATACATTTTCAAAAAACAAATCGGAAGAAATCAGCCGTTATCTGGAGCCGGATGGCAAGAACCGGAACTCGACACTTGCCTATGTTGACATCACCTCGGATGCCAGTCTGGTAACGTGGGCAGAGATGTCACCGAAAATTGTATCTGATGAATTTGTTACGATTAAAGAATATAATATGGAAACGGCCTGCATTCAGTATAATTATTTTGTGCAGGCAACAACGGCTTCCGGAAAGGAAACGTATCATATCAAAGAATTTTACCGCGTGCGTTATGCTTCCGGAAGGGATTACCTGCTGAATTTTTCACGATCGATGGAAGCGGTGTTTGACGTATCGACGGCAAGCAGCAAATCCAGTCAGTTAAAGTTGGGAATTACGGAGCAGAATAATGGAAAGATGCTTTCCAGTAAAAAAGACGATAAGTTGTATTTTTCCAGAGATGGCTTTGTTTACCAGTATGACATGAAGACGAATCAGGTGAAAAAGATTTACGCTTCGTTCAGCGAGAAGGCTTCTTATGCTTACCGTGCTTACAACGAGCAGGGAATCCGCCTGTTAAAAGTCGACGATAAAGATAATTTGTATTTTTGCGCGTACGGTTATTTTGCGCGTGGCAGCTATGAGGGCGATGTGGCGGTTGTACTTTATGAGTACACGGCGGACGGAACGCTCGAAGAGATGGTATATATGCCGATTAATACGACGTATCAGCAGTTGAAAGAGGATTTTGCCGATTATGGCTATGTGAGCAGCCGGGGAATCTACTATTTTACTGTGGCAAATACGGTGTATGCCTATAACATGACGGCGAAGCGGCTGGAGAAAATAGCCGAGAACGTAAAAGAGGATACCTTTATGACGATGGAGCGTGCAAATTGTTACACGTGGTCATCCTCTCTTGCTAAAGGCTATGGCGAAAACATTACGATTTACAATTTGGAAAATGATGAAAAGAATGTGATTTATCAGCCGGATAAAAATAGTTATATTAAACTGCTTGGCGTAATTGAGGATAATATGGTGTATGGTTACATGCACAAGTCCGATGTTGGAACGATGGCGGACGGAACAAAAGTAACGCCATGCTATGAACTTTATATTGCCAATACAAAAGGTGAAGTGCGTCGTAAATACAGTGTAAAAAATCAGTATATTCAGAAGATTAATTGTAACGGAAATGTAATTAATATGACGCTTTGTAAAAGACAGGGCAGTCATTACGTGATGAGCGGCGAAGACACAATTTTGAACAATTCCAGCAAGGATGAGTCAAAGTTTAGTTATGTATCGCGTGTAACCACAAAGTCTTTGACCGAGTGGTACATCCAGTTCCCGATTTCGTTTGAAATGAAAGCGAAACCGACATGGGATGAACCGCTGTCCACATTGACTACGAGTGAACGTTATGTGCGTCTGGAGCAGCCGAAACTTACAAAATATTATGTATTTGCCGGGGGACAAATTGTTTCTTCCTACGAAAGTGCGGCAAAAGCGATTCGAGAGGCAGACGCCAAAATGGGTGTCGTTGTTTCAAGTAATCATCAGGTTGTCTGGGAGAGAAGCGGAGCCTTCATCCAGAATACAATTGGTGGTCTGGAAATGACGAAGCAGGGAAATGGTGTGTCAAATCTGGATGCGTGTGTTCATATGCTTTTGAAAGCGAACCATTATGATGTGGCGGCGAAGGGACTGGTGAAAAAAGGCGAAAATGCGTATAATACGCTCTCGCAATATTTGCAGCGGCCGATGAGTCTGAAGGGATGCACGCTGGAGGAAGTTTTATACTTTGTCAGTGGCAGTAAACCGGTGATTGCGATGACTGGCAATAAAACCGGTGTGGTAATTGGTGGATATACGGCTTCTAAACTGATTCTGTACAATCCGCAGTCCGGCAAAACGCAGACGGTAAGCAGAAGTTCGTATGAGAAGATTTTCAAAGATGCCGGCAATTATTTTATTAGCTACATGAGTGAATCGTAAGATAAAGGAGAAACTATGGAGACAAAGGAATTGATTTCGCAGGCGTTATCTGCGCGTGAAAATGCATATGCACCGTATTCCGGTTTTATGGTGGGGGCGGCACTTCTGTGTAAAGACGGCACGGTTTATACCGGCTGTAACATTGAAAATGCGGCATTTACACCGACAAACTGTGCGGAGAGAACGGCTTTTTTCAAAGCAGTCAGTGAAGGAAAACGGGATTTTGTAAAAATTGCGATTGTTGGCGGAAAAAAGGGAGAAATGACAGCACCGGCACCGTGTGGTGTCTGTCTGCAGGTGATGTCGGAGTTTTGCAAGGCAGATGAATTTGAAATTGTAATGGCAAAGAGCGAAGAAGATTATAGCAGTAAGAGGCTTTCCGAACTTTTGCCAAGCAGTTTTTCCTTATAAAAGGCTGGAGGAGAGAAAAAAGATGGAATTACCGGTTGCATTTTGTGATGAGATGAAACGAATTTTGGGGGATGAGTACGAGGATTATCTGAAATCCATGGAAGGTACAAGAAAATTTGGGCTCCGTGTAAATACAGCGAAGATTTCTGTAGAGGATTTTTTGAAAATTTCTCCGTTTGAATTAACACCAATTCCGTATGTTAAAAACGGTTTTTATTATGATGGGGAGAAAGAACAGCCTGCGAAACATCCGTATTATTTTGCGGGATTATATTATTTGCAGGACCCAAGTGCGATGACGCCGGCTTCGCGTCTGCCGATTGAGGAAAATGATGTGGTACTTGATTTGTGTGCGGCACCGGGCGGAAAAGCGACGGAGTTAGCAGCAAAACTTCATGGCACCGGGCTTTTGATTGCCAACGATATCAGTAGCAAGCGCGCAAAAGCATTGTTGAAAAACATTGAATTGTTTGGCGTGGAAAATAGCTTTATTGTGACAGAATATCCAAAGAAACTGGCAGAGTATTTTACCGGTTTTTTCGATAAAATTTTGATTGATGCGCCGTGTTCAGGCGAGGGAATGTTCCGCAAAGAGCCGTCCATGGTAAAGGCATGGGAGCAGAATGGTCCTGAATTTTACGCCGCATTACAGGAAGATATTTTGAAACAAGCGCTTCCGATGTTAAAACCGGGCGGTATGCTTTTGTATTCTACCTGTACATTCTCACCGCTGGAAGATGAGGGAACGGTGCAAAAAATTCTTTCTATGAACCCGGATATGGAGATTCTTCCGATGGAGGGTTATGAGGGATTTGCGTCCGGAAAACCGGAATTGATTGGAAGTACAGAAGAATCTATACGAAACTGTGTCCGCATTTTCCCGCACCGTGTCGATGGTGAGGGGCATTTTCTGGCACTGTTTCGAAAAAAGGAGACGGCGGATGAGCCGGTTGTATCCTGTGAGCAGACAAGAAGCGGTCTGCGGGGAGAGGAAAAGGAATTGTGGGAGGCGTTTGGTGAGAATCTGAACCGGACGTTTCTGCCTGAGCGTATGGAAAGCAAAAACGGAATGGTTTACTATATGCCAAAGGAACTTCCGAAGATGCGTGGACTTCGTTTTTTGCGCAGCGGGCTATTTGTCGGTGAGATGAAGAAAAAGAGGTTTGAGCCGAGTCAGTCGTTAGCGATGGCACTGCGGGCGAAGGACTATAAGAATTGTCTGCGTTTGTCTGTAAATGATGAGCGGGTGGTTCGTTATTTAAAGGGCGAAACACTGGTGTTGACGGATGAGGAAGCTGCTGCAAAGGATGGCTGGCAGCTTGTGTGTGTAGAAGATTACCCGCTTGGCTGGGGCAAAAAGAATAAGCATAATTTAAAAAATAAATACCACAGCGGATGGCGCATGGTATAAAAGAGCAAGCGAAAAGGACCGCATAAGCGGTCCTTTTCTGGGGAATAGAGAACTAAACTATATATAGGCGATCATTGGCAGAGCCAATGATTAGGGCAAATTTAGGCGCGGCGCTTCGGTCGCGCCGTCTTTGGTGCATTGCACGTTTAACAAAAAACGTAGGAAAAAATAAAAAGCGACCCACAAAATGTGAATCGCCTTTGATTACAATGTCATAATACACCTTATCAGGATTTCTGTCAACTTATTTTTTGCCGTTTTCCGTTCGGTGATAGATTTGATAGGCAAACAGGGTAACGGCAAATGTAAATACGGTTGCGATGACAAACAGTGTTATCGAACTTTTATAGACGTCAATGTTTCGCAAGTAAATCGGTACATAGCCTGCGACGTGGAGAACAATGGCAATTACTGTCCACTGTTTTTCTCCGGTTGAAATGGCATATTCAACAAGGATGGCAATGGCAGCATACAATACGAGAGAAAGAATCACGTAAGTAGCATCCATAAAAAAGGAAGAAGAAGGTGTTGCTGCTTGTTCGGTAAATAACTTCTGGGTCTGAGCCAGTTCCTTTCCTTTTAATGCCAGTTTTTTGAAATATTCCGTTGAGCCGATGGAGTTAATCAGTAATGCTGCAATAATGTTTGTGATGTAAACGGTAGCACCATTTAAGATGCTTTCAAAACCGCCCATACCAACTCCGAAAATCAGCGCATTTTCCTTGCCCGGACGTTTTTTCATTGCATACTTCAATCCGATAAATGCTCCGATAGTCGAAAGAATACCAAGGGAGAAGGCTCCGAACAGTGCCGAGTAGACCGGATGATTTTTTGCACTGAAAAAGGATAAAAGCCCCGGAATTGAAAAAATCAAAACATTCACAATTGTGGCGGCAACGTAGGAAAAGAGCAGGCAAAACGCAGCTCCAATAAAAAATGCCCCTGGTTTTACGCCGTTTTTCCGTTTCTGATACCATACAAATAAAATCGGCAGCAGGATGCAAAGCAGTGAACAAAAAATATTCGCCTGAACAAATCCCGCTGAAAAAACAATCTGATTCATAATAATCTCACTTTCTTTGGTGGTTTTGTTGCTATTCAAGATGGTTTGCACTGTATATTAGTCATGAATAGCTGCGACTGTAGTACATTGTAACTAATAATGAGACGGTGCGTCAAGTGTTCGTTGGTGTTTTTTTAGTTTCCGGTAAATGAATTAAGAAAAGTTTGTACCCACTCTTCACAAATCTTTTCTTAATTCATTTACCGGAAACTAAAAAGATACGAGCACTTGACGCTTACCAGCAAAAAGAGTTGCATCGGAACCGCACACCCATTTGTGCAGAGTCATTCGCTGGCAAGATGGTGGGGGCTCGTGTCAAATGTTCGCTGTCAGTTCCTTTGGATTCCAGTAATTCCGGAGAAAAACTTTGTGACTCGTGGGTTTGAGTACGTCG
>OLSF01000741.1_pt1 | contig 32565 bp, 22 predicted proteins | sample 1672301 | NCBI WGS metagenome assembly OLSF01 (sample SAMEA3136669, study PRJEB25190) | human gut metagenome | biome: human gut; feature: human-associated habitat; material: faeces | place: Austria | collected 2013
TTTGCAAGCAGATGGCGTGCAAAGTCGCCAGACGCTCTTTGTGCGGTATTGCCTTCATGTGATACTGCCTGAAGTATGTGCAGATGCCGTAAGTTTATACCGTCGCTTCCAGAATTTCGCACACCGTCAGCACTTCGTCGTTCACGGTAAAGCGGACTTCCAGACCGGCGAACGGGAAGCCATACACCCGATCGGCGTCGTGCTGGTAGGACGGACGGGGGTCTTGTGCCAGCACCTCGGTCAGCCCTGCCCGCAGGGATTCCGGCACTTTCTCCAGCCAGACTTCCGGAAAGCGAACTTCCAGACGATGAGCCGCTGCCGGCAGAGCAAAACCGCCTCTGGCTTCGGGGTGGCTGTCAATGTGTGGCAGGTACGGCTTGATGTCGTAAATGGGCGTGCCGTGCATCAGGTCGGCACCGGAAACCGTCAGGTAGGGAGCATTCGCCCCGTGCAGCACGATTTCTTCCAGCTGCACCACCGACAGCCCCAGCGGATTGGGACGAAACGGTGAGCGTGTCGCAAAAACGCCCATGCGGACATTGCCGCCCAGACGGGGCGGGCGAACGGTAGGCGACCACTTCTGCCGCACCGCCTGCGAGAATTCCCAGATCAGCCAGATGTGGGAGTAATCCTCCAGCCCCCGAAACGCATCGGGATTCCGGTATTCCGGCTCCATGACAATGCGGGCATGCAGACTGTTGACCAGTCCACTCTGGCGGGGGATACCGAACTTGGTGGGGAAATCGTTTTCAATATGAGCAATAGGTTTCACAATAACAGTCCTTTCTGCGGAGATGCTGCTGCATCACGGAATTACGCCAGATCTTTCTTCTGGAAGATCCGGCAGCTAAAGACATAGCATAGTCCGGAAACCACCAGCGATAGCACCGGCATGGCAATCGCCGCCGGCAGCAGCATTGCGGAAAATTCCGCAGGCAGGGTGGCAAGATTGTCTGTCATTTCCTGCATGAAAACGCTGCCCGCACCCATGAAAGCACACGCCGGAATCACATAGATCAAAATGGGGATCAGCCGTGCATATTCCGGCGGGAACCGGAACAGCAGCAGTGTGGAAACGCTGCCCATGAGCAGCACGACCCAGAGCACGAGCCATGCGGCAAACAGCATATTGCAGAACGCCTTGACTTCAAACGTCCGCAGCACCAGACTGACAAGGGCTGCCAGCACGAGATACGCCAGTGTACTGCCGCATACAATCAGCAGCTGCAACAGGAATTTCGACCGCACCACGTCTTTTCGCGTGACGGGCATCGTCAGTGCAAAGCGGTTCCAGTTGCAGGAATGATCATAGGAAAAAGTGCTTGAGGTCTGCGAGTCCATCATCACCAGCCAGAAGCCCATGTAAGACCAGCCGCTCTGGATATTCACACCGGAAACAGCTGCCATAAAGACGTACAGAATGAGGAAAATTCGTCCGCCTTTCCATATGGTATAGAAATCTTTCAAAAGCAGTCCTTTCATTTGCCCTGCACTCCTTTCACATACAACAACAGGATCTCGTCCATTGTGACCTGATCTATGACAGCCTCCGGATACTTCCGCAAAATTGCCTCCCGATCCGGCACGAGCACATCATAGGAATAGTCCTTTTTCCGCCACGCCAGCACCTCCGGCGATTCCAGCTTCTGGAATAATGCTTCTCCGCAGCGGAGAATGCCGTACTGCCAGAGCAGTTCGTCCTTGGGTTTGGAAAGCAGCAGCTTTCCCGCATGGAGAAATGTCACATAATCCGCCACCTTTTCCAGATCACTGGTGATGTGGGTGGAGATCAGAATGGCATGCTCCTCGTCCTGCACGAATTCCAGAAACAAATCCAGCAGGTCGTCCCGCACCACAGGATCCAGTCCGCTGGTAGGCTCGTCCAGGATCAGCAGCTTCGGGTGGTGGGCAAATGCCAGCACCAGCGAAAGCTTCATGCTCATGCCGCGGGACAGTTCCTTGACCTTCTGCTTGGGCAGCAGGGAGAACTGCTGCAACAGTTCCTGAAAATAGGCTTCGTCCCAGTTGGAATAGATGCTGCGGCAGATCTTCCCCACCTTTTCCACCGTCAGTTCCGGTGAAAAGCAAAGACTGTCAAACACCACGCCGATCTGCTCCTTCATGGCAACGCTGTCTGTGTTCAGCGGTTCGCCGCAGAACAGCACCTCTCCGCACTCCCGCCGGATCAGCCCCAAAATGCCCCGAATGGTAGTGCTTTTTCCGGCTCCGTTTTCGCCTACTAAGCCCACGATCGTTCCACCGGCAATGGAAAAGCTGATGTGTTCCAGCCGGAAATTCACATAGGAACGTCCCAGATCCCGTACTTCTAAAATATTCTGCATGGCTATTCTTCCTCCCGATAAAAAATGGTCAGTGCCTGCACCAGCGATTCCAGCGAAATGCCGCTGACGCGGGCAATTTCCGCCGCCGCCAGCAGGTGCTCCTCCGCCTTTCGCTGCTGTTCTTCCCGATAGATCTCCGGATTCTGGCCCGCCACAAAGCTGCCCCGCCCGACTGTCGTTTCCAGAAATCCGTCCCGCTGTAGTTCCTCATACGCCCGCTGCACCGTAATCACACTGACATGCAGGGACTTCGCCAGACTTCGCATAGACGGCAGCGATTCGCCGGCATGCAGCGTGCCGTCCATGATCTGGGCTTTCAGCTGCTCCGTGATCTGGGCGTAAATGGGCTTGCTGCTGTTGCCGCTGATGATAATTTCCACGGGCTCCCCTCCTTTGTACTAATTGTATTGGTTCAATAAGCACATTATAGCACACAAAAGCTTGTCTGTCAAGCCGGCGGGAAAACTTTTTGGCAATACTGCACAATCTGCAAAGCCCACAGAAGCCATACCACATTTACTGCAATTTTTTTCGCAAATCCCTTGCAAAATCTTCTGTGGTATGGTATGATAAATGTACGACTACACTGTCTTTATCGGTGATGGTCATTTGACATTGAAAATACAGATGTAAAGGAGATACTCCCTATGCAGTATGGTTATTTTGACCTGAAAAACAAAGAATACGTGATCGACCGACCGGATACGCCAGCACCCTGGGTAAACTACCTCGGTTCTCCGGAATACGGTGCAATGATCTCCAACAACGCTGCCGGATACAGCTTTGTCAAGTCCGGTGCAAACGGCAGAATCAGCCGTTTCCGCTTCAACTCCATGATGGCACTGCCCGGACGCTACATTTACCTGCGGGATAACGACACCAAGGATTACTGGTCTGCTACATGGCAGCCGGTAGGCAAGCCGCTGGATTCCTACAAGAGCGTCTGCCGCCACGGTACTGCTTACACCGTAATTTCCGCAGACTATGCCGGCATTTCCTCCGAAGTCACTTATTATGTACCCATCGGGGCAACTTATGAGGTATGGCGTGCAGTCATCACCAACAACAGCGACAAGCCGAGAAACCTGTCCACATTCGGTTTCGTAGAGTTCACCAACGACAACAACTACGAACAGGATCAGGTCAACCTCCAGTACACCCTGTTCATCACCCGTACCAGCTTTGAGGGCAACAAGATCCTCCAGCACATCAACGAAAATGACGGCAAGGACGCTACCGGTTCCAACCACAGAGAGCGTTTCTTCGGCATGGTAGGTGCTCCGATCTCCGGCTATAACGGCAATCTGGACAGCTTCATTGGCCCGTACCGCACCTATTCCAACCCGATCGCTGTAGAGCAGGGCAAGTGCACCGGTGAGATGAACTACAACAGTAATGCCTGCGGTGCTCTCCAGAGTGACATCACCCTCCAGCCGGGCGAATCCAAGGAACTGATCTTCGTACTGGGTCAGAAAGACAATGCACAGGCAAACGAAATCCTCGCTTCCTATGAAGCTGCCGGCAAGGTCGACAGCGAAGTAGAGGCTCTGAAGGAATACTGGCACAGCAAGCTGAACCATTTCCAGGTCAGCACACCGTCTGATGCGTTCAACAACATGATCAACGTCTGGAACGCTTATCAGTGCTTCATCACCTTTATCTGGTCCCGTGCCGCATCGTTTGTATACTGCGGTCTGCGGAACGGCTACGGCTACCGCGATACTGTACAGGACATTCAGGGTATCATTCATCTGGATCCGGAACTCGCCGCAGAAAAGATCCGCTTTATGCTGTCTGCACAGGTAGACAACGGCGGCGGTCTGCCGCTGGTCAAGTTCGACCACAACGCCGGTCATGAAAACACACCGGACGATCCGGAATATGTCAAGGAAACCGGTCACCCGTCCTACCGTGCAGACGATGCTCTGTGGCTGTTCCCCACCATTCGCAAGTATGTGGGCGAATCCGGCAACAAGGCATTCTATGACGAAGTGATCGTCTATGCAAACGGCGGCGAAGATACTGTTTACGACCACCTGAAGCGTGCGATCCGCTTCTCCATGGAACGTCTGGGCGACCACAACATGCCGGCTGGTCTGCACGCAGACTGGAACGACTGCCTGCGTCTGGGCAAAAAGGGCGAGTCCACTTTCGTGGCATTCCAGCTGTATTATGCAATGTCCATGATGCATGAACTGGCAGCAGAACGCAAGGACAGCGAGTATGTTTCCTATCTGGACAAGGCTCAGAAGGCTCTGGGCGAAGCACTGGCTGCATGCTGGGACGAAGACCGCTTTATCCGCGGTATCCGCGAAGACGGCGTAGTAGTTGGTGCCAAGAAGGATCCGGAAGCTTCCATGTGGCTGAACCCCCAGAGCTGGAGCGTCATTTCCGGCTTCGCTTCCAAGGAACAGAGCGACAAGGCAATGCAGTCTGTAGCAGACATTCTGGACACCCCGTATGGTGCAAAGCTGCTGGATCCGCCGTATATCGACCACTATTTCGACGGTGCCCTGATGCACATCTTCAATCCGGACACCAAGGAAAACGGCGGTATCTTCTCCCAGTCGCAGGGCTGGCTGATTCTGGCAGAGAGCCTGCTGGGACACGGTGACGATGCATTCCGCTACTTCGAGGAAAGTTCGCCGGCTTCCATGAACGACAAGGCAGAACAGCGTGTACTGGAACCGTATGTACACGGTCAGTTCACCGAGTCTACCGCTTCCCCGTATGCAGGACGTTCTCACGTACACTGGCTGACTGGTACCGCTTCCACCGTTATGGTTGGCTGCGTAGAGGGTATCTGCGGCATGCGTCCGGACGCTGACGGTCTGCACATCTGCCCGTCGATTCCGGCAGCATGGGACGGCTTCACCATGGAAAAACTGTTCCGCGGCAAGCAGCTGTCTATCACGGTCAAGAACCCGAACCACGTACAAAGCGGCGTGGCTTCCCTGACACTGAACGGCAAGGCACTGGACGGCGACTATGTACCGGCTGACGCACTGGCTGACAAGAACGAAATTGAAGTTGTTTTGGGCTAATTTCCCGAAAGGCAACTCTATAGCATAAATAAGCAATGCCCTTTCCGCAAAGGAAAGGGCATTTTTGTTGGAAGCCATTATGTTCCGCAAAAAGTGCAGTATTGCCTTTACAATTTTGTCGCTTCATGGTATAATAAAGGCAATCTACACGAAAACAAAGGAGCATGCTATGAGATCCGCCAGAACTGCAAAACATATCATTATCGGACTGCTGCTGTTGGGAATTCTTCTCGTGGGCGGGTGGTATTTCCTATACCCCTACTCGCTGGGCAGCCGTATTTCCGCAAGCGAACCCCTTTCTCTCTCAGTCAACATTGCGGGCGTGACTGTCACCGGAAAAGACACCGTCGACACAGTGACCTATGAATTCCAGCCGGACACGCAGGAGTACAAGGCATTGGTTTCCCTGCTGAACGACTACGACTATCACCGCAGCTTCCTCACTCTGCTGCCGCTGGAGGACTACACACCGGACAGCAACACCACCACATTCCAGCTGCAAAGCACGGACAGCCAGTATCTGCTGACCGACAAGGGCGGCTTCTCTGCGGAGCCGGTTTCCGGCGGAAAATCCCTCGTCTACGCAATAGGGTATCTGGGCAGCGGCAAGGCGGAACAGCTTACCGCAGAATTGCAGGCATTGCTGAAAAGCTGCACGCCGGTGGAAACGCATGATGATGCGGAAATGGGAACGACATAATGCAAACGGCAGGGAACCGATCAAGGTTCCCTGCCGTTTTTTAAGAAAGCACTGAATAAAGTCCGTTTACCGCACCGGCAGCGTATCCACCAGATGCACCAGAAATTCCATCAGCACAGTGGCATCTGCACTGTCAACTTCCCCGTCCTCATTGCAGTCCGCATTCTTCTTTGCCGCTTCGTTCAGCGAAACCGTTCCGGCACTCGCCTTTGCAAGCAGTACTGCGTCCTGAATGTCAATTCTGCCGTCCAGATCGACATCACCGCAAAGCCATTCTTCCGACAGTGCCACAAAGGGAATCTCGTTCTCTGCCGCATACTGTTCCGCAGTAGAACCGGCATAGCCATAGATCACCAGATTTTCATTGCGGTTCGGATTGGTTTCCAGCCAGACGGACACATAGCCCAGTCCGGTATCCGTCAAATCTACGTCACGGGAGAGAATGGTCACTTTCTCCAGAGTCGAATCACTTTCCAAAGCATTGTCACCGATCTTCTCCACCCCTGCCGGAATGGTAAGTTCTTTTACGCCGGCATCATAAAATGCGTGATTTCCAATGGTTTTCAGGCTGTCCGGCAAGGTGATCTGGGTACAGTGGGTATTCTCAAATGTACTGTCCCCGATAGAAACCAAGCTGTTTCCCAGTTGTACCGTTTCTGCATCTGCAAGTCCGAGAATTCCCAATGCCACGTCCAGTTGTGTCACCGTGTCGGAAACTGCGATGTGCTTGATGCCAGTAAACGCTGTCTGCACTGCATAAGCCTCCGGCATCAGCTCTGCGAGCACTGCGTTCTTTTCCTCGCTGCCCATTGCAGAAGGGTCATAGCCATTTGCTTCCAGCAGTTCCGTCAATTCGTTTGCTGCCGCATTCAACCATGCATGATATTCTTCCCAAGGATAAACACCTTTTTCTATGGTGCAGGTATCCCCCTGTATCGAAATCTCCACACCGTCCGCCGTTGCAGATTCCCATGTGCAATGCACCGTATCCCCGTCAACTGTCCATGTCATAGTATCTCCCAATGTGCCGGTAGCTTCCTCTGCGGAAACCGGCAGCCCTGCCGTTCCGGTCAGCATTGCCAATGCCGCCAGAAGTGCAGTCATTTTCTTGCACGCTTTCATACGATCACCCTTTCTTGTAAATCCCTGCATAGAGCCGTCTATGCATCGTTCCTTGTTTTTACATGAAATCTGTAACTGAAAAATCCAATTTCATGTGATTTTGCACTTATATTTCATATTATATCATATCCGTATTGCTTTGTCAACTTTTTTTGCAGAGAATTCACAAATTCAGCAGAGCAACAAAAAACGCACCACTTCCGGTGCGTTTTTCTATAGGCAAGTTGAAAAGTACACTTATCCCTGCCATGGAGCAGCATAGACGGAATCCACGCCCAGATATTCCTCCAATGTCAGGTCATATTTCTGGATTTCCTTTGCAATGTCCACGCCCACATAGCGGATATGCCACGGCTCATACTGATAGCCGGTGACATCTTCCTTGCCCTGCGGGAACCGGATAATGAAGCCATAGTCTGCACAGTGCTGTGCCAGCCACGCGGCTTCCGGCGTATCGCCAAAGGCATCGTCAATAGTGTTGCAGTCAATGGTCAGTCCGGTCTGGTGCTCGGAATAGCCTGGACGGGCAGAAAAGCTGTCCGCCTGTTCCGAACCGTAGAGATCGCAGTAGTTGTTATAGATCTTCACCTGATAGGCATAATCCCGATAATCGGAACCAATATACAGATCCAGCCCCTCCTGTGCCGCCGCGTCACTTAGCTTCTGAAACGCGTCCTTGGTAATGGGCTGCAAGCCGGGATCATAGTCGGCAGACAGCGGATAGGACTTGTTGACGATCAGAATGCCGTCTGCATAGGTTCCCTCCTGCCGCTGTTCCAGATGCCGCACGGCGATCTGGTAATTAGTCTTGCCGTCAGTGATCTGGCATCTGCCCTGCTGTACGCCGGTGACTGTGCCGCTGCTGTCCACTTCTGCAACGGAAGTGTCACTGCTGTTCCAGCTGCCGTCTGCTGCGGGGAGCTGTGCTGTGCTGCCCTCCAGCACCGCCAGAAATCCCTGTGCATCGGCGTTCTGCTCCGTGCCGGCAGCAGATTCCGTTCCGGCTGTCCCTGCGTTGTTGTGGAGCGTGGTATTTCCTTTTCGGTGATTCAGTTGGTTCGGTATGAACAAGAGCCAGACGGAAAACGCCAGCACCGCCAGACAGAGCAATAGTGCCGTGATGCGAAAATATTTCTGCCGTTTCCGGCGTTGCTGTCGATTTCCACGCATATGCATACGTCCTTTCTGTTTCCTGAGGCAATACCGCACAAAGATTGTGCGACAGATGCGTCGTCAAATTTTTCGTCAGATGAAACAAAAAGCGGAGTGAATACTTGATGTATTCACGAGCATTTTTGTGAAATATGACGGGAAATTTGCAAACAGATGGCGGGCAAAGTCACCAGACGCTCTTTGTGCGGTATTGCCTTTATTCAGTGCTTCCTTATTCCTCGTCTTTCTTTTCGTCCTCTGCTGCCGGCATATCGGCGTGACCGATATGGTGCAGCTGGCTGTGTGAAATGGTCTGCTCATAGTCTGCCACTTCTTCCGCCTCGTCGTCATCGTCCAGAATGCTGCGGTAACCGTCATCGTATTCCGGTTTCTCCTCTGCAGCTTCGTCCTGCTTGCCACGCTGGGAGAGCGGGATCTTGTGCTCGGCTTCGGCTTCCTGCAAGGCTTTCTTTTCCTCTGCTGTCATCATGTTCCGGCGGATCAGGCGAATTGCGATCAGCAGCACTGCCACCAAAACCACCGCCAGTATGCCCCACAGCATAACAGCTTTCCAGTTGACGTTCATTGCCTTGAAGCTGATCTTCACGTCGCAGTCCTTGACATAATCTGATGCTGCACCGGTATAGCCAATCAGCAGGAAGCCGTCCAGAGCCTTGACTTTCAGATTGTCGCCGGAGTCTGACGAAACTGTCACATAGTCCTCGCTGTCGTCATCGTCAGCAGGAGAGGTACAGCCAAAAGCGTACTTGCCCACAGAGGAAATCCGCTTCGGCAGCTGAACTTCTTTCAGGTTGTCGTCACAGAAAAAGGCGTAGTCCCCGATTTCCAGATCGCCGCCCTCGCCGCCGTCCTCGTCAGAGGCACCGGAAAAAGTGACAGAAGTCAGACCAGTACAGTCGGCAAATGCAGTCGTTCCAATGGTGGTAACTGCTTTCGGAATAGTCAGGCTGGTCAGCCCGCTGCAAAAATCGAATGCCATTTCGCCGATGTACTGTAATTTCTCATCAAAGTTGATCTGCTGGAGGTTGCCTGCTGCAAAGAACGCACCGGCATAGACCACCAGTGTGCTTTCCGGCAAAGTAAAGCTGGTATCCGTCCGCCCTGCGGGGTAGAGATACAGAATGCTTTCCTCTGTATCATACAGCACGTTGTCCACTGCCTGATACTTGGTGTTGCCGTCCTCTACCGCAATGGTTTCCAGCGACGGGCATGCCACAAAGGACATGGCTCCGATATTCTCCAGATTCTTCGGAACGGTAAAGGACTTCAGGGACATGCAGCCGTAAAAGGTATAGCCGCCCAGTTCCGTCACCTTTTCCGGAATCTGCACTTCGTCCAGAGCCGTGCAGTAGTAGAACAACTGGTCGCCCAGTGTTTCCACTGTATCGGGCAGCGTCACCGTTTCCAGACTGGTACAGTAGCCGAATGCCATATCGCCGATCTCCGTGGTGTCCTTGCCCAGCGTCAGGTCAGTCAGTGCGGTACAGCTGAAAAATGTGCCCTGCTCGATTTTGGTCACAGCGTCCGGTACAGTCACTTTGGTCAGTGCGGTACAGCCGTAAAAGGCAGCCGAACCGATCTCGGTCACACTGGCAGGAATGGTCACACTTTGCAGCGACGTGCAGTTGGCGAAAGCTTCTTCCCCGATTGATACAATGTCATAGCCGTCGATTTTCGGCATGATACTGATATGAGTCGCCGACTCCACACAGTCAGTGACAGAAACTGTGGTATTGCTCAGCTTTTTATAAGTCAGCGTGCCGTCATCGAACGTGTCGCTGCTCTCGGCAGTAGTGGTTTTTGCCGCCCATACCACGCCGCCGGCAGGCAGCAGAGCACAGACAGCAACCGATGCTGCGGCAAGGGCAGCAGCACCGCGTTTGAATGCAAATGGAAATGTAGACTTCATGGATTTCGGGTTCCTTTCTGCGGCAAGTGTGCCGGTATCACTTTTTCTTTGTTGCCGAGGCATGCCGACTGGTAGGCCGGATCTTATTCCGACTCTGGTGCACAGCGATCAGCGTAACAATACCGCCGGCAACGACTACAGTGATCCCGCCGCCGATCAGCCAGTATTTATAGGTGTTTGCTTTCCAGTGCTGCATGTACTTCCGCACCGCTTCGCTGCCGTCGTTGTACACGTGCAGCTGGTCGATCTCTTTTGCCTCGTTGTCTTTGGCATCGGACGGCGTATAGTATCCGATTGCCTGTTCCCCGATCTCTGTAATGCTTTTCGGCAGATTCATCTGCAATAGTGCCACACAGTTATAGAAGCACTGGTCGCCGATCGTGGTCAGACCGTCCGGCAGTTCCAGTTTTTTCAGCTTGGCACAGGAATAAAAGCAATGATTCCCCAATTTTCGTATGGTGGACGGCAGTGTTGCCTCCTCCATGGACAAACAGTAGGCAAATACTGCCCCGTTCAGTTCTGTGATGCCCTCCGGCACAGTGATGCTTTTCAGAGCCGTGCAGTAATAGAAGCAGTCCTCTCCGATCGCAGTCACCCCGTCAATGTTGATCTGCTCCAATGCTGTAGAGCCGATAAAGCTCCAGTCCGCCAGCGTGGTACAGCCCTCCGGCACGGTGTAGCTGGTTTCCGCCTTTGCCTGCGGATAGCGGAGCAGCGTTTCTCCGTCTGCGGTAAACAGCACGCCGTCCTGCTCCTGATATGCCGGATTTTCCGGTGCAACGGAAAATGCCGTCAGTGCCTGACAGCCGTCAAACACATAATTTCCCAGCGTGGTGCAGGAGGCAGGCAGGGAAACGGTTTCCAGCACCTGACAGTTCTGGAACGCATAGTCCCCGATGCTGACAATGCCCTCGGACAGGGTCACTTCCTGTAGGGCAGTGCAGCTGTAGAACGCCTCGCTGCCAATGGTCTGGATATTGGCGGGCACCGTAAAGCTGGGAAAATAGCTGCAATTGTAGAACGCCGCCTCCGGCAGCTCTGTCAGCGTGGAGGGAATGTTCACCTCACTCAGCATGGTGCAGGATTCAAAAGTACCCTTTCCCAGTTCCCGCAGTCCCTCCGGCAAAGACACTGTACACAGCATGGGGCAGTCCGAAAAGGCACTTTCCCCGATTTTTGTCACGTGGGACGGAATCGTCAGCGAGGTCAGGAACTGACAGTTCATAAAGGCGGCATCACCGATCTCTGTCACCGGTTTCCCGTCGATTTCCTCTGGCAGGTTCGCTGCTGTGGCAGAAGTGTCACAGGAGGTAATGGTCACGCCGGTGCCATTTTCCCGATAGGTGAACACATCATAGGCAGCATCGCCGGAAGTGTCCACAGAAATGCCGCTGTCATCTTCTGTTGCATTCTCTGTTGTCATTGCCGCCGTTGCCGGCACTGCACCCAGCAGTCCGGCACACAGCATGGTTCCCAAAAGTCCGCAAATCAGCTGTTTCCACGTTCTCATTTGGTATCCTCATGGTCTGCCACTTCCGGCTTTTCTTCACTTTCCACAGACTGGGTATCCTTTTTGGCTGCCTTGCCGGATTTCTTCTGCTTTCCGCCGCCAGCAAAGATCAGCACTCCGCCGCCGATGAGCAGTACCAGTGCACCGGCTCCCAGCAGGATCCACTTGCCGTATTTCTGCCAGCCGCTTTCGGTTTCCTCAACAGCAACAGCCGTATTCTCCGTATCCGAAACTTCCTCGGACATCACGCTGCGGAATTTGAAGTTGTTGGAATAGTCGTTTTCAGAGTCCTCTGCGGTGCAGTATGCCTCTGCCTGTGAACCGACCTTGCCGTAGATCACGAAGTCCTGTACCTTGGTCACCATATCGGCTTCATAGCCGAATGCACAGAATCCAATGGTGGAAACGCTCTCCGGAATGGTCACTTCTTTCAGACCGGTGCCGGCAAAGGCTGCCATTTGAATATCCGTCAGGCTGTCGTAAAATGTCACCTTGGTCAGGCTGGTTTCGCCGGCAAAGGCTGCCGCCTGAATCAGTTCCAGATCTTTCGGCATGTCGATTTCCGAAATGCCGGTGCAGTATGCAAAGGCGTACTGTCCGATTTCCGTGACAGTATCCGGCAGATCCAGAGAAGTCAGTGCCGAGGAGGCAAATGCCCAGTCATCAATGTACAGCAGTCCGTCCGGAAATGTCACGTCAGTCAGCTTGGTGTTGGAAAAAGCAGAGGTCCAGATCTCTCTGACAGTGTCCGGAATGGTATAGGACGTGCCCTCCATTGCCTGCGGATAGACGATCAGATCTTCTCCGTTTGCGGAAAACAGTACGCCGTCCGTCACCGTAAACGCCGTGTTGCCCTCTGCCAGCGACACCTGTTCCAGCACAGTACAGCCGTAGAAGCAGGAACTGTTGATCGTGTCAACTGTTGCCGGAATGGTGATCGAAGTGATCATATCCTTGGTGGCAAATGTGCCGCTGCCCAGTGTGGTAACGGTGTGCCCGTCCAGCTTGTCCGGTATCGTAACGGCAGTTTCGCTGCCGTTATACTTGGTAATGGTGGCGTTGTCACCGTCCAGCGTATAGGAATAATCCCCGCTGGTCAGCGTTTCTTTGCTGCTTTCATCGCTGGACAAGCTGTCTGCGTCGATCACGCTTTCTTCGCCGCTCTGGGCAGAGATTTCTTCCTCTGCCGCAGCCGACAGTCCCAGTGCCTGTGTCATCATGACGACTGCCGCAGTCAGCAGCACGATTTTGGTATGTTTCATGTTTTTCCCGTTCCTTTTCTATTATTCCACTGTCACGGACTTTGCCAGATTCCGCGGCTTATCTACATCATTGCCCTTGAGCACAGAAGTATAGTATGCGATCAGCTGCAACGGTACCACAGCGATCATGGGCATCAGCAGGTCGTCAAATTCCGGCAGACCAAACTTCAGGTCTACTGCGTCCGGATCCACATTGTCGCTCTCACGGCACACCAGAATGACCCGTGCACCACGTGCCTTGACTTCCTTGATGTTGCTGATAGTCTTTTCCCGCAGTGCCTTCTGGGTCGCTACGGCAATGACTGGCATGTTTTCCGTAATCAGCGAAATGGTGCCGTGCTTCAGTTCTCCGGCTGCATAAGACTCCGAGTGGATATAGGAGATCTCTTTCAGCTTCAGCGAGCCTTCCATGCTCAGGGCGTAGTCCAGTCCGCGTCCGATGTACAGCAGGCTGTCGGCGGTGATGAGGGAGGAGGCAATATACTGTGTCTGCTCCTTGTGTTCCAGAATGCCGGTGATCACTTCCGGTGTTTCCTGCAAAAGCTTTACCAGACGGCGACACTCTGTCTCGTCAATGTTGCCCACAGCCAGAGCCAGTTCAAAGGCAAACAGATACATCACCGCGATCTGCACCATGTACGCCTTGGTCGATGCCACGGCAATTTCCGGTCCGGCATGGGTGTAGATCAGCATATCTGCTTCCCGTGCAATAGAACTGCCCATTGCGTTGACAATGGCGAGAGTCTTTGCCCCCAGCGATTTCGCCAGCCGCAGAGCTGCCAGACTGTCGGCAGTTTCGCCTGACTGGGAGATGATGATGACCAGATCGCCCTCTCCCACCAGCGGTTCCCGATAGCGGAATTCCGAAGCGATGTCCACCGTTACCGGCACCCGTGCCAGCTTTTCAATGACATACTTGCCCACTGTTCCGGCATGCATTGCCGTACCGCAGGCAACTACTTGAATGTGCCGGAATTCCCGCAGCACCTCCGGTGTGATGCCGCATTCCTCCAGATTCGGCAAGCCGTCCTGAATCCGCGGCAGAATGGTGTTGCGAATCGCGTTGGGCTGTTCGTGGATCTCTTTCAGCATAAAGTGGGCATAGCCGCCCTTGCCGATCGCCTCCACATCCCAGTCTGCGGTTTTCAGTTCCTTTTTCACCGGCTGCCCGAACGCATCGAAGATCTGTACGCCGTTGTCGTCCAGCACAGCAATTTCCTCGTGTTCCAGCAGATAGTAATCTCTGGTGTATTCGATGATTGCCGGCACATCAGAGGCAATAAAGCTTTCGCCCTTGCCGACACCCACGATCAGCGGGCTTTCGCAGCGGACAGCGTACACCTGCTCGGGGTGGTCTGCGAAGATAATGCCCAGCGAATAGGAGCCCTCCAGATCGCGGACGGTTTCCGAAATGGTCTGAATGGGGCTGCCGTTATAGCGGTAGTCCAGCAGCTTTGCCACCACTTCGGTGTCAGTGTCGCTGGTAAAGGTCACGCCTTTTCCCGCAAGGAAGTCCTTGAGTTCCTTATAGTTCTCGATGATGCCGTTATGTACGATCGTCACTCTGCCGCCGCTGTGGGGGTGAGCGTTTACGTCAGAGGGTTCGCCATGGGTCGCCCAGCGGGTGTGGCCAATGCCCACATGCCCGAAAGGTCTGCCCTCACACTCCATTTTTTCCTCCAGATCTTTCAGTCTGCCCTTGGACTTCGCCACAGTGATTTTTCCGTCCTGAAAGACAGCAATGCCGGCAGAGTCATAGCCTCGGTATTCCAGTTTTCCCAGACCGTTCAGCAGGACCTCCGTACAGTCCCGTTTGCCCACATATCCAACAATTCCACACATCTTTTGTGCCTCACTTTCGTTTTCATGGCAGCTCCGCACCAAACCGGTGCGAAGTCGCTTCATATGCATCGTGTCCCAAATGACCGGACACTAGACACTACATATTATGGCAACACTGCATCTAATCTGCCTGCGAAATTTCTATGCAATCTGCCAAAAAATCTGACGATGCACCTTACACACAAGCTTTGCACGGTGTTGCCTTATCAATTATACCATAACCGCACTGGAATTGCAACTGATTTTTTAGTGAAAATTACGTGATATGGGTTTGTGAAACAAAGGGAATTCCGGCGATTCGACAGCAAAAACAACTTTTTCGATTCTGCGGAATTTTCAAAAAATCGCCGAATGCAGTTGCAGTCTGTCGAAAAATGTGATATACTAAGGAAAACGCCGAATCAGGGAAACACTGTATAAAACGAAAAGAGGTCATGTCCCATATGAATCAAAATCAAGTAAATCTCGAGCCGGAAGAACCGCTTCTGCCGAGTCCGTCTTCGGAAATGCTCGCTTACATGGAAAAACTCTATCCCCTTATCTTTGCCTTTAAGCAGACAAAACTGTGGAAATCCATACGGGATTCCGAGCCGTTTGCGATCCAGATGCCCGACGGACAAACCGGCTGCTGCATTCTGACCGGAAATGAGGGGGATTTTATTTCCCTGTCCATTTATTTTGGTGATGCCGGCTGGAACAGCATCTGCAATTTCTACAGCGACCCGGTAGAAACGGAAGAAGCTCGTCTGGAACAGATGATGTCCCAATCCTGTGTACAGGTAGTATTCTGCCGCAAAGACGGACTGACAGAAACGGAAGTGCAAAGCCTGCGGCACTACGCCAGAGAAAACAACATCGCATTCCGCGGCAAAAATGCCTACTTCTGCCTGCGGAACTCCGAGCCCTACCACTGCTCATGGTTTCTGGAAACCAAAGAACAGGCAGACATACTGGAACTGGGGCTTTGTGCAGCGCTGGATCTCCATAAGCAGCTGGGACAGGGAAAAACACCGGCCGAACTGGGCATCAGTTCCTGCATTGACACACTGCCGCTGTATGACGGTAAGACATGGAGCACCATGATGCCGCCGGAAAGAACAGTATCTTCTTTGACGGAACCTTTGCTGAGCGATGCCATGCAGCAGAAGATCCGCCGCATGAAAAAGGGCGGCGGCAAGTGGGAATGCCAGCTGTTTCCATTTTCAAGTCCTGTGCTCGCCAAAGAGGGTGCACCGTTTTTCCCATTCCTGCTGATGATTCTGGACACCAAGCGGGAGCAGCTTCTGCCCCAGCAGCCACTACAGTACAACGCAGACATTCTCCAAAAGGCACTGGACAGTTTCGTACAGGCAATTATCGACTACGGTCGCTGCCCCAAGAGCATTGCCGTCTGCGACGAGCGAACCGAAGCGATCCTCTCGGAACTGTGTCACAAATGCGGCATTCTCCTGCTGAAGACCACCCGTTTTGCCATGCTGGACGAGGCGAAGGCATCTTTTCTGGAGGATATGGAAGCAGAAAAACAGGCAGACGATGCCGAGTCGGAAAAAATGATCGCCGCATTTGTAGAGCATCTGAAAGACATGACTGTGGAGGAGATCAAGGACGATGCTCCGCTGGACGTGATCCGCTGGCTCATGGTATCGGACATTCCGGAGGATCTGATGAAAAAGCTGGAGAAAGTCATGGAGGAACTGCAGTAATATGAACCAGACCATTTACCGTGTCCTGCACATTTACGAGGGCGACTATGGCTGTGAAGAGCATGCAGAGCCTACCGCAGAGGTAGTGCTGGAAGCGGCGGACGGCAGCCGGAAAACCATTTCCTATTCCGATGCCGCACTTTACACACTGGACATTTTCGAGGGTGACAGCGTTACGTATACAGACGGCACGCTGCAAAAAGTCATCTCGGAACAGGATTCGTAATCAGAAAGACAACACTACACCAAGGGCGAACCGAAATCGTATCGGTTCGCCCTTTTTGCTTTATGCGGTGTTGCCTTTAAAATCACCGGTTTCTGCCGTGATGCATTGTCTTTTTTTCTGCGTACATCGCCGCATCTGCACGGCTCATGATCTGCTCATAGCTGCTGTCCCCTGCCGCATAAGCGGAATACCCTACTGCAATGCTTAACCGGAACTCCGCCTCCCGTGAGAATGCCCCGTAGTCTTTCCGGCTGTTGTTCATCTCAGTGATCTTCCGCTTCAGCCGGTCGTAGAGCCGCTGCAAGTCATCGCTGTCTTTGCCGTCTAACAGGGCAATGAACTCATCACCGCCTACCCGATACACCTGATCGTACACAGAAGTCATACACTTGGCGGCACTTTGCAGCAGCACATCCCCGCCGGCATGTCCAAAGGTGTCATTCACCATTTTCAGCAGGTTCAGATCCATGGACACAATACTGGTACGTTCCAGCACGCACTTTCTTGCATCGCGTTCCAGAGCATAGCGGTTCCCCAGCTTGGTCAGGTTGTCCGTATACGCCAGTGTCTGGAGCAGCCTGGTTTCCCGTTCCCGATTCATCTCCACCATCAGTTTCCGCAGTCCGTTCACCACGGAAAGTGCCAGATACAGCAGGAAGCCAGTCCGGACAATGAACGTCTGGTCGCCTACGGTGGAAATGAAAATGAAGAACAGAACATTGCTGCACACAAAGGCAAGCAGGAGCAGTAAACTGATGCGGTTGATCTTCTCCATTTGCCGGTATCGCTTTGCGATCATCACAATAAACATCACAGCAAGTATGCCCAGTGCTGCACTGAAAACTTTAACGGTGCGGGTATAGGACGCGATGCCGGTGAAGTGCAGAACACTCAACACGCACTCCAGCACCAGAAAGCTATAAAACGGCCATTTGATGTGGAGATCCGGCACAATATCCTCAAAATAAAACATCGCCAGCAGCGGCAGCAGAAACAGCGAAAAGTAGTTGACATAATACTGCACCACCGCATTTTGATACAGGAACTGGTTCAGAAACAGCGGACAGTTCAGATTCACCGCAAACACGATCGAAAGGCAGCCCAGCGACAGAGTTTCCGGTGCAGAAACATGCTTTGTTCTGCCCACCGTATAGATCACCAGCAGCAGCACACCGGCAAGCAGCATTGCTGCGTTGAAAATGCCGCTCAGCAGGTTCTGCCGCAGGTAGTTGAACAGCAGTTCGTTTTGGGTGCCGATCGCCACCTCATAAGAGGGCATGAACTTGTTGGCATATACCGTTTCCACACAAATGGTCACCTGCCCGACTGCGGACTCCGGCAGTCGGATAAAATGGGTATAAGTCCCCGGTGAATCGCAGATCTTTAAGCGTTCCCCGAAGTGGTAGATGTGTACTACATCGTCTTCCGGCGTGCCTGTCACGTCAGTGAGGTAGGCATCCACATAGGAATCATTTGTCCGGAAAGAGATCACCTTCCCACGCATTTCCGATGTAACTTTATGGGACATCACCAGCTGATAGACTGTCTTTTCTCCGCTGTAATAAGGATCGTCCGGCGGGTCAATGACCTGCTCCGTAGTCCAGTCATCCAGCACCATATTCACCGCATCTTCTCTCACAGGCATGCCCGTGGTAACGATCATGGAAACCACTACCACAACTAGCATCAGCAGTGTCAGACAGATCAGCAGACTTTTCTTTGACAGCCATTTCATCGGGCACACCTCCTTTTGTCAAACCTCGATTGTTTCCCTTATGGTAATAGTATAGCATGATTGCCAATAGTTTTCAAGTGTTTCGTGGGAGAAGTGACATAATTTATAAAATTGACAAAAAGTGGTGGTGGGGTGCGGCGGCAGTGCTATAAAAAAACTGACCGGGGAAATCGGTCAGTCCTTTTAAATATGCTATGTTATTATGTTAAGGCAATACCGCACAAAGATTGTGCGACAGATGAGTCGTCAAATTTTTCGTGAAATATGAGAGTCTGTTTCGTATCTGACGTATGCAGATTGCGTCGTCAGATTTTTTGAGAGATGAAGGGAGAATATGCACGCAAGATGCGTGCGAGAAGATGCGAAACAGGCTCTGAAGGGAAATTTGCAAGCAGATGGCGTGCAAAATCGCCAGACGCTTTTTGTGCGGTATTGCCTTAAATGAGGAATTATTCCCACTCGATCGTAGCCGGCGGCTTTGTGGTAATATCATACACAACGCGGTTGATATTCTTGACCTCGTTGACGATACGGGCAGAGATCACTTCCAGCACCTCATACGGAATCCGTGCGAAGTCTGCGGTCATGAAGTCCGTGGTAGTTACCCCGCGGAGAGCCAGTGTGTAGTCATAGGTTCTTCCGTCGCCCATTACACCAACGGAACGCATATTGGTCAGCACTGCAAAGTACTGGTGAATGCTCCGGTCCAGTCCGGCCTTGGCGATCTCCTCACGGAAGATCCAGTCAGCGTCCTGCAAAATAGACAGCTTTTCGTCGGTGATTTCGCCGATGATACGAATCGCCAGCCCCGGACCCGGGAACGGCTGCCGCCATACCAGATTTTCCGGCAGACCCAGTTCGATACCCAGCTGACGCACCTCGTCCTTGAACAGCAGCCGCAGCGGTTCGATAATTTCCTGAAAGTCCACATAATCCGGCAGGCCGCCCACGTTGTGGTGGGACTTGATGACAGCTGCATCACCGGTACCGCTTTCGATCACGTCCGGATAAATGGTGCCCTGTGCCAAAAAGTCTACCGTGCCCAGCTTCTTGGATTCCCGTTCAAAAGCACGGATAAATTCCTCGCCGATCGTCTTACGCTTGGTTTCCGGATCGGAAACGCCGTTGAGCTTTTCCATGAAAGCAGCCTTGGCATTGACGCGGATAAAGTTGATGTCCTTGTCTGCAAATGCAGCTTCTACTTCGTCGCCTTCGTTCTTCCGCAGGAAGCCGTGGTCTACGAAAATACAGGTCAGCTTCTTACCGACTGCACGGGATAGCAGTGCCGCACAGACAGAACTGTCTACGCCGCCGGACAGTGCCAGCAGTACCCGACCGTCGCCGACTTTTTCCCGAATCTGGGCAATAGCAGTTTTTGCATAGTTGCCCATGGTCCAGTCGCCGGTGCAGCCGCAGACATTTTTCAAAAAGCCGTCCAGCATCGTCAGACCCTGCTGAGTGTGGTTCACTTCCGGATGAAACTGTACTGCATACAGCTTCCGTTCCGGATTTTCCATAGCAGCTACCGGACAGTTCTCTGTATGTGCCGTAACGGTAAAGCCCTCCGGTGCTTCCGAGATGTAGTCGGTGTGGCTCATCCACGAAATTGCCTGTTCCGGCAGTTCTTCGCTGCTGAACAGAGCACTGGACTTGTCATAAGTGGTTTCTGTTTTGCCGTATTCCGAGGTGGTGCAGGTCGCCACCTTACCGCCGAGAGTATACGCCATCAGCTGACAGCCGTAGCAGATGCCCAGGATCGGGATACCCATTTCAAAAATTTCTTTGGCGATATGCGGCGATTTTTCATCGTAAACGCTGTTCGGACCGCCGGTGAAGATAATACCCACCGGTTTCCGTGCTGCAATTTCCTCCAGCGGTGTGGTATAGCGAATCACTTCGCAGTAAACGCCGCATTCCCGCACGCGTCTGGCAATAAGCTGATTGTACTGACCGCCGAAGTCCAGTACCAGAACCAGTTGATTTTCCATAGGTTACGTTTCCTTTCTGTGTCACATTCGCCGATGCGGCGAAAATCTTTCTCTTTAGGAAACACTGCACAAAGCTTGTGCGTAAGATGCGTCGTCAGATTTTTCGGCAGATTGCCTAGAAATTCCGCAGGCATACTTTCGTATGGCAAGGGATTTCTAGGCAATATGACGGAAAATCTGCACGCAGATTGCGTGCAAAGCCGTCAGGCAGGCTTTATGCAGTGTTTCCTTATATTATGCCACTTTTTCCGAAAAAAAGCAAGTGTTTTTTATGAAGATACAAAAAATCAGATTTTCTCCACTGCCGTTTCGGCAATGTACTGTTCTTTCCACTGCTTCAGCTGCTGCATGTGAGGCTGCCGCAGGTGTGTCTGCTGCTGTTCCTCCGATGCTCATTTTTCCACCAGCAGAATCTTTTCCGCATCGGCAACGGCAGCGTAATAGGCATACTCCAGACAACCGTCCTCCTGCCGCACGATCTCCTGCAAACTGTTCTCCTGAACGGCACGCAAAAACGCCTCCCGTATGAATACGCCCAAAAGCAGTATAAGAGCCTGCTTTCCTTTTGAAAACAGGCTCCAATCACATCATATTACAAAAAAAGGAATTTTTCAAGGACATTTCTGCGGAACAGATGCAACGATTCTGGTAAAAATTCTCATTCAAATACCCGATACTTTTTCTCGTTGTGTCCGTAGGCACTGACCACAAGCCCCAGTGCAATGTACATGCTCACAGTTGCCGTACCGCCGGCACTGATAAAGGGCAGCGGCACACCGATAACCGGAGCCACCTTCAGCACCATGCCGATATTCATGACACAGTGGATAAACAGCATACAGAACACACCGGTACAAAGGAACATGCCCATTTTGTCCTTGGTGTTGAAGCCGTCATAGAGCACTTTCAGACAGAGGAACATCAGCACCAGCACCACAGCAACTGCACCGACAAATCCCAGTGCCTGCCCCACCTGTGCAAACATAAAGTCATTGTGAATTTCCGGAACAGAAACGTAGTTTTCCTTGCCGGCATGCAGCCCCACGCCAAAAATTTTTCCGTTGGACAGGGCTTCCAGACCACGGTCCTGCTGATACTCGATATTCTCCGGATCTGTGCCGGGGTGCAGCAGCACCAGAATTCGTTTTTTATGAGTGTCCCCCAATATGAAATTCCACGCAACGACCAGTGCCAGCGGAATGGCAATGAGGAATGCCAGCACATATTTCCATGAGATCTTCGCCGCAAAGAGCATGCCCAGAAAAACCACCGCAAACACGATCGCCGTACCATAGTCCCCCTGCAAGGCGATCAGCCCCGTGGGGATTGCTCCGTGAACGCACAGCAGCAGCATGTGCAGGGGCTTGTTCATGTTGCTCTCATCTTTGGCAAGGTGCAGGGAAAATGTCAGGATAAACGCCAGCTTCAGCACTTCCGAGGGCTGGAACTGGATAAAGCCCAGATTCAGCCACGCCTGGTCATCGGCACCGGCACGCTTGTGTCCCAACGCCGTAAAGGTCAGCAGCGTGAGCACCAGTGCCACCGGAGCATACAGGAACCAGAGCCGGACGAGTTTGTGGTAATCGATCGCCGAGAGCACCAGCAGGCAAGCCAGACCCAGTCCACAGGAGAGCAGCTGCGTTCGGTAATAGCTGGAGCCCACAGAACTGATAATATGATTCTGCCAGATCGAGTACAGCAGGATAATGCTCAGCACGGAACAGAGCAGTGCCGCCAGAATCAGCGGCTTGTCCAGCCGCCGCCAGTAGACCATCAGCGGGCTTACTGGTTTTTCACGTTTGTTGGATTTGTATGATCGGTTCATGAAATGTCCTTTCTTTCAGGCAATATCTATCAGCCGTTAGTGCCCCAGTATTTCCGATCCAGACTGCGGAACTGGGCGGCTGCGGCAATGTGCTGTTTCCGAATGATCTCGCTGCCGTCCAGATCGGCAATGGTTCTGGCAACTTTCAGTATCCGGTCATAGGCACGGGCACTCAGCCCCAGCTTATCGAACACAGCACGGAGCAGTGCCGTTGCGGCATCGTCCATGGGACAGAAGTCCTGCAGCATGCCTGCCGGAATCGCTGCGTTGCAGAAAATGCCCGTTCCGGCAAACCGCTGGTTCTGTAGTTCCCGAGCCGTCTGCACCCGCTGCCGGATCGCCGCCGACGATTCCGCCTTTGCCTTTGCAGAGAGAGAATCGAACGACACCGGCTCTACTTCAATATGCAGATCAAACCGATCCAGCAGCGGACCGGAAATGCGGTTCAGATACTGCCGCACCTGCCGTTCGGAACAGGTACACTTCCGCTTCGGGTGCCCGTAGTAGCCGCAGGGACAGGGGTTCATGGCTCCCACCAGCATAAACGAACAGGGATAGGAAACCGTTCCCGCCGCACGGGTGATGGTAACTTTGCGATCCTCCAGCGGCTGCCGCATGATCTCCAGTGTCCGGTGGTCGAACTCTGCCAGTTCGTCCAGAAACAGCAGTCCGTTATGGGCAAGGGAAATCTCCCCCGGACGAGGCACTGTCCCGCCGCCCACCAGTCCGGCTCCGGAAATGGTGTGGTGCGGCGAACGGAACGGGCGGCGTGTCATCAGCGGGTGTTTGCCGTCCAGCAAGCCGGCAATGGAATAGATCTGCGTGGTTTCCATGGACTCCGCGGTAGTCATTGCCGGCAGGATCGACGGGATCCGCTTGGCAAGCATGCTCTTGCCGCTGCCGGGGCTGCCGATCATCAGGGCATTGTGCCCGCCTGCTGCGGCAATTTCCAAGGCGTACTTTGCATTCTGCTGTCCCTTGACATCGGCAAAGTCCAGCATTTCCTCGTACTCCTCCGGCTGAGGCGTATAGGGTTCCTGCGGACGAATTGCCGGACCAGTGTCCTCGTTCAGGTGGGCAATCAGTTCTCCCACGCTGTGCACGCCGTACACCGGTATCCCTGCCGCGGAAGCTTCAGAAGCATTCTCCGCCGGCACATACAATTCCGTCACGCCGTTCTGGGCGGCAAGCAGTGCCATAGGCAGCACACCGCTGACAGAACGCACCAGTCCGGACAGGGAAACTTCCCCGATAAAACAGCGGCTGGCGGGCTGTGCCGGAATCCGTTCCATGCACACCAGAATCCCCAGCAGAATCGCCAGATCGTGCATGGTGCCGATTTTCTTCACGTCCGCCGGAGCCAGATTCACTGTGATCAGGCGGGCAGGAAGGGCAATGGACAGGCTGGACAGAGCCGAACGGATTCGTTCCCGGCTCTCCCGCACCGAGGTATCCGGCAGACCGACAATTTCCATTTGCGGTTTGCCGCGGTTCATGCTGACTTCTACATCTACAGAAAAGGCATTCAGCCCGAACAGTCCTAAGCTTTTCAGTTGGGTAAACAAAAGGGTTCACCTCGTTTTTTTAAATGCTGTCCCGTCATTGCGGCGGAACAGTTCTTCCGGCAGCACCGTGCAAAACCGGCATGCGGAACCGATGCGGTGCTGCCTCTATCAGTATAGCATGATTCACAAAAAATGTAAAGACAATCTGCAAGAAAGATTTTGGGCAACACCGCACAAAGCTTGTGCGTAAGGTGCGTTGTCAGATTTTTCGGCAGATTGCCTAGAAATTCCGCAGGCATACTGCCGTATGGCAAGGGATTTCTGGGCAATATGACGGAAAATCTGCACGCAGATTGCGTGCAAAGCCGTCAGGCGGGCTTTGTGCGGTGTTGCCTTTGCTGTCTGCGGCGGTTCCGTCCGGCTTGTGCAAGTTGACGAAAAAGAAGTGGAACAGCCCATGCTTCAGCGGCATTCCTACAAAAATAAAAAAACGCCCTTGACAAAAGAACGCTTGCATTATATAATAATAAAATGTATCGTAATGTGTCAATGCACATTTCAGCAGAATAGTATACCACATTCCGACCTCGTCTGTCAAGTCCTTTTTTTCAAATCACAGAAAAAGATTTTCCGCTGTGTGCGGAAGGTTGTAAAGGAAACAGGCGAATTTTTGTCTGACAAAGAGTTAAGGAGGTTTTTCGCCAATGGTGCATGTTACGCCAAAGCAGTGCGGGAAAAACGTTCGTATGAACTTCGGTAAGATCAACGAAGTTCTGGAAATGCCGAACCTGATCGAGGTACAGAAGAACTCGTACAAGTGGTTCCGTGAAAAGGGACTGCGGGAAGTTTTTCGCGACGTTTCTTCCATTACAGACTACAACGGCAATCTGGTACTGAACTTTACCGATTACCGCATCGATGACACCCCGAAATATACCATCGCAGAATGCAAGGAACGCGACGTGACCTATGCAGCACCGCTGCGTGTGACTGCAACGCTCTGGAACAAGGAAACCGGTGAAGTCAAGGAGAGCGAGATCTTCATGGGCGACTTCCCCCTGATGACCGAAAGCGGCACCTTTGTCATCAACGGTGCAGAACGTGTTATCGTTTCCCAGCTGGTGCGTTCGCCGGGCGTATACTACGCTTCGGAAAAGGATAAGACCGGTAAGGACCTGTTTAAGGCTACCGTCATTCCGAACCGCGGTGCATGGCTGGAATATGAAATGGATTCCAACGATGTGGTCTATGTCCGCATCGACAAGAACCGCAAGATCCCGATCACCACATTTATCCGTGCTCTGGGCACCGGCACAGACGAAGAAATTGCCGAGATGTTCGACAACGACGAGCGTCTGTCCCAGACCATTATCCAGAAGGATTCCACCAAGAACACGGAAGATGCTCTGATCGATGTATACAAGAAGCTGCGTCCGGGTGAACCGCCTACGGTGGAAAGTTCCCTGACACATCTGAACAACCTGTTCTTCGACGCGAAGCGGTACGATCTGTGCCGGTTCGGCCGTTACAAGTACAACAAGAAGCTGGGCATCGCCAGCCGTCTGGCAGGTCACGAGCTGACCCGTCCGGTGGCAGACGAAGCGACCGGCGAAATCCTCTTTGATGCAGGCGTGACCTTGACTTTCGATCAGGCAATGCAGATTCAGGATGCCGGCATCAAGGAAGCCTATATCAAGGCAGAAACCAAGGAATATTTTGTCACCGAGTCCGGCGAAAACGAGATCCGCTTCATTGAAAAGGAAGCCAAGGTCATCGGCAACGGCATGGTAGACATTGCAAAATATGTGGATTTCGACTGCGAAGCACTGGGCATCAGCGAAAAGGTTCGCTACGCTGTTCTGCGGGAGATCCTCGACAGTGCGTCCAGCGAAGACGAACTCCGCACTGCGATCCGCAAGCGTGCAGATGAACTGGTGCCGAAGCACATCATTCTGGACGACATCTACGCAACGATCAGCTACTTCCTGAACCTGTGCGACGGCATCGGCAACATCGATGACATCGACCATCTGGGCAACCGCCGTATCCGTTCGGTAGGCGAACTGCTCCAGAACCAGTTCCGCATCGGCTTCACCCGTATGGAACGCGTGATCCGGGAACGCATGAACCTGCAGGCACAGGATAACGATGTGCTCACCCCGCAGGCACTGGTCAACATTCGTCCGGTGACTTCTGCGATCAAGGAATTCTTCGGTTCCTCTCCGCTGTCCCAGTTCATGGATCAGAACAACCCGCTGGCAGAGTTGACCCATAAGCGTCGTCTGTCCGCACTGGGCCCGGGCGGTCTGTCCCGTGACCGTGCCGGATTCGAAGTTCGTGACGTACACTACAGCCACTACGGCAGAATGTGCCCGATCGAAACACCGGAAGGTCCGAACATCGGTCTGATCTCCTATCTGGCAACTTTCGCAAGAATCAACCAGTACGGCTTCATTGAGGCTCCGTACCGCAAGGTGGACAAGGAAACCGGCTGCGTCACCGACGAAGTGGTTTATATGACTGCCGATATGGAAGATAACTACATTGTCGCACAGGCAAACGAACCGCTGACAGAAGACGGTCACTTTGCAAATGCCAAGGTCGCAGGCCGTTTCCGCGATCAGATTCTGGAAATCGAAGCAGAACGCGTTGACTTCATGGACGTTTCCCCGAAAATGGTAGTTTCCGTGGCAACTTCTATGATCCCGTTCCTCGAAAACGACGATGCAAACCGTGCACTGATGGGTTCCAACATGCAGCGGCAGGCTGTGCCGCTTCTGAAAACCGAGCGTCCGTTCGTCGGCACCGGTATGGAATACAAGGCTGCCGTAGACTCCGGCGTTTGCGTTGTATCGGAATATGATGGTGTCATCGACTCCGTTTCCGCAGACGAGATCGTTCTGGTGGACGACGAGCACAAGACACATAAATATGTACTCCAGAAGTACAAGCGTTCCAACCAGTCTACCTGTGTCAACCAGCGTCCGATCGTCGATGCCGGCGAACGGGTACACAAGGGACAGGTACTGGCAGACGGTCCGGCAACCGCAGACGGCGAAATTTCGCTGGGTAAAAATGCTCTGATCGGCTTCATGACATGGGAAGGCTACAACTACGAGGACGCCGTTCTGCTGAACGAACGTCTGGTAAGAGAAGATGTCTTTACTTCCGTGCACATTGAAGAACTGGAGATCGAGTGCCGTGACACCAAGCTGGGACCGGAAGAAATCACCCGCGACATTCCGAACGTGGGCGACGATGCCCTGAAGGATCTGGACGAAAACGGTATTATCCGCATCGGTGCGGAAGTACATGCCGGCGATATTCTGGTTGGTAAGGTCACCCCGAAGGGCGAAACGGAACTGACCGCAGAAGAACGCCTGCTGCGTGCAATCTTCGGCGAAAAGGCTCGCGAAGTCCGCGACAACTCCCTGAAGGTGCCCCACGGTCAGGCTGGTATTATCGTGGATGTCAAGATCTTCACCCGCGAAAACTGCGACGAACTCTCTCCGGGCGTAAACCAGCTGGTTCGCTGCTACATCGCACAGAAGCGTAAGATCTCTGTCGGCGACAAGATGGCAGGCCGTCACGGTAACAAGGGTGTCGTTTCCCGTATTCTGCCGGAAGAAGATATGCCGTTCCTGCCGGACGGCACACCGCTGGACATCGTCCTGAACCCGCTGGGTGTACCTTCCCGTATGAACATCGGACAGGTTCTGGAAGTGCATCTGGGTATGGCTGCCAAGGCTCTGGGCTGGCACATCATGACACCGGTATTCGACGGTGCACACGAAGATGACATTCGTGCATGCTTCCGCGAAGCCAACGAAAAGAATGCTTCGCACCGCGATGATCCGTTCGATCTGAAGCCGATGCAGAAGGTCATCAACCCGAAGGCTCTGGAGATGAACGAAGACGGTAAGTTCACGCTGTATGACGGCAGAACTGGTGAAAAGTTCGACAACCGCGTTACTGTCGGCTACATGTACTACCTGAAACTCCACCACCTGGTTGACGATAAGATCCACGCACGTTCCGTTGGTCCGTACGCTCTGGTTACCCAGCAGCCTCTGGGCGGTAAGGCTCAGTTCGGCGGTCAGCGTTTCGGCGAAATGGAAGTTTGGGCACTGGAAGCATACGGTGCAGCTTACACCCTGCAGGAGATCCTGACTGTCAAGTCCGATGATACCGTAGGCCGTGTCAACACCTATGAGGCAATCGTCAAGGGACAGAACGTACCGAAGCCGGGTCTGCCGGAATCCTTCAAGGTACTCATCAAGGAAATGCAGTCCCTCGGTCTGGACGTAAAGGCTCTGGACAAGGATCAGAACGAGATCGACCTCAAGTCCAACTTCGAGGAAGAAGAAGCGATCATTCCGCAGCCGGTCAGTGCAGCTGATGATGATCCGTCCTTTATGGGAACTTCTACAGACTATGAAGGTGCAGACAGAGATATGGAAGATGCCGGCATGTCCTTCAAGGATGGCAATCCGACAGATGACGATCTGCTGGGCGACAGCATCGGCGGCAGCAGTCACACAAGTTCCTACAGCGACGATGACGATCTGCTGGGCGACGATTTCAGCATCGGCGAAAGCTTTGACGACACAGACGACGATGATCTGCTGTAATTCTCAAGAACACTCGCCTTTGAGCGATTTTGATATACACACCAACAGACAGGCAGCGGACGGCAGGTTCCGTTCGCTTCTCCTGTTTCCTCGTTGATATATAGGAGGTAACGGTTTGGAATTTAACACTTTTGAATCTATCAAGATTTGTCTTGCTTCTCCGGATCGTATCCGGGAATGGTCTTACGGTGCAGTTGAGCGTCCGGAAACGATCAACTACCGTACCCAGAAGCCGGAACGCGACGGTCTGTACTGTGAGCGTATCTTCGGACCGACCAAGGACTGGGAGTGCCACTGCGGCAAGTTCAAGAAGATCCGTTTTAAGGGAAAGATCTGCGACCGCTGCGGCGTAGAAGTTACCCGTGCCAAGGTTCGCCGTGAACGTATGGGGCACATCGAACTGGCTGCTCCGGTTTCCCACATCTGGTACTTTAAGGGTACACCGTCCCGTATCGGTCAGATGCTGGAAATCTCCCAGAAGCGTCTGGAAGAAGTCCTGTACTTCACCAAGTTTATCGTACTCGATCCGGGCAACACCGATCTGGTGCCCAAGCAGCTGCTCACCGATAAGGAATACCACTCCTATCGGGAAAAGTACGGCGATGAATTCGAAGCCGGCATGGGTGCAGAAGCCATTCAGAAGCTGCTCAAGCAGATCGATCTGGACGAACTGGCAGCCGAACTGAAAACTGAACTGGCTGGGCTGGCTTCCGGTCAGAAGCGTGTCAAGCTGCTGAAGCGTCTGGAAATCGTAGAAGCATTCCGTCAGTCCGGCAACCGTCCGGAATGGATGATTATGGACGTGGTACCGGTCATTCCGCCGGATCTGCGTCCGATGGTCATGCTGGACGGCGGCAGATATGCGACATCAGACCTGAACGATCTGTATCGCCGCGTGATCAACCGTAACAACCGTCTGAAGCGTATGCTGGAACTAGACGCTCCGGAAATCATCGTCCGCAACGAAAAGCGTATGCTGCAGGAAGCTGTCGATGCCCTCATCGACAACGGCAGACATGGCAGACCGGTCACCGGTCCGAACAACCGTGCTCTGAAATCCCTGTCCGACATGCTGAAAGGTAAGCAGGGACGTTTCCGTCAGAACCTGCTGGGTAAGCGTGTTGACTACTCCGGCCGTTCTGTTATCGTTGTCGGACCGGAACTGAAAATGTATCAGTGCGGTCTGCCGAAGGAAATGGCTCTGGAACTGTTCAAGCCGTTTGTCCTGAAGCGTCTGGTAGACACCAAGGTCATCGCCAACATCAAGAGTGCCAGAAAAATGGTAGACCGTGCTTCTGCGGAAGTATGGGACGCTCTGGAAAATGTCATTCATGACCACCCCGTTCTGCTGAACCGTGCTCCTACCCTGCACCGTCTGGGTATTCAGGCGTTCGAACCGGTTCTGGTAGAGGGTCGTGCTCTGAAGCTGCACCCGCTGGTATGCTCTGCATTCAACGCCGACTTCGACGGCGACCAGATGGCTGTGCACCTGCCGCTGTCTGCGGAAGCACAGGCAGAAGCCCGCTTCCTGATGCTGGCTGCCAACAACCTGCTGAAGCCGTCTGACGGCCGTCCGGTTGCTGTGCCGACACAGGATATGGTACTGGGTTCCTACTACCTGACCATGGAAAAGGACGGCGAAAAGGGCGAGGGCAAGGTCTTTCGCGATGTCAACGAAGCCCTCATGGCTTATCAGGAAGGCGACGTTTCCATTCATGCAAAAATCAAAGTCCGCATCACCAAGGACATCGGTGAAAAGCGGGTTTCCAAGATCATCGACTGCACCGTCGGCCGCCTGATCTTCAACGAAAATATCCCCCAGAATCTGGGCTATGTAGACCGTACCAATTCTGACAAGCAGTTCGATCTGGAAGTCACATTCCTGGTCGGCAAGAAACAGCTGGGTCAGATCATTGACCGCTGCATCAAGATCCACGGCACTGCCACCACTTCGGAAGTGCTGGATAAGATCAAGGCAACCGGCTTCAAGTACTCCACCAAGGCTGCGATCACGGTTGCTGTCTGCGATGCGATTATCCCGAAGGAAAAGTGGGACATCGTCAACGCAGCAGATGCACAGGTCGATGACATCACGGCGGAATACGAATACGGTTATATCTCCGCCGCAGAAAAGTCCAAGCGGTTCATCGAGATCTGGAACAAGGCTACCAACGACGTTACCACTGCCCTGCAGAACGGTCTGGACCGGTATAACCCCATCTTCATGATGGCGGACTCCGGTGCCCGTGGTAGTATTTCCCAGATCCGTCAGCTGGCAGGCATGCGTGGTCTGATCGCCAACACTTCCGGTGCGACCATCGAAATGCCGATCCGTTCCAACTATCGTGAAGGTCTGAACATTCTGGAATACTTCATCTCCTCCCGTGGTGCCCGTAAGGGTCTGGCAGATACCGCACTGCGTACCGCCGACTCTGGTTATCTGACCCGTCGTCTGGTAGACGTTTCTCAGGATGTTATCATTCGTGAACAGGACTGCGGTGCAACCGACGGTCTGGAGATTTACGAGATCCGCAACGGCAACGAGCTGATTGAAAAGCTGGCAGAACGTCTGACCGGTCGTTATCTGGTAGACGATCTGCGTGACCCGCAGACCGGCGAGCTTATCATCTCCAAGAACAAGATGATTACCGAAGCCGATGCACAGAAGATCGTGGATTCCGGCGTAGAGCGTATCAAGATCCGTTCTGTCCTCATGTGCCGTGCAAAACAGGGTGTGTGTGCAAAGTGCTATGGTGCAAACCTCGCACACGGCAATCTGGTTTCCATCGGTGAAGCTGTCGGCGTTATCGCTGCACAGTCTATCGGTGAACCGGGTACACAGCTGACCATGCGTACCTTCCATACCGGTGGTATCGCCTCCGCAGAAGACATCACACAGGGTCTTCCCCGTGTCGAAGAACTGTTCGAGAGCCGTCACCCGAAGAATGCTGCGATCCTGTCCCGCCTCGATGGTGTGGTACACATCGAAGAAGTCAAGACTTCTCGCACCATTATCGTCACCAACGAAGAAACCCACGCATCGGAATCTTATCCGATCCACTATAACTTCAAGATTCGTGTTCGCGAAGGCGAATTCATCAAGAAGGGTACCCGCATGACCGAAGGCAACGTCTTCCCGGGTGATATTCTGAACATTCTGGGCGTTCAGGCGGTTCAGGACTATATCATCAGCGAAGTACAGAAGGTTTACCGTCTGCAGGGTGTAGACATCAACGACAAGCACATTGAAGTTATCGTCCGCCAGATGCTCCGCAAGGTCAAGGTAGACGATCCGGGCAGCAGCTATCTGCTGCCCGGCACCATGGTAGACCGCCGCAAGATCATGGAAGTCAACGACGGATTGCAGGAACGCATCAACAACGGCGAAACCGAAGTGGCTCTGGTCACTGTAGAGCCGATGCTTCAGGGTATCACCAAGGCATCCTCCAGCTCCGACAGCTTCCTGTCTGCCGCTTCCTTCCAGGAAACCACAAAGGCTCTGACCGATGCGGCAATTCGCGGCAAGAGCGACTATCTGTATGGTCTGAAAGAAAACGTTATTATTGGTAAGCTGATTCCGGCTGGTACTGGTATCGATGTGTACAACAACGTAAAGCCGGTCAAGAATGATGCTTATCTGGAACACACTGGTTCCTCCATGCCGCCTTCCACCATTCCGTCCTCTTTGAGCTAACGGTATGCAGCGGCGTTGGAAACAAGTGCTTTGCAGCCTGTTAGGCGTACTGCTTCTGGCAGGAAGCCTGCTGACAGTTCCGGCTGCGGCGGCAGAAACCACTGCCCCGCAGACTACTGCGGCAGAATCCACAGACGATGCAAAGGACAGCGGAAATACCAGACAGATCGTGCAAACGCTGGTCATTTTCACAGTGGCATGCGGCGTGACTGCATTTCTGGTCATGCGTCCCAGTTTGAAAAAGCTGAAGGCTGCCAAGGAACAGGCGGCATCTGACGGCAATTCCGCAGACAAAATAAAATAAAGGCAATACCGCACAAAGATTGTGCGACAGATGCGTCGTCAAATTTTTCG
>OLSF01000754.1_pt1 | contig 32308 bp, 26 predicted proteins | sample 1672301 | NCBI WGS metagenome assembly OLSF01 (sample SAMEA3136669, study PRJEB25190) | human gut metagenome | biome: human gut; feature: human-associated habitat; material: faeces | place: Austria | collected 2013
CGATGATGGTCTTCTGGATGCCGGGCAGTTCGGTGAAGTCGATCTCCACGCCCAGATCGCCACGGGCCACCATCACGGCGTCGGCAGCAGCCAGAATGCTGTCGATGTTGTTCACGCCCTCGCGGTTCTCGATCTTTGCAATGATGCGGATGTTGGAATCGTACTGGTTCAGCAGGTTGCGGATATCGTACACGTCCTGTGCGGTGCGCACAAAGGAAGCGGCGATGAAATCATAGCCCTGCTGGATGCCGAAGATGATATCGTCCTTATCGCGCTGGCTCATATACGGCATAGACAGGTGCACGCCGGGCACGTTGACGCCCTTCTTGTTCTTGATCTTGCCGTTGTTCAGCACGGTGCAGACGATGTCGGTGTCGTTCACGGTCTGGATCTGCAGCTTGATCAGGCCGTCGTCCAGCATGATGGTGCCGTTCGGCTCCACGTCCATGGGCAGATCTTTGTAGGTGATGGAGCAGATCTCGTTGGTGCCCTCCACATCGCGGGTGGTCAGGGTAAAGGTCTGGCCTGCAACCAGATTCTCAACGCCGTTCTTGAAGTCCTTCAGGCGGATCTCGGGGCCCTTGGTGTCCAGCAGTGCGGCCACGGGCTTGCCCAGCTCCTCGCGCAGAGCCTTCAGCTTTTCAAGGCGTCCCAGATGCTCCTCGTGGGAACCGTGGGAAAAATTGAAGCGGGCTACATTCATGCCATTGGCAATCAGATCGCGCAGCACGCCTTCCTTATCGGTGGAAGGGCCAAGGGTGCAAATAATTTTCGTCTTTCTCATGCAATATACCTCCGTCAACTCTCTCTTACCTATATCCGGCACAGCATCCCTGCAGGCTGCTGTGTATGACCAATGGGAGTAAAAGCTCCCGGTACAGCGGGTCGGTTTATATGGCAGAGCGGGAAAACCCAAAACTCTACCACCTATTATTATAATCATTCCGGCGCAAGAGAGCAAGAGGAATTTTTGCTTGAATACAAGTTTTCGCATCTGTTGATGCCCAAAGGAAAGATTGCAAAACTTTTAACGATGCGCCGCAGCTTTCTGCGTGCTGTCTGACAGGGGAAAACTGCTGCAAAACGTGAAAACTGATAAGAACATACAAGACTGCTTCCTCTTGCATCGGAGGGGGTTTTTGCTTATAATAGGGGTAATAAAGTAGTACTGTTCCGGGGAACGCCCGGAGAATGGAGTGACCATTATGGAAAAACGCGTTTTTCTGATCGTGCTGGACAGCTTTGGCATCGGCGCAGAGCCGGACGCCGCTGCCTTTGGCGATGCAGGCACCAACACCCTGGGTGCCATTGCGAACCACCCCAATTTCAATTGCCCCAACCTGCGCAAGCTGGGCTTGTTCAACATTGACGGCGTGACCGCAGGGGAAAAGACGGATGCCCCGGCGGCTGCCTTTGCCCGCCTGCAGGAGCAGAGCATGGGCAAGGATACCACCATCGGCCACTGGGAAATCGCCGGTGTGGTCAGCCCGGAGCCGCTGCCCACCTTCCCCGAGGGCTTCCCGGAGGAGCTGATCCGGGAGTATGAGCAAAAGACCGGCCACAAGGTACTGTGCAACAAGCCCTATTCCGGCACGCAGGTGCTGAAGGACTACGGCGAGCAGGCCATGCGGGAAAACGCCCTCATCGTCTATACCAGCGCCGACAGCGTTTTTCAGGTGGCCGCCAACGAGGAGCTTGTGCCGGTGCAGGAACTGTACCGCTACTGCGAGATCGCCCGGGAAATGCTCAAGGGCAAGTACGGCGTAGGTCGTGTGATCGCCCGCCCCTTCCTGGGCAACAGCGCGGATACCTTCTACCGCACCACCAACCGCCACGACCTGAGCCTGAAGCCGCCCCGCGCCACCATGCTGGATCTGCTGAAGGATGCCGGTAAGGACGTGATCGCCGTGGGCAAGATCTACGATATCTTTGACGGCGAGGGCGTGACCGAAAAGATCAAGACCACCGGTAACACCAACGGCATCGCCTTTACCAAGGCTCTGCAGACCCGGGATTTTGAAGGCCTTGCCTTCGTGAATCTGGTAGACTTTGATATGCTCTACGGCCACCGCCGCGATGTGGCAGGCTACGCTGCCGCCGCTACGGAGTTCGACCGTTTTCTGGCCGATTTCCTGCCGGGGATGCGGGAGGGCGACCTGCTCATGATCACTGCCGACCACGGCTGTGATCCCTCCTACACCAAGACCACCGACCATACCCGCGAGTATGTGCCGTATCTGGTCTGCGGCAAGGGTGTGAAGGCGGGGACGGATCTGGGCACCAAGCTGTGCTTCGGCACCATCGCCCAGACCATCTGCGAATATCTGGAAGTGGACGCTTCCACGCTGGACGGCAAGAGCGTATGGCAGGAGATCCGGGCATAAAACGCCCCAAAAACAATAAGAACAGGAGCGTGAAACGATGCGTATTTATGATCTGATCGCAAAAAAGCGGGATGGCGGCACCCACACCCGGGAGGAGCTGGAAGCTATTGTCAACGGCTTTGTCAGCGGGGAAGTGGCTGACTACCAGATGGCCGCATGGATGATGGCGGTGTATCTGCGCGGCATGACCAATGAGGAGACCGCTGAGCTGACCGATGTGATGGCGCACAGCGGTGTGATGGTAGACCTTTCGCCCATTCCGGGCATCAAAGTGGACAAGCACTCTACCGGCGGTGTGGGCGATAAGACCACGCTGGTCATTGCACCCATCGTGGCGGCCTGCGGGGTGAAGATCGCTAAAATGAGCGGCCGGGGTCTCGGCCACACCGGCGGTACCATCGACAAGATGGAGAGCGTGCCCGGCACAAAGACCGCCCTCTCGCAGGAGGAGTTTTTTGCACAGGTGAACCAGATCGGTCTGTCGGTCATCGGCCAGAGCGAGGGTATCGCTGTGGCGGATAAAAAGATGTACGCTCTGCGGGACGTTACAGCTACCGTCAGCTGCATCCCGCTGATTGCGTCCAGCATCATGTCCAAAAAGCTGGCCTCCGGTTCGGACGCCATCCTGCTGGACGTCACCACCGGCACCGGTGCTTTTATGAAAACTGTTGACCAGAGCATTGAGCTGGCACAGCTGATGGTCGCCATTGGCACCCACCATGGCCGCCGGGTAGCTGCCATGATCACCGATATGGACACCCCGCTGGGGCACAACATCGGCAACAGTCTGGAAGTGATGGAGAGCATGGACGTGCTCAAAGGCCACGGCCCGGCAGACCTGACCGAGGTGTGCCTGCAATTGGCGGCCAACATGCTGGTACTGGCAGGCAAGGGCGATGCCGCCCACTGCCGCGCTATGGCCGAGGCTGTCATTGCGGACGGCTCTGCCTTTGCCAAGTGCAAGGAAATGTTTGCCGCGCAGGGCGGCGACATCCGGGTGCTGGATGATTACAGCCTGTTTGCACAGCCCGCCGCCAGCTACGAACTGCTGGCCGAGCAGGACGGCTACATTGTGGCCAACGATGCGGAAAAGATCGGTTCTGCCAGCGTGCTGCTGGGCGCAGGCCGCCAGAAAAAGGGCGACCCGCTGGACTTTGCCGCCGGTATCACCCTGCACAAAAAGCGCGGTGACTACGTCCATAAGGGCGAAAGCCTTGCCACCTTCTACGGCGTTGCGGACAAGTTTGAAGCTGCCGCAGCCGAGTACCGCAGCGGCCTTGTGTACGGCGCTGAAAAGCCGGAGGAAGCCCCGCTGGTGTACGCCCTTGTCACCAAAGACGGCGTAGAGCGGTACTGAGACCTGACAGCAGGGGAGACCTTGCTCTTATAACGATACTTTTCCGCTGATGACGCCCAAAGCGCACGCGGAGGGCATTCTGAATCATTTTGACCCAAGGAGGCTGCTGCACAAAAGCTGTGCGGCAGCCCCTTTTTTGCGCTTTCACGCTGAAAACAGGTAATCCTGCACAAAAGAACCGTCGCTTTTTAAGCAATTCGATGTATTTGTGGGGCAAACAGTGGAACTTTGCGGCTGGATATGATATATTAAACTATATTTGTATGCCCCGGGAAAGGGGCTGCCAAAGGAGAAAGGACTTGTTATGAAGATCATTCTGGTGGGCAGCGGCAAGGTCGGTACCGCCCTTGCGCGGCAGCTCAGCGAGGAGGGCCACAACGTGACCGTTGTGGACACGAACAAGGCGCGGGTGGAGCACCTGATCGAGACGTACGACGTGCTGGGCATCGTGGGCAACGGCTCCTCCATCACCACCCTGTCCGAAGCCGGCATTGAGGATGCGGACGTGTTCATTGCCGTGACCGGTTCGGACGAGCTGAACCTGCTGTGCTGTATGTTTGCAAAACGAACAAAATAAAAAGAGTATAAGCGAGACAGAGATTGCGAAATATACAATTAAAGATAGTGTGTTCACAAATCTGTTTCAGGACAAGAAGTACTTGATTCAGTTATATAGGGTTCTTCATCCAGAGGATCAGGATGCGACGGAAGATGAATTGACAGATATTACGATTCATAATATACTCACAGATGATATTTATAATGATCTTGGTTTTTTGGTGGGAGATCGGTTGCTGATTCTTGTTGAGGCACAGTCTACTTGGACGGCGAATATTATAATACGAAGTATGATTTATTTGATGACGACGTATCAAGATTTTTTTAAGAAGACAAGACAGAATCTTTATAGCAGTAAGAAGATCAAGTTACCGAAACCGGAGTTATATGTGATTTATACTGGGGATAGAAAGGAGCATCCGGAGTATCTAAGTCTTTCGGAGGAATTTTTTGGAGGACAGGAAGGCTTTTTAGATGCTAAGGTAAAGGTTCTTTATGGTGGTGAAGATGATGATATCATCAGCCAGTATGTTACCTTTACTAAGGTTTATAATGAGCAGATGAAGTTGCATGGCAGAACCCGTGAAACTATTATGGAGACAATTCGTATCTGTAAGGACAAAAATGTTTTGAAGGAGTATTTAGAGGGCAGAGAAAAGGAGGTTGTGTCTATTATGTTAGCAATGTATGATGAGAAAGAAATCCTGCGGGAATATATTGAAAGCGAAAAATATGAGGAGGCAAAGGCGTCAGCAATCCGAATGTTGCAAGCAGGCAAGTTGTCAATTGAAGAAATTGTTCACTATGTTCCTTTGCTATCGGTAGAAGAGGTAAAAGAATTGAAGGAAGAATTGCTGTAGAAAATGGAGATTTGAGGTGAAGAGGTGTTATCCACAATGATTACACCTCTTAATTCTTGATAAGAAAGGACAAGGTGTAATGAATAGTATAAAAGAAGTGAATTTTGGATATGCAGACGCAATAACTGAGGCTGAGAGGAGTCCTGAGAATTTTTCTTTATCATTTTTCGACCCACATGAGTATTTACAGGAACTAGTACAGGGTACACGATTCATTGTATGTGGGAAAAAGGGAGATGGAAAATCGGCATTTGGTGCAAAATTACGGTTAATGGAAGAAACAACAAACTATAAAACGTACTTAAGAACATTAAATAATTTTAATAATTTAATTTTTGAAAAAATTCAGTCATATGAAAAATTAGGTGGAAATCCTTATATCTCTTTTTGGAAATGTGTGTTAATGATAGAGACAATTAAGATGTTAAATAAACATGATCCATATATACAAGAGGAAAATTACTTGCAAATTTTTGATGCACTTAATCGGAAAGGATTTTTGGATTTAGATATAGATATTTCTATGACTATATCTAAATTAGTAGAAAGTGATACATCGTTTCGTATAAAACATTTCTTTAAACAGGGGAAAAAGAAAGAATATACAGAAGAATTAAAAGGCTCTGAGCAGATATATTGTGCTATTAGTAATGCTATAAAGACATTATATTTAGAGAATTCATATTTTTTAATTATTGATGGATTAGATGATATTTTAAGTAGCACTGAATTTAAATCTGAAATAATAACGGGGTTATTACGTGCAAGTAATGAAATTAATTCGTATTTTATGAGGCAAACTTTGAATTTAAAAATTATTATTTTGATTAGAACTGATATAATGGATATATGTAGAGATCCGAATCTCTCAAAACTTAAAAGAGATTCGGCAATAAATTTATCTTGGAGAGTTGGAGAAAATCCTTTTTCATCTGATCTGTTTTTGCTAGTGCAAAAAAGATTCGAAGTTGCATTAAAAAGAAAAATTGATCTAGAGGAAATGTGGGAAGAAATTTTTCCTGCTAGTATTAATGAAAAACGGTCTGTTGAATATGTTTTGGAAAACCTTATTTATAGACCAAGAGATATATTACAGTTGTTTATTGAAGTTCAGAGGGAGTGCGAACATGGGGAACGGTTATCGGAAGATCAACTTCAGTCGGTATTATATAGTTTTTCTGATTATTTTTTAGAAGCAATGCTTGATGACTTAACAGGTTTTTTTCCTAATGAAGCTGTAACGTCTTTACCAGATGTTTTGTCTAAATTGGGAAATCAGTATTTTTATCCCAAAGATTTTTATAATGTATGTTCGCAGTATAAAGTCTTTGATGGGATTGTTTTATCAGACATATTAAATAAGTTATTTTTAGACGGGTATATTGGTCAGCATCGACCACGTGATATGAGAGAGAAAGACTATACAGTTTTCAAGTTTAGAAATTCACGTGAAAAATTTCAGGAGGATCATGAATGTATTATACACAGGGGATTACAACGTGCATTAACAATATAGTTGTATGCCATAGTGTATAATGTTAAACACAGGAAATAGAAGTGATGAAAGTAGCAGGGTGACGGCTTAGCCGTGTACAGATAAAATAAAGACGAGAGGAGAAACCGATTGGTTTCTTATCTCGTCTTTATTTTTGTGCTTGGATAGGGGTTCTTTTCATTTGTAAGACCAAGCAGATAATCTGTTGAGAGTCGATAGTATTCTGCAAGTCTTATTAGATGTCGGATTGGTAATTCATTTGCACCACGCTCATAGCGTGCGTACATTGTTTGGGATGTTCCTAATATTTCTGCAATTTGTTGTTGTGTTAAATCATTGTCTTCCCTAATATCGCGAATTCGTCGAGTATAATATGAATAATCAGCCAACGAATCATCATCCCTTTCTTTTATTATTAGATACTGATAATAGCATAGAGAGAAGATTAACTATTGATTTTAGTAAATATATTTACTATAATATTAAGTAAATATATTTATTAAATGGCTTTTTGGACGAGGAGAGTATGATGAAGATAAGAATTGTTTTAGCAGATACCGACGAAAAATACATAAATCATTTTGTTCGTGCCTTTAAAATTTATTATTTTAATGAAGTTGATATTGTCACATTTTCGGATTCGACGGCATTAAAAAAATATATTTCAAGCAGAGCATATGATATTTTGCTTTCCGTTGCGTCTTTGCTTCCCAAAGAAGCTGAAGAAAAGAGTATGATATTGACCTCAGAAATGGGAATTAAAGAAATGAATGGAAGACCGGCTATTTGCAAATATCAGAAAATAGAAAATCTATATAAAGGAATTCTAGATACGATAGCAGAGCAAAAAAGCGGAATAACTTATTCATATGAAACGTCAAAAGAATCGCCGGTGATTGCTTTTACGTCAGCGGCAGGAGGGGTAGGAAAAACTACGGCAGCCTTAGTCTACACCAGGCAACTTGTCAAAAAGGGATTTCAGGTGATGTATTTGTCACTTGAGAGTTTTTCGAATATAGATTATTTTCTAAACGCAGAAGGAAGTTCAAATTTTTCGAATGTTTTATTTGCTGTGAAATGTGGAAAAGGAAATCTGCAAATGAAAATAGAAAGTTCGTTAAAGCAAACTTATGGTGGCGTTTATTTCTTTTCTAAACCGATGAATCCAAATGAAATTGATGAGCTGGATCAAAGTGAATGGAAGGAATTTTTGGATGCTGTGCGGGCAATGGGGAAGTTTCATTGTATTGTTATTGACTTACCGTGTGCGAATGAAGATACAGCAAAAAAAATTATGCCGCTGTCTGACCGTGTTTTATTTATTACGGATGGAAGTGATACAACGACGGAAAAAACACAGACACTTATGACTTGTATAAGCAAATACGATGAAGTGAATGGGGCTGATTTATCCACAAAAGTAAGTGTGATACAAAATAAATGTGAAGGACCAAGGCGGGAAATTGGCTTGCCTATTTTAGCTGAGCTTCCATATATAAAGAAAACCAGAATGGAAAAATTAATTATGGACACCCTTGTAAATGCTGAAAATGCCAGCCTATTATCGATATACCAGCCGGGAGGACAGGAGTATGTATAAAAATATTAGTTTTCAGGAAGCTGAATTTGGAGAAAAGAAGTTTTTGATGTATCGTGTCGATGATGCAGCACAAATGGATCATGTTGAAGTGGAGATGTTGAAGAATAATGATATTAAAGGACTTCTTCCTTTTTCTTCTGCACAAAATAATGATGAAATTAAGTTTATGTATGAAACGACAAATAAGATGAAACTATCCCAGTTTTTAGGCGGACTTGTTCGCTGGGAGGAGTTATATCCGGCGGTACAGGGAATTGTTGCGGCAATAATGGATTGCGAGCAGTATATGCTTAATGAGGGACATTTTGTGCTGGAGACGGAGAACATATTTATTGATTTGTCGAGCCGAAAGATTGAATTGATGTTTCTTCCTGTTGAAAATGAATTGCTTGCACGGATAACATGGAAAGATTTTCTGATTACACTGTTACATAATTTAAATTATGATATGAAAGATGATATTTGCAAATTAGAAATTTTGCAAGGTTATTTGACAGATGAAAAAATAACTATAAAGGAATATGCAGAAAAAATTGAAAAGATAGAAACACTTGGTTTAGCAAGAAACAAAGACGTTAAAAAGGAAAATAGACAAAGTGAAAGACCGGTAAGAGAAGTAAAAAGAGAAGAAAAACCAAATGTGATATACAATGTGCCGGACCCCAATAGTGAGATATCCTCTGATGTTATGAAAACAGAAAAAGAAGAAAAAAAGGAAGGCATTATTGGCTTGTTTTCAAAGAAAAAGAAAAAAGAGAAGAAACAGGGAAAAAAACAGGCGGATTCATTTGCCTTTGAAATTCCGGGACAGAAAAAATCAGTGGATGTTTCAAAGAAAAAGGAAAAAGAGGCGGTGCAGGAAATCGGCGAAACTTTATTGGCTGATGATAGTGAAGCATCATTATTTATGCCATATTTGATAAATAAAAAAACAAACAGTCAAATTCCAATTAATAAAAAAGACTTTAAGATTGGGCGTGAAGAAAAGTATGTAGATTATGTAACCTCTGAACCGACAGTTGGAAGGCTGCATGCTAGCATCGTGTTGGATGAGCAGGGGAAAATTGTTTTTGTTCGTGATGCCAATTCGAAAAATGGAACTTTTGTCAATGGGGAGAAAATACAAAGCAATATTAATGTTCAAATCAAGGATGGCGATGTCATTCGTTTTGGAAGAGATGAATATATACTGCAACTGCGTTAGGAGAAAAAATATGGAGTTTCAATGTGGTGTAGTATCCGATGTGGGTACAACGAGAAAAGTGAATCAGGATTCGGCGTGTATCCATATTCAGGATTCAATTGTTGGAAATGTTGGGCTTGCTGTGGTTTGTGACGGCATGGGGGGATTATCCCATGGAGAGTTCGCAAGTCAGTCCATGATAGAGAAAATAGAAAAATGGTATGACAGCGAATTCAAGGAACTATTAGTACAGGGAGTGGAAGTAAATCAATTAAGAGAGCAGCTTGACGAACTTTTGGTAGAACACAATAAATATCTCATAGAGTACGGCAATGATATGGGGGCTTCAATGGGAACGACCGTGTCACTTTTGCTGATGTTGCCGGGACGCTATTTTGGAATACATGTTGGGGATTCCAGAATTTATAAAATTGATAAAAGAACGATGGAGCAGATTACAAACGACCATAGCAGAGTGATGCAGGAAGTCCGGATGGGGATTATTACACCGACTGAAGCGGAGAGAGATACAAGAAAGAATCAATTACTGCAGTGCATTGGAGCAAGGGGCAATATTCAGACAGAATTCTTTTCCGGAAATATCGATTTGGCGGAGACTTTTTTGCTCTGCTCGGATGGATTTGTCCATAAATTACAAGAAAAAGAAATGTGGAGAAAACTTCGACCGAATAAAGCAAAGAAAGATGAAATAATACAAAAAAATCTGTTGGAGTTAGTGGAAGAAAATAAAAAAAGAGAGGAAACCGATAACATAACAGCAATTGCTATACGGGTAGAACCGTAGTGGAGGAAAACATGGAAAAGAAAGAAACACAGATGGATGTCATGATCCAGGAAACCAGACAGTATATCATGGATAACCTAACAATAACATCTATGAGTAATGAAGAGCTGGAAGATAAAATCGAAGAACTAATTTTTGAAAAAACAAAGGATGGATTCTTTTCAATTGAGGAAAAGGTTCAAATGGTTCAGGAAATTTACGGTTCCATTCGTGGTTTTGGTATTTTGGATTCCATTTTATCGGATGATAATGTGACCGAAGTAATGATTAATGGACCGGACAATATTTTTATTGAGAAGAATGGAACGTTAATAAAATTAAATCGCAAGTTTGAGAGTCAGCGTAGATTGGAGGATATTATCCAACGTATTGTCGGTCTGGCAGGCCGTGAAGTTAATCAGGCAAATCCAATTGTAGATACCAGACTTCCGGATGGTTCGCGTGTTAATGTTGTTTTACCGCCGATTGCGCTGTGTGGCCCAACGGTAACGATTCGTAAGTTTTCCAAGGAGCCGATGACAATCGATAAACTGATTTCCTATGGTTCTCTGACACAGGAGATTGCGGATAAATTAGAGTGCCTGGTAAAAGCGAAATACAATATTTTTATCAGTGGCGGAACCGGTTCGGGAAAGACAACCTTTTTGAATGCACTTTCCAATTATATTCCAAAGACGGAACGTGTTATTACGATTGAGGATTCGGCAGAATTGCAGATTACCGGAATTGAGAATCTGGTAAGTATGGAGACTAGAAATGCAAATGCAGCAGGAGCAGGTGCAATTACGATACGTGATTTGATTAAATCTTCTCTTCGAATGAGACCAGAGAGAATTGTAGTCGGTGAGGTTCGAGGCGGTGAAGCGCTTGATATGCTTCAGGCGATGAATACCGGACATGATGGTTCATTGTCGACCGGACATGCCAATTCGACTCATGATATGCTGAGCCGATTAGAAACAATGGTGCTGCAGGGAGCAGATGGTTTGCCCCTAGAAGCAATTCGACAGCAGATTGCATCCGCGGTAGACATCATTGTTCATTTGTCAAGACTGCGTGACCACTCACGTAAGACAATGGAGATTACAGAAGTTTTAGGTTACCGGGACGGTGAGATTCAACTAAATCCATTGTATGTGTTCGAAGAAGATGAAAATAGTACACTGGAAAAGGTTAGTGGAAGCCTTGTAAGAACAAAAAATCCGTTGGTGAATGATTATAAATTAAAGCTTGCCGGAATTAATCAGGTTATATGAGAAAGGGGATTTGTATGAGCAAGAAAAAAGAGAGAGAGCCACAGTGGTATATGTCATCGACGAAAATACCAGTGTTAAATTATAACGAGTATTATATGAAAAAAATGGAATGGGTTTTATATGCGATTGCCTTTTTTGTGTTGGGAGCAATTATTGGTTATATATTCTATGGTGGAATTGGAATTAATATACATGGAGAACCTACTCGAATTACTTATATAATTAACACGAGTGTGATGGTTGTTTTTGGAGGGATTTCATTCAAAATTCTTATGCCTATGCGAAGGAAACAATTAAAAACAAATCGAAAAAGAAAGATTCGAAAGCAATTTGTGGATATGCTAGAATCATTGTCTATTTCGATTGCTGCAGGACAAAATGTGCCAAATGCAATGCAAACGGTAAAAGATGATTTGTTGATTCAGTATACAGAAAAAGATTATATTGTGCAAGAAGTTTCTGTTTTTTTACGTGAAATGGAAAATGGGATTCAAATAGAGGAGTTGTTTTTAGATTTCGGAAACAGATCAGGGATTGAGGATGTTTCAAATTTTGGCAAGGTGTTTGAAGTAGCATACCGTCGTGGTGGCAATTTAAAAGAAATTATAAAGAACTGCTATGAAATATTAAGTGAAAAAATAGAAATAGAAATGGAGATTCAGACAAAAGTAGCGAGTAGTGCAAATCAAATGAATATCATGATTCTAATGCCAATTTTTTTGATTGCTATGCTGAAATCCTCTGGAGAGGGGTTCGCAGAAAACTTTGTTTCTGTCTCAGGAATAATTTCGACAACAGTATCAATTTTTGTATTTATTGTTGCTTACTTTGTTGGCAGGAAAGTACTAGATATTAAGGCATAGGAGAGATTTGTTTTATGATATTAAATATTTTGATTGGTGGAATAACAACAATTTGTATGTGGATGACAGTGATTTTTTTGGTTTCATCTAAATATCAGAATGTAATAGAACCATTAGATGATGAAGAATTTGTTTTGAAAGAGTGTTATGGGGTAGGATTCCATTTAATGAAATTATTTCGAGTAAATATGAAAGGAACAATTGCATCAAAGATGAGGAAAGATGCGGTTGTAATATATGGGGAAAAGTATGCAGAATACTATGTGAGCGTATATTATGCCCAGCGATTAACATTTTCGTTATTTTTAGTGGACTTATTTATGTTTACGTTGTGCATCTGTTCTCCGGAAGATCGGTTAATGTTGATAGTGTTAATGATTGTTGTGCTTGCTGTAGTAAATTATTATTTTATTATTCTCTTGTCTGAGAAAATAAAGAAGAATAGTGATAATTATTTGCTACAGTTTCCAAATGTTGCATCTACTATGGCATTACTTATTAATGCAGGAATGATTGTGACCGAAGCTTGGGAAATTATAGCCTATGAGGATGATGATGAACTACATAAACAAATGCAGATAACAATGGAAGAAATTGAAAATGGTGTGTCATTAAAGACCGCTTTAAATCGTTTTGCCAACCGTTGTGCAACTCCGGAATTAAGAAAATTTACTTCTTCTATTATTCAGGGATTGGAAAAAGGAAATAAGGAGTTAGCAAATTCATTAACCGATATGTCAAAGGAACTTTGGCATGAAAAAAAGCAAAAAGTTTTGCAACTTGCTGAGATGGCTGGAAATAAGGTGTTAATTCCAATTATGATGATGTTTGTAGGAATTTTAATTATGGTAATGGCACCTATTGTAACTAATATGTTTTAACGTTGCTAACTCCCTTTTATAGAGGGATTTAGAAAATAAAAATAAATGAAGGAGGTGAAAAATATGTATTATGCAGCTTTACATGAACTAAATCTAATGAGAATAAGGGCAGTAAATTGGTTTAAAGAACAAAATGGTGGTGTTACTGTTATTGAAATTATTATTATTTTAGCAATCGTAATTGCGCTTGGAATATTTTTCAAAGACCAAATTATTGATCTTGCAAATTCGATTTGGAACAGCATTAGTGGCAATGAATCAAATGTTACAGACTTTAGTAAGTTAAAACCAGGAGAGTCAGGTGGCAGCACAGGCGGTGGTCACTAAAATATAGTGCTGACTTAGGTTGGATATGTGTATGTTATGGGAGGATAATTTTTCCTCCCATATAAAAAATCTTTAAGGAGATAAAATGAGATATTTGATAATTACAATAATTGCATTGTGTTCACACTTTTTGTGTTACATAAGTTTAAGAGGATTTAATATTATAAATAACAATGGAGTTGAAAACAAAACAAAATATGAAAACAAAAATGTACTCATAGGATTAGGGTGCTCATGTATTGTCTGTATTTTTATGCAGAGCAGACTTTTTGCAAATATAGATTCGAACCTTAACTTAATAAAATTGATTATATTCTATGTACTACTGTTGATATGTGCATGGATTGATTATAAAACGAGAGTTATACCAAATAAGATACTGTTTACGGGATTATGCGTACGACTAGTGCTGTATTTATGTGAGTACATAAATTTAGGGGCTGAATTGCGATTTGAATTGTACTCGGAAGGAATAGCATTACTTTTAGTAGTGGTGCTTTTGCTTTTCTCAGCTTTAACGCACAAAGGAATTGGTATGGGGGATATAAAGTTATTTGGATTGATGGCATTATATACAGGAGCATTTTTTGTGTATTCGGTGTTATTCGTTTCTGTATTGTTAGGAGCCTTAATTGGAGTTCTAATGCTGTTATGTTTTCATAAGGGGAAGAAAACAACAATTCCATTTGCACCATTAATATTGATTGGATATATTGTTACATCAATTGCAGGCAGTTATTAAGGAGGAAAAAATGAATTCAAAATCAAGAAAAAGATTAATAATTGTAGTATTAATTCTTTTTAATGTGTTGGCTATTGTAAAAATAGCAGGTAATACAGAGGCGCAAGTGGCAGAAGATAATGAATTAAAAAATGCCCTTGAAACAGCAAGAAATTATAAAGAAAAAAATTTAAATGTGGCGGCATTGGAGTTTTATCAAAAAGCTTTGGAAAAAACAGATACCGTAGAAGTTAGAAAAGAAATGATTCAAGCGTATAAAGGTGCACTGAAAAATGGTGAAATAAGTGAGCAGGCAACAATTGATGATTTTGTCCTTGCATCAGTAGATCAATTATGGAAACAAGAGGGGATTTATGAAATTGCATTGGATTATTTTGATAAGGCTAATGAAGCAGAGCAGATGGTAGAAGTAATTCAAAGAGCGATGACTAATAATATTTCAAGCAATAAAATTAAAAAATCCTATGAAAAATTATCGCATGCGTATACAAAACTTGACGTTTTTTTTCAAGATGTTAAATATTCAAACGGAGAACAATATTGTGTTTCAGATGGAAATCAATATGGATATGTTGATGCATTTGGCAATATTGTAAGAGGTTATATGTATGATTTTGCATCGCCTTATTATGATGGATATGCGGTAGTAAAAAGTGGAGAGTTCGTGTATTTAACTGATGAAAATGGAACTCGATGGAAATATTTAGACAAAGATACGCAATCATCATGCGGAATCGGAGATGGTGTGGTTGTTATATGTAAGGGAGAAAAATCGAGCTGGATAAAGTTGGATGGAACATATACCTCGAAACAATTCGATTATGTAGGAAAATTTAGTCAGAATATGTCGGCAATAAATGAAGGAGGAGACTGGTATATTGTTAATAGTGATGGAGAAAAGATATCTTCAAAATACTGTGATGTAAAGATGAATAATCTTCAGGAGTGTGTTACAAATGGTGTTATTTTTGCCAAAGAAAGTAGCTGGCACATGTTTAATACGAAAATGGAGAAAATGTCGTCTTTTGATTTTGACGATGTAGACGTGTGTTATGGAGGAGAATATTTTGCATTTAAGAAAAATGGAAAATGGGGATTTGCTGATTATAAGGGAAATATATTAATACAGCCACAATATCAGGAAGCAAAAGCATTTTGCAATGGGTATGCTGGAGTAAAAAAAGATGGGAAATGGGGTTTTATAAATACTCAAAATCAATTTCAAATGTCGGGCGATTACCAAGACGTTTTGTATTTTACGAAGGATAAGACTTGCTTTGTTAAAGAAAATGATTTATGGACAATAATTAAGAAACTCATATAAAGAAAGGAGCTGCAGAATGAAGGACGAAAACGGAGAAATGATAATAGAAGCAAGTATTGTATTTCCATTGGTGCTTGTTATTTATGGAATACTTATGTTTCTTGTGCTGCTTATGTATCAAAGGATCACCTTAACGACAGTTGCGAATAATACAGCGAGTTGTGTTTCTGCGAATTACGGATTTTCTGATAAAGACCCTTTTATGAGTTTTATCAATAAAGACCAATTAAATAATCGAAAAATGTTGTACAGGGAAATTTTTGGCTCAAAAAATAAGCTGGACTTGCCAATTGAACGACAAGCAGAATGGTTTGGTTATTATTTACTTGGTAAAAATCGATTATTAAAGGAAAATAAAGTCGATGTAAAAGCAAAAATCGATACAAAGCAGGGAAAAGTAATGCAGAAAGACTTGATTGTTACGATAACAGAATCATATCATATTCCGCTTGTTTCCATGTTTGGATTTGTTGATAAGGTAGAGTTTCGAGTGGCCGCTTGTGCAGAGTGCATTGATCCAATTTCATATATTAATGCAACTGATTTTTTATGGGAGCAGGTTGATAAAATTACAGAAACACCTGAAATAAAGTTGGTAAATCAAATGATTGATTGTATAAAAAAATAGAGGAGGATTGCATATAAATGTTGAAATTTTTTATACGTAAAAAAAATCAAGGCATTGTTTCAATATTCCTATTAATTGTTCTTCTTCCAACCATGATATTTAGTACCATGTTGATGGAAATTGGACGTTATAAGAGTGCAAAAAATTTATTGGAAGAATCAGCACAAAACGCTGCAACATCTATTCTTGCTGATTACAATAAAGTTTTGTATGACAAGTTTGGATTATTTGCATTTGATGACCAAGATGAAGAAAAACTAAAAGATAATTTTGTGAATTATTTAAAAGCAAATTGTCAGACTGTTCCAACAGAGAACGAGTACGCTGTGGCAGCGTCAAAATTGATGAAACTGACAAAAAATGTTAATATAGACACTTTTTACAGTTTAAGAACAAATAATGTTTTGCTTAGACAGATACAAGAATATTCAAAATATCGGGCACCGGCAGATTTATGCGAGTATGCAATAAATTTTGAGAAAATCAAAAAAGATATTTTGAAAGAATTAGGAAAGAAAATCTTTGGCACTCAAATGTATAATACTGTTCAAACATCTATAAAACAGTTGAGTGCATGTATAGATTTTATTTCGAAAACAAAAGATTTTATGTATACTATTATGGACTTGGAGGGAAGTATTGAAGGATACAATATTTTTGAAAATGCGGCAGATAAATGGAGAGATATAAAAAAGTTTTTTGAAAAAGAAGAAATTCCAGCTAAAGGAACTTCGTATAAAAAAGCACAAAAGGACCTAATTGATGCAATAAGAAAGCGGGATGAAATAGTTAACAAACTGAAATCCAAGGAACAGCAAATTGCAGCTATTATTCAAGTAGCAAAAAATATTAAGGAATATTTGGAGACAAATACACAGACAGAGATAGCAGGAATAACCAATTTGAATGATATCATAGCTGGATATACAGGAATTGATTGTTTAAATCTGCAAGAAAATGCAACAATTGAAGATTGGTTCAATCTTGTAAAAGACAGTAAGTATGAGTTTAAAAATATTGGTGAGTCATTTACTGTTGATGAAATTGAAAATATCATAAGTAATGAAAAGAGTTTGTTAGGAAAGAAGAATACAAAAGAATTGGATAAGGCAACAAATAAATTGATGGATTGCCATCAGGAATATATAAAGTCAATTGACAATGTGAAGGATAAAATGGTTGCCTATCAAACACAAGTGAAAGAACTCGGAGATACTGTTTCAAAACTAGCAGGTGATTTGGGAAGTGAACAGGGAGATATTTGCCAAGCAATATTAGAGGCAATAAATGAAGCTTTCCAAGGAGGCTTTCAAAAATATATTAACAAAGTTGATGGTGGTTTAAAATTATGTGAGAGTAAATCAAAGGAAATACAAGAAAAAACAGTTGATAATATTTTAGAAAGTGATGTGACAATACCAACTGTCAATGAATTAAAAGAATATCATATGAGCTATACTGATGCAGGAACATTGGCGGTGGCTATTAATGGACTAAAATTAGGAAAAATGTTAGCCGATACAAGCCCGATTGTTAAAGTAATTAAAGGGTTAAAAAAGATTAGAAATACACTGACTCCAGTTCCTTATAGTAGTGTACCGGGGAAAAAAGTAATATTGTCCCAACAGACACTTCAAAGAAATAATTCAAGGAATGTAGATGATAATGAAAACCGCCTAAAAGATATGAACAATAAAACAAAATTGCTAGAAGATGCAAAAAAATATGTTCCATCAGAATATTTAGCGGATATTGACCGATTATCAGAAGAAGATAGTCTGAATAATGATGCGTTGTATGAGCAAATTATGCAGAAAATGGATAATTTGTATGAGGGGGTCTATGATTTGATTTCCAGAAATAGTAATCATGATCCGATTATGATATTAATGCCGGGAACTAACGTTAATGTTGTAAAGGTTTTGCTGAATCTAAAACCAATAATTAATGATGTGAAAAACATTTATGATAGTGTTGTGTGGCTTGCTAAACTTGTGATAAATGGTCAGGGTAAGGTTGTATTAGAAGCTTTAGGAGATGGGATTGGAGATAAGTTGTTGACCAGTTATTATATTAGAGATAAAGCAACGACACGGTTGGATGATGTGAGAAACGATAATTATACGGATGCACAGATATTTAATTCGTGTAATTTAGAATATGTTTTATATGGAAATCCGAGTGAAACAGTAAATCAAGAGAAAGTATTTGGCAGAATTCTTGTTTTAAGAATGTTTTCTAATATGATTACAATGTTAATGGATGAAAATTGTATGAAAATTATAAGCAGTTGCTCGATATTTGCTCCACTTGTTTTTTTGGCATGGAATTATTACGAAGCAAATGTAGACATGAATCTTCTTGTTCGTGTAGAAACAGAAGTTCCTTTGATAAAAAAACATTTGGTATTATCCATAGAAACATTAGAGGACCCTGAAGGTACACTATTAGCATATATACAGAATATATGTGATGATGCAATGGGAAATGAAAAAAAGAAAGAAAATAAAAAAAAGACAGAAAATTTTCTGCAAGATTCAAAAGGAACACCTTTTTGGGATTGGTCTTATAAAGATTATCTGCTTTTGTTTTTAATTCTTTTACCTCAGGGCCGCTCGTTACAGAGAATGGGGGATGTAATACAAATGGAAGTACGTTATGAAGAAAGAAAGAAGAAAGGAAAGGCGACATTTGAACTTAGCAAAGCTAACACATATTTAAGAAGTGATGTAACTGCTGATTTAAATCCACTATTACCAGTAAAATCAATGACAGGAGGTAATTTTTCGATTGATTTATTTAAGATGAATGAGGTGACTTATAATGGATATTAAACGTTCGGAAGGAATCATGACAATAGAAGCGTCAATTTCATTTACTATTTTTCTTCTATTGATTGTATTTATATTGGGGTTTGGAAAGCTTTATATTGCGCAAAATATGGTAAACCATGCTGTACTTCAGACCGCAAGAAATTTATCTGTTCAAACGGTTTACGACGAAACAGTGCCTGATTCAAACACGCAGATTGTTGTAGATGGTTTGACACAGTTTTATGAATATATGAAATTGTTTTTTGGACAAGGCAAGTTACCATCTAGAGAGCAGGCAAATGAAATAACACATAAGGGGGATTTGGAGGAGATTAAACAAGAGTTCAAATATGTTTTAACATCTAATAACACAATGGATGGAGAAACTTATATAAAATGGGCTGGTATTGAGCACGGAGTAAGTGATATAGACTTTAATGGTTCCAAAATTGATAATGATGTTGTTGTGAAAGCTAGTTACAAGGTGCGTTTTAATTTTCCTTTTATTGGAAAACAGTATTTATATATGCACCAAGAGGCTAAAGTAAAGTGTTTTAAGTAAAAGATGAGGGGTGAATTTATGCTTACATACGCTGTGTTTAGTGATAAGGGTGACCGACCATATAATGAGGACAGTATGTGTGTTACTGCCGCCGATAAGAAAGGCTGTTTTGTACTTGCAGATGGTTTGGGTGGACAAGGGAAAGGCGATGTGGCGTCTAAGTTTGTGGTGGATAAGATCCAGAAATCATATAAAAAAAAGAAAAATCACTGTCATGAGAAATTCATTACAGAAATGGTAAGTGAGTGCCAAAGAGACATCATGAAGATAAAAGAAAACGAAGACGTTACAGAAGACATGATGACAACCTTGGTGCTGTTACTTATTGAGAATGAAAAAATCAGTTGGGGACATGTTGGAGATTCCCGGTTATACCATTTTGTGGATGGAAAAATAGTGGAACGGACAGCAGACCACAGTGTATGTCAGGTTCTTGCAAATACTGGAGAAATTGACGAATCCGAGATTCGTCATCATCCGGATAGAAACCGTCTGCTAAGGGCAATTGGAATGCATGACCAGACAGAAACATTAAATTCACTAAAAATAATTGAAAAAAAAGGAAAAAATCATGTGTTTTTGCTCTGCTCAGATGGATTCTGGGAATATATTGATGAAAAACATATGGAAAAGACATTGAAACGAGCGAAAACACCGGAAATATGGCTTGCTAAAATGCAAAAGATAGTACAAAAAAACGGCAAAAACAATAACATGGATAATTATACGGCAATTGCCGTTTTCCTAGATTAACAGGAGGCAGAAAAATGAGTGAGATGGAAAAGAAAATATGTCTGGGCTGTATGCAGGAAATTAACGCAGATGATGTAGTGTGTCCTCATTGTGGATTTGACCCGAATAATTACCGGGTGAATCCGAGATGTCTGCGTCTTGGAACAAAGCTTGCAGGGAAATATATTATTGGAAAAGTAATTGGTGAAGGTGGGTTTGGTATCACATATATTGGATGGGACGAAAAACTGGAATTGCCGATTGCAATTAAAGAATTTTTTCCACCGAAAATAGCAAGCCGAGATACAACAACGGGAAATAATACAATTTATGTATTTGATGGAGCTGAGGAAAAAAGTTTTGAAGACGGCATGCGTCGTAGTGTTAAAGAGGCAAGAAGTATGTCTAAACTCGAAGCTTACGAAGGTATTGTTTCGATACGTGATTTTTTTAATGAGAATAAGACGGCATATATCATTATGGAATATGTAGATGGTGACACGCTAAAAAAATACTTGGAACAAAATGGAAAGATGTCACCGGAAGATGTATTAAAAGTGATGAAGCCAATTATGAAGGCATTGGAGCAGATGCACCGGACCGGATTAATTCATCGCGATGTCAGTCCGGATAACATTATGATTCGTCGGGATGGACAGGTTAAATTAATTGATTTTGGTTCTGCGCGTGTGGCACAGGAAGATGACGAGAAGAGTCTTACGATTATGTTGAAACGTGGTTTTTCTCCGGAAGAACAATATCGTTCAAAAGGTCATCAGGGGGCCTGGACAGATATTTACGCCTTGTGTGCTACTATGTATTATATGCTGACAGGAAAGATTCCACCGGAGGCAATGGAGCGTCTTGCGAACGATGAATATAAATCGTTAAAAACATATGATGATGTTAAACTTGATAAGAAAATTGCATCTGCAATTGATAAGGGACTTTGTGTTTTTGCAAAAGACCGTTATCAATCGATGAGCGATTTAATTTATGATATTTATGGAGAAGAAGAAAAACGTGTCATTCCTAAAAAAGATAGGGTGTCTACGGGAGATGTAAGTTCTGTAGGTGAAACAGTTTTAGATGAAAACAGTACAGTATTAATGGAAGATAATAATAAAACCGTTTTAATGGATGATGCGGAGAAAATGGAGAAAGTAATCGGGGGGAGAAATGCAACTTTAAAGTTTAATAGTAAGAAAAAGGTAATTGCAGTGATAGCGGTTATTTGTGTTTTTGTTCTGGGCGGTATTGGAGTTTTTGCGGCGCGCTCAGGTAATAGAGCGGAGAAATCAACAGATGTTGTCTCACAAGAGAAAGCAATTAAGACACCGACAGCTTCTCCTTCTCCAACGGCTGAGATTACGGCAACACCGGAAATTAAAAAAATTCCTCTGCCAAATTGCGTGAATCAAAAAGTGGATGTAGCAAAGCAACAGATATTGGCTATATCAGATGAACCAGATATTATGATAGATGAGGTTTATAGTGATAGTGTTCCGGCTGGAATTGTTGTCAGGCAGAACCCAGAAGCGGGGTCTATGGTATATGAGGGAGATTTTATGGAGGTGGCATTTGATGTAAGTAAAGGACCGAAGTTAGTGACTATACCAAATGTGAAAGGAAAAAGTTTATCTACGGCGAAAGCAAAACTGAAAAAAAGTGGGTTAAAGTATAAGACAAAAACAAAATACAGCAGTTCCTACTCAAGTGGAAAAGTAATTTCGCAGAGTAAAAAGGCAGGAACAAAAGTCAAGAAAAAAACAACTGTTCATCTTGTTGTAAGCCGAGGACCGAAACCGACGCCGAAACCTCAGGCAACACCTAGACCAACGGTGCGTCCACAGCGACATACAACAAGTTCGAGCAGCTCTTCTAAAAAGAGTAAGAAGTCAAAAAAGAAAAGTGATTTTCAGGTGATCGGAAGCGATGACTATGTAGTATTAGATTAGACAAATTTGGTATTGCCCTAAAGGAGTGAGTGTTATGAAGAAAACATGTGCAAAAATATTGATAATGGCACTGGTATTGCAAAGTGTTTATTTGACAGTGAATGTTACAAATGAATCCGTAAAGGCGGCAACCTTAAATTTACATAATCCAACGATGATAAATGGTGTGTCGACTTGGGATTGCGTATACTTTGGAACCTATTGGCAAAATGACACAAATGGGGATGGAGTAGCAGACCAAAATGATGCAAAGGAGTCAATTAAGTGGCGTGTGCTGCAAGTTGATGGGGATGATGTGTTCCTTATGTCAGATAAAAATTTGGATTGTCAAAAATACAATAATAATGAAGTTGATGTTACATGGGAAACTTGTAGTTTGCGAACATGGTTATACAGTGATTTTTACCGAAAGGCATTTTCAACAGCAGAGCAAAATGCGATAAAGGTTACGACCGTAGTAAATGACAAGAATGAGGTGTATGGAACATCAGGTGGAAAGGCAACAGAAGACAAGGTTTATATTCCGTCAATAAAAGAGGTAACTAATACAAATTATGGATTTGTGGATTATAATTCGAGGAGTGTTACCAGAAAGGCAAAAAACACAGCATATACAATGAACTGTTTTATAAACCAATCCAATGTGTCTCAATATGGAGTATGGTGGATTCGCACGCCAGGAGCAAATCACCAACAAGCTGCAATTGTTGATGGCCCCGGATATGTATTTGGCGACAGATATTATAGTGGCTTAAGTGTTACAAACGAAGATATTGTTGTTCGTCCGGTTATGCACATATCAATATCGTCGGCATTGGGGAAATTAGAATTGGCTGGAACTGTGTCTTCAGATGGGATAGAAACAACACCGGAAGTAACGTCAACCCCAACTCCAACGCCAATCCTAAAGCCAACCTCAACGCCAGCCCCGACGCAAACGTCGGCAATTGTGCCAGAAATCACCCCAACAGCAGATGTGACGTCGAAAACAACAATTATACCAACGGTAACACCGAATCCAACTGCAAAAGCAACTAAAAACCCACAGAAAGAGACGATTGCATCAGCACTTCCGAATAAAACCGCTAATAATACATTGGCAAGGTCAACGGTTAAAATGGGAAAGATATTTAACGATAAAGGTATCAACTATAAAATTACAAAGTTGACGGAAAAGAAGGGCAAGTTGACTTTGATAAGTGTAAAAAACAAAAAGACCAAAAAGGTAACAATACCAAAAGAGGTTAAAAAATATGGTTATAAATTTACAATAACGCAGATTAGTAAAAATGTGTTTACAAGATGTAAGAAATTAAAGCAATTAACGATTAAAAGCCGAACAATTACCAAAATAGGAAAGAACAAATTTCCCAAGAAATGTAAGATTGTTGTACCACAAGTAATGAAAAAGAGGTATATAAAACTATTGAAAAAGAAGTAGGAGTGAGTGTTATGAAAAAGTGGATAGCCCTAGTATTAGTTTTAGTTATTGAATGTATGAATTTATCAGAAATAAAAATGGAATATATAAGTAAATCAAAAGCAGCAGAGAAAAATTACGACTTAAGCAATCCTCGTTTGGTTGGTAATTCACCAACTTGGGATTGTGTTTACTTTGGAAATTACTGGCAGGAGGATACTAATGGAGATGGGGTTGCAGATGAGAAAGATGATAAACAACCTATTCGGTGGAGAGTGCTAAGTGTAGATGGTGATGATGCATTTTTGATTTCAGATAAAATACTGTTGCGTTCTTCTCCAACAGATGTACACGGAGGGGAATTAGTGACTTGGGAAAATAGTAATATCAGAAAATTATTAAATAGCACTTTCCTTTCACAAGCTTTTTCAGTGGAAGAAAGAGATGCAATATATAGTACAATTGTTGAAAACAATATACATCCATATTTCAAAACTACATGTGGGAAAAACACGATAGATAAGGTGTATTGTCTTTCTTATGAGGAGGCGGTAGACGCTAAATATGGACTGTATGGATTTAATAGCAACGACACAAGAAGTTTAAGTAGAAGTGCAGATACAACGGCATATGCGTATGGAGAAAAGGAGGAGTTGCTGTATTATTGGTTGCGAACAACAGGAAGGGATAATAAATATATAAAGCGTTGGATTGGAATTAAACCTGATTCAGGAAGATTGCATGGTGTTGTTCAAACAAATATATGGGCAGGAATTCGACCAGTGTTGCATTTGAATTTAGCAAAAAATAATCTTTGGAAAAAGGCAGGGACAGTTAGCGCGGGGAGACTGCAGCAAAATAATATTAGTGAAATTGAGTCCCCCATAGTTGTAAATGATATTCCAATTTGGCATTGTATTTATTTTGGCTCATACTGGCAAACGGATACAAATAATGATGGAAGAGCAGATACAAAAGATGAGAAGGAACCAATAAAATGGAGAATTTTGTCAAAAGAAGATAATGTTGTGTATTTGATATCCGATAAGGCGTTGGATTATAGACAATTAGAAGAAAATTATAGTGGTTGGAGTACGAGTGAAATAAGAAATTGGCTGAATCAGGAATTTTGTTCAGCAGCCTTTTCAAATCAGCAGTTAAAGAGTATTAAAGAAACGGCAACAGAGCAAAACACAAAAGATAATATTAGCATGCTTCAATGCGATGATGACACTTTTTTTACAAGTGGATTTAATGCAATTAAAGAGGGCTTGGTTGGTAAGAATTTAGAAGGTATTGAGAATATTGCATATAATACTGATTTTGCAAGGCAAAAGTCAAATGGCGAAAAAGCTAATTGGCTGGTGGGGAAAGGAGCAGAGACCTTTTGCGATAGCAATGGTTATTATACCCAACTTGCCCAAAGTGATGGGACACGGGGGGCATATAGTATACGTCCGACACTAACACTAGATTTAACAGATAAAGAGAATTGGAGTTATGCTGGAACTGTCGATGGGGCAGGAAATGTAAAAGAAAACGAAATTATAAAAACTCCAGTACCGACCAGTACACCAAACATAGCACCAGATTCAATACAGACAGAAAACCCTAAAAATACAAGTACACCACGTCCTAATGGTTTAAAACAAGGGATGGAAATAAAGCTGCCTAATTCAAAAAAGAATGTTACCACTTTTATGAAAGGCAATATAAAATATAAGAAAATTGGGAAATCGAAAAAAGTTAAAGTAGAAGGAGTTAAAAGTAAAAAACTTGTATCAGTTGTGATTCCAAATAAGGTGTCATTTCAAGGGAAAACATATATTGTTTCTGCGGTCGGTAATGGAGCGTTTAAAAATTGTAAGAAGTTATTAAGTATTCAATTTAAGTCAAAATCTTTGAAAAGTATTGGAAAATATGCTTTTCAAAATTGCAAAAAGCTGAATATTATTTGGCTTAAAAATAGCAAAAAGATAAAATCGGTTGGAAAGAAATGCCTTAAAGGAATTCCTAAAGGGCAGTGCACGATAAAAGTGCCAAAAGCAAAATTAAAGATATATGGTAAATTGTTTAAAAATAAAGGATAGTGCTATTTTAAGAAAAAGACGTATAGTTGATACATATATTAAGGAGACGATTGTATGCGTATTAAGAACATTGTTATTGTATTTGCGCTATTTGTGATAGGAATACTGGCTGTTGATAAAAGATGTTTAGCTTATACTTTATCATGCAGTACCTCATATCATTCGATTAATACGAATAATGTGGATTCCGTTTCTAATACTGCTTATTTTAGAGTAGGAGATACAGTATATTCTAATGCAGCAATTGATACACAAAGTGACATAATGAAATATTATTATGCAAGAATTGAGAAAAATGGGGCTGTAATATATTCTTCCTCCGAAAATTATACATATGGTATAAGATGGTTTTCTTGGGGACATGTTTTTAATAGTCCGGGAGAATATGTTTTCAAATTTGAAGAAAGAGATCAAAATGGTACTTCACTTGGTGTACAATCAACATTTTATGTGCGTGACAGTATACCTAAGATTCAATCAAGTCCTAGTTCGAGGACAGTTAAGGCTGGAAATGCTACGGTTTTTTCGGTATCCGCAACTGGAACCAATTTGAAATATCAATGGGGATATAATTATACAGGAGATACAAATAGATGGTATGAGATTAGTGGGGCAACTAGTAGCAGTTACACAATTTTAGCAAATGCAATGACGGGAAGTTGTGATGGAAGATATTATTTTTGCAGGGTTTCAAATTATGGAAATGATAGTGTGTTTTCCATACCTGCCAAATTAAATATTAAATATGATGTTATTTATGATGCCAATGGGGGAAGTGGAGCACCATCCGCCCAGTCGAAATATCATGGCTCAACACTTACGTTGAGAAGCGCGAAACCAACACGAACAGGTTATATATTTAAAGGCTGGTCGACAAGTAGTACAGCAACAAAAGCGTCCTATCAGCCGGGAGACAATTATACATCAAATAGCAATGTAACATTGTATGCGGTATGGGAGAAGATACAATATAATATATCCTATGATGCAAACGGAGGAAGTGGAGCACCATCTGACCAGTCGAAATATTATGATTCGACAATTACATTAAGAAGTGGCAAACCGACAAGAAAAGGCTATCTATTTAAAGGATGGTCAACAAGAAGTACGGCATTAAGTGCAGATTATCAGCCGGGAGCCAGTTACTCGTCAAACAGTAATTTAACGTTGTATGCGGTATGGGAACAAATCAAATGTTATGTATATTACAATGCCAATGGGGGAAGTGGCGCACCATTTGAACAGTGGAAATATTATGATTCAACACTTGTGTTAAGAAGTGGCACACCAATAAGGGTGGGTTATACATTTAAAGGGTGGTCAACTAGCAGCACCGCAACAAGTGTGTCCTACATGCCCGGCGGTACTTATACTGCAAATAGAGACATGACATTGTATGCCGTATGGAAGGCAATGCCGACAGTGACGCCGACGCCGCGACCGGGTTCTTCAATAAATCAAGGCACGCAGGTTACGTCGCAACCTTCGAGTCTGTCTTCTGGCACAGGGTTATATACACCTGCAAGTGCCGGTAATAACAAAAAGAAGGCAGCTAAATTAAAGATAGGCAGTATTGTTGTTAAAAATTCATTAGTATGTAAGGTTACATCGTTGACCGGAAAGAAGGGAAAATTAAAGGTTATACGTTTGAATTCCAATAAATTAAAAAAGGTAATAATTCCGCAGAAAATCAAAATGAATGGAGTTAATTTTGCCGTGACTGTAATTGGAAAAAATGTATTTAATAAGAAATGTAAAAGACTTAAGGTGATTTTTATTAAAAGTACAAAGCTTACCAAATTTGAGAAAAATAAGATAAGTAAAAAGTGCAAAATAATTGTTCCGAAGTCAAAGGTAAAAAAATATACAAAACTGATAAAAAAGCTATAGAAAGAGTGATAGTATGAAGAGGTTTATAGGTGTTATAATATTTGTTTTTTGTGGGTTAATGTTTAATACGCCCATTATTAGTTATGCGGAAGATGTGTATAGTGATTGGACAGACAAAAAGCCGGAAGGTGTAACGGATGTTCAAACGAGGACACAATTTCGATATCGAGAAAAAGAATTTACGAAACAAGTAAGCACAAAAGAGAAGAAAGATGTGGAAAATTGGTTATGTTATAAATCAGAAAAACAAATAGGTGAATATGGTGCATGGAGTGCATGGAGTACAAATTATGTTGGTGCATCAGAGGCAGTTGCAGTAGAACAAAGAAGTGTTACGGATGTTCCGGGATTTTATTGGAATGTATATCATTATTATCATTGGAGAAATTCAAGCGGACATCATTATAGTGCCAATTATGTTTCTGGTTCTACATATTATACATTTGCACAGAAATCAACCGATTCACCACAGATGTATTATGATGGCAGCTATGGAGGATACCGATTAAACAATAATAACGGAGGATATGGATGCAATTTTGATTCAGAGGTATGGTTTCGGGATAGTTCAACATGGAATCAACCGGTAACACATAATGAATATAGATACAGGGAACGTCCAATTACCTATTTGAATTATTATTACCGTTGGTCGGAGTGGTCTTCGTGGATTGACAATCAGGTTCCGTCATTTGGGGAGAATAGGGAGAATGAATTTAGGGTTATGTATCGATATCGGGTTACAAAGTCCAATAATAGTGATAGTGAGAGTAAGTCGAATCAGACAACAACACAACCTACAAAAACTTCGTCAACTGCTTCGAGCCAAACTAAGAGCAATACAACGAGTAAAAATAGTAACAAAAAGAAAATTACTAAAGCTAAAATTAAAGTTGGAGGTTATATTCTAAAAGAGCCATTAGCGTATAAAGTTGTGTCAGTGTCTGGGAAGAAAGGGAAATTAGAACTTATTGGTGTATTTTCATCTAAATACAGTAAATTAAAAAAAATGAGAAGGATTGTAATTCCGAAGAAAATTAAATACAACGGTATTAATTTTGTTGTATCAATAATTGGGAAAAACATAATTCCCGGCGAAGCAAAGAAACTTAAAAAAATAATGATTTACAGTACAGCTATTAAAAAAGTTAAAAGGAATAACTTTGCTAAGAAAAAGTTTACGATAGTAGTTCCAAGAGCAATGAAAAAGAAATATAAAAAATTGTTTAAAAAATGGAGGAGGTAACATTTTATGAAAAAAAAGGGGTATTTATTTTTAACAGTTGCAATGTTTATGATGACAATATTGTTTTTGGGGAGTGAATCAAAAGCTGCGATGACATCGTGGAGTGCAGAACAGCCGCCAGAAGGTGCAAAAGGAGTGGAAAAAAGGACAGAATATCGGTTTCGTGATAAATCCACACAAACATCTTACAGTACATCATTAGATGGATGGACACAGGCGGGAGGCAGTTGGGTTGCTTCAGGAAGTGGACAAGTCGACTATGTAAGTTCTTTTCCAAGTGGTTTTGAGGCAAGGAGCGGCATTTATCAATATTACAATCGTGCACCGGTAGCCCCTTCGGAAACAGCTACAAACAAGACAACAGTAAGTACCAGTCACATTGGCTATATATATTATCACTGGTGCAGAAATGGAACTTATTATGGAAATCAGAAGAATCGAACGGTGAACGGAGTATATACAGATAAGTTTTGGAATTTCCATGCCTTTTTTACTTCTTCGCCGTTAGGATGGGATTCCAAAGGTGCATTTTACGGTGATTTACCACAACATTGTAATGATACTTATTGGTGGATTGGATATGGAGAAGGAGTTGCGGCTAATATTCCGGTGTATCGCTGTTCTTATCAACAGTACAAAAAGCTTTTTAATTACTATAAATGGTCAAAATATTCGGATTGGTCAGCATCTGCACCGGTGCCCGGAGGCAATCGTGAAATTCAGAAAAGAATAGCGTATCGATATGAAGAAGACAGCATTAAAAGTATTACGCCATCAATTGTAACGACTTATACGGTAAAAACAAGTACTGGGAAGTCTGGTAAAAACGCTGCCAAAAAGAAAGTAAAGATTCGTTTGAAAATGATGATTATGAGAGGTTTTAAAGGTTATCAGATTCAGTATGCGACGAATAAAAAGATGAAAAAAAGCAAAAGTATCTGGGGAAAAAAGAAGAGTGTGGCAATTTCTGTAAAGAGAAAAAAGATATATTACATTCGAGTGAGATACTATAAAAATAAATTCCACTCAAAGAAAAAGGTTTTTAGTAAGTGGAGCAAAATTAAAAGACTAAGTGTAAAAAAATAATTTTGCAGCATTTGTATAGGATATCGTTATCTTGTCAACCCTAACTCAAAAAGCAAAGGAGACGATTTTTTGAGTTACCAGATTTTAATGGACAGCTGCGGCGATTTATCGGAAGGAATGAGAAATAATGAGCATCTGCGGATGATTCCTCTGCAAATCCGAGTGGGGCAGAAAGAGTGGCCGGACGATGGACATATCAATAAACAGGAGTTGTTTGATGAAATTTTAGAGACGGATGTGCTGCCAAAATCGGCGTGTCCGGCACCGGATGCTTATTTGCAGAAGTTCGATAAAAATGCAGACCGTATTTATGTGATAACGGTTTCTTCAGCTCTTTCCGGTTCTTATAACAGCGCGAGCCTGGCGAGAAAACTTTGGCGGGAGGAGAACAAAGGAAAAAAGGGGCAGAAAATTTATATCATTGACAGCAAAAGTGCATCCGCGGGGCAGACATTACTGGCAGGAGCATTGATGCGTTGGGAAAATAAAGGGTATTCCGAAGATGAAATTCGTAAGCGGATCAAGAAACTTCGCAGGGATATGATGACGAAATTTGTGCTAAATGATTTGACGATGTTAGAGCGAAGTGGAAGATTAAATGGTCTTCAGGCAAAACTTGCGGACGCTTTTCATATCTGTCCGATTTTGGCATCGACCGATGAAGGAACCATTTGCCAGACCGGTCAGGCGAGAGGTATGAAACGTGCGTTGTCTGCGATGGTGCGTGCAATTGGAAATGAAAATAAAGAAAAAAAGATTTCGCATATTGTAATTTCACACTGCGGGCAGGAGGCAGGAGAATATGAAGTAAAGAAAAAATTAAATAAGATACTCCCGGATTGTCAGATTCACATTGTTGAGACGGGAGGGATTGCAAGTGTTTATGCAGGAATTGGCGGTATTATTCTGGCATATGCATAAATCCATTAATGAGACGGCAGACGGAATCAGTTGCTAGTTCCGTATTTTCTTCCCATGGTATAAAAACTTTTTTGTCTTTTCGGGTGAGCGAAAAAACAGGAGAATCCCAGTCGGTGCCAGCCGGCAGCGGAAGAAATCTGCCGTCTTTTTTGATGTAGCAGTTAGCGGCAGTTGCTTTCTGACGGTAGGCAGGTTCGACAAAACAGCCAACGCTTTTATGTACCGCCATATCTTCCTTTGGCAGATAATAATAATTTTTATAGTCGGCAAAAAAGTGGTACAGCGTACCTTCCCAAAGCGGCACCTCGATAGAAAGGGATTTCCCTTCAAAAGAAAAGGAGATATCACCTTTTTGAAAGGAAAGATTTGCCGGCACTTTTTTCTCTAAGGTGTCGGTAAATAAAACGCTGTGTTCCGTTGTATGCACACTCGGGCATATCGGTTTATACGTTGTGTAGGCAAGGAGAAGTGCACATACAATGGTACCAATCAAATCATCTTCATTATGAAAGAGCAGTCTTTTCTTTTTTTCTAAGGATTCCGGATTATGAAAAAATTTCTCATGCATAAATTCCGTGTAAAGTGTGATACATTCTTTTCCGCTTAAAAGTTCATGTCTGGTAAAACCGGCAAGACGCTCCATTGTAATCAATTTTTGGTTTGGAACAGGGAAATATTTTTTGATGTGTTTGACTGCCCGGTAAAGGTCAAGTGTCTGCTTCCCGGCAAACGGGGACGGCATATGATTTGTGCGGTATTTCTTTTCCAGATAAGGGATGTCAAAGGTCGCACCATTATAATGCGCAATCCATTCGTACTTTTCTGAAAACTCAGAAAATGCCTGCAAAAGACGTACTTCACTCACATAATCATCGGCAAACCACTGGTTTAGAACCCACTCATTATTTTCAAAGGTAATTGTGCCAATCAGATAAAGAGACGAAACAGCAGCAGAAAGCCCGGTAGTTTCAATATCAAAAAAGCAGATGTTTTCTGCCAGAGCCGGTAAGATTGACGCTGCATTGTTTAGTTGTTCTTCATAGAAAGTAAGTACCTTTGTTGTGTGTTCCATGGTTAATCCCTTCTTGTTTTTTTGCTGTAGTTCGTAAAAATCTGAACTTATCATAGCAAGAAATGAAAGGATTTGCAATGTTTGTAAAGCTGCTTGATAAATATTAGCGGATGAAAAGAGGCGGCTATAGTATGACTTAGCCCAATTACCAAGTTTTATACAATTAGTTTATGCCATATGTTTGCTATCAATTCCTTTGGATTCCAGTAATTCCGTAGAAAAACTTTGTGACGAGTGGGTTTTGAGTACGTCGGT
>OLSF01000768.1_pt1 | contig 31533 bp, 26 predicted proteins | sample 1672301 | NCBI WGS metagenome assembly OLSF01 (sample SAMEA3136669, study PRJEB25190) | human gut metagenome | biome: human gut; feature: human-associated habitat; material: faeces | place: Austria | collected 2013
TTGCGGCGTTGCTTTTGCGCCTCTTCGAATTTGTATTGCCTTTTTTCAATTTTGGCGTTCAAAATAGGGATGTTTTAGAAATGACTGGTTGTTGAGGAGGCACTAAATAATCTGAATGATATTCTGAATGTATTATTGTATGAAACTCCATTGGAGGAGTGCGAGTGTCAGACTTGCATTCTGTTCACTAAAGCGATGCTCTATACTATTTCATCATATGATATTCAAGTGTACAAAGACGGCTTTTATTGCAACGGCGTTCTTTACATCCCGTTGCCTCATCATGCAGGGACAAGTGATTGTATGGAAATAACGATCAACGAGTTCGATAAGGAGTTCTTACGGTTTTGCGAGGAATATCAAGAATATGAATGCTTCTAAACCATATTTCAAGTATTATTAGAAGTGTTGACGTTCTGATTAAGATTGGAGGCAGTGATGAGGGTATCTGTGTATTCAAGAGAAGCGATCGAGCATATCATAGCAGAAGGCTCATTCCCTGATAATACCGCTGTTATCAGCTTTTGTGATCCGGAGCTGAAACATATTGACAAAGACTATTTCCGTGTCGATTACAGCAGTGCCTGCGATAATGTGTTCTATTGCGAAGTGGATGATCTCGACCTCGATTATCTGCCGGAAAAGGGATATACCTACGATAGCTTCTTCCCCGAAGCACCGGATCTTGCAGAGTATATCAACAAAGTATTCCGTGACGGCAAGAATATCATCTGTCAGTGCGAATACGGTCAAAGCAGAAGTGCAGGGTGTGCAGCGGCAATACTGGAGTATTTTTACCGCAAGGGTATTGAAATATTCACAGACTACAAGTATTATCCGAATCAGGTGGTGTATCACAAGGTTTTTGATGCGCTGGAGTCGGCAGCATTTCAGCCGACAGAGTATCTTCAACGTGTTTACGATTATTCTGGCACAAAATATCCCTTTGACAGAAACGCCATTGAGGAAAGTCTGAACAGACTGCCACAGACCAAAAGAGACATTCTGTATATGTATCTCTGGGAGAAACAGTCGATGGCTTCAATTGCCAGACTGGTTGGATTCGAGCATTTAAGAATCGAACAGATTTTATCGGTATGCCATAGAAAACTTGCACATTATATTGCAGGCAGCATGAGAAGAGAGCTTGCTGACAAAAAGTTGGACGTAACAGATTTTATCGGTATGCCATAGAAAGCTTGCACATTATATTGCAGACAGCATGAGAAGATGATTCATCAAAAGTGCTCGCATTTGATGTAATCATTAAAATAGCTGACAGGCTGCACAATCAACATTAACACTTATATTAAACGGAGATTTGTTATAAGGTATTAAACGATTCTGACTGATTTCTTTGCTTGCGTATTTGTTAGTTTGTCATGTCAGAAGATGCACATTTATAGTAATCATTTTATTTTGGAGGTTATTTTTATGGCAGTAAGACCGGTTTATATACCTAAAAATTCAGCACCTTTTTATGATATTGTGAACATTGAGTTCAAGTGGAACGGCGGTTTTGCAGTTTCGCAGAAACAGAAAAATATAAAAGCAATCCATGACGGTTTCAAATTGATTTATCCGGAAGCAAATCCGCTTGAAATTTCAAGCAAGTCACTTATTCAAACAGGTGTTGAACTCAGTGCATTCAATCTTATGAAATATGTACCCGAACTTAAAAAGAGCTTTCCTATAGAAAACGTATATCAGGCAGGAAAAGTATTTGAAAACGGCTGTCAATATACCGATTTGATGCTTGTATCTCCGAAAGATGCAAAACGTGATGAACGTCTTAAAAATAGCGGTAAACTGACTATGTTTAGATTCAGCGGACAAAATTTTCCGCTTATTCCTGAATCGCTTTTCTATAATTATATTTATATCAATGCGATTATCGAAAATGAGAAGCTTGCAAAGAAAATACTTGATTTTAACGGATTTACGGATATTGAGTTCAATCCTCAAAAAAGTATAAGCACGCAGGCTGAATCTGCTGCTATATACGTAGCTTTGGCAGAACTTGGAATGACTGGAAAAATAAAGGATTATAAAGACTTTTATTCACTGTTTATAAAATAGCAGAGGCACTTTATGAAAGTTACAGTTTATTCAAGAACAGAAATTGAAAAAGTCATGGCTGACGGAAATTTTCCGCAAAATACCGCCGTCATTAGTTTTTACGACCCTGCAATAAAGCGTATTGACGAGGGCTATACCCATGTGGATTACAGCAACATATGCGACACTGTATTCTACAGTGAGCTTGAAGATCTCGATTTTGAAGTTCTCAAACGTAAGGGATATACATATGATACTTATTTTCCCGAGGCAGACGATATGGCTGCGTTTATTGTAAGGGCTTATGCGGACGGCAAGAATATTATCTGTCAGTGCGAATACGGTCAGAGCAGAAATCCGGAAATGTTGATCTGCTGCTGAGTGTGATCTTCGGGGAGAATATGCGGACTTACCAGAAAAAGAGTTCCTTTTCCAAAGAGGCTGTTTTTCCGGAATTGATACGTTCTGATTTTCCCTTGGGAATGAACCTTTCCAGAATCAAACGGGGAGAACCAGTTTCAGATACGATTTTGAGAAAGACACTGATCCTGCTGAACTTCTATTGTTTCTTTGCAGTGCTGTTTGCAAAGAATGACACCTCCGATTTGTTTTGTGCCATTGAGTCTGATTTTCTGGACTTTGTCCATGAAACCAATGACCTGTTGTGCAGTAGCGGTTTGTCGGCTTTGTATGTGCGGAATCCTTATGACTGGCTGTTTCTGCACTGTGCCAATCATTGTATATGCCGTCCCCACAGAGCCATCTGCACGGACTTGAGAGCCACCCTTGCCGGATTTTGAGAGCCACTCTGCCGGAGAGTAGAGCAGCCCGAGAAAAGGTGATATAATATCATAAGCACACAAATTGGTGTGACTTTGATATTAGGAGGTCCTGATATGACAAATTATCGGGAGATTCTGAGGCTTCAGTCACTTGGATACAGTCAACGAAGTATTGCTGTCAGTGCAAAAGCCTCACGCAACACGGTCAGTAATACGCTGAAGAAGGCAAGAGAGCTGCACATTTCATGGCCGCTTGACGACGATGTCACCAACGAAATGCTTGATGAGTTGTTCTATGGCAATCGGCACAGCAGTTCCTCGCCTTACGCCGTCATCGACTTCGAGTACATCCACCGTGAGCTGTCCAAGAAAGGTGTTACCCTCACACTGCTCTGGCAGGAGTACTGCGAAAAAGCCTATACCAACGGCGAAATGCCCTACATGAGCACGCAGTTTGGTGACAAGTACCGCCGCTGGGCGCGTGTTACGAAGGCAACGATGCGTGTAACGCATAAGCCTGGTGATACCATGCAGGTCGATTGGGCAGGTGGCACAATCCCATATTTCGATCCGGTTACCGGTGAAGAGTACAAGGCGTATCTGTTTGTTGCAGCTCTGCCGTGCAGCAACTACATCTACGTTGAAGCCTGCACTGACATGAAAATCGAGAATTGGCTGATGTGCCATGTTCATGCTTATTCGTATTTTGGCGGTGTTACACGGATTCTGGTGCCAGATAATCTCAAAACCGGTGTGACTGCGAATACACGCTATGAAACGCGACTGAATCAAAGCTATCAGGAACTTGCTGAATATTACGGTACAGCGATCGTGCCCGCCCGCGTGCGCAAGCCGCAGGACAAAGGGCTTGTGGAAAAGTCGGTGGGATTCTCCACAACATGGATCACCGCCGCCCTCCGCGAGCGCAAGTTCTTCTCGTTTGCAGAAGTAAGTGAAGCTGTTGCAGAACGACTTGAATTCATCAACACTAAGCCCTTCCAGAAGCGCCCAGGCAACCGCAGAGAGGCGTATCTTGCCGAGGAAAAGGAGTTTATGCTGCCGCTTCCTAAACAGCCATATGAGCCATCTGTATGGAAACAGCAGACGGTTGGAAACGATTATCTCATCAGCGATGGTCTCAACAAGTATTCTGTGCCGTTTGACCTGATTGGTGAACAGGTGCAGATCAGGCTGACCCGAGATCTTGTGGAGGTGTATTTCAAAGGCAGCCGCATGACTTCACACAAAAGGCTTACAAAGTTCAGCGTTCAGCCTATCGTGAAACCTGAGCATATGCCTGACCGTCACCGTGAATATCTGAATTACAATTCGGATGAATTCAAAGAGTGGGCAAGATCTGTTGGTAAATCCACAGAGGAAATTGTCAGGTATTTCCTGACCTCCGGCAATGCTGCTGAACAGGGTTACAAGGCTTGTGTGAGTCTGACGAAGCTCGGCAAGCGTTACGGCAAGCAGAAACTTGAAGCCGCCTGTGAGCGGATGCTTGCATTCTCTTTATTGCCGTCTATTCGCACAATTACGACACTTTTGAAGAACAGCAGAAATACGGAAAAACCAACCGCTGCCGCAGAAACTGACAGCAGCAATCAGTATGGCATTACGCGCGGTGCTGCCTACTGGAAGAAAGGCGGTGGTGATAATGTTGAATAACACGATTGAGCGCCTCCGCGCCATGAAAATGAGCGCATTTGCGTCTGAACTTGAGCGCCAGATGGAAGATGCCAGCAGTTACAGCCAGCTTGGTTTTGAAGATCGGCTGGCGTTGCTTGTTGACAGCGAATGGAACCGCCGCCAGAATAACAAACTTACTCGTCTCGTCAACAAGGCTAATTTTTCTGATCCTGCTGCAACGATGGAGGGAATTGAATACATTGAGGACAGACATCTGGACAAGGGGAAGATGCTGCGTTTCGCAACTTGCAGATATGTTGACGAGGGGCGGCATATTATCCTCAAGGGCGCATCCGGAAACGGCAAGACCTACATCGCCTGTGCGCTCGGCAACGCCGCCTGCCGCAAGTTTAAAACGGTGCGGTATATCCGTATGCCGGAGCTTCTGGATGAGCTGAGCGTTGCCAAGGCGAACGGAGAATTTGCTAAAGTCATCAAGGCGTACAAGAAGGTTGATCTGCTGATTCTTGACGAGTGGCTGATTCGCTGTCTGACTCCGAACGAAAGCTATGACCTGCTGGAAATCATCGAGGCACGCATCGAGCGTTCGATGATTTTCTGTACGCAGTACCATACCGAGGGCTGGTATGATCGCATCAATTCCGATCCCAATAACGACAGCCCGATCTCGGATGCGATTATTGATAGAATCGTCAACACGGCATATCCGGTCATGATTGATGGTGAAGTGTCCATGCGTAGACGACATGGACTGCCGGAAGGGGCAGAGCCGTGATTTTGACAAGAGACGAGTTGGATAAAGATTGGTTTGCAATGTTTCAGCATTGCAGAGACGTCGAATCTGCTAAGGAAGAGGTGCTTGCACTGTTCTCCGAAGAACCCGATGATGAGCACGAGTGGTCAGAACAGGATATTCATGAACAGATGCGGAAGATCGTTCGAAAATACGAGTAACTTATAACCGTGTTGAGTAACTGTGGTGAGCCTGCCCAATGTGAAGTTGGACAGGCTCTTTGTTTGAAATTTCTCAAGTGGCTCTACTCTCCGGCAGAGTGGCTCTACTCTCCGGCAGAGTGGCTCTCAAGTCCGTGCAGATGGCTCTGTGGGGACGGCATATACAGCAGCAGTTTGGACTTTCTCTGCAAAGACCAGCGGCAGTGCTCCGGATATTTTTCCCTCTATAATAGACACAATTGAGGAGGGTCAAATGTTGCACTTTTAATTGAAAATATTTTGTGAATATTTGACAGGATAACGTCGGAGATTCTAAAAACGGCGATTTTGCAATAAAAAAGAGCCTGCAGGGGTTGCAGGCTCAGGGAAAATCCAAACAGGTTGCACGCGTGTCAGGTGACAAGATTCGAACTTGTGGGATTTGGGGTGGATTTGACGTAATTTCGGGCTTTTTTTGGGAAGGTTGCCATTTTTGGTTGCCATTGAAAATTTAGGGATGCTGTTTTAGTGGGTTAGGAGAGTTCTTTCTTTGCTGCAGCGAGGGCAACTTCTACGGTTTTATCCATGTCGTAGTATTTGTTATTCGCCGAGGCGGCCACCGAAAATGACATTGTCTTCTGCTTCTGCAAGAGCTTTGTACTGCTCATACAGTGCGCTGTTTTTTGCATCGTTGACGGGGTAGTAGGGTTCGTCATAAAATACGTTTGTCTCTTGGGATTGTATGATAATTAGAGATAGAATCTAATATTCGATTTATGGCATCCAGTAACATTATTCCTTATCTGAATCTGAATGAAGAGTTTCTTTCAGATATTTTTTTGCATCCTTAAAGAAACTCCAAATCATAATAATTATGATGATTCCGATTGGGAATGCTGAAATTATGCTTACAGATTGGATATTGCTCATAGAGCTTTCAGAAAATACAAGTGCAATTGGAAGAACAATCAATAACAAGCACCAAAGCAGTTCGATAAGTTTATGCGGTTGCTCATTCTCATCAAGTTTCTTATAACTATAGCACGCAGCTGTATAGGCAATTGAGTCAAAAGAAGTGGCATAGAAAGCAATCATTGTTATCAATACAATTACAAGAATCAATGGAGCGCATGGCATGGTATCAATGATATTTAGAATCAAGCTATACAAATCACCATCTTTTTCATACATTTTTATAAAGTCTTCAGCTCCTGATGTTTGCAGTCCAAGCGAATAGTTTCCAAGAATGATAAAGCTTACAATCGTTGAACCGACACCAAAGACGTAACCACCCATAATTGTTTGACGAATAGTTCTGCCACGAGAAATATTTCCAATGAAAAAGGGAGCAGCGATACACCAAACCATCCAGTATGCCCAATAATAAATAGTCCAGTCTTGTGGGAAATTATTAGATCGATTAGGATCAGTATAAGTGGATAATTCTACAAAATTCTGTACCATTTTTCCAAGGGACTGAAAACCGTTTTCAATAATAAATCTGCCCTGTCCACCTATAATGAGGACAAACAAGAGAAGTCCAAAGAAAAGATAGATGCAAACTTTTGCAAGTATACTAATGCCCTTAAATCCATGAAGGACGGCATATGTGTAAACAGCACAAGTAATTAAAAGAATAATAATTGTAACTGTAGTTCGGCTTATAGTGACTCCAAAAAGTCGAACAATGATACTTGCCATCAAAGGTGTAGCTACGCTAAATGTAGTTGCTGTTCCAGCAAGTAATGCAAATAAAGCAAATAGATCAATTATTCTTCCAACAATACCATCTGCATGTTTTCCAATAACAGGGCGGCAGGCTTCTGAATAACGTTGACGATTTCTTTTGCGTACATGCAGCATAAATCCAAATGCAACTGCTAAAACTAAATAAAACGCCCACGGAATAAAACTCCAGTGAAATAGTGGGAATACTCCAGCCCATTCTGATATTGAGCCTAATTCAGTAATGTGCGGATTGGTGGCATACATTACCCATTCTGCAAAAGAGTAGAACAAGATGTCAGCTGCCAGGCCGCACGTAAACATCATGCTTCCCCAGGCAAAGAAGGAGTACTTTGGTTTTTCATTTGGTTTACCAAGTACGATATCTCCGTACTTTGAAAAGGATAAAAACAGTGAGATCACTAAAACGCCAAGACCAATTATAAGGTAATATATTCCGACGGTGTTTCCAAAAAAGAATCGTACATCACTTATTATCTTATTTGATTGATTAGGAAAAACAAACAAAAATGTTGCTAGTGCAATAATTAAAATAAATGGAGCTAATGTAATTAACCAATCAATTCTGCCTTTTTCTATTTTTTTCATAAATAACTCTCCTCATATTTCTTATCTAACTGAATCAATTCTTCTAGACTATCTACTTCAATGACATCTTCTTTTTGCATTGGCATAATACCAAGTTGGTATTCACTGGGATAGCAAAAAAGTGCAAGATCATCCCAATATAATTGTCTGCGTTCTGGCATTGCAAAGGATTCTTCCAAATGACGCTTTAATTTTTCTCCGTCTTCCTCTGTCCAACGGGATATACTATAAAGCTGCCATCCCTTACTGCCGCCAGTTCTACTGCATTTTGTTATAATTTCATTTTCCACATGAAGCAGCCATTCATCAGTTTTCCCATCTACCCAAATTGCATTATAGCCGGAACGCTCAAATTCACATTTTAGGATACTGTCATTGTAAATCAATTGATCTCCATCTAAAATGATTGCATTTTTAATGTAGTTACGTGCGACATACAATGAGGAAATATTATTACAGGTATCGTAGTATGGATTTTCAATCAATTGTACTCCGGGATAATCTGTTTTTAAGATTTCAAACTGTTTTTTTAGGTATCCAACAACAATATATATTTCATATACTCCTTGGTTGTGAAGACCTTGTATGACAGTATCGATCATCCTAATTCCATTAACCCGAACCAATGGCTTTGGGGTTGTTAATGTTACAGGATGCATTCGATTTCCAAAACCGGCCGCCATTATAATGGCTCTTTCAATCTTGTGCATTTAATCATCCTCCTGTTGCTTTTTCAATTCATCTTGAACAATTCGGTAGTAATCCTTTGCGTATCGATACTGTCGAAGAGAATACTCACCAAATTCTACACCAAGATTTCGCTTATATTCACACCAGTTACTCCACAGTAACCCACAAGCCGCAATATAGCAGTAGATTTTGATTCTAGTTGCGTTATCACAGCCTTCTGTAAAGTATGCAGCAATCAGTTGATCTACTTGATGTTTATCATAAAGAGAGTAAATACAGAACATTGCCACATCGACATGGGGATCTTGCATTCCCGCATACTCCCAGTCAATTAGGCGAATTTCTTCTTTGCCATCTTTTTTCACAAACAAAAAATTATCTGGCACTGCATCAATATGGGTCAAAGCTTTTTCGCTGATATGTGCGTCAATATAAGGCTTTAGTGATAAAACATTTGCCTTAGTTTTCTGGTAATCCTTATAAATAGAAGGTGTCCCATTCCATAGCGTCTCATAGAACTTCATCTGACCAAAAATGTCAAATTCATGACTTACTTTCAGTTTCATTTCATGAAAATCTCTCAGTCGTTTCATGCACTTTTTGACGTCTTCGTAATTCAAAGGATCACACACTCTGGCTCCTTCCAGAAATTCCGTGATCTTATAACCGTTTTCTGAGTTGATGTATGCAATATCATCGCAGATGTGTTTTCCATCAATAGCTTGATAGACCTCAGCTTCTTGGCGACGATTGATTAGCTGGTCGGTTCCTTCTCCTGGAATACGCATAATATACTTTTTTCCTTTACAAGTAAATAGAAAAGAGCGATTTGTCATGCCTTTTTTCAAAACAGTAATGTCTATAACTTCTTTTGGGTTTGCGTGCAATGCTGTGCAAATCACTTGAATTGCATTTGTTTTCAGCTGGTTAGAATCACTATCTATTTCTCGGAGTTGCTCATAGGTATTAATTTCCACAACATCTGCAGAGTGAACTACACGGGCAGAAACAATCATACGATCCTTATTATAGAGAGCTTCCTCCCAAAATGCCTCGTCATAATGATGGTTTTGGGATAGTTCTTCAATGTGCTCAGCAACAACATCTGCATCTTCTTTCACCAAGTAGCAAATACCAATCATTGCGTTGCCGCCTGCATTTTCAGGGACTGTCACAAGTTCCATCTTTCGATTAACTCGTACATTACTCTCATTATCTACAAGGTCACTGACCATGTACCATGAATATAACTCGTGTCGATGAAAAGGATTTCGATCACACCAAATATCACAAGGAATGATGTAGGCATTCTCTAGATGTTCTTTTACAAGTTTGATGGAATGCAGATTGTTCTTTGCGGCATAATTGGCATTGACTACTAACTCTACACCGTATCCATCAATCAGGTATTCGTATTTTTCTTTCATAAAACCTACAACTACATAAATTTCATTGATTCCCACTTCATGAAGTTGCTTAATAATACGCTCAATCAGAGGTTCGCCATTGACTTCCAAGAGACCTTTTGGCATCTCTGTATTGATGGGGACCATTCGCATACCAAATCCTGCTGCCAAAATAATTGCACGTTGCGGAGCTTTTTTCTTAAACTCAGTTATAGCTTTCATTGTTGGGCGAATTGAATCATCTAAGTAATCTGCTTTGATAAGTTCCTTGAGGGATCGATTCACCACGCCCAATGAATGTCCTGATATTTCTGCTAGAATTCGTTGATTGATAAATGGCTCTAGCAAAAGTGCGTTCAGGATATCGCTTTCTTGCTTGTTCATGTATTTCCATCCTTTCGTTTTAATGAACATTAATTTGATAAAATACGGCTCTCTATAAAGTATTATTATGAGAGAGCCGGCTTTAGCTTATTCTGCTTTTTTATATACCTTAAAAAAGTGATGACCTACTCTATCCTTTTTAGGAGGAAGAACCATATAATCTCCATATTCGTGCCGAAGAACCTGATCATATTCTTTTGGCACTCTAAATTCATATTTATCAAATGGCATTAAAATCGTTTCGTCAAACCATTTCTTGGGGAAAATATCTTTTTCTCCCCAGGATAGCCAAATAACACAACCTACATATTCACTGCTGTCATAGTCTTTTACTCTTGCAAGCTTTTCCAATTTATCCTGAAAACAATTTTTTCCACGTAGCTTAGCATACAGGTATACAGGAAATTTTACAATCTTTCTAATCAGGGATGTTGTAGTTTCGATTGCAAAATGCTCGCGAGTGGCCTGATAGCAAAGTGATGATAATCTATCACCCTTTAATCCATACTTAATAGCTTCATTTTTAGTTTTTCCAAGACCATCATATGGATAAATATCAATAAAAACGCCCATACCAAAAGGCTTTTCATTTGCCATTTCAATTACATAGCGATCATCACTGATTCGTGTAATCATGTATGGATATTCTGGACATTCCTCTCGATTAAAAACTTTTAAATTCGGATATTCTAGAATATGATCTTTCAAATAAATCAACAATTTATCATAATCCGGTCGCGGCATCATAATATCAACATCGTCGTCCCATGGAATATATCCATGATGACGCACAGCGCCAATAAGTGTTCCGTAAATTAGAGCATATCGGAGATGTTGAGCCTCACATATTTCAGCAATAGTATGTAATATCTCAAGAGATATGGCTTGAGTATCTTTTATATTTAATTCGTGTTTATTCACAGCGTTCTCCTTTCCATTTTTTAAAAAAATTTACTATAAACCTATAGCCTTTGATAAAGCAAATAAGTCCAATTATTGTTAGTGCAAAAACCGATAAAAAACTGATCCATCCACCAATACCAGTGTTTCCAAAAATATAAAGCAGATGTAGTTTTTCAATAATTCTAAAAACAATCATTTGAGCAAGATACATTTCCATTGAGATATTTGATAAGAACCTCATTGGCTTAGAGGATAAGAATTTGCTACTTGATCCAATTGCGTAAGAGAGCCATAAGCACATGAGTAATAATGTTCCTATATAGAAGGGCGTTGTTAGCTTTTTGGGAATAAAATACCATGCAATTGTAGCAACTAGGCATCCGACTAAGAAGAACACTCTATATTTTTTACCTATGAATTTTATCTCATCACGATATAAATAGATAAGCCCTCCTCCAATAAACAGAGGCAAGCAGTAGAGGAAATTGTGTCTTGGAGTAAAAGATTCAGTCACAAAATAATCAGAGAAAAAATATTGATCGCATGCGAATACAACCCACAACGAGATTACCAAACTTGTCCAAGCACGTTTTTTTGATTTCATCAATACAGAAAAAGCTGGAAATAACATATAAAAAAGGAAAATTACTCCTAGAGTCCAACAAACGCCAATAACTGATACTGCATTATTCGGGAGTAGACCATGAAGAAGTAAGATTTCAATTGAAATTTCATACACAGTAGATAGACTATGCTCCATTACAAGTGCAATTACCAATAGCACTCCAAAAAACGGTAATATTTTTTTATATCTTTTTTTGTAAAATGCCTCAAGATTAACTGATCCATGTTGAAATTTGCCTAAATACCCTACACACATACCAAATCCACTAATCATAAGAAATAAATAAACCAGCCATGTGAGCGATGGGATAAATCTTTCAAAGATAAAAGAGTCACCCAGTTGATAATTAGTATTAGCTTTTATATGCATCAGAATAATTCCAAGGCAAGACAGTGCTCGTAACCCATCTATTGAATTATAATGTATTTGAGTTGGAGTTTGGGTAGAGCCTTCATGTTTCCTTGCGATTTTATTCATTTAATTACTTTTCTCCTCGTATAATATATTATGGGTAATTTAAAGAGAACCCATATGAAACCTCTTGTTTATCGTACAAAAAAATGAGATAATAAATCTGTACAGTTAGAGTGTGCTGATTTTCTTCTTGAAGTGTGGTTTCCAAAGAAAGAGTAGCACCTCTTTCTACAACGATCATGTGATAAGAAGTTTACCCCACAAAAGGTATATAAAATAATATTTTACATTAATTACAATTTCAAATTTTTACTGAGATTGATTTACTTTTCATAATTTTTAATAGTATCAAATACATAAAAATAGACAAACAGCCATAAAGAATAATTGATCCAATTACTTTCATTGGAATAGCTTTTTTTACAAGCATAACCATTAATACTGTTACCACTGTACAAATTAATATTTTAATATTTTCTGTTCCAAATTTTTTAATACTATAATGTAAACCATAATTTCGTAGCATTCGAACAAAAACCATTGTCGCAGATAATAAAGAACTTAGCAATGTTCCAAGAATAACGCCATATATGCCGATTATATACGATAATATAATACTAATCACAAAATTCGCCAAACTAGCAATAACACTGTTTTTAAACGTTTCTGTTGTGTTACCCTTGGCATAAAAGAACCTATAAACTAAGTCCCTCATAATATTAATTGGAAATCCAACCATGTACAAACATATACATCTATAAACTATTGTTGTTTCATCTCCACTAAATTTTCCATGTTGAAATAATAACATCGTAAATTCACGGCCGACAGCAAAAAAGCCAACAATTAGCAATCCCATGATTGCTTCACCAAAATAAATATAATTAAATAATTTTTCCTGTTGTTTTTCAATCACGCAATTACATGCAGCTGTTATTTTAGGATATAAGTATGTAATTATGTTAGTGATTAGTAACGCATTAACAAGTGTAATAATTTGATTTGAGTATGAGAGTATACTTATCTGCCCCTCACCTAATCTAGATGAAACAAATGAATCTGTTAGTAAGTTGATTTGGTAAAGTCCTGCACTAAATACCGTCGGTAAAAAAATTCGAATCATTTCAATTACTTCTGGATTGTTGATTCTGATTTTTATTGAATACCTATATTTAAATACTATAGCAATTGCAATTTGAACAACAGCATTTGCTATTGTTGTTATTGACGTATACAAAGCATACTTATAGATAGTTACATTTGAGTCAAAAATCAGCAGTCCAAGCAAGCAAATATTACTTAGTAATGTGCATACTTTGGGAATATTAAATTTATCAGAAATCTGGAAATAAGCTGTTGCAACTCCAATAACGGTATTGAAAAATTGTGACATCATCATGATTAAAAAGATACTGCAACCTATTTCTATAAATCCATTCTGCCCGGAAGAAAAAGCCTTTAAAATGGGATATCTAAGAAAGCATGATACTGCCACTAAAAAAAGGCAAAATAGATACATTAATGTTAAAAATGTATCTATAGATTCCTGTTTCTTTTTTTGTAAATAAGCTGGAATCAAAACTGTTGTTATTCCTGATGAGACAAAACTAAACACAAAATTTGTAATGCTATGGACGGCATTATATGCATCGATATCTGCTCCTACACCGAACAAACTTGCTACTGTTGCCGATTTTCCAACAACTACAAGTTGTGTTAATAGTGATATAAGCACCATCAAAATCAATTGAATCGTCCCACTTTTGTGTTTACACTTCATTTTACTCACTCAACACCTTATCTAATGCTTCAAATTGATTCTGTGCACTTTTTTTTATTTTTTGAATATTAAACAGCTGATGTGCGTTTTCCAAAACATATTCACCTGTTATTTTCCCCAATTCATCTAAAGTACACACTTCTTCTGTCCAATCAAAATCTCTTAAGACATTTTTTGTTTTTTCATCGTATATAATAGGGAATACTTTACAATTATAAATCCATCCTAATATCATAGAATGAAACCGTGTTGCAACAATGTATTCTGCACTTGCAATACAATCAATCACTTCTTTTAATTTGTTGCTATAAGCTATTACTGGGATTCCAATTTTCTCACCGATATCTTGACAGCAACTATAGTCACCTTGTTCTTCACATAGGGATAATAAAATCACCTCATTTCCTTTTTGCTTTAGTTCTATGCACATTTTTTTTATTACATTAATGTATTGATTGTAGTATTTTTCTATTCCTTTTTTATATTTAAGATTTACTACAGATATCACTATCTTTCCTGGCATTTTTATTGTGCATTCTTTATCTAATAAAAATGCCACATCTGGTGCATATCTTATATTTGATTCTTTCCTAAATAAATTTTGCGAATATTTATCCCTAAAGCAGCAATCCGTAAATTTTTTAAATAAATTTTCGTATCTTTCTTTATACTGTATTGTAGTATATGGCCCAAAATTACTTCCTATCAAAAATAATTGAGGTATTATTTTTTTCAACATATCATAATAATCGACATTTTTTTCCCAGTTGGGCCTTTCAATGAACATTGATCCACCCAAAATCACTCCAACATCACAAGTTCTTGCTATCGTTTTAAATGGGAAATAAGTACTTTTTAATTTATGCATAGCCTTTGCAAATATAGTTGATTTTAATATTTTTAAATTTTTTATCTTTCTTAATTCTTCACTGGCGTACTCACACGGCAGAAAAAAAAGTTGATTGGGATATCTTTTTGTTATTATATATATAAACAAATCATCTCCAAAATTACCATGGCTATATGCTTGCAACCATATTTTTTTCATAACTATCTCCTATATTATTACACTGATCACATTATGCTTCAAATAAATTTATATGGAAAAGTCTCACTAATATTTAATTTAAAGAAGTAATAATACCAAAACACTACTAGCAAAATAATACACATGCTCTTTACTGCTCTTTTTACCTTTATATTTGGTAATGATGAGATTGCATTGGGCAATGCTACAATTTGTGCCGGAATAAAAAGATATGCTAATCTATTTGCATTCGGCAAACCAATAGCCAAAATTCCACATGTAAACATCCCAAAATATATCCAAATATTTTCTGCTTTCGTCTCTAATGTTACTCCCACTTCATTAATAAATATTAATAGACTTAATATTACAAGTTGAACTATCACTAGAGCACTGCTTGTACCAGAATCTCTATTAGATCCAAAATAGCTAGCGTAACTAATACCAGACATCAACAGGATTTTATAAAGATATTGTAAGAGAATTCCTGAGAGAATATAGGTCAACCCTAAGAATATTAGTATGATTCCTCCCTTTTTGTATCCTATTTTGATATTCCTACATTTTCGATTACAAATCGGATAAAAAACCAAATATATAGCCGCCATATAATGAATACCCATTGCACAAATAATCCAGAATAAATATTTTTTTAATGCTCCTTCTTTTGCATATTTTATGGCATATAAGCAAATTGCTATTGCAGCCATTTGTCTCATAATATTTAAAGATTGTGAGAATGTTCCTGTCAGTAATAACAACAATACGCTATATGCCCAATCCACTGAATTTTCACATATGAAACGATACATAAAATACGAAAATATAAATGCTGTTAAAAAAAAGACTATTTGTTCGTTTCCTAATTTGTATCCGATTTCTACCAGTGCTCTATACAAGGGTTCCATTGAGATCGGTTCCCCGCAAAACACACTTCCAATATACATGTTTGGCTTTAAATAATTAACATAGTCTGATCCTACTTCCATTCGAAGACCAGCAATTAAAATAGATGGCAATGCAGAAAGACAAATGTATATTTTCCATTTCTTTAAAGAAATTTTACCCCTATTAATCTTGTGATCTGCAATAATAGTAATTTCTTTTCTGTAATAACCTTGTGCCACTTTTGCAATTAGCATTGAAATTAAAGTCATTCCAATATATATAGTCATTTTTGTTCAAGCCTCCCTATCGAATCTTAAACAAAAATGGCATATATACCGCTTCAAACAACAATATTTTATGTGATAGCTTCAGTGCCTTCTTTGCTTTTTTGCTACCATTTCGAATTATCTGCTCAAGTTTTTTTACTTGTATAGACAAACTTTTGTCGTCATTGCCAATTTTGTAAAAAGATCTGATCGTTCTAGCTGAAACAATCAGAAGATTCATTTCGGCATAGAGTTTAGATTTTGGATTTGTTTTTTCTATACTATCATAAGCCTTTTGGGCAAAATATGATGAATCAAAAGATGATTTCGTAAACCTTGCACTTTGTATCGCAGAGCCCGGCCTGATTAAGTAATTATACTTTTTTTCTGGTATATAAAGGATCGCATTACTTTCAGTAATACATTGAAAACAATAAAAAAAATCCTCTGCATATTTTCGACCAGGCTCAAATCTAAATTTTTTAGCTATATCAGCACGTATGATTTTATCCCAAGGTGACCAATACAAATATCTTTTTGATGGGTGAAAGAAGTGTAGATATGCATCTTCTTTTGATAATAATGTTTCTTGCTGTGGTATATGAGCATATTGCAAATGCTTTATTTTTGTTGAATTTACATCAATTACTTTTACGCCACAACAAGCAATATCGACATTTTTATATTTCAAACTTTTTTTTACCAGAATCTCATAAAAATCCTTATCAATATAGTCGTCTGCATCAACAAATCCTATCCATTTTCCACGGGCAATTTCCAAGCCTGCATTTCTTGCTCTTGATACTCCACCATTTGATTGATTAATGACAATAATACGTTTGTCTAATTTCTCGTATTTTCGACATATTTCCAGGCTAGTATCTTCTGAGCCATCATTAATAAGAATCAATTCAAAGTTCTTAAATGTTTGTTTAAGGATACTTTCTATACATTTATCTAAGTAACATTTAACATTATATATGGGAACTATTATGCTTAGTTCTGGCTTCATATTATAATCTCCCAGCTTTATTATTTAATTTTACCTAAAATGCCCATCTTATAGGCTATACCTTTTAAATTTTCCAAAATATAATCTTTTTTTCTCACTGGAAGGCATTCTTGCATTGCACGATAAAAACCTACTTTGTCTATCCTTTCACGCAATTCCATTCTACAGCTATTCATTGTCGGGTTGTTATCAATCATTATCCCATCCAACAACTGCATTTTATCTTGATCTGCTTTCCAAATTTTTAAATCTTCAGATATTTCCTGAAGTGCTTTTATACCTTTATCAGTATGCACATAGATATTTGTGTAACCTTTATCATCATCTTGTTTATCTTGTATCAAACTATCAATGTGCCAACTATCAAAAATTGTAAAGTCACTGCACCTGCTTTTCCCTTTGAATGGACATTGATAGCAAGAGTATCTTGAACAAGCTCCAGAAAAATATGCTTTTAGCATATAATCAACCCGTGCACTTCCATAGTACACTTTTCCAGAGGAAAATTGTACTTTCATTGTCCCACTATGGTATCCATATGTTTTATTTCTAAATCGAATGTCCTCAATATCTGAATTGTATTTTTCCTTCAAGTAATCTACATATTGGCTAAAAAGCTTTGGCGATGAAACACCATGACAAACTAAATCTACAGTCAAAAGATTACTATATTCTTGTTTTAAAAAGGACTTAAGCCCGGCAACTTGGCACGGTGTTCCAATAAAACACACAAAATGTTTTCCGTCTAAAAGTGCTTTAATTTCTTCCAAACAATGGTTCAATGAACTTTGGACATATTTCGAACCGCGTATTTTTATTATATCTAAGTCTGAATATACGGCCATATGATTAACTTTCATCTCATTATCATATCCGGCTCCATATATAACGCCATTTTGTCTAAATGTATACTTTGCAAAAGCTGTACACATTCCCCCAGATGTACTTGCCATTACAACATCTGTGTCAACGTATCTCCCGACATAGCTTCCTTTAATTTCATATTTTTGTGGTGGATGATTTACAGGACATATCTTGCTACACGCATTACAATAAGTGCATTTTCTTTGATCTATCTGCGGATATAAAAAACCTTCTTCATTTTCCAGCATTGTAATACAATTTTTTGGACATATACTTGCGCAAGCTGTGCATCCTGTACATAACAACTCATCTTTACAAATACTTTTTTTAATCATGTTTTAAGCCTTTACTCCGTTAAAGAAAGTTCCAAAAATTTAAATGTTTTTTTTCTCAGTTTTTCTAATCGTATTTCCACTTCTTCATAATCAATTTCCAAGTTCATCAAATCTACTATGTTAGTTTTGCTTGTTGTATAATGTCGATTTTCTAGTCCTAAAATTTCAAATAAACTATCGATGCGACTATTTTTCGATTTTAACAGCTCGTCACTATACCTATTAAATGTCACAAACTTCTTGTGATTAAGTATAGAAAAGATTGATCCATGGAATGAATCGGTGCACACATATGCTGCTCCCCGTATTAAGTTTAAAAATTCAACTGGCCCAATATCAAACAATTGCTTATCCCCAAAAAACAGATCTTGTTCAACGAACTGATCCATATGCGGACATGTTACAACTTCCAAACCAAATTCTTTTGCTAGGGTAATTACAGCCGTTCGATGTTCCTTTGTGTTTCCCAGAAAATACGCAAAAATATATGGCTTTGCTATCATTTCTTTGTACTTAAAAAATGATAGCCATTCTTTTCCTGAAAATAAAAGCGTTGGATCTGCTGCAACAACAGTTTCTCTCTTAGTAAGATCTTTTACGATAACTGCACCACTAGTCTCCCTTACACTCAAAAACTGAATTCTTCTAAGATATTCCGTTGTCATTTTTACTTGATTTCTAGGGATTTCAACAACGCCAAAGCTTGTTGAAAATGCTATTTTTCTTATATCGTCAGGCACAAATAAAAGATTGTAAAATTTACTTTGAATTCCTGCTGGTGTCCATAACTGGTCACTCCCAACCATTACTGCATCATAATTTTTTGCACCTTTTTGAAGTGACTTATATCCTTTATAAACCTTTGAATATGGTCCAATATATCTTTCTCTATAGTTTTCTATGCATCTTAACCGCTCATCATTTTTTTGTTTGATTTCTGGATGTTTTTTAAGCATATTTCTTTTCTTTAAATTTTCTATTTTCCCATTCATAAAGTAAGGATTAAATAGCCTTGTAATGTTTTTCAATAAAAATCCGACATTTTTTTTGTCATAACGGATTATTTCATATTCCCATCCAAATTTATTTATAATCTTTTGCGTTGCAAAAATTTGAAGCATGCTTCCATAATTATTGCAATCATATCTAACGCACAATCCGAGCTTTTTCATTTTTTCACCCTATTATTTCTTTATAAAATGTGTTTTCCTTTTCCATCATTCCGGTTTCGTATTTGTAAGTTAATTTATGAAATGGTGTCTGCTCCTTTATTGCTTTCCAAATGTCCTTATCATATTTATCAAAAAGTCTTAGCAATAACATATGTGGAGCAGCACTATCTCTTGGAATAATTTTATTCCAGTCTTCTTTGTTATGCTCTAGCGAAATCATAATAAAATCATGAAGCAAGAAATAATCCACCATTTCATTATGCTTTTTCCAGTATTCATAACATAGATATCTGGTCATCATTAAAATCTTATTATTTGTTTTTGCACTAATAAGCCAACTGGAGACCGGTTGAGCTTGACCATCTCTTCCTGGTTTTAAAATTTGATATAAAAATAAATCTGAGTTAAAAAAATAATCAGGTATGTCTTTTTGTTTGCTAGTGCATAAAACAGTAGCATCAATCCACATTCCACCATATTTAATTAAAAGTTCTAGTCGAAGTAAATCGGTCATATGTGTATGAGTGATTTGTCCGGAATTCCATTTATCAAGTATAAATTTCGGAAAATTCACATAATCAAGCATATTATCTCTGGTTATTAAAATAATATCGCAATTTATTAGGTTCTTATTCAAAGAATTATAGCATTCTTTTACTATGGCAGGAGCATTATCCAATCCTTGAAACCAGCAAACCCATACTTTATTTGATATATCATGTGGGTTATCATCTATATAGCTAGATTGAAACTTACTAATTTCGTTTTTATACTTTTTTTCAAGATTCTTTTTTATTTTATACTGTGACGACAGTCTAAGAATCTCTAGGGCTTTTTTGTCTTTTCCAAGTAATATAAATTCTCCTGCAGCTGTAAAAAAAGCACCACCTTTCCAATATTGCTTAAGGAGATTTATTCCACCTTGTCTTTTTAACAATTCTTTTAATTCCATATTTTATCTCCATTCAGCAATTAAGAAATACATCTTCGTACTGCCGGCAAATCTTGTCCCACGTATACTCTTCTGCTACACGATTCTTAGCTTTTCGACCCATCTCTGCAATTTCATCAGCACTCATTTGATCTGCCTTATTAATCAGTTTTGCAAGATTTCCTGGCTTGCGACTCCAATACAAAGCACAATCCTCTGCAACTTCTTTATTAAATCCAACATTGACCAAAAGATTTAAATCTGTGCTACCAAGAGCTTCAATTAATGAGGGATTAGTACCGCCCACTGTGTGCCCGTGAAAATATGCATAAGCATTTTCTCGAATTTTCTTCAGCAACTCCTGATCATAAACAGTGCCAACAAATTTGATTCTTTGATCGCTCTTGAAATGTAACTTCTCCTCAAGCTCATCTAGAAATCTCCCGTTAACATTTGTAATCAGAGCAAAGTCTCTCTTGCTCTTGCTTTTCATAAATTCTCGAATCATAACTTCAAAGGAATTTTCGGGTACAAAACGACCAACGACAAGATAATAATTCTTTTTTATCAATCCGTTTTTCTTATACCAATTCACCAATGTTTCACTGCTATCAGATAATTTACTAAGAGTCAAATCTGCGCCATAAGCAATAAAGGTTGTTTTTGGATTTCTATTTTTTATACCTTTGCCATCATAACATTCATGTATATATTTCTCTATATTTATAGAGTCACAAATCGCTAGATCACTATATTTGATCATTAGTTGTTCTGAAACTTTCCAGTATTTTCTTATTGGAGCAGACCATTTAGCTCTCATCCATTCATGACCATCAGGATTAAGATAGATTTTTCCACCCAATTTATGTATCCATTTATAATATTTTTTTATAAATGGACCAATTCTGCATGCCATAATATAAACAATAGGATTTTTTATATCATTTTCTTCGATATAATGGCATGTTTCTTTCAAGGCTTCTATATCGTAATAAATTGCTTGTGCTGGTCCTAACTTTTCGGGAATATGAATGCGAAAACATCTTGCATTATGGTATTCAAATTCTTTATCAGAAATTATTTTAGCACCATCGGTTTTTTCCGGAATCATGCATCCATCGCCATTTGCTTTACAAGCAACATGATATTTAATGCCGGGATCATTTTGATGATATTCAGTTAGTTTGTTTATAAAAGTTTCATATCCGCCATAAGCACCTAGAGATTTAGCACCTATTAAAAATACATGTTGCACATTTTTCATAACACAATTCCTTATTCATCATTAAAACTGAAATGTATCCTTTAATCCAACCCACTTCTGATCCTTCTCACTCAGATTCAGCTTCGTGCCATCTTTCAGTGCATAGCCCTCAGCCGATGCCGAGCCGTGATACTCGCCGGTCAACTCCGGCCAAACAATCCCGATCTCCGGGTCATTCCACGCCAGGCCGCCTTCGTCATTGGGATGCCAGAAGTCATCGCACTTATAGCAGAATTCTGCTACATCCGAAAGTACCAGAAAGCCGTGTGCAAAGCCCTTGGGAATCAGGAACTGTTTCTTGTTTTCCTCTGTCAGCTCCACACCATACCACTTGCCGTATGTCTTGGAATCCTTTCGCAGGTCAACGGCAACATCAAAAACGCTGCCCCGAATGGCTCTGACCAGCTTTGTCTGCGGGAACTGCTTCTGGAAGTGCAGTCCTCTCAAAACGCCCTTAGTAGAGCAGGACTGATTGTCCTGTACAAAGTCAATATGAATGCCTGCCTCTTCCATGTCTCTCTGGGAGTAAGTCTCCATGAAGTAGCCACGATTATCGCCGTGAACGGTAGGCGTGATGACGCAAAGCCCTTCAATGCCGCCTATATTCTTTTCTACTGTAATCTGTCCCATTAGTCTGTAATCTCCTTCAGATATCTTTCCAGTGCATTCTTCCAATCCGGCAGGGGAGTGAAACCGTTTTCAATCAGTTTCGATTTGTCCAGTCTGCTGTTAAAGGGTCTTGCTGCCTTGGAAAGACCGTATTCTGCTGTTGTGACAGGCACCACCTTTGTGGAATACCCAGCCTGCCGGAAAATCTCACAGGTGAAGTCATACCAGCTGATATAGCCGCCTTCGTTGGTGGCGTGGTAGTAGCCGTACTTCTCGGTCTCCGCCATATCCACCAGCAGCCGTGCCAGGTCATAGGTATACGTCGGTGTGCCGATCTGGTCACTGACCACCCGCACAGTGTCGTACTTTTTGCCCACGTTCAGCATGGTTTTGATAAAGTTCTTGCCGTTCTTGCCGAATACCCAGGCAATGCGGACAATGAAATACTTGTCCAGTGTACTGCTTACTGCGAGTTCACCGTCCAGCTTTGTCTGTCCGTAGACATTCTGCGGTGCGTAGTCCTTGCAGTCCGGCTGCCATGGTGTTGTACCTTGTCCATCGAAAACGTAGTCCGTGGAAATGTAGATCATCTTGCAGTTCAGCTTTTTGCAGACATTTGCAATATTCTGAGTTCCGTCCACATTGATGGCACGTACCTTGGGGAGATTCTCCTCGTCCTCGGCAGCATCTACTGCGGTCCATGCGGCGCAGTGGATGACAACGTCCGGGTTCACTTCTGTGATCGCTGTTTCAACGGCATCTGCGTTGGTGATATCTAACTTGACATAGGCACAGTCCGCAGCAACTTCATCCAGAATATCGCTGCCGATTGCCTCATGCCCACGTTTTTTCAGTTCGTTGACCACATCAAAACCAAGCTGTCCGCCGACACCTGTTACAAATACTTTCATCTGTATCCCTCACCGATTGCTGTACATTTTTTCATAGTAGTCCTGATATTCACCGGAAATAATGTCCTTCCACCATTTCTGATTGTCCAGGTACCACTGAATGGTCTTTTTGATACCGTCTGCAAACTTTGTCTCCGGCAGCCAGCCCAGTTCGTTGTGGATCTTGGTCGGGTCGATGGCATAGCGCATATCGTGGCCCTTACGGTCGGTAACATAGGTAATCAGACTCTCCGGCTTTCCCAGTTCCTTGCAGATCAGCTTGACAATGTCGATGTTCTTCATCTCGTTGTGACCGCCTACGTTGTAGACTTCGCCGACCTTGCCGTTGTGGATGATGAGGTCGATTGCCTTGCAGTGATCCTCTACATACAGCCAGTCACGCACATTTTCGCCCTTGCCGTAAACCGGCAGCGGCTTGTCTGCCAGGGCATTGGCGATCATCAGCGGAATCAGCTTTTCCGGGAAGTGATACGGGCCGTAGTTGTTGGAGCATCTGGAAACCGTTACCGGGAGACCATAAGTTCTGTGGTAAGCCAGTACCAGCAGATCTGCACCTGCTTTAGAAGAGGAGTAGGGGCTGCTGGTGTGGATGGGAGTTTCTTCGGTAAAGAATAGGTCCGGTCTGTCCAACGGCAGATCGCCGTAGACTTCGTCGGTAGAAACCTGGTGATAACGCTGGATGCCATATTTCCGGCAAGCATCCATCATAACCGCTGTGCCGAGGATGTTGGTCTGGAGGAAGATCTCCGGGTTCTCGATAGAGCGGTCTACATGAGACTCAGCTGCAAAGTTGACAACGATGTCGGGCTTTTCCTCCTCGAAGAGCTTGTATACGCCCTCACGGTCGCAGATGTCCAGCTTGACAAATCGGAAGTTCGGATTGTCCATCACCGGTTCCAGTGTGGACAGATTGCCGGCATAGGTCAGCTTGTCCAGACAAACAATGCGGTAGTCTGGGTGTGCTTTCAGCATATGAAAAACGAAATTGGAGCCGATAAAGCCGGCGCCGCCAGTTACGATAATGGTCATAGTCATTTACCCCTTATTCTTAATATTTTACTTTGCCTTCTGCGACTGCCTTCAGATGTGCACCATAAGGTGATTTTCCGTATCTTGCAGCCGATTCCAAAAGCTTTTCCTTGGTGATCCATTTGTTGATATAGGCGATTTCCTCCGGAGCAGAAATTTCAATGCCCTGGCGATTCTGTACCATGCGTACAAAGTCAGATGCCTCCAGCAGACTGTCCATGGTGCCAGTATCCAGCCATGCAAAGCCACGTCCCAGAAGCTGTACGTCCAGAAGGTTTGCATCCAGGTACATCTCATTCAGTGTTGTGATTTCCAGCTCGCCTCTTGCAGACGGCTTGACCTGATTTGCCTTTGCACTGACACCCTTGGGATAGAAGTAAAGGCCTGTTACGGCATAATTGCTCTTGGGCTCTGCCGGCTTTTCTTCAATAGAGAGGGCATGGCCGTTTTCGTCGAAGTCAACTACACCGAAACGCTCTGGGTCGGGCACATAGTAGCCAAATACCGTTGCTCTGTCATTTTCTTCTGCATTCTTCCTTGCAGCACGAAGAATCGATCCAAAGCCATTGCCATAGAAAATGTTGTCGCCGAGCACCATTGCACAGGCGTCATCCCCAATGAACTCTTCTCCCAGAATGAAGGCCTGTGCCAGCCCGTCTGGAGAAGGCTGTACCTTATAGCTCAGATGAATGCCATACTGAGAGCCGTCTCCGAGAAGTTTCTCAAAGTTTGGCAGATCTGTCGGGGTGGAGATAATGAGGATATCCTTGATTCCAGCCAGCATCAATGTAGACAACGGATAGTATACCATGGGCTTGTCATACACCGGCAAAAGCTGTTTGCTCGTTACCATTGTCAATGGATAAAGTCTTGTGCCGGAACCACCGGCGAGAATAATACCTTTCATAAATGCTCCCAAATCTGTTGCAGTTGTTTTGTATCCCAACCTTTAAGCTAGGCATAGTAAAATATCGTAAAAAGCAGTAATCTTCTTCAATTGCAATTATTTATACATTAATTATTATACCACACGCCCCCACAAGTGTCAAGCAAATCCCTCGACAAATACGCTCACAAACCGAAAAAATAACACCTAAAAATTAATTTTTTCTGTTCATATTGTCAATTTCCCGCCGGAACATCTGCCAATTACGCAGAAATTCACGCTGGGGAACGAAAAAGCAGCATTTTCTGCACCATCAAAAAAGCCCGATGGATCACCTTCCATCGGGTAAAAAATCATTTTAAATTCGGGTGATTTGTGCTTTCGGAGCGGAAACTCAGTCTTCTGCCTGCTCTTCTGTCACCAGTGCTTTTCGCTTGATGCCAAGGTAGCAACGCTTGGGGTTGGCGTCGCTGTCTTTGCGTTTGCGGCCGGACTTCAGCTGCAGCTCCGCTCTGACAGCCTTTGCAAAGGCATCGTAGTTCGGGAAGCAGTACGCGTAGCTCTCATCCAGGGCATATTCCTTGTAATCGGCGTACATATCCTCGGTGAAAATGTAGTCATCGTCGTTCTCGGTGCGTACATAACAAGCCGTAAAGAAGAAGTCAAGAGACTTGCTGGTGCTGCGGCTGACTGCCGTGGGCGGCACATAGCTGTCATAGCTTTCGCCCTCTTCGGAGTCGCTGAATTCGTAGTGGTTGTCCTTGAGCGCCTTGTACGCCAGAATCAGCTTTCGCACAATGGCTGCCTTCTCACGCTCCAGCTTGTCCATCAGTACCTCAAAGGGCTCTGCATTGTCGGTCAGTCTGTACTTGAACGGGATCACAAGCTTACGCATATCAAATGCCGCATCCGGCATCTTCGTGGTAATGTCGTAGTTGGAGGCGTTGATGATGTGTGCACGGCTTTGGAATGGGACACTGCCGTTTTCACCCTTGAATTCCGCTGAAAGCATATCAGCGCCGGAGATGCCCTTGAGAAAGGCAGTCGCCTTGGTGTTCAGCGGTGCGGAGTCCATGTCCATGCAACAGCAAAGGGATTTTCCATAGACCATGCTGGGCGCAAACTGTCGGCCCAGGTCATTTGGCTGCATGGTAACGGTTGCTGAGTTGTTGAACAGACGCATCAGAAAGCTCAGCAGAAAGGTCTTGCCGGAGTTGGTCACACCCAAAAAGCAGAACAGCTTCTTGACCATATCGTTGGTCAGGCAAACGCCCAGGACTTCGTTGATGCGCTTGTTCAGCGGTGCTTCGTGATTGGTGTATGTGTTGATGACCTTTTCGTATTCCGGGCAGGCTTTGTTTTCCGCAAGCCAGTCCGCATGGATCATACTGGTAAAGAATTTCTGCGGTGTAAAGTCTTCCAGCTCTAAGGTGTCCAGATTCAGGACGCCGTTTTCAAAGACAACATACTTGCTGATATCCGGCGGATAATCCACTTTGACAGCGTTTTGCTGCACATGGCTCAGCAATCGCTTTACGGTCTTGTCGTGTACGGAAAAACGTTTCCAAAGGTAAGCAGCTGCCTCACACAGCTCACGGAGAATACACTGCAGTTCTTGTTTAGACGGACACGGTTCAAAGTATTTTCCGTTGAAGAAATAGAGCCATCTGTCATGGTAGACGATGAGATGGAGTCTTTGTGTCAGTATCAGTGAGAGGAGATTGATGATATATTCTTCGACCTCCTTTTCGTCACCCTCCTGTTCCTCTATTACCTTTTCCAAATCTCTTGTACATTTGTAAAAAATAAGTAATGTTTCTATGCTGACGCTGTTGTTGCTGTCGTAGGCGTTGCGCTTCCATTCGGAAGGTGGGATTGCCTCATAGGGAATGCTCATTTTGTCCAGTTCTTCCATCTTCTTGTGGGTGTTGACTGTTTCGTTCATACTGATCAAATCCTTTCATTTTTTCAGAAGCGGCAGGCGATATGCTGCCATCGCCTCTGTACAATCGGTATTATAGCACACTTTTGCAATGCCGTCTTACAAAACGCTCTTAATTTTTTGCAGGGGGAAAATTGCAGCGTTTTTCGTCAAAGCAAGGCACATCGATAAAGGAATGGCTGCTTGATTCCGGCTTGCTTTTCTTGAAATTGCGGTATGTTGTGCCGTGGAGAATGCCGGGGATCGCCTTCTGTCTGTTCTGGTTGTAGAACGTTCCCTTGATATAGCATTCGCCCGTTTCCAGCAGGGTCAGCGCCTGGGGATCGACCTGGAGCAGCTTTGCCGCAGAGGCGGCGGTTCTGTCGTCCAGCGGGAAAAAGGCATGGATCGCTGCATTGTCCATGATCTCCCGGACCTGGGTGGACTTGGGCAGAAACTGGGTGGCAAAATTCAGACTCATGCGGTTCTTGCGGCTCTCCGTCAGAATCTTGGCGATGGGGCCTTTGGTGCTGAGGTTTTGCGTTCTGATCTCGTCGATGAATACGCTGAGCTGTTTCTCGCCGTGTGCCTGCTGATAGTAATACAGAGACATCAGCAGCATATCGATCAGACCAGAGCCGCCGTTGGAGCGTACCGCCTTGGTGGAAATGATAATAATATCCTTGCTCTCTTCGATCAGTTCGCCCCAGTCTCTGTCGTTTGCCTTGAAGTTCACAAAAAAGGAGAGCGTATCCGCCAGCTGATCTGCCAGATCATACGGGATCTGTTCACTTGTCAGCACCTCATACAGAGATGCCATATCCACATTGCCGTTCTGAATCATATCGCTGATGGCAGCATGCACGGCTGCCTGCTGCTTGCTGCCCATATTGGGATTGTGAGATTCCACAATGGACTCGATTTTTCGGATGGTATCTTCCCCATTGCCGGAGTCGCCCAGTTTGAGCAGGTCAACGGGGATTCCGTCCTCTTCGATGCGGTGGAAGGTGATATGCTCGGCGATATACGCCTGAACCTCCTTCTCTGCCGTTTCACCGCAGCCTACAGACAGCTTTTCCAGTATCTCCTCTTCTGTAAAGGATTCACTGGTATCAAAGACAATAACGGGATGGTGCAGCTTTTGCAGGCTTACCATTCGTTCGGTGAGACAGTGTGTTTTGCCGGAGCCGCTTTTTCCCAGTGCAAAGAAGTGCATATTATCCTTGCGTTTTTCGTCAAAGACCTGGTAGGAAACACCGCCGATGCGGTTTTCCGTGAGGGGGATAAAATGCTCCGGTGCAGGTGCTGTGCTGTACCATTCTGCATAGCGGCTTTCCTCGATCATGAGTTCCACGTCGGAATCCAGAATCCGGTCGCTTTTCAGGGCAATCAGAGCAGGCCGCAGACTTCTGTGGTGGGAATACACCACCAGCGGATAACGGTTTTTCTTGGTGGCATGGAGATATTCGCACGCTTTCAGGCATTTCAGAATGCGGCAGGTGTTGTCGGCAGTTCTCATAGACGGGATCAGCACATTCTCCATTGCAGACTCTTCCAGGATCAGCAGCTTGTCCTTGACGATCAGCTGATTTGTGCCTTCCTGGAAGTCCATTTCCTTGCTGTGCTGGAGGATCTTGAGCTTGCCGCTGCGAATGGCATCATTGAGCGCAGCAATAAAATGCTCTGACACCGCATCTTCTGAAGTGCCGGAAACTGTCTGAGAATCGGATAAAACGGAGCGAATCAACATCGTGATAGGCTGACTGTCGAACTCAAGAAAACAGGCTATCATACAAGAGTAAACGGTATCCAGTAATGCACCAGCCGTAATGATTTCTTTGCTTTTGCCTTGGAAATAGGGACTGTATTGCTCGAATTCAGAGTTGAAGATATCGATAAAGCTTTGTTTGAATTTATCTCGAAACAGTTCGTAGTTTTTACAGATGTGAGATACCATGATGTTTACGAGATAATTCAAATCATCACACATCTCCGCCTCTTCTTCCGTTGTCATAGCAGGGGCAAAATTTTCCGGCAGCGTCAGACAGATCTTTTTCTCCGGAGGAAGCAGGTATTGTGCATGGGTGGAGAAAATCGCAAGATTATGGGGCTGACAATCCATGTTGTCATTTTCCGTTAGGATGTGCTGCAACATTTCTGTTCTTTTTTTGTCATCGTCGATAATGCTGCGGTCGCTCAGGATAACGGTTTCATCCTTTGCGTGGAGCAGTTCCGTTTTCACAGCACTCTTGTTGGAACAGAGGGTCAGCGGCTTTGTGCCTCTGTTGAAAATCTGCATGAGGAGCGTCGCAAACCGTTCCGATGCGGCATCAGGTGCAGATATGGTCAGAATACGTTCCATGCTGTATTTCTCTTCCCGGAAAAAAGAACTCAGCAGACCGCAGAGGGAAAAAACGAAGAGCATCATCTTTTTGTCCGTGTCAAGGTACTTTTCGCAGATTCCCTTTATACCGAGAGGGCGGTCTTTTGTACTGGGAAGAACTTTTTTGGTGAAATAGGGGGAGCAGTGTTTCAGTAGATTCATTCCAAACTGATTTTTGTTGCAGCAAAATTGAACAAGTGTTCTTCCTTCTTTGCTTTTTGCAAAAGAAAAGCCAGGATATTCTGAAATGTACAGAATACGTTTCTGAGCAAAATTGTTGATGCAGTGTGCAACATAATCGTTTGCCATAGCTTTGCTTTTGCACACCCATTGAAAAGATTCAAACAGAGGCAACAGATTCTTGCTGGCTAATTTGTCACAAGGAACGACTGCAAGATGGGTGCTGTCATCCATACTGGAATATGAGACATATAAAAACTCTTTTCGTTGTCCGTCTTTGTCAATATAGCAATGGTGAATGCTGTGAATTCTTAGCTTGCCGATTCTTTTTATTTTTCTTTTTTCGTAATCTATGCAGCTTCCGACACCCGTTATTTGATCTTCGCCATATACTCTGAGAACCTCCTGAAATGGCATTGTCTCGTTTGGCACAATGTAATTTGTAGTTTCTGGCACTGGATATGTAGCTACTGGCATTGGATATGCAGCCACTTCCATTTGATTCATGAATATTAATAGTTCTGCCATTGACAGTCCGTTCGTTTCGTACATATAAGTGACCTCCTAAAAACTTTTTATTGAAATACATTTTACCTGGCACACGGCACAGGCGGTTCTGTATTTCCAAAAAGCATTATAGCACATCGGAAAATTTCATGCAGACAAAACGCTCTTATTTTTTTGCAGGCGCTCTGGGGGAGGGGTGGAAAACGTAAAACAAACAAAAAACACCTGGCACACGGCACAGAAAAAAATCAAATTCCGTTTGCTTTTGTACCCCTTTTCTGAAATTGCCGCCGGAAATGTTCCTGTTTGGGCGAAAATCAAACTTCTCCGATGCGCTTTTGGAAAAAGGGGAACAAAAATCCTCCGGATTTTTTTCGGAGGACGCTCTTGTGCCGTGTGCCGGGTAAAAATTATGCGGGTGAGGGAATTGGGGCTGTGCCGTGTGCCACGTAAAAAAATTTTGGAAAAGAGATTTATAGTGCTGCCAGGCAGCTGAAAAAAGAACAGTTTTTTTCAAATCCTCTTTTCTTTCCCCGGAATATGTGGTATGATATAGATATCTTGTAAAACAAAAGGGGTTGCATCCGTATGGCATCGATGGAAGAACTGTATAACACCATAGCAGACATATGGGATTCTTATGATATGTACCGGCAGGAACACGCTGACAAATACGGCGAGGCAGAGGAAAGTCCAAGCACCATAGAACAGATCAAGCGGCATTTTTATTATGTCGAAAAGAACAAAGCCGGTGGACTGATCCCAAAGATAAAAAATAAGATCAACCTGGATCTGGAACTCAAAGAAACAGACAGCCCGGAGGAAAGGTCGGACAAGCTCTGGCTGCTGGAACAGATCTACGTTGCAGAAAAGATCGGCGTGTATTTATATTCGACGAAAAATACCGAACTGCCGGAACGGGAGTTTTTGAGCCGATGCAAGGTTCTGGATATTATCGCAAACCCGAAAGGGATGTATGTGTACAATAATTATGATGATTACGACAATGAAATTATGGATGCATTTGAAACGGTATACACGAATGTCCGAGCGTCTGTGAAAAATGCAGATGAAATTGAGAATACGGTAGATGCGATATACAGCGGTTGGTTTCATATCAATGCGTTTTTCTGTTTAGGTATTTGTACAGGCAGTGTTTTTGAGGATAAACTCTCAGAGATGAAAAAGCAAAGAGATGCTGTTGAAAAGATTGCATTCGATCCGAGTCGCATTCTTTCTACACCAAAGAATGGAAAAGGAGTAGATTCGGATACAGCAGAAACACAAGAGCCGCAAACATACTCCAATTTGAAAGAACGTTTCTTTATTATGGTAACCTCTAAAAACCACTATTGAAAAGAACCACAAAACATGGTATAATAGAGA
>OLSF01000776.1_pt1 | contig 31406 bp, 26 predicted proteins | sample 1672301 | NCBI WGS metagenome assembly OLSF01 (sample SAMEA3136669, study PRJEB25190) | human gut metagenome | biome: human gut; feature: human-associated habitat; material: faeces | place: Austria | collected 2013
TTACACCCGCCGCAAACACCGAAATGCTCGCAAAAAGGATTTACCCGCAAAGAAGAATAAGCGTGAAATTTCACGATACGTGCCTCGGCATAATTATGCTTCTTACGTATCAATTGCAAATCCACTATATCTCCCGGTGCTGCAAAAGGGACGAATACTACCAAATCGTTCACTCGTGCCAAAGCCTTGCCTTCGGCTGCTACTCCGGTTATTTCTACCTGCTCCAACAAGGGTAGCTCTTTCTTTTTTCGTGCCAAAACAAAAAATTAATAAGTTACAAAGCCAAACAAAACAATACGAACCGAACATCTAAATAAATTCGGCTATGCAATTATGCAGAAAACCACAGGTTCCACATTCGGCAAAGATAAGTATTTTTCACGAAAGAGACAGGTAAAGCAAATAAATAGTGCACAGCGTTAAAATTTGTAGCAAAATATTTTTGTGGTTTGCACGAATCCTTTATTTTTGCGTATTGTTTCTATACAAGATTTTCCGAATGGGTCACAAAGTCGAATAAAGGAAACAATATTTATACAAAATATCATATACTTATTTATTTATGAAAAGAGTTTATACTTTTGGCAACGGTAAAGCAGAAGGCCGTGCCGACATGAAAAACCTGCTGGGTGGTAAAGGAGCCAACTTGGCGGAAATGAACTTAATTGGAGTTCCTGTTCCCCCCGGATTCACAATCACTACCGAAGTTTGCACCACATACACTCAGCAAGGGAAGTAAGCTGTTGTAAAAGAAATCAAAGGCGATGTGGAAAAGGCTATCGCTCATATCGAAAGCCTCACGGGCACGAAGTTCGGAGATGCCTCGAATCCGCTATTGGTATCGGTTCGTTCGGGAGCTCGTGTTTCCATGCCCGGCATGATGGACACAGTATTGAACTTAGGTATGAACGACGATGCCGTAGAAGCCATTGCTAAAAAATCGGGAAATGCGCGGTTTGCATGGGATTCCTATCGCCGATTCGTACAGATGTACGGCGATGTCGTACTGGGTATGAAGCCTAAAACGAAAGAAGACATCGATCCATTCGAAGAAGTGATGGACAAAGTCAAAGAGGCCAAAGGTATAAAGAGTGATACCGAACTCCAAGTAGAAGACCTCAAAGAATTAGTAAAACTCTTTAAAGCCGCCGTTAAAGAAAATACGGGAAAAGATTTTCCCGCTTCTCCGTGGGAACAATTATGGGGAGCTATCTGTGCCGTATTCGACAGCTGGATGAACGAACGCGCCATTCTCTACCGTCGTATGAACCAGATTCCCGAAGAATGGGGTACTGCCGTAAACGTGCAAGCTATGGTATTCGGCAATATGGGAAATACCTCGGCTACCGGTGTAGCATTCACTCGTGACGCTGCTACCGGCGAAGATATCTTTAACGGAGAGTACCTCATCAATGCACAAGGAGAAGACGTAGTTGCCGGTGTACGCACCCCCCAACAAATCACACTCGAAGGATCTCGCCGCTGGGCTGCATTGCAAGGTATATCGGAAGAAGAACGTGCAACCAAATATCCTTCTCTCGAAGAGGCCATGCCCGAATGTGCAAAAGCACTTATCGAAACTCAACAAAAACTCGAAGACTACTTCAAAGATATGCAAGACCTCGAATTTACCATTCAAGATGGCAAATTGTGGTTATTGCAAACTCGTAACGGAAAGCGCACCGGAGCCGCTATGGTAAAAATTGCTATGGATATGCTCCGCGCAGGAATTATCGACGAAAAAACAGCCTTGAAACGCATGGAGGCTCAAAAACTCGATGAACTATTGCACCCCGTATTCGACAAGGATGCCATCAAACGCGTTAAAGTCGTAGCCAAAGGACTTCCTGCCTCGCCGGGGGCAGCAACCGGACAAATCGTGTTCTTCGCCGACGACGCAGAGGCGTGGGCCGAAAAACGAAAAAAAGTAATCATGGTACGTATCGAAACCTCTCCCGAAGATTTGCGAGGCATGAGCGTGGCGCAAGGAATCCTTACTGCTCGTGGCGGTATGACTTCCCACGCAGCCGTAGTTGCCCGTGGTATGGGAACCTGCTGTGTATCCGGTTGCGGTGATATCGTAATGGACGAGGCAAACAAGAAATTCACACTGGCTGGCAAAGAGTTCCACGAGGGAGACTGCATCTCTCTGGATGGTTCTACAGGATGCATCTATGACGGACTGATCCCGACCGTAGACGCTACCATCGCTGGCGAGTTCGGAAGAATCATGGGCTGGGCAGATAAATACAGAACCATGAAAGTTCGTACAAACGCTGATACTCCGGCAGACGCTAAAAAAGCTCGTGAGCTTGGCGCAGAAGGTATTGGTCTTTGCCGTACAGAGCATATGTTCTTCGAAGGCAACAGAATCGATGCATTCCGTGAGATGATCTGCGCTGAAACCGTAGAAGAGAGAGAAGCAGCACTTGCTAAGATCCTTCCGGAGCAGCAGGGAGACTTCGAGAAACTCTATGAGGCACTTGAAGGAAATCCTGTAACAATTCGTTTCCTTGATCCGCCACTTCATGAGTTCGTTCCTACAGAGGAAGAGGACATCAAGAAACTGGCTGACGCTCAGGGCAAGACTGTTGAGCAGATCAAGACAATCATCGCTTCCCTTCACGAGTTCAACCCGATGATGGGACATCGTGGATGCCGTCTTGCTGTTACTTATCCAGAGATCGCTAAGATGCAGACAAGCGCTGTTATCCGCGCAGCTATCAACGTTAAGAAGAATCATCCGGATTGGAACATCAAACCGGAGATCATGATTCCGCTTGTTGGTGACATCAAAGAGCTTAAATATGTTAAGAAATTCGTTGTAGAGACAGCAGATGCTGAGATCAAAGCAGCTGGTTCTGACCTTGAGTACGAGGTTGGTACTATGATCGAGATCCCGAGAGCAGCTCTTACAGCTGATGATATCGCTAAAGAGGCTGACTTCTTCTGCTTCGGTACAAACGACCTTACACAGATGACATACGGATTCTCCCGTGATGATGCTGGTAAGTTCCTTAACGCATACTATGATGCTAAGATCTTCGAGAACGATCCATTCGCTAAACTTGATCAGGTTGGCGTTGGTAAACTTATGAAGATGGCAATCCAGCTTGGAAAACCGGTTAACCCGAAACTTCACGTAGGTATCTGCGGTGAGCACGGCGGAGATCCGTCTTCCGTAGAGTTCTGCAACGAGATCGGACTTGACTATGTATCCTGCTCACCGTTCCGTGTACCGATCGCTCGTCTTGCAGCAGCACAGGCAGCAATCGCTAAGAAGAACGCCTAAGCAGAACTTCATATTGCTTCAAGGCTGAAACTTCAGCCTGATCAAGCATAGAAAGCTTCTGGCAGTCTGTAGAAATACAGATTGTCAGGAGCTTTTTTTATACAGGGGAAAGAACCATGAAAAAGAAAATTTTTATTATCACAGGAATGATTCTGTGTATCCTGGCAGGAATAGTTATCGTGCCTTCCGTGATCAGAACCAGACAGGCAGTAAAAGAATTTGAAAAAGATTTTCATGCATCCGCCAATTCCGGGGCAGATTCTGCGGGGATAGATTCTGAAGATGAGCCAGCTGCGGAGAACGAAGAAGTTTCAGAGGAAGAAGAGAAGAAAGCGTTTGAGCTGGATACGTATTTGGATCACAGAGATATGACTCACCGGTTGTATATTTACGACATGGATTATATTGAAAAGGCCATTTCCTTTGAGAAAAAAAGCCTTCAGGATTTTGAGGAGGTGATCCGGCAGAATCCGAAAATCCCGGATAAATTCAAACCACTTATGGAAGAATACTGCAAATGTGTGTTTGAAAAATATCCGGATGTGGAACTTCGTCCTTTTTATCAGAATCTTCAGAGCCTGGAAGTTGTGGAATGTACAGAGGATGAACTGTTAAAAGTCAGCTGGGATGTTTATTCCTGTGGATGTTACGTGAAATCAGAGAACAAGATTTATGTGCTGAAAGATAAAGAATACGAAGAAGGAACCTGGGATTATCAGGTGATCTTCCATGAACTGAGCCATTGTCTGCGGGACAGCCATTATACAGATGAAGATGGAAACAAAGTATACATTCAGTTTGCGGGACTGAATTATTATGATGTTCCCAATGCGGAGGCAATCAATTCCCTGTTTGCGGTCAGCCTTTTTGATTATGAGGAAAACGATATTGCCTATCAGATGCAGAGCAATGCCCATAAAATAATGATCGAATGTATGGACAATTATTCTCTGGATGATTATGTGAATCACAGTCTTGGATATTACGCAAAACAGCTGGATGAATATAATCAGGATGACAACTATGCAACGACGATCCTGACGCTGATGGATGAGCAATATCATGATTACTACGATGAAAAGACGGCAGAGAACCCGGAAAAATATTATCCGATCTATGATTATATTTCCAACATGTATCTGGGAAAACATCTGAAAGCAGGGATGAGCCAGGAAGAAGCCAGAGGGATTATGGATGAGATGCTGGAAAAACTCCTCTTTGACGTTCCGGAGGAATATCATATAGACAGAGACCATTTTTATGAGTATCTGGAGAAGTATTATACAGAGAAATTTTCGGCTGCATAACTGAAAGTTTTCTGCTGGGGTGATTCCGGCAGTTTACGAAAAAAAGGATTCATGGTATCATGAAAGAAACAGGGCAGATCATGCCAGAGGATAAGGAGAATTTTATGAACCAGGAATCACAGACACCGCATAAGAGGCGGGTACGATATAAAGGAAAATATCCGAAGAAATTCGAAGAGAAATATAAAGAGCTTCAGCCTGAGAAATATAAAGATACTATTGAACATGTGATTAGCAAGGGGAATACACCGGCGGGAATGCACATTTCCATTATGGTGAAGGAGATCATTGATTTTCTGGAGATCAAACCGGGGCAGATCGGATTTGATGCGACACTAGGTTATGGCGGACATACGAAGGCCATGCTGGAATGTCTGAAAGGCCAGGGCCATATGTATGCCACAGATGTGGACCCGGAAGAGTCTGCCAAGACCAGAAAACGTCTGGCAGAGCAGGGCTTCGGGGAAGATATCCTGACAATTAAGCTCCAGAATTTCTGCACCATTGATGAGATCGCGAAAGAAGTCGGGGGCTTTGATTTTATCCTGGCGGATCTTGGGGTATCTTCCATGCAGATCGACAATCCAAAGAGAGGTTTTTCTTTTAAAGTGGACGGACCTCTGGATCTAAGACTGAACCAGGAGTCCGGGATCAGTGCGGCGGAGCGTCTGGATACCATTTCCAGAGAAGAACTTGCCGGAATGCTGGATGAGAATTCCGATGAGCCGTACTGTGAGGAAATCGCCAGAGCCATTACCGATGAGATCCGTAAGGGCAACCGCATAGATACCACCACGAAACTTCGGGAAGTGATCGAGAAGACTCTGGATTTTCTTCCGGAAAAAGAGAAAAAAGACACGGTCAAAAAAACATGCCAGAGGGTTTTCCAGGCGTTGCGTATCGATGTAAACCGGGAATTCGAGGTTCTCTATGATTTTATGGAAAAACTCCCCGGAGCTTTGAAACCAGGCGGACGTGTGGCAATCCTTACCTTCCATTCCGGAGAAGACAAACTGGTAAAGAAAGCACTGAAACAGGGATACAAAGAAGGAATTTATTCTGATTATTCCAAAGATGTGATCCGACCGTCTGCTCAGGAATGCGCTCAGAATGGACGTGCCAGATCAACGAAGATGCGCTGGGCGATAAAAGCATAAATGATGATCTCCATAAGCCATGGCAAAAAATAAGCCATGGCTTATTTTTTGAAAAAATTACAAATTTCTGTTCTGTATTTTGGAATAATTCCATACAAATTAAAAAATCACTGTGCTATCATGTTAAACAATTACAGTGACCTGGAAAAGTTAAAGATCAGATAAATATTTTTCGGGACACCACGAATTGGAAAGGAAAAAACATGGATATCACACTTGAAACAGCAGCAGATAAGCTGGTAAAAGAAATTTTTGGCGTGAAGCCTGAAGAAACTGTGATCATCACAGCAGATGATGATTCGGATGCATCGGTTGTAGAAGCAGTAAAAAACAGTGCAAAAAATGCAGGAGCACATGCAATGGTAATTTCAGTTCCCACACCAGGGGGAGTAGGAAAAGCAGCAGATCCGGATCTTCCGGTCGATGCGTTAAGTGCAGCACTTCTCTGTGCAGATGTATGGATCGAATTTAATCATCAGTGGCTTCTTTATTCCACACCATTTGAGCGTGCAGAAGCAGAGAACAAAAAAATGCGTTACATGTGTCTGGTAGATTTTAACCCTGACCTCATGATCCGTACCATCGGCAATGTGGAGACAGAGCAGCTCAAAAAATTTATGCTTGCGATCACTGAAAAAACAAAAAATGCAAAGAACATGCGTGTCACAACTCCGGCTGGATGTGATATATCATTTGAAATCGATCCTGGCCATTATACAGCATGTGACTGCGGAAACGCAACAGTACCAGGAATCCATATGCTTACAGGACAGATCAATGTTGTGCCGCGATTTGGAAGCATCAATGGCGTGATCGTTTTTGACGGATCTGTAACCCCACCTTTTGGAACCACACCGGATGCGCCGATCCGTCTTACAATTGAAAACAGTAAAATCGTAAAAATTGAAGGAGGCCGTGATGCAGCCATTTTTGAAGAGCATTTGAAAAGCTTTGAAGATGAGGGAATGTTCAAGCTTGCACATATTGCGTATGGGTTTAATCCAGGAGCGGTTCTTACCGGCAATATTGTGGAGGATGAGCGTGTATGGGGATCCACAGAGTGGGGAATTGGTTATGTCAGCCCATTTGACGCTCCGCCGCACGGACAGGATGCAAAATCCCACTGTGATGGCATTTGCCTGAATTCTTCTGTATGGCTTGATGGTGTACAGATCATGGATGAAGGGAGAATAACAGATCCATATCTGAAAGAGCTGGCTGCATTCAGAGAATAAATAATATGAACATATCTTTATTGCAGGTTTTAAATGCACCTTTGTTTGAGAATGTAAAAATTTTGTCAGGACGGGCCGGACTTGGCCGGATCGTAAAGCGGGCATCTGTTTTTGATGCGCCATTTAAAGAGGATGTGCTGGAGAAAGATATTCTGGCACCTGGAGATTTTTTTATCACATCTCTTTTGCAGTTTCAGCCGAAATCAGAAGAACTGATGCAGGTTCTGGCGCTTCTTGTAAAAGGAAACTGCAGTGGGCTCTGTGTGATGATGGAGGAGAGAGCAGAGCTTTTTTCGAAAGAAATGCTTGCTTTCTGTGAAGAGAAGCAGTTTCCTGTGATCTGTATGAGGGAAGATATTTCTTATGCAGAGGTCCTTGGAGTTATTAATCAATGTATCCTGGAAGAACAGACAAATGTGCTTAATCAGCTGAAACTGGATAAGATCCTAGCATCGAGGACTCTGCCCCAGGAGCGAATGAAGATCCTTTTTAGCATTAATCCGGGGATCAGGGAGTACGTACAGGCTGTTTATATCCGGGATGAACGGCGGAAGATCACACAAAGAAAAAAAACAGGAGAAGTCTGTTCATCTTTTGATATATTTATTCCGGCGGATAACTATGATATCTGTATTTTGAGTGCAGATTCCAGGAAGGAACTGGAACAGCATAAAAATGTAGTGTGTGAACAGCTTTTGAGAAGCTATCATAACCGCAGACTTGGAATTGGCAGACCTTATGCCAGATACAGAGTAGAACGAACACTTCTTGAAGCAGGAGACGCCCTGGACATGGCACAGGCATCGGACCGGAGGCAGCAGGTCTATGATCCATTGTCTCCGCAGCAGCTTCTTTTGCCTATCAGGGGAAGTCGGGAAATGCAGGAATTTTATGACGAATTTTGTCGAGAGATTGCGGCGAAAACAACGGAAGAAGGCATGGAGGACATGCTTCTTACAACAAGGGCGTATGTACAGTGCAATGGAGATTTTAAAAAAACTGCCAAAAAACTGAAACAGCACGAGAATACGATCCGTTATCGTATTAACCGTCTGAGAAATTATCTTGATGTGGAAGAACAGCCGTTGCTTTTTCATGAGATCATTTCTCTGGCTGTGCGGATCGAATCTATGCTGGAGATAAAAAAGAATAAAGAGGTATGAGAGTGGAACAGGAAAAGAAAACAGGAAATGTGGAATCTGTCACATTGGAACAGGTTCCGATGGAAGAGAGAAAAAGCTGGGCAGATGTTGCCATGATCCAGGCGGGAATTATGATCTGTGTGCCCAGTCTGATGCTGGGAGGAATCCTGGCAGAGTCTATGCCGATGTCTCAGGCCATCTGGTCAGGGGTAATCGGATATGCAGTGATCGTGGCGTTGATGATATTTTGTGGAATCATGGGAAGTGATCTTGGTGTACCGACATGTGTTGTTGCATCTGGCGTTTTTGGAAAACAGGGATCATCAAAGCTGATCTCTGCATTATTTATGATCTCCATGATCGGTTGGTTTGCAGTGCAGAACGGTGTCTGTGGCTCTGCATTTTCCAATCTGATCGAAGCAAGCACAGGAGTAAAAATCCCGATTCCGGTATCAACGGTTGTGTGGGGAATAATCATGCTGGTTACAGCTGTATATGGAATCAATGCTCTGGATAAACTGAATAAGATTGCCATTCCTGCACTTGTGATCGTAACTGTGATCGGGTGTGTGGTAGCAATCCAGCGTTTCGGAACCGGAAATTTAAGTATGACTATCGAAGATCCGGCCATGAGCTTTGCAGATGGAGTTGTACTTACTATCAGTTTTATGGCCACCGGCGCCTTGAATGCACCTGATTTTACCAGATATCAGAGAACAAGAAAAGATACAGTCCTTTCTTCTGCTATCGGTGTGATGCCGGCAGGAATGGCTATGCTTATTCTCGGAGCGGTAATGACGAGAATTGCCCAGCAGTATGACATTTCACTTGTATTTTCTAATATTGGCCTTCCGTTCCTTGGAATGGTCGTACTGATCCTGGCAACCTGGACAACGAATACTACCAATGCCTACAGTGCAGGCTTAAATGCAGTTATGGTATTCAATCTGAAAGAAAGCGGCCGTTCTATGGCAACGGTTATACTTGGAGCTGTGGGAACAGTTCTGGCAGCTGTTGGTGTAGCCGGAAATTTTGAGGGATTTCTTACACTTCTTGGAAATGCGTTTATGCCGATCATTGCTCTGTTTATTGTGGAATACTGGAGCCTTGGGAAAGGAAAAGCAGAGAACTTTACATTACGTGAAGGATGGTCAGTGGCTGGAATCGTGACCTGGGCTCTTGGTTTTGCAGCTACGTTTTTGACTGTGGGAATTTCTTTTATCAATGGAATGCTGGTTTCCGGAATCCTGTATCTGGTGTGGAGACTGGTAAAAAAAGGTGATAAATAAATGGCTAGAGAATATGTAGAAAAAAATATAGCGGAAATGGTCAGATGTCTAAAAGAACTGGTAGCTATTCCCGGGATTTTTGAGGATGCACCATCTAAAGGAGCACCTTTTGGAAAAAATATCCAAAAATCTCTGGAGTACGTCCTTAGAATGGGACAGCAAATGGGATTTCAGGTAAAAAATTATGATGGTTATGCCGGAGAGATCACTGCCGGAGAGGGAAACAGGATGATCGGAATCCTCTGCCATACAGATGTGGTCAGTGCAGGAGAGGGATGGAACACAGATCCGTTTGATCCTGTGGAAAAAGATGGAAAGCTTTATGGAAGAGGAACTTCAGATGATAAAGGCCCTCTGGTGTCTTCACTTTTTGCTATGAAATATCTTGCAGATAATCAGTTGATTCCAAAAGATACCTGTCTTCGCATGATTGTGGGAACCGATGAGGAAGAGAGCTGGCAATGTATTCGTTATTATCTGGATCATGCAGAAATACTTCCACAGGTATCTATCGTACCAGATGCTAATTTTCCACTTTTATACTGCGAAAAAGGACTTCTTGACTTTGATCTTTCTTCTGTGGAATCTGTGGATGAAAGAGCAGAGATACAAATTGTGGAATTAAAAGGTGGACGTAGCAGAAATATTGTTCCGGACGAGGCGTCCTGTCTTCTGAAATGTGAAGAGCCGAAGGCGGCAGTAAAAAGCATTGCGCTTCCGGAACAGGTTACAGCAAAGATCACAGATGGATTTTTGAAATTGTCAGTCAGAGGGATCAGTACACATTGTATGAGTCCGGAAAAAGGGTTTAATGCAGTTTCCTGTCTTCTGGAAACGCTGGGACAATTTGGCGAAAAACTTTCTCATGCTTCTTATATGAAATGTTTTCATCAGGCCATAGGAATGGATTATGACGGAGAGCGTCTGGGCTGTGCCATGGAGGATTCCGCAGGGGCACTGACGTTTAATGTGGGAACTGTGAATATGGATGAAAATGGAAGGATTTTTCTGCAGTGTAATATTCGTTATCCTGCATCTGTGGAGTATAATGATATTCGGGAGCTGCTGGAGAGACAGCTGAAAAAATATGGCTTCTTTTATAATGAAGTAGATTATCTGGCTCCGGTGTACCATAAAAAGGACTCAGCACTGATCCGGTGTCTGATGGAGGCCTATCAGGAAGTGACAGGGGATATGGATACAGAGCCAATGGCTATTGGCGGAGCTACCTATGCAAGGGCACTTCCTAATGCTGTGGCATTTGGGCCGCTGTTTCCGTATGAGGAAGAACTGGCTCATGAAGCAAATGAATTTTTAAGCATTGAGAGTCTGCAGAAAATGACCGAAATTTTTGTAAAAGGTCTTTACATACTGATGACAGAATATAGATAAAAACATTAAAGAAACAAACTATAGAAATATCCTGGAATGCGTTGACATCCAGGATATTTTTTGCTATGGTATACAAGTTTACATATGACAAAGAAGAAAGGATATGGATATGGAGGAAAAAAGAGACATTTTTGACAGACTGATGCATCTTCCTGTATTGAACATATTTGAACCTTTTTATAAAAAACATAAGGAAGTTCTGATGTATCTGTTCTTTGGCGGGATCACATTTTTTCTGAATATAGCACTGTATGCATGGCTGGACGGCATGCTCGGAATAAATGCGCTGATCGCCAATGTGATCTGCTGGGTAGTCTGTGTATTGTTTCAGTATTTTACAAACAGAACCTGGGTATTCGACGGTCAGGTAGATTCGGCAGCCGGATTTTTAAAGCAGATGGCTTCGTTTTTCGGAGGACGGCTCTTTACTCTGATTGTGGAGGAAGCAATCCTTGCGGTATTTATCACCTGGCTTGGATTTAACAGCATGGCAGTGAAACTTGTCGCTCAGGTGGTTGTGATCGTATTGAATTATGTGATCAGTAAATTGATCGTTTTTAAAAAATAAAAGATAGTTATATTTGTGGAAAAGGAGTTGGACTGAAATTGACAAAAGACAAGACCAATGATATGACCGTGGGAAATCCGGTGAGCCTGATCATCCGGTTTATGATTCCCATGTGTCTTGGAAATATTTTTCAGCAGTTTTATAACATTGCGGATTCCATTGTTGCGGGTCAGTTCCTGGGAGTAGATGCGCTGGCTGCAATCGGAAGCACCGGTTCACTGATGTTTTTTGTTACCGGATGGCTTAACGGACTGAGCAGTGGCTTTGCCATTCTGGTATCCCAGTGGTTCGGGGCGAAGCAATATGATAAGATGCGTCATTACGTAGCTATGTCCATTTATCTGGCAGCAGCCTTTGCCATTGTGATGACCATTGGCTTTGAGGCTTTGAATGAACCGATTCTGCGGCTGATGAATTCACCGGAGGATCTGATGGGATCTGTGAAGGGATATATGGGAATTATTTATGCAGGCCTGATCGTAACAGCGGCATATAATTCACTGGCAGCGTTTCTCCGTGCACTTGGAGATTCAAAATCTCCGCTGTATTTTCTGATCATTTCGGCAGTGATCAATGTGTTCCTGGATATTCTGTTTATTGTAAAAATCGGGATGGGAGTGGAAGGCTGTGCCTATGCTACGGTTATCGCGCAGGCAATTTCCGCAGTCTGCTGCCTGATCTATATTATCAAAAAGTTCCCGATCCTGCATCTGAAGAAAGAAAACTTTGAAGTTTCTTTTACCAGCTTCCGTTATCTGCTGGCCCTTGGTATTCCCATGGGACTTCAGTTTTCCATCACAGCGATCGGAACCATTATTGTGCAGGGTGCGGTAAATATTTATGGTTCTGTATATATGGCAGGATTTTCCGCTGCGGGAAAAATACAGAATATCATTGCAACGGTATTTGTAGCTTTTGGTGCGACGATGGCAACCTATGTAGGACAGAACCGGGGCGCCGGAAAGATGGACCGTGTAAAAGCAGGAATGAAATATACCCAGATCATGGTCCTGATCTGGAGTGTGATCACTATGATCATAATGTTCTTTTTCGGAAAGTACATGACCTGGTTATTTATTGACAAGTCCCAGACGGATGTTATTAATGTTTCTGTTACTTATTTTCATACGGTATTCTGGGCATATCCGTTCCTTGGAAGTATCTTCCTCTACCGAAACGGACTTCAGGGACTGGGATATGGCTTGGTTCCCATGCTGGGCGGTGTGTTTGAACTGGCGGCAAGAAGTGCGATCGTTATGTTTGTTGCAGGAAAAACAAGTTTTGCAGGTGTATGTCTGGCAGATCCTGCCGCATGGATCGCAGCGCTGATCCCTCTGATCCCGTATTATATTTATGTGATGAAAAAGTGGAGCAGGGGAAAAAAGGAAACTGCTGCCTGAGTGGGTATAATACAGAAAATGAAAAGAATAAATTTAGGCTTGCAATTATGGAAGATACAGTTATAATGATATTATAACTGCGGAAAAAACCAGGAAACCGGGATTCCGGGTAAGATTACAGATCCAGAAGGGAGAATATAGATCATGGAAATCACAAAGGAAACAACAATGGGCGAGATGCTTGCATACGATGAGAAGATCGCATACATCCTTATGCAGGAAGGAATGCACTGCATCGGCTGTCCGTCTTCTATCGGTGAGTCTCTTGAGGAGGCATGTATGGTACACGGACTTGACGTAAACGTAGTACTGGCAGACATCCATCACTATGAGGAAACCAAGAAACAGAAATAATCAGTACTATCACTGATCTTATAACGTTATAACGTACAGATTACGGACCGTAAGGGATAACGACTGTGCATGTCTTTTTGGCATGCCATCGTTATCCCTTTCTTTTTATGTGTAAGCAGTAATAAGAAGAAAAAACGACTATAAATATCCACTTTTATATGGAGGAAAAAACATGTATGTCATGATCGACAATTTTGATTCATTTGTATATAATCTGAAGGCATATTTTCAGGAACTGGGAAGAGAGATACTGGTTAAACGCTGTGATGAGATCACTCTTAAGGAGCTGGAAGCGATGAATCCGGAAGGGATTATTCTTTCGCCGGGACCGAAACGTCCCTGGGATGCGAAGCTTTGTGTAGATACAGTAAAAAGATTTCAGGGAAGGATCCCCATTCTTGGTGTCTGTCTGGGCCATCAGGTTATCGGCCACTGTGCAGGCGCAGTAGTGGAAAAGGGAGTACGCCCCATGCATGGAAAAGTAACAGAGATCCATAATCACGGAACCGGCGTGTTTGCAGGCCTGCCGGAGAAATATAAGGTGACAAGATATCATTCCCTGATCGTCCGGGAAGACAGCATCCCGGAGGAATATCAGGTAGATGCTGTTTCCGATGACGGAGCAGTTATGGGAATTTCCCATAAAACACTGCCTCTGTATGGCGTACAGTTCCATCCGGAAGCTGTTCTTACGGAATATGGCCATGAGCTTCTTGAGAATTTCTGTAAGATCGCAGAGGAATTTCATCAGGAGAGGGAAGAAGAACTGGCAGAAGAGAAAACTGCTTAGATCAAAAAATAACCCGGAGATGAATGCAGCTCGCCTGCACTCATAAGAATATTACAGGGTGCAGTGAGGATACCTGATCCGCTCACTGCACAGATAAAACCGGGAACACACAGGAGTAAAAACATGTACAATAATCAGCGAATCATAAAAGAACTGACCCCATATATCCCGGCAGTGGAGATTTTCCGGATCTACGAGAGAGAGCCGGGAGCTGCATTTCTGGATTCCTCCCTTGTGAATGAACTGGGACATTATTCCGTGATCGGAAGGTGCCCCTATCTGAAACTGGTAAAAGACGGGAAGACCTTTACCATCAATGGAAAACCGGAAACAGAAACAACCTTTGAAGACTACATGCGGGAATATTTGAATACCCATGAGGACAAAAATGACAGCAGACTTCCCCTTGTGTCCGGAGCTGTAGGATATTTTTCCTATGATTACGGAAGGAAACAGATGGGAGTACCCTCCGGGGAAAAAGATCTTGTGACGATTCCGGAAGCAGTTCTGACGTTTTATGACTGTTTTGTTGTGGAAGACTGTCAGGAAAAAAGGACGTATCTTGTGTCAAATGGAATCAGCGGAAATGCCGCGGCGCAGATCGGCGCAATGGAAAAAGCAATCCTGGAATCTGCAGAGGCTGGCAAACCGGAAGAACCGGAAATCGGAGAAAAAAAGAAATTCGGAAATGGGATGATCACGGAAAATTCTCACCGTGAGAAATTTAAGATTCAGGTCCATCCAAATTTTGAGAAAGAGGAATACAAGCAGGCAGTGGACCGGATGATCCGGTATATTATAGAAGGTGATATCTACATTGCCAATATGACACAGCAGCTTACAATTGAAAGCGAAAAACAGCCGCTGGATGTTTTTTATGATCTTCGGAAAAACAATCCCTCTCCTTTTGGCGGATATCTGGATTTCGGAGATTATCAGATCGTCTGTGCCTCTCCGGAGCGCTTCCTGAAAATGAAAGACCGCCATGTAAACACCCGTCCTATAAAAGGAACACGAAAACGTGGCGCAACGCCTGAGGAAGACGAAATGCTCCGCCAGGAACTTGCAGATTCCGGAAAAGATAAAAGTGAGCTTCTGATGATCGTAGATCTGGAACGAAATGATCTGAACCGGGTATGTACACCGGGAAGCGTGAAAGTAACTGAACTTTTTACAGTGGAAGCATATGCCACAGTATTTCATCTGGTGTCGGATATTGAGGGAACACTGGAAGATGGAAAAAATGTGATGGACCTTCTGGAAGCTACGTTCCCCGGCGGCTCCATTACCGGTGCACCGAAATACCGCGCTATGGAGATCATTGATGAACTGGAGCATGGAAAAAGAAATCTCTATACCGGTTCCATCGGCTATCTGACACTGGATGGCAGCTGCGATTTTAACATCGTGATCCGTACAGCCCTTCATAAAAACGGGAAATATCATCTTGGTGTCGGTGGCGGGATCACGGCAGAGTCAGATCTGGAATTTGAGTATGAGGAAACACTGCAGAAAGCGAAAGCAATCCTGGATGCACTGCAATAGGGGACATACGGAATAACGGAAGACTAAGAAAGATTCTGCAGACGGGCCGGGAGACCTGATGTAAAAGGGAGGATGGAGATGAACGTAACATTAGATGAATGTTTTCAGTTTGGCCTGGGAGCATTTGAAACCATAGGGATCGAACAGGGAATTCCCATACTGCTGGATAAACACCTGAAAAGACTGGAACGTGCCGCAGATTTCCTGAAACTGGGAAGCTTGTCAGAACGGGGGATCACTGCACGGAAGATTGAAAAATATCTGGAAGAACAGAAAATGCGCACAGAAGTACAAAAGGAATTTGGAAACCTGGAGCACTGTGCATTAAAGATCATGCTTACCAAGGAAAACATGGTTTATTCTCTTCGTGCCAATCACTATACACCGGAAAAATATGAGAAAGGTTTTTTCATAGATATCAGTGCGGTAAAACGAAATGAAACCTCACCGCTGGTATATCACAAAACCATGAATTACGGAGACTGTATCCTGGAAAAAAGAAAAGCCACGGCAGCAGGAATGGATGAGCGGCTGTTTCTCAATACAAAAGAACAGGTTTCTGAAGGTACGGTAAGTAATGTATTTTTTGTGAGAAACGGCGTGATCTGTACGCCACAAGTCAGTTGCGGCCTTCTTCCGGGGATCCTTCGGGAGTATCTCTGTGAAACAGAAGATGTGGAAGAGACAGACATCTATGTTCAGGACCTGAAGCGGTATCAGGAATGTTTTGTTACCAATTCCCTGATGGGAATCATGCCAGTGCGTCAGATCGGGGGAATTCGGTTTGAGGAAGACCGAGTGACAAAGGAGCTGATGAGAAAATATCAGGACATGGTACAGGAGACGATAAATAAGAAGAAAGACAGATGAAACGATATGGAGTGCCAGATTCTGTGAATGACCATGACTGAAATGAATGAAAATGACTGAGATAATCAGGGATAAAAGTGTATCAACCTGGAAAAACTAGGATTGATGCACTTTTTTTGTGCAAACTCAACCAAAAACAGTCATGAATTTTGTGAAGTAGTTTGATTGACTTTGAATGAATTTGGAAGTATACTAAGTTCAACAAATGAGGAACAACAAAAAGCGGTCAGAAACCCGCAGAATAAAAGATATGGGGAGGAGAAAGAAATGATCTGCACAGTTACTTTTAATCCATCTCTGGACTATATCGTTTCCGTAGAGGACTTCAAGCTTGGACTTACCAACCGTACCAGTTCTGAGCTGATGCTCCCGGGTGGAAAAGGAATCAACGTTTCCACCGTGCTGATGAACCTTGGAATTGAGAATACAGCACTTGGTTTCATGGCAGGATTCGTAGGAGATGAGATTGTAAGAAAGCTTGAGGAGATGGGAGTGAAATCCGATTTTATCAAGATCCCGGAAGGCGTTTCCAGAATCAACCTGAAGCTGAAATCCATTGACGGAACCGAGATCAACGGAATGGGACCTAAAATCAGCGCAGAAAAAGTTCAGGAGCTGATGGAGAAACTTGACACACTGAAAGAAGGAGATGTGCTTTTCCTGGCAGGAAGCATTCCATCATCCATGCCGGATGACATGTACGAGAAGATCATGGCGAGACTGGACGGAAGAGGCGTGATGATCGTTGTGGATGCAACAAGAGATCTTCTTGTAAATGTTCTGAAATATCATCCGTTCCTTGTGAAACCCAACAACCATGAACTGGGAGAAATCTTCGGAGTCGAGCTTAAGACCCGTCAGGATGTGATCCCTTACGGAAAGAAACTCCAGGAAAAAGGTGCCAGAAATGTACTGATTTCCATGGCCGGTGAAGGAGCTGTCCTGGTAGCAGAAGACGGACAGGTATTTGAGAAACCGGCACCGAAGGGAACACTGGTAAACGGCGTAGGAGCCGGAGATTCCATGGTAGCAGGCTTTATGGCAGGCTGGATGGAAAAACAGGATTACGAATACGCTTTCCACATGGGGATTTCCGCAGGAAGCGCAAGTGCATTTTCTGAAAATCTTGCCACGAAGGAAGAGATTCAGGCGGTATATAAACAGGTAACAGAGGGGTAAATAAGAAAGGAGAAGGGAAGATGAGAATCACAGATCTGCTTGACAAACGAAGCATATCGCTGGATGCAGCACCGAAGACAAAATCCGAAGCGCTGGACATGGCCGTAGATCTTATGGTAAAAAGCGAAAAGATCAGCGACCGGGAAGCTTATCGGAAACAGGTGTATTTAAGAGAGGAAGAAAGTACAACAGGAATCGGTGAGGGAATCGCCATTCCCCATGGAAAATGTGATGCGGTAAAGAAACCGGGACTTGCTGCCATGGTAGTAAAAAACGGCGTGGAATTTGAGGCACTGGACGATGAGCCGGTTACGCTCCTTTTCCTGATCGCGGCGCCGAACACAGAAGACAACATTCATCTGGATGTACTCAGCAAACTTTCCGTGATGCTGATGGATGATAATTTTACAGAGTCCTTACGTAACGCGAAATCTGTAGATGAATTTATGGAGATCATCGACAAGGCAGATGATGAGAAAAAAGATATCGACGAGAGACTGGCAGACACAGGAAGTTCCGAAGGAGCCAGAGCCAGACTGCTGGCAGTTACTTCATGCCCCACAGGTATTGCCCACACCTACATGGCAGCAGAAGGACTGGAAAAAGCAGCGAAGGCGAAAGACTGTTTCATTAAAATAGAGACAAGAGGCTCCGGCGGAGCAAAAAATGTACTTACGGATCAGGAGATCCAGGAAGCAGACTGTATTATCGTGGCAGCAGATGCCAAGGTCCCCATGGACCGTTTCGATGGAAAGAAAGTCATCGAATGTCAGGTTTCCGACGGAATCAGCAAGGCAGACCAACTGGTTGACCGTGCCATTTCCGGAGATGTTCCGATATATCATGCGGCAGCAGGCAGCCAGAGTTCTTCATCAAATGCAAAAGCAGGCGGCGGAGCAGGCCACAAGATCTATATGCAACTGATGAACGGGGTATCTCATATGCTTCCACTGGTTGTAGGCGGTGGTATTCTGATCGCTCTTGCATTCCTGATCGATGGTTTAAGTGTAGATTTGAGTTCCCTTCCTGCAGACCAGAGAGCAAACTTTGGTACCATCACACCGGTAGCGGCTGTTCTGAAAAACATTGGTGGAACCGCATTTGGTTTCATGCTTCCGATCCTGGCCGGATTTATTGCAATGGCCATCGGTGACAGACCGGCACTTGCAGTTGGACTTGTGGGCGGTATGATCGCGGCAAACGGAAAATCTGGTTTCCTCGGAGCACTTCTTGCAGGCTTCCTTGCAGGATATCTGATCCTTGGACTTCGTAAGGTTTGTGATAAGCTTCCGGAAGCACTGGAAAAAATAGCGCCTGTACTGATCTATCCGGTTGTTGGTGTACTTCTTATGGGACTCTGTATGACCTTCGTTGTAGAGCCGATCATGGGCGGTATCAATACAGGATTAAATAATGCCTTGACAGGCATGGGAAATTCAAGTAAAGTAATTTTAGGGTTGGTTCTTGGTGGTATGATGGCCATTGATATGGGCGGCCCGTTCAACAAAGCAGCATATGTATTTGGTACAGCAGCTATTGCGGCAGGCAACTATGACATTATGGCAGCAGTTATGGTGGGAGGTATGACTCCTCCGTGTGCCATCGCACTCGCATCCCTGCTGTTTAAAGACAAATTTACAAAAGAAGAACGTGAGGCAGGACCGACCAATTTTATTATGGGACTTGCATTTATCACAGAAGGTGCGATTCCTTTTGCGGCATCTGACCCGGTCCATGTACTTCCGTCCTGTATCGTCGGTTCCGCAGCAGCCGGTGCAATCTCCATGTTCTTCAACTGTACACTGATGGCACCACATGGCGGAATCTTCGTATTCCCGGTTGTAGGTAATGCAATGATGTATCTGGTCGCACTGGTTGTGGGAACTCTGATCTCAGCTGTACTTCTCGGGGTACTGAAGAAAAAAGTTGCTTAAATTTTTTTAAATTAAAATGAAAACTGGAGGATAAAGAAATGAAAGAATTCAAGTATGTAGTAACAGATAACGAAGGAATCCATGCACGTCCGGCCGGAGAGCTTGTGAAGCTTGTAAAAGGTTTCGAGTCCAAGATCACTATCGAGAAGGACGGCAAGATTGTAGAGTGCAGAAAGCTTCTTGCACTTATGGGACTTGGCGTAAAGAAGGGACATGAGGTTACCTTTACATTCGATGGTGCAGATGAGGATGCAGCATACGAGGCAGTAAGCAAATTCATGCAGGAGAACCTGTAATCTCAGAATGAGTGAACAGAAGGCATCCCGGTCCGGTCGATCGGGATGTCTTTTTTGAAGGAGGAAAAGGAATGCTGACGGAGCAGAGATACGAGATCATACTCGGCCTTCTCAGAGAAAAAAACAGTGTCACGGTAACAGAACTGAAAGATATCCTGAATGCATCGGAATCTACGGTCCGCAGAGACATCACGGCGCTTTACAAGGCGGGGAAGCTGACCAGGGTTTTTGGCGGTGCGGTGGCACTGGAACATACTGTCAATGCCTATGAGCCTACCGTAGCCCAGAAAGTTGAGCTGAATATTGAAGAAAAAAAGAAGATCGCAGTCTATGCGGCAGCTCTGATCCGTCCGGAAGATTTTGTGTATCTGGATGCGGGAACGACTACCGGATATATGCTGGAGCATCTGGAAGGCTCCAGGGCGACTTTTGTCACCAATGGTGTTTCCCATGCCAGGGCTCTGGCTCAGATGGGAGTCCGTGTGCTGCTGATCGGCGGAGAACTGAAGGGATCTACGGAAGCTGTGATCGGAAGTCAGGCCATGCAGATGCTGAAGAATTATCATTTTACAAAGGGCTTTTTCGGGACCAACGGGATGACTCAGAGAGAAGGCTTTACCACGCCGGAATCCAATGAGGCGCTGGTAAAGCGAACAGCTATGGAGCAGTGTCTGGAAAAGTACGTGGTGTCTGACAGCTCCAAATTCGGACAGATCAGTGCGGTGACATTCTTTTCATTTGACGGAGCGGTGATCCTGACGGAAAGCTGTTCCAAAGAATATAAAGATTGCAGAAATATACAGATCGTATCATAGAAAGATCACAAATAAAAAACCGGTTTGGAAGAAAAAATTCTTCGTAAACCGGTTTTTTGTTTGTTGAGGATCTGTTTCAGGCTTCCCTGGAGATCATGGCTTCCAGATCTTCTACGGAAATGTCTTTTTTGTGCATCAGCTTGAGCAGACGTTTCAGTTCGGCAGCTTCCTTTGCCTTTTTTTCAGCTTTGCGGATCTCATCCAGCTGAGCTGCCAGTGCAGTTTTTTCATCCTCCAGCGCTGCTATCTTTTCGGTGCAGGCAGCAATCTTGGAATCTACTTTGGAAATTTTCTCATTGAGTACTTCTATCTTTGTACGTCTCTGTGCCATATGAAACCTCCTGATAAAAATATTACTTCTTATACACTATACAATAGCATAAACGACGATGAAATACAATTGTGAATTGATGTGCAATATGTTATCATGAATGTATATAATATTTCAGAAACGCAGGAAAATACTATGGATAAAGATAAGGGTGTATTTATGACTGCCTGGGAAGTAAATATGGAAATAGAAATGCTGAAGACGGTTTTTGACATTGTAAGACTGGTGGATGTCAGCCGTACAGCTCCGGTAAATATTGGCTCAGACGATTGCTCTTATGAAGCAGAACATAAATGCTTTGCAGTGTGGAATAAAGGCAGAAGATGTGAGAACTGTATTTCTGCCAAAGTTTTTGCCCGTAAAAACAAAATGACGAAATTTGAGTTCGTCAATGATGACATTTATCAGGTAATCGCCAAATATGTGGTTATAGACGGGACACCTCTTGTCATGGAAATGGTCTTTAAAATGACGGATAAGATCTTTCTGGGAGCTTATGGAAGCGGATCTCTGATCGATAAGATCAGCAGATTCAACCGGGAATTATATGAAGATCCGTTGACTGGTGCCAGAAACCGGAGATATTTTGAGGAACAGCTGAAATCCCTGGATAAGATGGGGGCTATAGCTATGATCGACGTGGACAATTTTAAACAGATCAATGACAGCTATGGCCATGTAGCTGGAGACGCGGCGCTTTGTACCATTGTCAGAACGATTTTTGAGCATGTGCGGGCAGATGACGTGGTACTGCGTTATGGAGGAGACGAATTTCTTCTGATGTTTGAAGAAATCCCGGAAAAGGTATTTCAGCAGAAGCTGGAAGATATCCGGGAAGAGATTGTAATGGCAGATGTGCCAGAATACAAAGAAATCCGGCTTTCCATGAGCGTGGGAGGTGTATATGGAAGCTGTAAGGTCAGAGATGGAGTGATGGAAGCGGACAGGCTTCTCTATCAGGCCAAGCGGCAAAAAAACTGTGTTGCCTACAAGAGGATCTGACGGAAATGACATGACAGTCATTGAAAGCAGAATTAGTAACAGGCGCATGAGGTGTATATCTGGCAAGTGAAAGGGAGAATAGGGATATGAAGATAATCGCAAGGATCAGAAGTGATTTTCCGACAAAATTCGGAATCCCGCGTCAGAGCGGTCGAGTGGAAGAACTGACAGCCTGTATTGTTTTTGAACCGGAATACCGGGTACGGGAAGCGGTAAAAGGACTGGAAGATTTTTCGCATATCTGGCTGCTGTGGGAGTTTTCACAGTCGATCCGTGAGAACTGGTCCCCTACAGTACGTCCGCCACGCCTGGGCGGAAATGAAAGGATGGGCGTATTTGCCACCAGATCGCCCTTCCGTCCCAATCCTGTAGGCTTATCCTGTGTGAAGCTTGAAAAAATCGATCTGGAAAGCAAAGAAGCTCCTGTACTGATCGTATCCGGTGCGGACCTGATGGACGGAACCCCCATCTATGATATCAAGCCATATCTGCCTGTGGCAGACTGCCATCCGGAAGCGCTGGGCGGCTTTGCGACGAAGGTGGAGCAGCATTTTCTGCAGGTAGAGATCCCGGAAGAATGGAAGGCAAGGATTCCGGAGGATAAGCTTACTGCGTTGGAAGGCGTGCTCAGAGAGGATCCGAGGCCTGCCTACCAGAAAGATCCAGAGAGGATATACGGAATGCCTTTTGCAGGAATGGATGTTCATTTTCAGGTAAAAAACGGCATACTTACAGTATGTGAGATCACAGGATATAAAAAATCAGACAGAATTTAAAATTACCTTTGACAAACTTTTTGTGAGATGGTATTATAATAAATGAGTTAGCAAGTACTAACTCAATATTTTAAAAGCAAAGTTAGTTTAAAATAACCTTGAAACAGTCATATAAAAGTTCAGAGATCAAAGGAGAGTGAATTATGAGCGTTGTAATTGTAGGCGGTAATGAAAGAATGGTATGTCAGTATGAGGATATCTGCAAAGGCTTCGGATGCAAGGCGAAAGTTTTTGCCAAGGAAAAAGGAGCCATGAAGAAAAAGATCGGGGTGCCGGATCTGATGATCCTGTTCACCAGTACCGTTTCCCACAAAATGGTAAACTGCGCAGTAGAAGAAGCAAAGAAAAAATCCATTCCGGTATGCCGCTGTCACACAAGCAGCGCTGCAGCTCTCGAGAACATTCTGAAGCAGTACTGTGCATAAGAAACAGGTCAGGAGATACTTTTCTCTTGTATAATTTGACTTTTTTTGCAGAAATGTTACGGAAATGCTTGCAAAATTACAAATTATTCAATAAAATAGCCGTAGGTTTCTGTGGTAAAGCGTTGCAGTGAATGGTGAAAAGGCGGCGCTGGAAGTCGAAATTACAGGTGAGAGGTGTTATCATGAAAAAAGTTGTAAAATTCGGTGGAAGTTCTCTTGCAAATGCGGAGCAGTTCCAGAAAGTGGGCGATATCATCCGCAGTGATGAGAGCCGCCGTTATGTAGTTCCGTCAGCTCCGGGAAAGAGATTTGACGAGGATATCAAAGTGACGGATATGCTTTATGGATGTTATGACGCAGCATCCAAAGGGGAGGATATCACTGAGAAGATCAATGCAATCAAGGCACGATATTATGAGATCATCAAGGGACTCGGACTGAGCCTTTCTCTTGAGGAGGAGTTCAAGAAGATCGATGAGGATTTCCGTGCACAGGCAGGAATCCAGTATGCGGCATCCAGAGGAGAGTTCCTCAATGGTAAGATCATGGCTGCATATCTTGGATATGATTTTGTGGATGCAGCTTCTGTGATCCGTTTTGATAAAGTTGGTAATCTGGAAGCGGAGGAGACAAATAAACTCCTTTCCAAGAAGCTCAGCAAATCCCAGCATGCGGTTATTCCGGGATTTTACGGCGCATGTGCAGATGGCACGGTAAAGACATTTTCCAGAGGTGGTTCTGATGTGACAGGTTCCCTGGTTGCAAAGGCTATCCATGCAGATATTTATGAGAACTGGACGGACGTTTCCGGTTTTCTTGTAACAGATCCGCGTATCGTTCACAATCCGGAGCCTATCGAGGCGATCACATACAGAGAGCTTCGTGAGCTTTCCTACATGGGAGCTACTGTTCTTCATGAGGATGCCATTTTCCCGGTTCGTAAAGAGGGAATTCCGATCAATATCCGTAACACAAACAGCCCGGAGGATAAAGGTACTCTGATCGTAGAGAGCACCTGTAAGAAGCCGAAATTCACTATTACCGGTATCGCCGGAAAGAAAGGCTTCTGCTCTATTAATATCGAGAAATCCATGATGAACAGTGAGATCGGGTTCGGACGCAAGGTACTTCAGGTATTTGAAGATCAGGGAATCAGCTTTGAGCATGTACCATCCGGAATCGATACCATGACTGTATATGTTCATCAGGACGAATTTGAGGAGAAAGAGCAGCAGGTTATCGCAGGTATTCACCGTCTGGTGCAGCCTGATTTTGTGGAGATGGAATCTGACCTTGCACTGATCGCAGTTGTTGGTCGTGGAATGAAATCCCAGAGAGGCACTGCAGGAAGGATCTTCTCTGCTCTTGCCCATGCAAATGTAAACGTAAAAATGATCGACCAGGGTTCCAGTGAACTGAATATCATCATCGGTGTAGAGAATCGTGATTTCGAAAAAGCAGTCAGAGCAATCTACGATATTTTTGTTCTGACACGGATATAAACAAAATCCGGAAACGGATTTTGTTTATGAGAAAGTAGCGAAGCGGATTTCGAATATCCGATTGATATAAATCCGGAAACGGATTTTGTTTATGAGGAAGTAGCGAAGCGGATTCCGAATATCCGATTTATTTAAAACCGCCGCAGTACGTGTAACATACCGTCCTGCGGCGGATTTTTTTGGAAAAATCCAAGATTTATCTAAAAATAATACAATCAAATTCAACAGGATTTCCAAAGGAAAGACAAAGATATTGTACATTGTGTCGAAAAAAGTTTGATATGAAATAAACAGTATTGACAAAAACTTAACTTTTGTGTAAAACTGAAATATAAAAAAATCAGAAAGGCAGGCGGTCAGCTATGGAGAAACAGATCAAACTGGATGAAAAAAGTGCACAGGAGTTTGTCAGTGCAGCCAGCAGATGTAATTTTGATATTGATGTATTTTATAACCGTATTATCATTGATGCAAAGTCGATCCTCGGACTTTTGAGTCTGGATCTGACAAAGACTCTGACAGTAAAGTGTTACGGAGAAGATGAGGATTTTAATCGTGTTCTTTCCAAGTATGCAGCAGGTTGAGAAATATGAATAAAGAAAAACGGTGATAAAAGGGCGCAGTTCATGAGAAGAAAAGCAGAACATGCGTCCTTTTTATTATGGGAAGCTTTCGGATCATATTTTATGGTATAATCCTGGTATAGCATGGAAAAAGAATAGCTGCCGGACTGGAATTCCGGCAGCTGCCGGGAGTGAAAATATGGAAAAACCAAGAGTGCGGATTTCTGTCAGAAATCTTGTGGAATTTATACTGAGGAGCGGAGATCTGGATAACAGCAGTGGGACATCCGGAGATAAGGAAGCCATGTTAAAAGGCGGAAGGCTTCACCGCAAGATACAGCGGAGTATGAAGGGCGATTATCAGGCAGAGGTTTCTCTGAAAAAAGAAAGTGAATACGACGATGTGGTCATTCAGGTCGAGGGCCGTGCAGATGGGATCTTTACAGAGGACGGAGCCGTTTATATTGATGAGATCAAGGGGACTTACGGAAATGTCCAGGCAATGGACATGCCAATACCTGTCCACCGTGCCCAGGCCATGTGTTACGGAATGATCTGGGGAGAAAAAGAAGGGATTTCTGAAATCCACATTCAGATGACCTATGCTCATCTTGAGACGGAAGAAACCAGGAGATTTCGTGAGGATTTTTCCATAGAGGAGCTTAAAGGCTGGTATCAGAAGCTTCTGGATGCCTATCACAAATGGATCGCATATTCTCTTAACTGGAAAAAAGAGAGAAATGCATCCATGAAGGATCTGCAGTTTCCGTTTCCATACAGAGAAGGGCAGCGGGATATTGTTAGTGGTGTGTACCATACGGTTTCCAGCGGGAAGACCTTATTTGTTCAGGCGCCTACCGGTGTGGGAAAAACCATGTCTGCCATTTTTCCGTCCGTGCGCGCCATCGGTGAGGGAAAAGGTGAAACACTTTTTTATCTTACCGCAAAAACCATCACAGGAACTGTGGCGCAGGAGGCATTTCACATCCTGCGGGAAAAAGGTCTGAAATTCAAGGTAACGGCGATCACGGCAAAGGAAAAGCTGTGTTTTCAGGATACTCCGGAATGTACACCGGAGAAATGTCCTTATGCAAAGGGGCATTTTGACCGGGTAAATGATGCGGTTTATGAGCTCTGGACCACTGAAGAGGTATATTCCCGAGAAGTGATCCGTGCTCATGCAGAAAAATGGCAGGTGTGCCCTTTTGAAATGTGTCTGGATCTTTCAATCTGGGTAGACGGGATCATCTGTGATTATAATTACGTGTTTGATCCCAATGTTCATCTGAAACGTTTTTTCGGGGAAAATATTTCCGGGGATTATATTTTTCTGATCGATGAGGCACATAATCTGGTAGAACGTGGCAGAGAGATGTACAGTGCCGGTATTTCCCGTCAGAGTCTGGTAGCACTTCGAAAGAAGATAAGAAAGAGGTTTTCAAAACTGGCCAGAACACTGGATAAAGCAAATCGCCAGATGATGGAACTGGAAGAGAATCTTGCGGAAACAGGAAAAGGGTATCAGGTGCTGCCCAATCCCGGAGTACTGCCGATCACATTTCTTACGATATCAGGTGAACTGGAAGAAATACTGGAGGAAAAAGAACTGGAAGAAGAACTACGCAGGGAAATACTGGAATTTTATTTTATAGTGCGTGATTTTTTAAATGTTTCAGAGCTGGTAGATGAAAATTATGTAGTATATACCGAAAACAGCGCAGAAGAAGGATTTCGTCTGAGGCTGTTCTGTGTGAACCCGGCAGAAAATCTGGGAGAATACCTGAAAAAAGGGAAAAGTGCTATTTTCTTTTCAGCTACAATGTTTCCCATGCTCTATTACCGGGAGCTTTTGACAACAGACCGTGATGCCTATGGGATTTATGTGCAGTCTCCTTTCCCAAAAGAAAACCGCAGGATTCTTATCGGCAGCGACGTAAGCAGCCGGTATACCCGGAGAAATCGTGCAGAATACCGGAAGATCGCCGGATATATTGCCAGATGTGTCTGGCAGAGGCAGGGAAATTATATGGTGTTTTTTCCGTCGTATCGTCTTATGGAAGACGTGCTGCAGGTTTATGAGGAAGAATTTTCCGTAGACTGGGTGCGCTGCGTGTGTCAGACACCGGATATGACAGAACAGGAACGGGAAGGATTTTTGGAGGAATTTCAGGAACGGGAAGGTACCCTGGTAGGGTTCTGTGTCCTTGGAGGGATTTTTTCTGAGGGTGTTGATCTGACAGGGGAAAGTCTGATCGGGGCAGTGATCGTAGGAACCGGACTTCCCCAGATCGGCAGTCAGCGTGAGATCCTGAAAGAGTATTACGATAAAAAGAATCACTGTGGTTTTGATTATGCATATCGCTATCCGGGTATGAACAAGGTGCTTCAGGCCGCCGGGCGCGTGATCCGCACAAAAGAGGACAAAGGCGTGATATTGCTTCTGGATGACCGCTTCTGGGATCGGGATTACCAGGAAATCTTTCCCAGGGAATGGCAGGACCGTACAGGCTGCAGGCTGGATACGGTAGAAGATGCAGTGGAGACGTTCTGGAAGAGGTTTACTTGACAGAACGGAGAAATCCGATATACTTATAGAGTCTTTATCTGGAAAATCACTGGAGGAATGTGTGGATGCCGGATCAGGACAAGAAACTGTAAAATAGGATCATAAGAAAAGTGAAAGAAGTATATGAGACGAAAAAAAATATATAAAGCATTGGCATTTTGTCTGAGCACAGTGATGCTCGCACAGCCGGTTTTTGCGACAACAGTGCAGCAGACGGCACAGGGAAGCCTTGGTTCTGTTACGGAGGAGTCCCAGATACTTCCAATTCCTGGTGAAAGCGGGAAATATATTCTGAAAAGCAATGGCTTTTACTGCCTGAATGAAGATGGAACCAAAGAAAATACTCCGGCAGTGTATTATTTTGATCATTTTGAGATCGACGGAACGGTTTTTGATGGATATTATTATCACGACGAAAGCGGTAAATTTACAGCGGGAAACTCGCATATGGTCCAGATCACCGATCTGGCAAAAGACGGTAGCGGTGAGGAAGTTTCTTTTGACGGCTGTTATATGGTAAACAATCTGGGAAAACTCAGCGCTTCTCCACAGGTACGTTATATGGATGAGCTGGTGGTGGACAAAACAACATACAACGGGCTGTATTATTTTGATGAATATGGAAAAATGGTTACAGATCCAGGTATCCATTATCTGGAAATGAATGCTGCAGGACAGATGTTTGACGGATATTATTATTTTGGCGGAGAAAACGGCGTTCTGCTCCAGGAAGAGGGAGAGACTCCGGAGGGATTTTCCGTGGATAAATCCGGAAAAGTCGAGACGAAAGATCTGGGAATGGATGGCCTTGAGAAACGGCTTGCGGATCTTCTTGGAACCTATGAGGGTACATGGAGCGTTTATGTAAAGGATCTGACCAGTGATCAGGAGTTTGAACAGAACAGTCAATCACTGTACTCAGCCAGTCTGATCAAAGTGTTTGTCATGGCCCAGACCTATGCCAACATGGATGCAGTCCTTCAGAACGAAGCGGCAAAAATGAAAAAAGATGTTACAGATCCGTCCGTATCCACAAAGGTCAATGACCTTCTCTGGAATATGATCACAGTCAGTGACAATGAATCCTTTAATGAGCTGGTACGTCTGCAGACAGCATCGGGTGTTTTTAAGGACGGAGCACAGGCTGTAAATGGATTTCTTGCGGAACAGAAATTTGCAGATACTTCCGTACAGCACATCTTAAGCCCGTCCTCTTCAAAGGACGTCGGCCTCGGTGGCAGGAACACCACTTCCGTAAAAGACTGCGCAGAGATTCTTTCCCGGATCTATAAAGGAGAATGTGTATCGAAAGAAGCTTCGGAGGCTATGCTGAACCTGCTTTTGAACCAGCAGGTTACTACTAAGATCCCCAGCGGGATATCTGTGTCCGTGGAAATTGCAAATAAGACTGGAGAAACGGATACGGACCAGCATGATATCGCCATTGTATATGGAGAAAAGACTACATATATCCTCTGTGTGATGTCAGAAGACTGTAAACCTGGGGACGCAGTTTCGCATATCCGGGATATTTCCGGTATTGTTTATAATTATCTGAATATGGACCTTGACCAGGGGTGATCTGTGAGTTAGAATAAAAAACAGCTGAGCAAGATCCTGATGGATATTTCCGCCAGAGAAGTATCCGAAATGTTCATGAAAGGGGAATTCTATTATGAAGACAGTACATACAGACAAAGCACCTGCAGCAATCGGACCATACTCCCAGGCTATCATCCATGGAGATACACTTTACACATCCGGTCAGATCCCGGTGGATCCGGCAACTGGAGAGGTAGTTGGCACAACCATCGAGGAGCAGGCTGACCGTGTTATGAAGAATCTCGGAGCAGTTCTGGAAGCTGCCGGTTCCAGCTATGAGAATGCGATCAAGACAGTATGCTTCCTTGCAGATATGAACGATTTTGCGGCATTTAATGAAGTATATGCCAAATATTTCGTAAATAAACCTGCACGTTCCTGTGTTGCAGTCAAGACATTGCCAAAGAACGTTCTCTGCGAGGTAGAAGTGATCGCAGCGATCGGATGATCTGATAAAAAATCCCTGTTGTCTGATTTCAGTCAGACAGCGGGGATTTCTTTTCGTGGGGATAAAGTATTTTTCTCTGTTTTGGAGCAATCTCTTTTTTTGTGTTTTCAGGCGTTAAAACGGTAATGTTTTTTCTTGTGTAAAGTAGAGCGCTGTAGTATAATAAAACCAGTTTTTTAGGATACGTATAAAAGCTTAATAAGGATGATCGGCAAACCAGATGAAAGTCTGGGACGCAAAGCTATAGGGCCTGTAAAATGGCAGCCAGTTGCATGAAATGAGGTGCACTGTCTGTGAGACGGTGTTTTTTTAATGATGTTATTCGGCTATGAGCAAGTAGCGAAGCAGATTGCGAATATCCGCTTCACTTAGTGAGAGGCAGGAGATTTTTTTTGACAAATGTAAAGTAATTATGCCATAGATGCTGTAGTTATTTACGGAGGTGCAGCTATCTACTGGACAAGCGGATATTTGCATCTCGCATTGCTCGTAGCTCTGCACCGAATAAATTGCACCACAGTTTATGAGTGAATAAATACTCTACAGGTTTTCACTTGCCATAGCTGTGGTTGTGGATACAGAGAGTCAAATTATACAGGATTTCCCAGAATAATATTGATTAAAGTTTTATTCAGCATAATAGTGCGGTTCCAGGGATTGATGATTACTCCTTCAATAGATGGTTCCTGGAGTGCTGCGTGAAAAATTTTGTCAATGTCTGCTGTGAAAGTAGACATGATCTGGCTGCTGCCTTTTAATTCTTCGTCAAAACTGGTAAAAGCAGCCCACCATTGTTTTCCATCACCGGTTTTTATAGCCTGGAGATTAATCTTTCCATCACCTTTTGGTGGTTCTACAGCTACGATCAGCTGAGCATACTCTTTCATTCTGCGACGAATTACCGTGAGAACGTGCGCCAGCATTTCTTCAGTGGCATCCTGCTGGAGAGCAGCGATTGCAGTTTCGATTTTGTCATTTCCCTGAAGCGTTTTATCTAATTGAGCCTTTGCCTGATCTTTGTTGGTTGGATTCATGATAGAAATATTCCTTTCGATATAGATAGATTGTTCGTGATTGTATTATAGCATTTCAGGAAATAGAGCGGCAAGATTAAGTTAAACGCAAACGTGTCTGCATCTGCGGGGGTATGGAGTAGGGACGGAGATTTTTATCGATAAATTATATGGCGATAGTGTAAAGAGATAAGCTGAGAATAAGAGAAGAAGAACAAGGGGGGAATTCATAAAGATTTTGAAAAGAAAAAAATGATATTTGACAAAAGGGATAGTAGTATGGAATGAGAAAAGAAAAAACATATGTCCAATATATCGGACTTTTCTGCGAAGGTGGGAAATGAAAAAAGAAATACGTCAAAATACGAAGGTTTAACGCTAAAAACGATATAAAAGTACGGTTTATAGTACCGCAATAATATATGTGTACGATTTATAGTACATATATAAAAATGCACAAAAACACCCAAACACCGTCATGTGCACCTGCACGCAGTCGAGCAGATATTCGCAATCCGCTTCGCTGCCTGCTCATAACCAAATAACTGCTCCGCAGTTTATCAGGAGAAGCTTGCACTCCTCCTGATACAAGCAAGTCCCCACCCACTGCTTA
>OLSF01000809.1_pt1 | contig 30385 bp, 33 predicted proteins | sample 1672301 | NCBI WGS metagenome assembly OLSF01 (sample SAMEA3136669, study PRJEB25190) | human gut metagenome | biome: human gut; feature: human-associated habitat; material: faeces | place: Austria | collected 2013
GACTTTTTAACTTGTATGATAAATAAACTGTTTATCACAGTCTATAATTGCTTCATATCTCATTTGTTTATGTTTTAAACCGCTAGGATCAGGAACATCCGAACATGACGTTCTTAAAAAACCTAAACCTGCCATTACTTCATCTACATCACACGCAGTTTGTGATGTGCTTTTATTATCCCAAATATCAATTCTATATCGAATGAACGAGGATTGTTCTTTATCATCAGTAAAGTCAGCTACTTTATTTTCTTCCTCGACATACTGAACCGCAGGCAAGTCGGCCCAGTTTTGAGGATAAGCATCACTTACATTCTTATTTTTTTGAGAAAGTCCTTTATAAACAATGTCTTTAACATTAATCATTTATTACATATCTCCCTTAGCTTTTTTCTAAATAATCTTTCAGTATTTTTTGCTATTGCTTGTTCTTGATCATGAAGTGCAGGATACATAAAAGGTCTAGCCATTTGTCCTCTTGTACCATAACCAATGACATCTCCGTTTTTATAGATGATTTTAAAACCATATCCTTCAGCTTTATCAACTGGCATTGCATCTGCAGGTATCATCCAACCTGTTTGCCTATATTTAGGACTTACTTTAGGTGATATTCCTTGATGATTAGCTTCTCCATTAGGGCCAGTACCAAATTCATAATAAGGTGCATACTTTGAATTAGTGTATACAGTAGAAGAAACCATATCTTCTTTTACTTCGTTTTTAACTCTAACTGAACGAGCTAAAGCACCCGTATCACTTGAAATCAAAAGCTTTGCTTGACTTTGGACAATTCCCCCTGCTTGTTTAACTGCTCTCATAGTTACTTCTTGTCCTGCACCTGAATCTAGTTCAGATAATTTTTTTATGAGGTTATTAAAATCTTTATTTGTCATATTTTCTCAATTCCTATAGCTTTAAAACGCTTAAATTTTTGGATGCTGACAACTTTATAAGCAACTCCCTCATAATTTATCATATCGTGTTCTTTAATCTCTAGAGAGCCATAATAATGCATATTTAACATATCATTTACACGCATTCCATAAAGTTCAGTTTGAAGTTTTGAAGATGCTGGCCATATAAGAGCTACATCTTCATTTGCTTCATCACTATAGGTTTCAATGACATTGCCCTCATCATCTTTTACAGCACTGTAAGTTTTAATTTGAAACTTCTTGAGACTTCTTTTTTTCATCTTTCAATCTTCTTGCCATAGCTGATAAGCGATAATTGGAAATACCTGAAAGAATTTCATCTTCACTTTGATAACTTTCACTCTCTCCACCCTCATTATAAGAAGCTAATCCTTCATTACCTTGTTTGTTATAACGGGCAATAGCAAGTTTTAATACAAATGGATATAGATCATCTATCAACTCACTTCTATTAGTTTTAGATAAAACTGTGCGCTTTGAATTTAATATAAAAGAAGAAACCAATGTATCATCAGTTTCTCCTGTTAAATTCTTAAATTCTTCTAAAAGATTATCCATTTTGCTTAATAACAGCAATCAATTCTTCTTTTGTAAGTGAGTCAATATTTTCAATTCCTAATTCTTCAGCATATGCCTTTAATTCATCTAATTTCATTTTGGAAACAGGTTTATTAGGTTTTATGCTTTCATCAATGCCTTCTAATTGTTTGATTTGCTTATTTAAATCATCCAAAGAATCGCTAACGATATAATTCAATGGATCACTTCGACAAATTTTTATAACATCTTTATTTAAACACTCTGTAGAAACAGTTGTTTTAATATTGTAAATATAAGCCATTTACTGCACCTCCTATTCAGTTGCTGGATTTGCTGTTAAAACCGCAATACATTTTGATTGGAAAACTTTAGCACCATATACATGTAATCCTTTTACAGCATCACTAAATCTTTTTTCAGGTCTATATGCTTCAGTTGATAAAATTTGTTCAGCATAAGAACCAGCTTCATCTGTTCCACCAATAATTTTGTATTTTGTTTTAGCAGTGTTTGGAACATTGTTAGAAACATAAACAGTAAAACCTGCAGCTTTACCAACTTCCCCACCTTCTAGAATTGCCTTATTATAATCAGTTCCATTTCCCACAAAACGTTCATCTTTTAATAATAAGCCATGATACCAAGCTGGAATAACTACCCAACGTCCTACTGTAGGTACATTCGCTTCAGTTAATTTAACACCTAAATCAACAAGAAAATCATAAGCAGTATCTTTTGTTGGCACTTTTGGAGTTGTATCACTACCAATAGTATTATCAGCATGAACGTTGATAGCTAATAAGTTAGCTGCAAAAGCATCAACAACATCATTCATACCATAAGCTGCTCTTTCCATTGCTTTATCCATTAATTTAGGATTTGTTTGAGCATTATCAACATCTTCAACAGCAAAGTTGAAATATTTAGCTTGATCAATCTTTAATTCTTGTTGTTCTCCAGATAAATCTTCAGGAGCTTCAATATCTTCACCCTTTGTATAATCTTTAATTGTTACGTTACCAATTTGATTTACTTTGACAGTATCACCAAAGTTCTTAATTTCCCCTTCATAATCTCTATTTAATAAGTTTAAATATACATGTCTTTTATCTAAATGTCTTAAAAGACGTGCACTCCAAATTGTTGGAATAAAATTTGCTACCGACATATTTTAAATATCCTCCTTAAATTCAAGGCTATTATACATAAATAATATTAAAATATTGATTTTTTTTATATTATGAAAAAAATGGGACAGTTAGGCTTGTAACTGTTCCCATTTTTCCATGATTTCCATTAATTCCATTTCTTTTTCTTCAATAGAATCTGTAATTTCATTATATTTTTTATAATTATTCATAACTTCTTCACTTGTGAGTTCTTCTTTTAAAGAATTAATTTCTTTTTCTAAAGAATCAATCGTTCTTTCAAGTTTTTTAATTTCATTCTTAGTTTTTTTATCAATGATCTGTCTTTGTTTAGCTTCTGTAACAATCTTTTGAGTTGTTTCTACAACAGGTGTTTTTTGATTTAAATAATCATCATAATTACCATTATAAGAAAGACATTGATCTTTTTGTACTTCGATTACACGAGTCGCAATTTTATTAATAAAATAACGATCATGACTAATAAATAAAATTGTTCCTTCAAAACTTCTTAAAGCTTCTTCTAAAACTTCTTTGGAAGAAATATCTAAGTGGTTGGTTGGTTCATCTAGAATTAAGAAGTTAGCTTGTTTTAATAAAACTTCGGTTAAAACAACACGTCCTCTTTCTCCACCTGAAAGCATTGCAATATCTTTAAAGACATCGTCGCCTCTAAAGTTAAACATAGCAAGAGTACTTCTAATTTCTTGATTGGTCATACGTGGATAACAATCACTGATTTCATCAAAAATCGTTTTATTATAATTTAAAGATTCATGTTCTTGATCGTAGTAGGCCATTTCTACGTGACTACCAAAACGAATTTTACCGTGTTCAATTGGCAATTGACCTACAAGAGCTTTAAATAAAGTGGTTTTACCAACCCCGTTTTCACCAACAATCGCAACGCGTTCTCCTTTTTTGATATCAAGATTACAGTGTTCAAAAACAATTTGATCATAACGCATTGATAAATCATTAACTTTTAAAACATCGTAACCTGATTCAATAGCTGGTGTAAATTGAACAGTGATGGCACTTGGTAAATTTTCTGGTCGGTCAATACGTTCAATCTTTGCAAGTTGTTTTTCTTTCGATTCTGCACGTTTAATACTTTTTTCACGATTGAATGATTTTAATGTATCAATACTTTCTTGTATTTTTTTTATTTCTTTTTGTTGATTGATATAGTGTTTTAAATCAATCGCACGTTGTGTTCTTTTTTGAATAGAATATTCTTCATAACGACAATTATAACTATGACTTTTTCCATTTTCTATTTCAATGATCTTATTAGAAACAACATCAATAAAATAACGGTCATGGCTAACCACAATCAAAGCATTTTTATATCCTTTTAAATAGTTTTCTAAAAAGGAAATTGCTTGACTATCTAAATGGTTGGTTGGTTCATCTAAAACCAAAAGTTTAGGTTCTTCTAATAAAAGCTTGGCAAGACAAAGTCTGGTTTTTTGACCTCCAGATAATTCATGGACATATTTTTGAAAGTCTTCTTCCACAAAACCCATTCCTTTTAAAACCCCGACAATACGACTTGGATAACTAAAACCATCTTTTTCATTAAATCTTTGAGTCAATGAATCATATTCATTCATGACTTGTTCACTATGATCATAAGACATCATACTTTCTAATTCACGCATACGATTTTCTATTTGAATAAGTGGATCAAAGACTTCTAAAGCACATTCATAAATGGTTTTATTCATATCTAAATCATGATGCTGTTTTAAATAGCCGATATTTAAATCACGGCTTTTAAATAAATCACCACTATCATAACTTTCTTCACCAATTAAGATATTTAAGATGGTTGTTTTACCCGCCCCATTGACACCGATAATCGCAATTTTATCATGGTCATCTACTTTAAAACTAATATCTTTTAATAAGTCAATTCCTTGAAATGATTTCTTTATATTTGAACATTCTATAAGCATTTTTCATCACCTCGACTATTCTATCAATAAAATAAGTTGTTTACAAATATTCTTTGTATAAATCTTGATAAGTAGAATCTACTTCTAATAAAGCATTCATGCTTAGATAAAAAGCTTCATCAAAACAAGGTGAATCTTTTTTAATACACCATAAAGCTTCATGTCCTGTAAAGGCATGCGCTAAAGCTTGATATAAAATCTCTGGATTCGATAAATTATGAATTTCTTTTTGTTCTTGGGCTTTTTTTATAATGATGATACAAAGTTTTGTAAGATTATCACGCATATCAAAGCTATGACGATTTTCTTTTAAATTCGCAATAAACATTTGACTAAATAAATCATAACCATATTTTTTAGTATCTTTAATTAATGTAGAAAAGACAATAAGTAATTGTTGATAGTGACTATCACTATCAACTAGTTTATACGTGTCTTTTACAAGATGATCGATGGTTGAATCATAAAGATCTAAAATAAGCTCTTCTTTATTATTGACGTATTTATATAAAGTTGGTTTGGTGATATGTAATTCGTTACAAATATCTTGAATTGTGACATTGTTATATCCTTTATCTAAAAAAAGCTGAACAGCTGTTTGCGATATTTCTTCTTTTGTTATTTTCATAAAATTCTCCTTAGAAATAATATACCATAGATTTAATGGAAAGAGGCTTGTTAAAAAATTCACTATTATTTTATGAAAGCGTTGACATTTAGTTTTACAGTTATATAATTTACTTGAGTTAAATGAACGTTTACTATGGTAGAGGAGGAAAAAGAAAATGGCTAAGAGTTTATTTGATAAGACATACATAGGTAAAATGAAATTAAAAAACAGAATTTTCATGTCACCTATGGGAACAACAGGAGAAGCTGATGGAGCTTATTGTAATGAAGGTATTGATTATTTTGAAGAAAGAGCAAAAGGTGGCGCTGGTTTAATTATTACAGGTGCTAACGTTGTTTCGACAAAATATGAACCAAGACCATGTACAGAACTTTCTGATTTCCATCATGTAGAAAGATTAAATATGTTAATTGAAAGATGTCATGCTTATGGAGCAAAAGTCTGTGTACAATTATCACCAGGTTTAGGACGTCAACAATTTACCGATCCTTTTACACCACCTTATAGTGCGGGTAGTGTAGGTGCATTCTGGTTCCCAAATTTAATTTGTAAACCTTTTTCAAAAGAAGATATTCATTATTTAGTAGAAAAAGTAGGGTACAGTGCTTCACTTGCTGTAAATGCTGGTGCAGACTGCGTTGAATTACATGCGTATGGAGGATATTTATTAGATCAATTCCATTCTGTTCAATGGAATAATAGAACAGATGAATATGGTGGAACACTTGAAAATCGTATGCGTTTTACATTGGAATGTATTGAAGCAATTAAAAAGAACGTTCCAGATACAATGCCTGTACTTGTTAAATTTACACCACATCAAAGAGTAGAAGGCTTTAGAACCATTGATGAAGGTATTGAAATGGCTAAAATCTTAGAAAAAGCAGGGGTTGATGCTTTACATGTTGATACAGGATGTTATGAAGAATGGTTCCAAGCGATTACAACTGTTTATAGTAAAGAAGGATATAAACTTGATGTACAAAAAGCAATTAAAGATGTTGTAAGTGTTCCAGTATTAGGTGATGGGAACTTAAAAGATCCTGAAGTGGCTAAAAAAGCTGTTGAAGATGGTATTTTAGATTATGTAGGACTTGCTCATCAAATGTTAGCTGATCCATATTGGCCTAAAAAAGTCAAAGCACATCATGAAGAAGATATCGCTCCATGTGTTGGATGTAATGAATGTTTACTTGCTGGATTTAGTGGAAAACACTACTATTGTGCAGTAAACCCATTATGTTATGCAGAAAAAGCTTATGCTTTACCACTTCCAAGTGGTCAAAAACGTAATGTATTAGTTATTGGTGGAGGTCCAGCTGGTATGATGGCTGCCATTACTGCAAAACGTCGTGGTTTTGATGTTGATTTATATGAAAAAGAAGATAAATTAGGTGGAACTTTATGGCCTGCAGGTGGTCCTGATTTTAAAGCGGATGTTTTAAAATTAATTAAATACTTAGAAACACAATGTCAAAAATTAGGAGTTAATATTCATTTAAATACAGCAATTACAAAAGATAATCTTGAAGGAGATTATGACAAAGTTATTTTAGCTGCTGGTTCAACTCCTGCTATGCCACCAATTATAGGTATTGATACAACAGTTCTTGCGAGTGATTATTTAACACATCAAGCAACAGTTGGTAAAAAAGTTGTTGTTATTGGTGCTGGTCTTGCTGGAACAGAAGCTGCTTGTGATATTGCTGGAAAAGATGGAGATGTGACATTAGTAGAAATGTGTCCAGACATCTTATTTACAGCAAACCATTGTTTAAACAACGATCAACATTTAAGAAAAATGGTTAAAGATCGTGGTGTTAAAGTTGAAGCAAACGCTAAAGTAACAAATATTACACCAACAAGTGTTACATTTGAAAGAGATGGACAAACAATGACGCTTGAATGTGATACTGTTTTAAATGCTGTTGGATTTAGACCTAATAATCAATTAGAAGAATTATTAGATGAAAAATATGATGAAGTTGCTGTTATTGGAGATGCTGTTGCACCAAGAAAAATTTTAACTGCAATTCATGAGGGATATCATGCAATCCGTGTGATGGAATAGGAGATAATAAAGATGATTAGTTTTGATTTAACAGGAAAAGTAGCGGTTGTTACAGGAGCTTCAAGTGGACTTGGACAACAATTTGCAAGAGCATTGAGTGAACAAGGATGCGATGTCGCTATCCTTGCACGTAGAAAAGAAAGATTAGAAGAATTTTCTAAAGAATTGAAACAAAATGGACAAGATTGTTTACCTGTTTCATGTGATGTTACAGATGAAGAAAGTATTAAAAATGCGATTAAAGCTGTCGTAGATCATTTTGGAAAAATTGATATTCTTGTCAATAATGCAGGCGTTGTTGAATACTCAAGTGGTCTTCATGATCATACAACGGCACAATGGGATAAAGTTTTAGATACGGATTTAAAAGGTGTTTTCCTCATGGCAAGAGAAGTTTCAACTATTATGATGAAACAAAAATATGGAAGAATTATTAATATTTCATCGGTTGGTGGTATTCAAGCTGGACCTGCTCAAGTAAGTTATTTTGCGGCTAAAGGCGGGGTTGTCAATCTTACAAAAGCCATGGCTGGAGATTTAGCTCCTTATGGTATTCTTGTTAATGCGATTGCACCAGGTGTCTATGATACAGAAATGACACATGATGCTTTAGATGCACCGGGTTCTCTTGTTTTAAAAAACAGAGTAGCTCTTAAGAGATTTGGTCGTGAAGGTGAAATGAACGGAGCACTTATTTACTTTGCAAGTGACGCTTGTACTTATACAACAGGACAATTACTTGTTATTGATGGTGGAATGACAAGCATGCTTTAAAATAAAAAACAATATCCATATGGTGTGGATATTGTTTTTTTGCATAAACAAGAACATTTTTTGCAAAAAAACATAAAATAATAAGGTATGAAATTAGATAATTGTTTTCAATTGTATACAAAAATGCAATATTCTGTTGAAATCAAGAAAGCCCTTTGATATAATACAAAGGTACTTTAAGAAAGTTTAAGTAGGGAATTGTTAAAACTAGGAGGAAAGGGAAATGAACTTATTAAAGAAATCTTTATCTGTTCTTGCTGTTGCTGCAATGGCTGTATCCTTAGCTGGATGTGGTGGTTCAAGTAGCTCAAGCAAAAGTACAGAAAGTGGCGAAAAAGTATTTCGCTTTGGTCAATCTAATCCAAAAGTTGGTTTAGATATGCAAACTAACACTACCTCAGGGGCTTCTTCTGTTGCTGACAACGTATTAGAGGGATTATATCGTTGGAATGATGATAATAAAGAAGAATGTGTTCTTGCTAAAGATATGCCAGAGGTATCTGATGATGGATTAACTTATACAATTACACTTAAAAAAGGTGTTAAATTCTCAGATGGTTCTGATTTAACTACTGAAGATGTTAAATATACATTCGAAAGAATGTTTACACCAGCAACAGGATGTACAAATACATATATGTACAACATGATTACTGGTGCTCAAGATATGTTAGATGGTAAAGCTACTGAATTAAGTGGTTTTGAAACAGTTGATGATTACACTTTTAAATTACATATTGATTACAAATTTGCGCCATTTGTTGCTAACTTAGGTATGGACTATGCTTCAATTTATCCTTCAGATGCATGTGCTGCTGCTGGTGAAAACTGGGGTAAAGGAACTAACTTAATTGGTACTGGTCCTTATGTAATTAAAGAAAATGATGAACAAACTAAAGTTGTAATGGTACCAAATAAAAAATATCATGGTAAAAAAGCTAACTTAGATCGTTTAGAAATTGTTTATATTGATGATGCAAGTACAAAAATGATGGAATATGAACAAGGTAACATTGATATGTGTGACTTAGATACTTCATTATTAGATCAATATAAAGATAGTGATTTAAAAGATGAAATTACTCAAGTAACTCCATTAGGTACATATTTCTTATCAATTAAAGATAATGATCCAGTATTAAGTAATAAAGCAGTTAGAGAAGCAATCTCATTAGCTATTAACCGTAAAGAATTATGTAGTACCGTATTAAATGGTGCTGCTGAACCAGCTTCATCATTCTTAAACCCAGGTGTTCCAGGACATGATGACAAATTAAAAACTTATGAACATAACGTTAAAAAAGCTAAACAAGTTTTAGCTGATGCAGGTATTTCAAACCCTACATTTACTTGCAAAGTTAGACAAAAAGAAGAAAAAATTGCTACTGCATTACAAGCTTACTTAAAAGAAGCAGGAATTACTATGAATGTAGAAACAATTGATGCAGGTATTTGGTCTTCAGCTAGAGCTGCTGGTGAATTACAAGCTACAGTTCTTGGTTGGTTCCCATTATATGCAGATGCTGATAACCAAATGTATACTTATTACTATTCAGAAAACGCTGTAGGAAAAGGTGTATTCTACAATAATCCTGAATTCGATTCATTAATGAAAGAAGCTCGAGAATCAAATGATTCTGATAAACGTGTTGAATTATACAAAAAAGCAGATTATATCTTATCTCGTGAAGATTATGGAACAATTCCATTATATTATGGTAAGTTACAATTTGTTGCTAAACCATATGTAAAAAATGCTAAATTAGGAAACTTAATTTATCATTTATATAACATTGATATTGATTTATCTAAAAAATAGTAAATGAAATTAAATAAGTGTTAATCATATATGGAATGCAGCAATGCATTCCATATATTTATTGTAGGAAAAAGGAGGAAAAATATGGCGAAGTATTTACTAAAACGTGTATTACAAGCTATTGGTGTCGTTTTTTGTATTTCGTTAATCACATTTTTTGTGTTAAACATTGTGCCTGGTAATCCAGTTGAAATCATGTTAGGTGAGTTCGCTGATCAAGCAACGATTGCACGTGTTACACATGAAATGGGATTAGACCAACCAATTTATATTCAATATTTCAGTTGGTTAGGAAATATGCTTCAAGGGAACTTTGGAACATCATATTTCCAAAATAAACCAGTAATTGATATTTTAACAAGTTCATTTTTAGTAACGGCTAAGCTTGCTGGTATTGCTTATATATTAGCTGTTGCTTTAGGGGTAGTAGTAGGTGTTGTGGCTGCCGTTAATCATGGTAAATGGGTTGATTCGGTTTTAATGACAATTTCTGTATTTGGTATTTCAGCTCCCGCATTCTGGATTGCTATCATCTTACAAATTGTTATCTGTTTGAAATTTAATTTATTACCTTTATCAGGTATTGATAGTTTTAAATCATTTATCTTACCAGGTATTGCCTTAGGTACAAGATATGCAGCAAGTATTGCTCGTATTACAAGAACAAGTATGTTAGATGTTTTATCACAAGATTACATTCGTACAGCTGAAGCTAAAGGTTTAAAAGGTTGGGTTGTTACAATTAAACACGCTTTACGTAATGCGTTAATTCCAATCATTACAATTGCAGGATCTGATTTAGGAAACATCTTAACAGGATCTGTCTTAGTAGAATCTGTATTTTCAATTCCTGGAATTGGAAAAATGTTAGTAGATAGTATTAATACGCGTGATTTACCAATCGTCCAAGGTGGCGTTATGTATATTGCGGTTATTTGTGTCATTATGTATTTAGTAGTTGATTTACTTTATACAGTAGTCGATCCAAGAATTCGTTTAGGAAAGGAGTCATCATAAAATGTTTAAAAAGAAAAAAGAACAAACATATCAAAGTTATTGGTCAATCAGTTGGAACATTTTCAAGAAAAATAAAGTAGCAATGGTATGTTTATTCATCGTTATTCTTTTATGCTTAATTGCTTTATTTGCACCATTGATTGCTCCTTATGATCCAAACAAACAAGTTCTTACAGATCGTTTAATGAAACCTTGCGGACAACATTGGTTTGGTACAGATGATTTAGGAAGAGATATTTTCTCAAGAATTATTTATGGATGCCGTGTTTCTTTAAGTGTTGGTATCATTTCACAAATTATCGCGACAGTTATTGGTTATACAATGGGTGTTTGTGCCGGATATTATGGTGGAAAAGTAGATTCTGTTATTTCATTTTTAATTCAAGTATTTTCATCTTTTCCATTCTTATTATTTGCGATGGCAATCATGTTTGTTTTAGGACCAGGTTTAATTAACCTTTACTTAGCGCTCGGTCTTTTAGGTTGGGCTTCAACAGCCAGACTTATCCGTGGGGATGTTATGCGTCTTAAAAAGATGGAATACATCGATGCATGTAAAGTCAGCGGTGGAAATAGTTTTAGAATTATCATGAAACATTTATTACCTAACTGTTTATCAACATTAATCGTTACTGTAACATTAGGTATTCCAAATGCAATTATGTCAGAGGCATCATTAAGCTTCTTAGGTTTAGGTGTTAAAGCACCAATGGCAAGCTGGGGTTCAATGATTAGTTTTTCACAACCATATATTCGTAGTGCAACATACTATTCAGTAATTCCAGGTTTAGCTATTATTATTACAGTATTAGCGTTCAATATGTTAGGTGATGGATTAAGAGATGCGCTTGATCCAAAATTAAGATCGTAAAAAGGGGAAAAGATATGAGTGAAAATAAAGAATTATTAGAAGTCAAAGATCTTGGTATTACCTTCTTTACAGATCGTGGAGCGCTTCCTGCTGTACAAGAAGTAAGTTTTAGTATCAAACCAGGAGAAACTTTAGGAGTAGTTGGAGAATCTGGTTGTGGTAAAAGTATGACAGCTTTATCATTAATGCAATTAATTCCATCTCCTCCAGGTAAAATTACTGCTGGTGAAATTATGTATAAAGGAGAAGATTTATTAAAGAAATCTCCTAAAGAAATGAGAGATATTCGTGGTAAAGAAATCTCAATGATTTTCCAAGAGCCAATGACATCCTTAAATCCAGTTATTACTGTTGGAAAACAAATTATGGAAGCTGTTTTAACTCATGAAAAAATGAGTAAACAAGAAGCTAAAGAACGTGCTTTAGAAATGATTAAACTTGTAGGTATTCCAATGCCTGAAAAAGTATTTGCTTCTTGTCCTCATCAATTATCTGGTGGGATGAGACAAAGAATCATGATTGCGATGGCACTTTCTTGTAATCCATCATTATTGATTTGTGATGAACCGACAACAGCATTAGATGTGACTATTCAAGCACAAATCTTAAAATTAATTAATAAAATGAAAAAAGAATTAAATACAGCCGTATTATTAATTACACATGATATGGGTGTTATTTCAGAAATGGCAGATAACGTAATCGTTATGTATGCAGGTAAGATCGTAGAATATACAAATGTAGAAGATTTATTTAAAAATCCTTTACACCCTTATACTATTGGTCTAAGAAGATCAATTCCTGATATCGATAGCGATGATCAAGAAGAATTGGAAGTTATTCCTGGTTCTGTACCAATGCTTTATGAACTTCCAAAAGGATGTTTCTTCGCACCACGTTGTAAACATGCTAAAGAAATCTGTCATCAAGAATGTCCAGCAATGATGGAACATGGTGAAAACCATTTAGTTCGTTGTTGGAAATATCATGAAAGATGGAATAAGGAGGATGTAGAAAATGGAAAATAATCAAGACGTTTTATTAAAAGTAGAACATTTAAAGAAATATTATTCTATTAAATCATCTTCTTTAAGAGGTAAAAAAAGTGTTGTTAAAGCGGTAGATGATATTAGCTTTGATGTTAAAATAGGAGAAACTTTTGGGATTGTTGGTGAATCTGGATGTGGTAAATCAACAATGGGTAAAAGTGTAATCCGTCTAATTGAACCAACTGAAGGAAAGGTTATCTTAGATGGTCAAGATTTTACAAGCTTAAAAGGTAAAGAATTACAAGAAGCACGTGATAAAATCAAATTGATTTTCCAAGATCCTTATGCTTCTTTAAATCCACGTATGACAGTTAAAGATATTATTGCTGAACCAATTGATATCGCTAAATGTTATAAAACAAAAGAAGAACGTGATGCACGTGTTGTGGAAGTTATGAAACAAGTTGGTTTAAATTTAGATTACATGTATCGTTATCCTCATGAATTTTCAGGAGGACAAAGACAACGTATTGGGATTGCCCGTGCAATTGCTTTACAACCAAAATTGATTATTTGTGATGAACCTGTTTCAGCGTTAGATGTTTCAATTCAAGCAAAAATCATTAATTTATTAAATGAATTACAAGAAAAAATGGGTATTGCTTATATCTTCATTTCCCATGACTTAAGTGTTGTAAAACATATTGCTGATAGAGTAGGAGTTATGTATTTAGGTAATATGATGGAAATGGCAGATACTGAATCACTTTATGCCAAACCATTACATCCTTATACTCAAGCACTATTTTCAGCAATTCCAAGAATTGGAAAAGAAAGAATCGAAGATAAACAAATATTAGGTGGCGATGTGCCAAGTCCAGCCAACCCACCAAAAGGATGTCGTTTCTGTACAAGATGTCCGAAAGTAATGGATATTTGTAAAACAGATAGACCCGATTTTAAAGAAGTAGAACCAGGTCATTTCTGCGCATGTCATTTATATGATAAAAAGTAAAAGAGGTATTATAAAATGGAAATGAATATTGACAAAAAAGAATTAGTTGAATTATGTGAAGAATTTATTAATGTACCAAGTCCAGTAAGTTATTATGAAGAAGTTGGTGCTTTATTAGAAAAAAAAGCAGCTGAATTTGGTTATGAAGTGACTTATGATCGTAAAAGAACAGCTTACATTACTTTAGAAGGTGAAGATAATTCTAAAACAGTATGTATGGGTGCTCACTTAGATACAATTGGTTTAGTTATTCGTCATATTGATGATAACGGTCATTTAATTGTAAGACAATTAGGTGGTGTTAACTACCATAGTATGGAAGGTGAAGGCGTTACTATTATTACAAGAGATGGACGTAAATATAGAGGTATGGTTATTTGTAAATCACACTCAGTTCATGTATTTGAAGATGCAAGAACAATGCCAAGAGATGAAGACCATATGGAAGTTATCTTACATGAAGATGTTCATTCTAAAGAAGAAGTTATGGCTTTAGGTATTGATCATGGTGATGTGATCTCTGTAGATCCTCATTTTGAATATACACCATCAGGATATGTTGTTTCACGTTATATTGATGATAAAGCTGCTGTTGCTGCTTTAATTGAAGTAATGGCTTACTTCAAAAGAAATAACTTAAAACCAAAATATCGTACATTATTAGCTTTCCCAATTTATGAAGAAATCGGACATGGTGGAGCTTATGTACCAGAAGAAGTAGAAGAATATGTTGCTTTAGATATTGGATTAATTGGGCCTGATTATCATGCTGATGAAAAAACAGTAAGTATCTGTGCTAAAGATAACTATTCTCCATATGATAGAGAACTTACTACAAGAATTATCAACCAAGCTAAAAAAACAAACTTAAATTATTGTGTTGATGTTTTCTTCCATTATGGAACAGACGCTAATGCTGCAATTCGTGCAGGTAATAATGTTTATGCTGCAGCATTTGGTATGGCTGTGATCAATTCACATGGTAAAGAACGTTGTCATATTGATTCAATCGTAGATACAACAAAACTTGCGATTGCATATGCCTTAGATTTATAAAAAAGCGGAGCTTTTGCTCCCTTTTTAAATGATTGATAACTGTATACAATATACAATTTTAATGGAATATACGTAAAAAAATCCCTTTATTTGCTTAGAATGTATTTACAATAATACACATGAAATGTATAATTGTATACAATCGTAATAAGGGGGACGTAGAATAATGAATTTAGCGTATAAAATCTTAAGTGCTAAACTTAAAAGTGGTGAGTTAGTCGCTGGTCAACAAATAGGGATTCAAATTGATCAAACATTAACTCAAGATTCAACAGGGACAATGGCTTATTTACAATTAGAGGCAATGGGAATTGAACATGTAGCGGTTGAAAAGGCAGTTGCATATATTGATCATAATATGTTACAAACAGGATTTGAAAACATGGATGATCATGAGTTTATTCGTAGTGTAGCAAAAAAACACGGAATTACTTTTTCTAAACCAGGAAATGGTGTTTGCCATCAATTGCAATTAGAAAACTTTGCAAAACCAGGAAAAACATTAGTAGGTTCTGATTCACATACACCAACATGTGGTGCGATGGGAATGATTGCTATTGGGGCAGGAGGATTAGATGTCGCTGTAGCAATGGCAACAGGTACATATTATTTACAATGTCCAAGTGTTGTTAAAGTAAATTTAGTGGGTAAAAAAGCAAAATGGGCTTCGGCTAAAGATGTTATTTTATATATTTTACAACAATTATCTGTCAAAGGTGGAGTCAATAAGATTATTGAATACACTGGAGAAGGTTTAAAAGAATTATCATTAACAGATCGTGCAACTATTTGTAATATGGGTGCTGAATTAGGGGCAACGACTTCTGTCTTTCCAACAGATGAAATTACTAAAGAATATTTAATTCAACAAGGAAGAGAAGAAGATTATGTTGAATTAAAAGCAGATGAAGATGCTACATATGATGAAGAAATCACCGTTGATTTATCAAAATTAGTACCATTAACTGCCAAACCACATAGTCCAGATGCTGTTGTACCAGTAAGTGAATTAAGAGGAATGAAAATCAATCAAGTAGTGATTGGTTCATGTACAAACTCATCACTTCCAGATATGTTAAAAGCAGCTAAAATCTTAAAAGGAAGAAGAGTAGCAACTCATGTATCACTTGTTATTGCACCAGGTTCTTCTAGTATTCTAGCAATGCTTTCTAAATGTGGAGCTTTAGCGGATATGATTGCCTCTGGGGCAAGAATTCTTGAATGTGGTTGTGGACCATGCATCGGTATGGGGCAAGCACCACTTTCTAAAGGTGTTTCACTTAGAACTATCAACCGTAACTTTAAAGGACGTTCAGGAACAAATGATGCTAGTGTTTATTTAGTATCACCTGAAGTTGCTGCTTTAAGTGCAATCAAAGGATATTTAACGGATGAATTTGAAGATGATATGTATTTAGACGATATTGAAAATACACCATTTGTGAAGAATAAGAATTTCTTTATTGATGAATATGATCCTCAAAATGAAGTTTATATGGGACCAAATATTAAACCAGTTCCTCGAGGGGATAAATTACCAGATACATTTAAAGGTAAAGTATGTTTAAAAGTAGGAGATAATATTTCTACAGATCATATTGTGCCATCTGATTCTAAATTACTCCCATATAGAAGTAATGTGCCACATCTTGCTAAATTCTCTTTCTGTAAAGTAGATGATCAATTCTATAATAGATGCATTGAAAATGGTGGAGGATTTATTGTTGGTGGAGATAACTATGGTCAAGGTTCTTCACGTGAACATGCAGCCCTTGTTCCTAATTATTTAAAGATCAAAGCAATTTTTGCTATTTCATTTGCAAGAATTCATCGTTCGAACTTAATTAATAATGGTATTTTACCACTTGTTATTAATCAAAAAGATTACGATTTCTTTAATGATCAAGATGAATATGAATTAATTAATTTATTAGATAGTGTTGAAAGTAATAAAGATATTACTGTTATCAATAAAACAAATAATCAAACAATTACCGCAAAATTAAAATTATCATCAAGAGAAAAAACAATGATTCAATATGGTGGTCTATTAAATGCAATTAAAGAATTAGGAGGTGACTTTTAATGAAAGCAGTATTAATTCCAGGCGATGGAATTGGAAAAGAAATTTCACAAAGTGTTGTTGACATTACAAAAGCTATGAATTTAGATATTGAATGGGTAGAATATCAAGCAGGTGCAGAATATGCTGCTAAAACAAAAGAAGTCTTTGAACCAGGACTTGTAGATGCTATTAAAGAATATAAATGGGCATTAAAAGGTCCAACAGCAACACCTATTGGTACAGGATTTAGAAGTGTCAATGTTGCTTTAAGACAAAAATTTGCGACTTATGCTAATGTTAGACCAATTCGTTCTTTTAAAGGAATTGATTCTAAATATGAAAATATTGATTTAGTCATGATTCGTGAAAATACCGAAGATCTTTATAAAGGTATTGAATATATGGTGGGTGATGATGTTGCTCATGGTATTAAATTAATTACTAGAGAAGCAAGTGAAAAAATTTGTCGTTATGCTTTTGAATATGCAAAAGCAAATGGTAGAAAAAAAGTCACAGCCATTCATAAAGCGAATATTATGAAATTTACAGATGGATTATTCTTAGAATGTTTTAGAAATGTAGGTAAAGATTATCCAGAAATAGAAAAACAAGAAGTAATCATTGATAATATGTGTATGCAGCTTGTTTTAAGACCAGAAACATTTGATGTATTGGTTGCTCCTAATTTATATGGAGATATTGTTTCTGATTTATGTGCAGGTTTAGTAGGTGGATTAGGATTTGAGATGAATACTGTATTTATGAAGCTGTTCATGGTAGTGCTCCTGATATTGCAGGACAAGGCATTGCCAATCCAAGTGCTCTTCTTTTAGCGTTTGCTTTAATGTTAGAAGCCTTAGGACAAAATGATCAAGCAAATAGACTACGTGATGCACTTTCAAAAGTCGTAGAAGAGGGAAAAATTGTAACGTGTGATATTGGTGGACATGCTTCTACAAAGGAATTCACGCAAGCAATTATAGATAGGTTATAGTATGAAAAAAAATATTTTAGAAAATGCAGGACATGGTTCCTTAGGACATCGTATCTTTTGTATTTTAAGAGATAAGATTTTAAATGAAGAATATGAAAAAGGACAAAAATTAAATGAAGTTGTTCTTTCTAAAGAACTAAATATTTCTAGAACACCTATTAGAGAAGCTTTAAAACAATTAGAGTTAGAAGGATTAGTTAAAAGTATTCCTAATAAAGGAGTTTATGTATTAGGTTTTTCATCAAGAGATATTGATGATATGTTAGAAATTCGTGTTGTTTTAGAAAGTTTATCTGTACAACTTGCTATTGATCGTGTTACTCAAGAAGAATTAGATAGAATTAAAGAAATCTATGATTTATTAGAATTCTATGCTGAAAAAAATGATCAAGAAAGATTTACAGAAGTAAACATTGATTTCCATGAAGCTATTTATAGAGCAACTCATTCACAATATTTTGAACAATTATTGTCAGATATTAACTATTATATTCATGTTACTTCCAGACATTCAATTAAACAACCAAATCGTTTAATTGAAGCAGCACAAGAACATAAAGAAATTTATGAAGCGATTGTAAAGAAAGATAAAGCACTTGCAAAAGCAAATGTAGAAAAACATATTAGAAAAACACAATCTTTAGTAAGAAATTACTATGATGAAAAAGACGAAGCAACAGAAGAATAGTGCGAGAGAGGGAAACCTCTCTTTTTTATAAATTGTAATTCTTAAAAAATGTGTTATTTTAAGAAACTGAAAAAAAGGAGATGATGTTTTGAATACGTTTAAAGAAAGAAGTAATTATCTAAAAGCAATCGCATTGATGTCAATCTTTACTTTTATTTTTCCAGGAATAGAGTATTTATTTGTTGACATGATTTCTCTTTTAGTTTCTGAAAATAGAGTTGTTTTATCACAAAATTATGTATTAGGAATGAGTTATCTAGGATTTATTTTATATCCCTTATATAATCGTTATTTTAAAGGATTATCTCGTAAAATATGTATCGTAATCAGTACCACTATTCTTGGACTGATTACCATTTTTTATTTACATCCAATCTATCCTCTTACACTTATAACAGGACTTGTCTTATTTCTTTTTTTAGGAGGGTTAGGTGGTATTACTTCTTCAACATATTGGAATAAACGCTATGGTAGCCAAAAAGGAAGCTGGGGAAATCTTATTGATTCCTTTAAAGAAAATACAAAATATGTCTATAGTATATATCTTAAATTAAATGATAAAGGATATAATGAAAATTACTATTTTGATAAAAATACAAAGCTAATCATTAATGGGAAAACAATTGATCTTCCTCTTGAGTCAATAAATGTTGATGAATTAGAAGGAGGTACTATTTGGTATTCTAATGTTTTAGAAATGACCCCAGAATTACAAAACATTAAAATAGAAACATCACAAGAAACGAAAAAAAATACAAATACAAAAGTGAAAACAGGCGATCATACCAAGTATATGGTCTATATGGGATTAATAGGGTTAAGCTTATTAGGTGCTTATTGTATTATTATGAAAAACTATATTCATTAACCATACAGAAATCATGGTACAGTTTCTTTTTTTTTTGACAAAGTGTTATAATAAAAATCGAATTGGGAGGAGAGTTATGGAAAGAAAAGAGTTTTCAATTGCACGTTTTTTAAGTTCAAAAAGTCGATTTGATAATATTGTATTATTAGAAGGCTTTATTGTTGGTATATTAGCAGGGGTTGTGGCAGTTATTTATAGATTGATGTTATCTTATGGTGAAAAGATTGCCTATTTTGTTGTCGATTATATTAAAAATAATACATTTCATTTATGTATTTGGATCATTTGTATTTTAATGATTGGTTTTATTATTTCTAAATTATTAAAATATGAATCTTATATTTCAGGAAGTGGAATTCCACAGGTAGAAGCTGAAATGATTGATCAAATAGACGAAAAATGGTATAAGGTCATCCTTGCTAAAATGATAGCAGGAACACTTTCAATAGTTGGCGGTTTATCTCTTGGTAGAGAAGGGCCAAGTATTCAACTAGGAGCTATGATTGGAAAAGGACTAGCTTCTGTATTTAAAAGAATGAAATTAGAAGAAAAGTATCTTTTGACATGTGGGGCAGCAGCAGGGCTTTCGGCTGCATTTAATGCACCATTAGCTGGTGTCTTGTTTGCCTTAGAAGAAATTCATAAAAACTTTTCACCACTTGCCTTAGTAACTGTTATGGTTGCTTCACTTACAGGAGATTTTATTAGTAAAAATATTTTTGGGATGACACCATCTCTTTATTTTCCACTTGTTGAAAGTTTGCCTTTAGGTCAATATGGATTTTTAATCATCTTAGGAATTATTGCAGGTTTATTAGGTGTGCTTTATAATAAAACAACAATGTTTACATTAAAACTTTATGATAAAATCACTTTTTTAAAGAATAATCAAAAGATTTATATTCCTTTAATTATTTCTATTGGCTTTATGATTTTCTATCCAGATGTTTTATGTGGAGGACATCATATTATTGATTTACTTCATGAAGGAAATTATGTTTTAAGTTCTGTTTTATTGCTCTTGGCTATGAAATTTATTTTTTCATTGATTTCTTTTGGATCAGGAGCTCCTGGAGGTATTTTCTTTCCACTATTAGTTCTTGGAAGTTTAATAGGTTGTGGATATGCTCTTGTTGTTACAACTTATTGTGGTGTACCAGCTATGTATTTTAATAACTTTATAGTTGTAGCGATGGCAGGACTTTTTGCAAGTATTGTTCGTGCACCGATTACAGGCATTGTTTTAATTGCTGAAATGTGTGGTAGTTTATCACAATTTTTACCAATTGCTGTATGTAGTTTTGTCGGCTATATTGTAGCAAATATGCTAAGATGTGAACCTATTTATCATAGTTTATTAAACCGTATGATCAAAAATGGCAATCATGAAATTTCACTTGAAGAAAAAGAAATTCTTCATTATTCAATTGAACTTGGTTCATGTTGTTTAGATCAACCAATTAAAGATGTAGGCTTACCGAAAGAATGTGTCATTATTTCAATTAATCGAGGAATTGAAGAAATTGTTCCTCGTGGGGATACCGTTTTACATTTAGGAGATCATCTGACAATCTTAGTGAATAAAGAAAATAGAGAAGTAACAAAAGATATTTTACATAAATTCTTTACATTAGAAATATAGGTGATGATATGTTTAGAAAAATAAGAAGAAAAAAACAAGAGCTAACTGAAAAACAATGTTTAGATATTTTAAGACGTGCCAAAACAGCCACGCTTGCTTTATCAGGGGATGATGGTTATCCTTATTCAGTACCGATGAATTTTGTTTATGAAGATGGAAAAATCTATTTTCATGGTGCTAAGGAAGGACATAAAATAGATGCTATTAAGAATAATCCGAAAGTATCAATGAGTATTATTGATCAAGAAGATGTCATTGAAGAAGAATTAACAACCTATTTTAGAAGTGTCATTCTTTTTGGGGAAGCAAGAATCTTACAAGAAGATGATGAAATCTATCATGCAATTAAAACATTAGGTTTGAAATATAATGAAGATGAAGTTACTGTTGAAAAAGAAATACAAAGAGAATGGAAAGCTCTTTGTTGCATAGAAATTACTATTGAACATATTTCAGGAAAACAAGCAATTGAACTTGTTAATAAAAACTATCAAGATTTGTTTTAGATTCTTGATAGTTTTTTTGTAAGGACATTGTCCTTATTTTTTTAATGTCTTAATAGTATCAATCAGTTCAACATCTAAAGAAGAAAGATAATTGAAGGCTTGTTGATAGATATCGTCTTTTAAAAGGGCATCAGGGCTATGGGCATCAAAACCAATGATGGCTTTATTTTGATATTTACTTGCAATTTTCCAAAAAGATTCATTAGGATAATGTCTACCAGACATAAACCCTAAAAGATTAAATTCTAAAGGCATATCTTTTTCTTTAGCATAAGCACATAAACGTGACATTTCTTCTTGATAAAGTTTTGAATCTTTATCATAGTAAACAAGATCAGGATGAGCTATATAACTATAAAGACCTGTATCGATTGCTTTAATACAATGATCTACATAAGCTTTTAAATAGTATTCATTGACAGGACTTCCAAAGTATTGATGAAGTTCATCTGTTTCATAGTAATGATTTCCTAAAATAATGTAATCAATTTGTTTATCTTTTAACATCTTTTCAAGCCAAGGCATATATCTTTCAAAATATTCACATTCTAATCCAATTAAAATAGAAATTTGATTTTTATATTTTTCTTTAAGATAACGAATGCTTTCAATATAATCATCTAATTGACTTTCAGGCATACGCATTGTTGCTTTAAAAGAAGAATCATAATGCCAAGGTGTATGATCAGAAAATCCTAATTCTTTGATGCCAGCTTTAATAGCTGCTTTTACATATTCTTCATCTTTTCCACTAGCGTGATAGCATCTCGTGGTATGGGTATGATAATTATTTTTATTCATGGTTTCACCTCGAAAATATTATAATACAAAAAAAGGAATATACAAATGTATATTCCAAGCAATTATTATAATCCAAGTTTTGCTTTCATAGCAGCTAATTCATCTTCAACAGAAGCGTCACTACCGTTTGATGTATACTTATCAGCAAGAGTAGAAGCAGCACTTGTATGAGCGTTTAATTCTGCTTCAGCAGTTGCAGCATCTAACATTTTTTCTGCTTTCTTTTCATAGCGTTCAAATGATTCCATAGAAGATTTTGCTTTATCTCCACCAGAAACAATTTTATTAATATGTTCTTGAGCTTTAGCAGAAGCAACTGTTGCTTTAATAGCATCTCTTCTTGCTTCTAATGTTTCGATATCGTTTACTAATTTATCATGCATTTGACGCATTTTATCAGCATTGGCATGAGTGAGTTCTTGTGTTTTTTTGTATGAAACAAGATTGCTTTCATATTGTTGTTTTTTAGCAATCAATGTTCTTGCATCATCTTCATTACCTGCTTTTAATGCATTTTGTGCAGCAGCTGTATATTTAGTGATCTCTTCTTCACATTCTTTAACTTGTCGATCAGCACTTTTAGCATCAGCAATAATGTTTGCTGTTTCTTTTTTGACTTCAGCAAGATCTTCTCTTAAATCTCTTAATGTTTGATCAATCATTTTAGCTGGATCTTCACATTTGTCTAATAAGGCATTAATATTGCTTTTCATAATATCAGTAAATCTTGTTAAAATTCCCATAATTATTCTTTCCCTTCTTCATTTAAGTATTTATCTCTTAAATCATCAGATTTATCAAGAGGTGTTTTTAAAATTTCAATTGTTTCTTTTGCTTTTTCTTTATCACGTTTGAATTTCATACGTAAAATATAAATAATTCCACCGATAACAATGACAATACCTACAATAATACAAATAATTTTAATGATATCTTTAGAGGTTGTTGATTTTTTCATAATTGTTTTAGCTGTTGAATCAAATGTTTTTGTAAAAACATCTACAGTCGATAATGAACTGTCTGTCCAATAACGATCTATGTAATTCCAAAAAATATCAATAGCTTCACTATCCATTACCGATGTGACTTGTTTACCATTGACATAAGCCATATAGCCTATTTCATTAGAGTTCTGTTCCTCAAAGTAAACAAATAAGAAGGTATCTTCATTATCGATGTTTTCTGAATACCATGTTTGAGCATATTCATCTTTTTGATTATCACTTGTTAGGCTTTCATCATAACTTTTTAAATAAATATAAGGTTGAATTCCTGTTTTATTGTAGAAGTTTTTAAGATTTTTAGAAAGCTTTGATTGATTTTCGATATAGCCTAGTTCATCCTTAATACAGTTATTATCATAAGCAACTGGATTTTCTATTTTTTCTCGATTAATAGTCGAAGTAACATCACTATGATCATTACTTATCATAAAAAAGCTAAAAATAATGATTGCAAAAATAATAATACAGGCAATTAATGTTCCTAAGCCACTCGATGAGTGTGTATAAGTATTTCTACGATAACCATAATAACCTCTTCTCGGTGGTCTTGGTGGTGGGGGTTCATGGTGATAGCCACCTCCAAAAGATGGTCCTCTATTAAATGAAGAACCTCCTGTTGGTCTCCTTGATGAACTTCCAACATGGTGTCCGCCACCTACACGACCACTTGAATGTCCTCCAGATGAACGATGACCTCCTCCACTAGTTCCAGGTCTTGGCATACTTTCACCTCTCTTTCTTTATTGAGTTTTATTATAAATATTATACATGAATCTTTTTAGAAAAGATATATTATAAAGATTTTAGTTCAATAAATGATAAAAAGAATAAATATAAAAAAGTATGTAATATTTATTGACATATAGGTTAGCCTATGCTAACATATAGTTGTAGTTAGCGAGGGATAACCCACAGAAAGGTTGAAGAGCTATGAAAAAGAAATTCAAGCGCAGCTTGATGGCTCTTGCTTTACAAATTAGTGTCATCGTTGCTGCAATACTATTCGTTTAATTGTCTTATGATTATTTAACTTAAATTAGCCAAATTCCTTTTTCCTATCATAAGATTATTAAGGGAAGCAAAAGTTTGGTAAGATCACTTACCTTTTTTGTTTATAAAATAAAAACTCTTCCTAGGAAGAGTTATTTTTGTTTCATGTGTTCTTTGATTTTATTCATTGTTTCAGTAGAAATAACATGTTCAATTCGACATGCATCATTAACAGCGGTATCGTGGCAAACACCAATGCTTTCAAAAAATGAAGATAATGTGTCATGACGATCATAAATTGTGTTTGCTACTTCGGCACCTTTATCAGTTAATTCGATATAACCTTTACTATCTACGATAATATATTCATCTTTTTTTAATAAACCAATAGCACGAGAAACACTCGGTTTGGAATAATTAAGTTCTCTTGCAATATCAATAGAACGAACATCTTTATTCTTTTTTGATAAAACGAGAATTGTTTCTAAGTACATTTCACCTGATTCTTGTAAATTCATGCGCATCACCTCTTACTATAGTATACCATATTTCAAGGAGAATAAGCAACGGATAAGCACGTTGTAAATTGTTGAAAGAGGGTTGACATCTATATTAAAATGAAGTATATTCTATTTGAAGTTAGAGAGGTCTAACTATATTTTATATCTTATAGTTAGCGAATACTAATCAAATTAGCGTAACCTAATGTGGTTAGCGAGGACAAATTCTTGAGGAGGTAAGTAAGATGCCGTTAACAATGTTAAACATAGGAGAAACCGGTGAAATCAAAAGAATTGGTGGTAACGAAGAAACGAGAAGATTTTTAAATAATCTTGGTTTTGTCGTTGGTGCTGAAGTTTCTGTTGTTTCGGCAATCGGGGGAAATGTGATTGTTAATATCAAGGATTCTCGCGTTGCTATTAATGAAGATATGGCAAAACGTATCATGGTGTAGAAAAGGGGGAAGTGTTGTGAAACTTAATGAAGTAGAAGTTGGTAGCACTGTCACTGTTAAGAAAATTGAAGGTGATGGAGCTTACAAAAGACGTATTATGGATATGGGTATCACTAAAGGGGTAGAATTATATATTAGAAAAGTTGCTCCTCTTGGAGATCCTGTTGAAATTACTGTAAGAGGTTATGAATTATCAGTTAGAAAAAACGATGCACAATGTGTTGAAGTTGAATAACGGAGGGGAAAGTTAAAAATGAATATTAAATTTGCGCTTGCAGGTAACCCTAACTGTGGTAAAACAACAATGTTTAACGCATTAACAGGTGCTAATCAATATGTTGGTAACTGGCCAGGTGTTACTGTAGAAAAGAAAGAAGGAAAAGTAAAAGGAAACAAAGAAGATAATATTACTGTTGTTGACTTACCAGGTATTTATTCTTTATCTCCTTATACATTAGAAGAAGTTGTCAGCCGTGATTTTCTTTTAAATGAAGATCCAGATGTCATCATTGACTTAGTTGACGCTACTAATATTGAAAGAAACTTATATTTAACAACTCAATTAATTGAAACTGGGGTTCCAGTAGTTATTGCTTTAAATATGGCGGACTTAATTGAAAAAAGAGGTTTAAAAATTGATACTAAACGTTTATCGATGGTATTAGGTTGTCCTATTATTGAAACTTCTGCTTTAAAAGGAACAGGTTTAAAAGAATTAATTGCTGAAGCTGTTAAAGTTGCTAAACAAAGTGAACATCAATTACCAGGAGCTATTTTCAGTGAAAAACTTGAAAAAGCAATTGATACTGTTGTTCCTGCTTTATCTGAAACAATTGCTGCTAACAAAAAAAGATGGTATGCTGTTAAAGTTTTAGAAAATGATGAAAAAGTAATGAATCATATTGTTTTAGATGCTCGAGCTAAAACTACTATTGATGCATTAAGAAAAGATTTAGAAACTGAATTAGATGACGATATGGAAAGTATTGTTACTGATGGTCGTTATACTTATATTCAAAAAATAATTTCAACAACTGTTGAAAAACCAAAAGAAAAATTAACAATTTCTGACAAAATTGATAAAATTGTAACAAACAGATTCTTAGGAATTCCTATTTTCTTATTAATCATGTATATTGTTTACTATATTTCAGTTACAACTGTTGGGACATTCGTTACTGATTGGACAAATGATGTCTTTGTTGTAGCTATTCAAGATGCTGTATCTGGATTCTTAAGTTCAGTTGGAGCAAGTGGTTTATTATCTGCTGTTATCGTTGATGGTATCATCGGTGGTGTTGGTGCAGTTATCGGATTTGCACCTCAAATGGCAATCTTATTCTTATTCTTATCAATCTTAGAAGATTGTGGTTACATGGTTCGTATTGCATTCGTCATGGATAGAGTATTTAGATATTTCGGTTTATCTGGAAAAAGCTTTATTCCATTATTAATTGGTTCTGGTTGTGGTGTTCCTGCTATTATGGCATCTAAAACAATCGAACAAGATAATGATAGACGTTTAACTATTATGACTGCTACATTTATTCCTTGTGGTGCAAAATTACCTGTTATCGCTTTATTAGGTGGAGTTATGGCTGGTAAAGTTGCTGGTTGGGAAGCTGGAGGAATGATTGCTCCTGCAATGTATTTCTTAGGTATTGTTGCTGTATTAGTTTCTGCTATTATCTTAAAGAAAACAAAACCATTCTCTGGTAAACCTGCTCCATTCGTAATGGAATTACCAGAATATCATATTCCTAGTGTTAAAACTGTATTATTACACGTATGGGAAAGATTAAAAGCATTCTTAATTAAAGCTGGTACAATCTTAGTTGTTGCTTGTATCGTTATTTGGTTCTTATCTACATTCGGATTTGAAGGTGGATCATTTGGTATGGTAGAAGATACTGCTAATAGTTTAATCGCTGTTATTGGTAACGTTATTGCTCCAATCTTTGCTCCACTTGGATTTGGTAACTGGCAATCAGTTGCTTCATCATTAACTGGATTCTCAGCTAAAGAAGCAATCGTTTCTACAATGGGTGTATTAGCTAATGTTGCTGGAGATACTGAAGATGCTGTTAACGTTGCTGCTGGTGTAGCTCAATGGTTCCCAACTGCAATGGCTGCATTATCATTCTTAATCTTTAACTTATTAGATTCACCATGTTTAGCTGCTATTTCAACAATGGCTAACGAATTGAATGATAGAAGATGGTTCTGGTTTGCAATTATCTTCCAAAACGTATTTGCTTACGCTGTTTCATTAATGGTATATCAAATTGGTTCATTAGTATTATATGGAACATTTGGATTCTGGACAGTTGTTTCATTCGTTGTTCTTGCATTCATGTTATACATGTTATTTAGACCTGATCCATATAAAGATCAAAAAGTTTATTCTACAAGATCAGTTGAAGCATAATAAAATCCGGAATTACTCCGGATTTTTATAAATTAAAGGAGGTATTATTATGGCTAATGTGATTATTGTTTTATTAATTGTTACCTATTGTGCATGGGTCATCTATACACATTTCTTTAGAAAGAAAGATGGACATAAGTGTAGTGGTATTTGTGCAGGGTGTAGTCAATGTTCATCTCCTTTAGATGATTATTATAGAGATCAAAAGAAAATGAAAGAGAGACATAATCATGGGTAATGTAAGTGGTTCGACTTTCTATATGTTTTTAGGAGTACTTGTTATTTATTTAATAGGTGTTTCTATTTACACACTTGTTCAAAAAATTAAGAAGAAAAGAAAATAACAGGAGGTAATTATGGCTAATGTTATTATCGTTCTTATATTAGTGGTGGTTGTTGGTATTGCTTTAAAATCAACAAGAAAACACATGAAGGGTGAAAGTTCTTGTTGTGGCGGTGGTGGAGAAATCTATCAAGCTTTAGAAGATAAAAAATTAGACAATCCAATTATTAAAGAAAAAGTATTTAAAATTAAAGGTATGACTTGTCAACATTGTGTGGCTAATGTAACACGTGCAATTAATGCTATTGAAGGTGTAAGTTCACAAGTGAACTTAAAAAAAGAAGAAGCACATGTTGTCTATGATCGAGATGTTGATGATCAAGTGATCATATCTGCTGTCAAACAAGCAGGATATGATGTTATTTAGGGAAGAAGAAATTCTTCTCTTTTTTATAAAATGATTGATATTCATGTCTATACATGGTACATTTAATATGTATAGACAAGATATAATTGTTGCGATTAAAAGTTAAAGAAATACACATCTCATACACCAAGCACTCCAAATTCTTTAATAATGTCTATATATAATGAAGTATCTAAAAAGAGGATTTCAAAAATCCTCTTTTTTTACCAATATTTGGTATTGCTTTTTGTTTGAATATTATATTTAGGTGTATGTGGATATTTTTCAATAGATTTGTTGTTTTTGATAGACCAAGCTTTTGCTGGAAGCGTTAAAAGCTGTGGACATTTTAATTCACCATCTAGTGGTTTAATGAGGGAAATGATATCATGATAATATTTATTACCATTTGTAAGAACATAAGCTCTTTGATTTAAGAAATCTTCCTCATTAAATTGTTCTTGATTGATGCTATGTTCATAGATTTCTTTACGATCTAATTCATATAGAAATTCAGACATTAAATCATGAAAATCAAAAATATATTGATCTTTATGATTTACTAAAAAATTAATAATTGGTTCAAAAACTTCATCTGTATTTTCACTATCCCAATAACCTTTTTTTAATATTCGCCAAAAAGAATTTTTAAACATTTTCATCACCATATCCATTCTATAGGATAATGAACAAGATATCAAGGACTCCCTTTTCTAAACCAATAAACAATCCCTGTTTCATCAATATTTCCATAGATAGGATTAATAGCGATAGCATTTAATTTAGATGTTAATTTATACCAACTTTCTTTTTTGATTTCTTTATTTAAAAAATTAATCGCCACTTCTTTAGCAAGTACTTTTTCCTGACTGTTTTCTATTTTTCGATTATCATCATAGCCTACCCAACCATTAATGAGGATATTAGGATTATAAGCAACAATCAAATTATCATAATCTGTACTTCCTGTTTTACAGGCAACTTTATATTTGGTTTGATAATTTTCCATTGTTGCATTTAAATAAGTTGAAAATTGTTTATTAAAGGTTCCTGTTAATAATTGATTGAGGATTAAACAGCTTTCTTTGTTCAAATTTTGAATTCTTTGATTTTTATGTTGATAAATAGTTTTCCCTTGATGATCAACGATTTTTTCAATGGTATAAAGATGTTGATATTTACCACCAGAAGCAATATTACAGTAGATATTTGAAAGATTATAAATGTTTGTATTAACTGTTCCAAGCGCTAAAGAGGCGTTGTTTTTAGCGTTGATTCCATAGGATTTAAGAAAATCTCTAAGATTTTCTGTACCTAAAAATAAATGTGTTTTTACAGCATAAATATTATCGCTGACAGCAATAGCTTGAGCAAGTGTGATTTCTTGATAAGCATATTTTTGATGAAAATTAGCAGGAGAGTAAGTTGTATTGTTACTTAATTTAAAGGTCGTTGGTTCGCATAGAAAACGTGTAGAGGGGTTAAATCCGTTTTCTAAGGCTAAATAATAGAGAAAAGGTTTCACTGTACTTCCTATTTGTCTAGAAGCATGTATTGCACGATTATATTGAGAATTAGCGTAATCTTTACCACCAATCAAGGCTTGTAATTGATTGGTTTTAGGATTTGCAACCGTAAAAGCGCATTGTAGATCACCTTGTATTTTCTTTTCTTTAATAAGATCATTTAAAGTATTTTGATATTCACTGTTAAAAGAAGTATAAATATTTAATCCTTTATTTAAATATTGATTATTATAAAAACCTAATTCCTCTAATTCTTCTAAAACAGTATCCTTATAATAATAAGTAGACATATTTTCATTAAGTGAATGTTCACCTGCTAAATTAAGAGTTTGTTTTTGAGTGGCCTCTAAAATACTTTGGGTAATCATTTGATTATCATACATAGCTTTTAAAACAAGA
>OLSF01000828.1_pt1 | contig 29918 bp, 30 predicted proteins | sample 1672301 | NCBI WGS metagenome assembly OLSF01 (sample SAMEA3136669, study PRJEB25190) | human gut metagenome | biome: human gut; feature: human-associated habitat; material: faeces | place: Austria | collected 2013
TTGCAAGCAGATGGCGTGCAAAGTCGCCAGACGCTCTTTGTGCGGTATTGCCCTTGATGTTTGTAGAATCGTGTCGTTGTGCGGACGAATGGTATTGTCATTCGCCTCACTTAGTATACCACAAGTGGAATTGGTACGTCCAATATTTATTTGGACTGAATCAATAATGTAAAACCTATGAATTCGGATTATCCCCAGTTTTCATAGAATGAAATATACAATCTGCACAAGTTGTGTACGTCGTATTTATGAAAATTGCCGTTGTGTGAACGATACCACAGGAAGAAAAATCTGTCCGTCCTATAAATACAAGCGTATTTACCAAAAACACAAAATAAAACAAGGAAAATTTGTCGCATTTCCCTATTGATTTTTTGTCGAAAAACCAATATACTAATATAGTGACACTGTATAAGGCGAAGTATAAGGCGAATGCAGTGCAATCCGGCGGTTTTTGAGATTGACCGCAAATAAATGTAGATAAGGAGTTGAAAGGAGATCTTCGGGTTTTCTTTCAGAGTGAAACATATGGCAACGAAAGTAGTAAAGTTCGGCGGCAGCAGTCTGGCGGACGCAAAGCAGATTCAGAAGGCAGCAGCAATCATCAAGGCAGATCCGCAGCGGCGGTATGTGGTACCGTCTGCCCCCGGCAAGCGGTTCTCCAAGGACATCAAGGTGACCGATATGCTGTACACCTGCTATGATCTGGCAGAACAGGGACTGGATTTCTCCGATGCCCTGCAGGCAATTCGGGAACGGTATAACGATATTATCACCGGTCTGGGCATGACCTTTTCTCTGGACGATGAGTTCGAGGAAATTGCAGCAAACTTCAAGAAGCGTGCCGGCAAGGACTATGCCGCAAGCCGCGGCGAATACCTGAACGGGAAAGTCATTGCTGCATATCTGGGCTTCCCCTTTGTAGATGCTGCTGAAGTGATCTTTTTCCAGCCGGACGGCAGCCTGAACGATGAAAAGACTGAATCCGTTCTGCGGGAACGCCTCAGCACACTGGAACATGCTGTAGTTCCGGGCTTCTATGGCTGCGGAGCAGACGGCTATGTCAAGACGTTCTCCCGCGGCGGCAGCGACGTGACCGGTTCTATCGTAGCCGGTGCAGTAAAGGCTTCGCTGTACGAGAACTGGACAGACGTTTCCGGTTTCTTGGTGGCAGACCCCCGCATTGTGGACGATCCGGCAGTGATTCGCACGATCACCTATACCGAACTGCGGGAGCTGTCCTATATGGGTGCATCGGTACTGCATGAAGCAGCGATCTTTCCGGTACGTTCCGCAGGCATTCCGATCAATATCCGCAACACCAACGCTCCGGAAGAACCGGGCACAATGATCGTTCCGGACAGCACTGATGAGGAACTGTCTGCGTATACCATTACTGGTATCGCCGGCAAGAAGGACTTCACTTCGATCAATATCCACAAGGACCTGATGAACAGCCAGATCGGCTTCTGCCGTGACGTGCTGAATGTTCTGTCGGAACACCAGATTCCGCTGGAACATATGCCGTCCAGCATCGACTCCATGACCGTTATTGTGGATTCGGCTCACCTGAACGGTTTGGAAGAAGAAATCCGCACCGAGATCATCAAGGCAGTACAGCCGGACAGCATCGAAACCGAAGACGGCATCGCTCTGATTGCCGTAGTGGGTCGCGGCATGTGCCGTACCCGCGGTGTGGCTGCGAGAATCTTTGCCGCACTGGCACACGCACACATCAACGTTCGTATGATCGATCAGGGCTCCAGCGAGCTGAACGTAATCGTTGCCGTAAAGGAAACCGATTTCGAGCAGGCAATTCGCTGCATCTATGATATGTTCGTCAATTCCGTTGCGTAAAGGCAGCACGGTACCAATAATATTTGCAAAAAAACCGTACCCTCGGCAGACTGTGCCGGAGGTACGGTTTTTGTTTTTCATGGGAATATCTGTCATTCCCAGATGCGGTCGTACAGGTCGTTTTCGTCTGTCCAGCGGGGCAGCACATGAGGACGCATAGCGAAAATCAACAGCAGAAACGTCAGCAGGATCAGCAGTTCGCCGCCCAGACTGCGAATGACAAAGGGCACAACGAATTCCGCAGTAGCACGTCCGGTGCGGGAAAGCATAGAGATTCGTTCTGCCATAGGAGTCAGAATCGCTCCGCTTCCGATGACCGTCAGGACAATGCCAGCCAGCCGGCAGAGTGTTCCCACCCATTTGGGCAGCCGCAGCAGCCAGAGCAGCAGCAGCAGAAAGAACATGCCTACCTCCAGCCAGTGAACGAGGTTGGGGGTGATACAGGCGATCAGTGCCAGAATTGCCGCCGGAATCAGTGTCAGTTCTGTGCGACGCTGCCGGAACAGGAAGCAGAACACACACAGCAGCAGTGCCGCAGCCAGTGTTGCCCAGTAGTCCCAGTACTGGGTGTAGTGGGGCATGGAAATCAGCGTATAGATGTTGTCCAGACAGAGCAGTCCGCAGAGAATGCCGGCAGCGAAAGGCAGTTTCGACTGGGGCGGCAGGTAATACCGATATTTTTGCAAAGGAATGCCTCCTTTTCTCAAGATACCTTAATAATAATAGTATACCAGTTCTATGCGTTTTTGTCAAATGGGCGGAAGTTTGACAAAAATGTAAACTTCTCAAAATCCCTCTTGACATTTTCGGGGAATGTGCTAAAATAGTTCCAAGCTAAACAGTCTATCATTAAACTGTTTTCTGATAAACAATTCAGGAGGTGTAAGATGCGGCATTTAGGATTAGAGGTGCACCGGCTGGAAAAGCTGATGGCACGGCAGCGGGGGTACTCTGCGGCACATCAGGACGCAGACCGACAGACCGGCATGCACGGGTATCTGCTTCGCTATCTGTACGAAAATCAGGAACAGGACGTGTTCCAGCGGGACATTGAAAAGGCGTTTTCCATTAGCCGTTCCTCGGTGACGGTAACGCTGCAACTGATGGAGAAAAACGGGCTGATCCGGCGGGAGAGCGTGGCACAGGACGCACGGCTCAAGCGAATCGTGCTGACACAGAAAGCCAGGGATCTGCACCGGCAGATCGAAGCGGACATTCTGGCGTTTGAATCAAATCTTGCCCGCGGAATCTCAGAGGAGGAGCAGGAAGTCTTTCTCCGCGTGGCAAAGAAAATGCAGGAAAATCTGCGGGAAGACCTTGCAAAGCAGGGCATTTCTATTTGTAAAGGAGGAGATTGCGAATGATTCGAAAATTGATGCAGTCGATTCGGGAATTCAAACTGTTTTCCCTGCTGTCACCGCTGTTTGTGGTGCTGGAAGTCGTCATGGAAGTGGTGATTCCCATTCTCATGGCGAAGCTGATCGACGACGGCATTGACGGCAGCGGCGGCATGGATGCGGTGATGCACTATGGCTGGATCTTGCTGGTGTGCTGTGTGCTCTCCCTGATTTTCGGGGTACTGGCGGGGCATTTTGCGGCATTTGCCTCTGCCGGTTTTGCACGGAATCTGCGGCACGATATGTTCTACCGCGTACAGGGCTACTCGTTTTCCAATATCGATAAGTTTTCAGCCGCCAGCCTTGTCACCCGTATGACCACAGATGTGACTAATGTGCAGAACGCCTATCAGATGTTAATTCGTGTGGCATTGCGTTCGCCGGTGATGCTGATCTTCTCCATGGCAATGGCGTTTCACCTGAGTGCGAAACTGGCTCTGATCTATCTGGCAGCCATTCCGGTGCTGGGTGTGGGGCTGTATTTCATTATGACACGGGTGCACCCCATTTTTGAACGGGTGTTCAAAACCTATGACAAGCTGAACAACGTGACACAGGAGAACCTGCACGGGATTCGCGTGGTGAAATCCTTTGTGCGGGAAGACCACGAGATCCAGAAGTTTTCCGGCATTTCGGAGAACATTTATCAGGACTTTTCCAGGGCAGAAAAGCGGCTGGCATTTAACATGCCGCTGATGCAGTTCTGCATGTACGTCTGTCTGATTCTGGTATCGTGGTTCGGTGCCAGAATGATCGTCAGCCGGACACTGACCACTGGCGAACTGATGAGCCTGATGACCTATGCCATTCAGATTCTGTCCAGCCTGATGATGCTGTCTATGGTGTTCGTTATGATCACCATGTCCCGTGCCTCCTGCGAGCGTATTGTGGAAGTGCTGGACGAGGAGAGTGACATTACCAGTCCGGCAGATGCCGTGACCGCGGTGCCGGACGGCAGCGTGGACTTCAACCATGTTAGCTTCAGCTACAGCAAGCGGGAAGATAAATGCTGTCTGGAAGACGTGGATCTGCACATTCCGGCTGGCATGACCGTAGGCATTCTGGGCGGAACCGGCAGTGCCAAGAGTTCTCTGGTGCAGCTGATTCCCCGTCTGTATGATGCCACAGTGGGCACGGTGCAGGTAGGCGGTATCGACGTTCGCCGGTATGACGTGGAAACGCTCCGGCAGGAAGTGGCAATGGTGCTGCAAAAGAACGTGCTGTTTTCCGGCACGATCAAGGAGAATCTCCGCTGGGGTGATCCAGATGCCACCGACGAGGAAATGGAACGTGTCTGCCGGCTTGCCCATGCAGACGAATTTATCCAGACCTTTCCGGAGGGGTATGACACCTATATTGAACAGGGCGGTTCCAATGTTTCCGGCGGACAGAAACAGCGGCTTTGCATTGCACGGGCACTACTGAAAAAGCCGAAGATCCTGATTCTGGACGACTCCACCAGTGCCGTGGACACCCACACGGACGCTTGTATCCGGCAGGCACTGCGGGACGAAATCCCCGATACCACTAAGTTTATCATTGCCCAGCGTGTTACTTCTCTGATGGACGCGGACCAGATCATTGTGCTGGACGAGGGCAGGATAGATGGTATCGGTACCCATGAGGAGCTCCTGAAAAATAACGCCATTTATCGGGAAGTATATGAATCACAGCAGAAAGGAAGTGTACCGCAATGAGTGAAAGACGACAGGGACCGCCGCCCCGCGGTGTGATGGTGCCGGGAGCAGCTAAGGGTGCCGGAAAAAGCTTCGTCCGGCTGCTCTCGTATATGAAACGGTACTGGATGCAGCTGATACTGGTGTTTGTCTGCATTCTGGTCAGTGCTGTGGCAGGCGTGGCAGGTTCTACGTTCCTGCAAACGCTGATCGATGACTATATTTCTCCCATGCTGCTGAACGGCAGCCGTGACTTTTCCGGACTGGCAGGGGCACTGGCAAAGCTGGGCGTGCTGTATGCCGCCGGCATTCTGGGTACGCTGTTCTATAACCGGCTCATGGTCGTTGTGGCACAGGGCATTCTGAAAACCATTCGGGACGAGATGTTCTCCCATATGCAGACACTGCCCATTCGCTTTTTCGACACCCACGCCAGCGGCGATGTAATGAGCCTGTACACCAATGATACCGATACGCTCCGGCAGATGCTGGCACAGAGTATCCCGCAGATCTTTTCTTCGATTGTCACAGTCATTGCAGTGTTCGTGGCAATGATGCGGCTGAGTATCTGGCTGACGCTGTTTGTGCTGGCGTTTGTGGCATTGATGATGCTTGTTACCAAGTTTGTAGGCGGCAAAAGCGGTGCTTTCTTTGTGAAGCAGCAGAACTCCATTGGTGCGGTAAACGGCTATATCGAGGAAATGATTCACGGACAGAAAGTCATCAAGGTGTTCTGCCACGAGGAACAGACCAAGGCGGACTTCGACAAACACAACGACGAATTGTTCCAGAACGCCGCATGGGCGAACAGCTTCGCCAATATTCTCATGCCGATCATGAACAATCTGGGTTATGTCCAGTATGTGCTGCTGGCAATGCTGGGCGGTGCACTGGCGTTCCACGGCGTAGGCGGTCTGACACTGGGTGCAATTGCCGCGTTCCTGCAATTGAGCCGCAGCTTCACCATGCCGATCAGCCAGATCTCCCAGCAGGCCAGTGCGATCGTCATGGCACTGGCAGGAGCAGGACGCATCTTCGAACTGCTGGACGAGGAGCCGGAAACCGATGAGGGCTATGTCACGCTGGTCAATGCCGAGGAGCAGGACGGCGTGCTGACAGAAACCGACCACCGCACCGGCGTGTGGGCGTGGAAGCACCCTCACGGGGACGGCACGGTCACCTATACCCGTATGGCAGGGGACGTGCAGTTCTTTGACGTGGACTTCGGTTATGTGCCGGAAAAAATCGTGCTGCATGATGTGAGCCTGTACGCCAAGCCCGGCGAAAAGGTGGCGTTTGTCGGGGCGACCGGTGCCGGAAAGACCACGATCACGAACCTGATCAACCGGTTCTATGATCTGGCAGACGGCAAGATTCGCTACGACGGCATCAACATCAACAAAATCAAAAAGGCAGACCTGCGGCGTTCGCTGGGTATCGTATTGCAGGACGTAAATCTGTTTACCGGTACGGTCATGGACAATATCCGGTACGGCAGACTGGACGCGACAGATGAAGAATGCATCGCGGCGGCAAAGCGTGCCAACGCCCATCACTTTATCATGCTACTGCCAGACGGCTATCAAACGGTATTGTCCGGTGATGGCTCCGGCTTGTCACAGGGACAGCGGCAGCTGCTCTCCATTGCCAGAGCCGCCGTTGCAGACCCGCCGGTCATGATTCTGGACGAGGCGACATCTTCCATTGACACCCGCACGGAACGCATTGTACAGGCAGGTATGGATGCTCTGATGAACGGCAGAACCGTGTTTGTTATCGCCCACCGGCTGTCTACCATTCAGAATTCCGATGTGATCATGGTATTGGATCACGGCAGAATTATCGAACGGGGCAGTCATGAAAAACTCATGGCGGAAAAGGGCAGATACTACTTGCTGTACACGGGCATGCAGCAAAATGCGTAAGGCAATACCGCACAATCTTTGTGCGGTATTGCCCTAAAACTTCTCAATCAAGAAAAACCGGACTGTGTGGTGCAGTCCGGTTTTTTGTTGTTTCTATGATTTTTAAAGTGTGTCCGGTGTCGTTATTCTGCTGCATCGGCTGCCGGCAGGTCGGACGCATTGCCGCTGACTTCTACCTCTACTTCGCCGTCGGCAACATCGCCGTCAGCCTGAATTTCTACAGAATTGCTGTTCTCCTGATAGGTGTATTCGTTGCCGTTTTCGTCTTTGATTTTGTAGGTAAGCTGGCTGTCGTCCTGGCTGACCAGTTCCACATCATAGTCCTGCTTCTCGCCGTTGAGGTAAATGGAAAGCTTCGAGAACAGTTCTCCGCCGGTGGCGGCATTTGCGGTAATCAGGGACACGGCTCCCACAGCCACGGCCGCAGGAACACATCTGCTGTCAGTTCCTCCAAGTCCTCCTGCGGCAGGGTGCCGTGGGAAAAGTTTCGGAGAATGGTATAGACATAGCCGGTGTATTTTCTGATGATCTCGCAGAGTGCGGTTTCGTCGTCTTGTTTCAGGCGGCGAATCCAATCGGTTTCCATGTTATCACCTCGTTTTTGAACGTTCACTGATATATACACCGGTTTTCAGAAAATGTTTCAGGTGTGCAGAAAATAATAAAGACAGCACCAGATCTGGTACTGCCTCTTTATAAATGTCTTAACCGTTCCGGCGGGTCGCTGCATCGTCAAACTGGCGGATTCGCAGGTGGATCCCCAGTCGGTCTGCCAGCTGCTGTGCTGCTTCCAGTTCCGGATTCGGCAGAATGTCCACCACGCTGAACATCACCTGCGGCACGTACTGTTTGCAGTCCAGTGCAAACTGCTGCATTGCCGGATAGGCTGCCGCACCGTATTTCGGACGTGTGACTTTCAGGTATTCCGCTTCTGTGCCGGCGTTCAGGCTGACGGATACAATGTCCACCAGTCCTTTCAGGTCTGCCGCTGTCTTTCTGCCGTGGATCAGGTCAGACAGTCCGTTGGTGTTGATGCGAATGGTCTTGACACCGCAGGCTTTCAGCAGCTTTGCGGTTTCGCACAGGGTTTCCAGTCGTTCGGTAGGTTCGCCGAAGCCGCAGAATACCACTTCCTGATAATGGGACAAGTCCTCTTTGTCCAGTGCTGCCCGAATCTCCTCCATAGACGGTTCATGATCCAGCCACAGCGGGTCGGAACCGTATGCCCCGTCACACATGGTGCGGATACAAAACGTACAGGCACAGGGACAGCGGTTGGTAATATTCAGATAGAGATTTTTGCCTACTGCATAGGCGATGGTCATTGCTTTCTGCATGAAAAATCACTCCTATTTATGATACTTGGTTCCGGATAAGATCTGATAGCTCCGGTAGATTTGTTCCAGCAGCATCACCCGTGCCAGCTGGTGGGGGAACGTCATGGCGGACATGGACAGCCGCAAATTTGCCCGCTGCTTTACCGCATCAGCCAGTCCGTAGGAACTGCCGATCAGAAATGTGACGGCACCGTTCTCGCCGCCCTGTGCCGCCTGTTCCAGCTTCTTCGCCAGTCCGGTGCTGTCCAGTTGTTTGCCCTCGATGCACATGGCAATGCAAAAGCCCTTGGCACGTTTCAGCAGTTCTGCCCCCTCTTTTTCCAGAGCCGCCGCAATTTCCTTTTCCGAAGGGTTCTGGGGTAGGGGCACCGGATCCAGTTCTGTCACCTGCAACTGGCAGAAACGGGACAGCCGCTTTTCGTATTCTTTGCAGGCTTCCCGCAGGTAGCTTTCCTTGCACTTTCCCAGTGCTATGATTTGTATCGTCTGCATCAGAAGATCACCGCCTGTTTCAATCCTTCCGGCGAGGAAACCTGCAACAGGAAGTCCTGATTTCGCCGCATGCCCTGTTCCTGCAAATGCTCCAGCACCGTCTGCTGTGCCAGCGGCATGGTGTTGTTATTTTCGCTGAGATGCCCCAGAATCAGCCGTGTGGTGCCATGTGCAATGAGAGCCTCTGCCATACCGGCACTGTCCCCGTTGGAGAGATGCCCGTACTTTCCGCGAATACGTTCCTGCAGCATTTCCGGATAGGGACCGTTTCGCAGCATGCTCGGATCGTAGTTTGCCTCCAGAAGCACCAGATCGGCTCCGTATACGCCCTTTTTCACTTCCGGTGTCACACAGCCCAGATCAGTGCACACGGCACAGGTCTGCCCGTCTGACAGTTCAAAGCGATAGCCGCAGCTGCCGGGGGAGTCGTGCATGGTGGCAAATGCAGTTACGGCTGCGGTGTCGGTATGTATGGTTTCCGCAGGAAGAATCTCCCGAAGGTCGGCGTTCTGGGGAAATTTGTCCAGCACCCGCAGCTGTGCCAGCGTTTCTGCCGTTCCGTAAACCGGTACGGGGTGCTGGTTCAGAAATACCCTCAGCCCCTTGATGTGGTCGGTGTGGGTGTGGGTGATACAGATTCCCTGCACGGCTTCGGCAGAGAGCCCGTGAGCCTCCAGCGACTGCACCAGTTTACGGCAGGTGGCTCCGGCATCGACCAGCATGCCGCCGGCAGGGCTGCCGATAAAGGAGGCGTTGCCCTTACTGGAACTGAACAGAGAATAAAATTTCGACAAGATCAGATCTCCTCTTTTCCACAAGAAAAGCCGCCAACGAAGCTGACGGCTTTTTGCATTTGAATGATGTTTTGGCTTAGAGTGCTTCTTTCAGCTTCGCTGGTATTGCCGGATCGGAAACCTTCTGAATATCTGCACCGATCTGCCGCAGCTTTGCGTCCAGATTGGCGTATCCGCGTTCGATGTGATAGATGTCCTCGATCTCGGTCACGCCGTGTGCAGCCAGTCCTGCCACAATAAGGGCAGCTCCTGCACGGAGATCACAGGCTTTCACCGGTGCACCGGTAAGTTTTCCGGTACCTTCTACTACGGCAACCTTGCCGTCCACGGAAATATCTGCACCCATGCGGCGGAGTTCGTCCACATAGCGGAACCGCTGTTCCCAGACACCTTCGGTGATGATGCTGGTACCCTCTGCCAGTGTCAGCAGGGTGGTGATCTGCGGCTGCATATCTGTGGGGAAGCCGGGGTGCGGCATGGTCTTGACGTTGGTACGCACCAGCGGACCGTCTACCCATACCCGAACACTGTCGTCAAATTCCTCGATATTGACACCGATCTTCCGCATTTTGCTGGTGATCGGCTCCAGATGCTTCGGAATGACATTGGTCACCAGCACGTCGCCCTTGGTGGCAGCGGCAGCGATCATAAATGTGCCCGCTTCGATCTGATCCGGAATGACGGAATACACTGCACCGTGCAGCCGTTCTACGCCGCGGATCTTGATGACATCGGTACCTGCACCCATGATCTCTGCACCCATGGAGTTCAGGAAGTTTGCCAGATCGACGATGTGCGGTTCCTTGGCGGCGTTTTCAATGACCGTCAGACCCTTGGCACGGACTGCTGCCAGCATGGCATTCATCGTGGCACCAACGGAAACCACATCTAAGTAGATCTGATTGCCTGTCAGTTGGTCTGCCACCAGATCTACCATGCCGTGTTCAATGTTGCACTTGGCACCCAGTGCCGCAAATGCTTTCAGATGCTGGTCAATGGGGCGGTCGCCCAACGGACAGCCGCCGGGCATGGAAACTCTCGCCTTGCCATAGCGTCCCAGCAGTGCACCCAGAAAATAATACGATGCACGCATTTTTCGTGCACTCTCATAGGGTACACAATAATTGGTCAGACCTGCCGCTGAAATGCGGACGGTGGTCTTGGTCAGATACTCTACGGTTGCACCCATTTCGCTCATGATCTGCAGGCTGATGGATACATCACTGATGTCCGGAACATTTTCCAGAACACAAGGCTCATCAGAGAGCAGCACGGCAGGGATCAGTGCGACTGCTGCATTCTTTGCTCCGCTGACTTCTATTTCGCCGGTGAGCCGATGTCCACCGTGAATGACAAATTTATCCAATTTCGTCTCTCCTTTTTTCTGTGCCACCCAATTGTCCATTGCTGTGATGACATCGGGAAAGGAACCGGTATCACCCAGATACGGCGGCACATCAGGGACATTCCCGCAGCAGCTTGTCGCAGGTCGTCCCCGTTCCACGATTTCGTGCGGCACGTGTCATTGGCATGCAGGCATGCCGCACTGTTTCCGGCAGTGAAAACTGCTGCCGGTTGACTTCCATTTCCGGAGCGATTCTCCGGTGAGCATATAAACATAGTTTGCATGCTATCTTCTTTATTATACACGAATTCTGATACTTTGTAAAGTAAAAACCAAACTTTTTTCGCGTTATTTGGAAGTATCGACGGAAATGTTCTCCTGTGTGAAAACTGGTTTGTATGGAATCCATAAGGGGAAATATGTATTTTTCAAAAACGAAAGATTTCCCGTCATTTTTTTGTGTTTTCGGCGGTGCCTGCAAATTCACCATAGGTGCCGATCTCAATGGTCTGGATGCGGATTTCATCTTCCGGCGGGGTGTAGCCGCCCTCCGTAGCGGCAGGCTGGGTCGCTGCTTCTGTGATCTTGTCAATGGTATCGAAGCTTTCGTCCCCGTAAGCCTGTGCAAAGACAGTCATCTGCTGGGAGTAGTTCGGCACGCCGCCGCGTTCCAGAAATGCATCGTTGATTTTTTCTGCATTTTCGGAAACCGACTGCAACTCCTCTTTGGTGGAATCGTCGAAAACGATAGAATTGCACACTACAAAGCGGGTACCGCAGTAGGAGGTCATTCTGCCGGTGAAGCGGTCTAAAATGTTGCCCTCCTTGGAGGTTGTCGGCACGCAGAATGCCCCGCGGAACGGCCAGAGGTCGCCGCTGGTTTCCCGTTCTACTTTTTCATAGGTGCCGTCTGCATCGCTGTCCAGCGAGCCGTCTGCATTGGGGCTTCCTGCTTCGAAGTATACGCCCTTTTCCACCGAGAACACATAGGTGTCGTCATAGTAGCCGGATTCTGCCAGTTCGGTGAACTGCTTTACATACGCCGGTGCCTGTTCCGGAAACAGTTCTGCCACGATCGTGCCGGCGGTGGTAGTGATCTTCATGGCAGGAGCGTCTGATTCCGGTTCGTCCAACTGGATCAGCTGCACCTTGCTCATGTTCACAAACGCCTTGCTCTGCTGCTCCAGATAGTTGGTGCAGGCGAACACGCCCATGCAGATCAGCGTCATCACAACCAGCAGGATAAAAATTCGGGTAATGGTCTTTTTATGGTTTTTGAGTGCCATAGCTTTCCTTTCCGGAGTGGATTCTCACGCAGTTACGCGTCGATCTTGGTGATTTCAGTGCCCTGTCTGGTTTCCCGTACTGCATAGCCCAGTGCTGCGATCTTGTCCCGCAGACGGTCTGCCTCGGCGAAGTCCTTTGCCTTGCGGGCAGCCTGCCGCTGTTCAACCAGTGCGGTGACTTCTGCCGGAATTGCATCAGCTTGTTTCCGGTTGTACAGCAAGCCCATGACACCAGTCAGCTCGTCAAACAGCTTTGCACCGGCTTCCAGCTGCTCCTTGGAGGTGGAAGCATCTGCACTCATGCGGTTCAGGTCGCGTACCAGTTCAAAGATCGCAGTCATGCCGTCTGCGGTGTTGAGGTCGTCGTCCATTGCAGTGATGAACTGTTCTTTCCGCTTGGCGAAAGTTTCCGTTGCTTCAGCGGAGATCTCGCCGGACTTTGCCGCAGCAATGGCACGATCCAGTGTGTCGCGGCAGACATAGAGCCGTTCCAGAGATGCCTTGCAAGCGTCCAGCAGTTCCTTGCAGTAGTTGATGGGGCTGCGGTAGTGTGCCTGCACCATCATGTAGCGAATGACTTCATAGCCGTACTGCTCTGCCACTTCCCGCACGGTGAAGAAATTGCCCAGCGACTTGGACATTTTCTTGTTGTCGATGTTGATATAGCCGTTGTGCATCCAGTAGTGGGCAAAGGGTTTGCCGTTGGCAGCTTCACTCTGTGCGATTTCGTTTTCATGGTGGGGAAAGATCAGATCCTGACCGCCGCAGTGGAGGTCAAAAGTTTCGCCCAGATAATGGCAGGACATGGCAGAGCACTCAATGTGCCAGCCCGGTCTGCCCTTGCCCCACGGCGATTCCCAGTAGGGTTCGCCCGGCTTGGCAGCTTTCCACACGGCGAAGTCCAGCGGTTCTTCCTTGCCGTCGTTGATGTCGATGCGGGCACCAGCCTGCAATTCTTCAATAGGCTGACCGGACAGCTTTCCATATTCCGGAAAAGAGGAAGTGCGGAAGTAAACATCTCCGTTGGCAGCGGCATAGGCATGACCGGAGTCTACCAGCTTTTTTACAATGTCGATGATGAGATCCATGCAGCTGGTGACGGTGGGGTGTACATCAGCGTCCATGACGTTCAGCCCATGGGCATCGGTCTTGTACTCGGCAATATACCGCTTGGCAATTTCTGCCGCAGTGGTACCTTCTTCGTTTGCCTTTTTGATGATCTTGTCGTCTACATCGGTGAAGTTCTGCACATAGGTGACCGTGTAGCCGCGGTACTTCAGATACCGCCGCAGCACATCGAATGCACAGATCGGGCGGGCATTGCCGATGTGGATATAGTTGTAGACGGTAGGACCGCAGGCATAGATGCCCATGTGCCCTGCTGTCATGGGGACGAGTTCTTCTTTTTTTCGTGTCAGCGTGTTATAGATCTGCATGACCGTTCTGCTCCTTTATACTATTATATAATAATATGCACATTATGTAGGAACGGCAGTGCCGTTCCGGTTTGGCTTATCCAAACAAAAATTGTTGAAACTCTCCCATAGACGGGAAAATTTTTGCCGCAAGCTGTTCCATTTCCGGTGTGGGCGGCAGCAGGTCGGGAATCATGATCGCCTGCATGCCGGCTGCGGCGGCGGAGCGAATCCCGTTGTAGGAATCCTCCACCGCATAAGCCTCTGCCGGCAGTACGCCCAGTTCCCGACAGGCAGTCTGGTAAATCTCCGGATTCGGCTTGCTGTGCTGCACCATGTCGCCGCCGATGATCTGATCGAACATCTGTTCCAAGCCGAAATGCTGCATTTCTTTCCGAACTATCACTGCCCGTGTGGAGGAGGCGATACCGGTTTTCCAGCCGTGGGCACGGAGTGCCGTCAGCATTTCCCGCACACCGGATTTTAGTTCCAGCCTGCCGGCTTCCACGTTCTCCCAGTACTTTGCGGACATCTCCGCCTTGTATGTGTCGTAGGGAAAATCGGCTCCGTATTTCTCCAGAAACATCTGTCGGGCCATGTCGGCATTGCTGCCCAGACACCGGTGGCAGATCTCCTGTATTTCCGGAATTCCGTGGAGTTTCGCCGTCTGTTCCCAGCACTGAAGCACCAACGCTTCGGAGTCAAACAGCACGCCGTCCATATCAAATACCACACACTGCATGGGTCATTCCTCCGTTTTCTCCGTCTGTTCCTGTTTTTCCAGCTTAGACATCTCCGTCCGCAGACAGGTCACTGCGGATTTCAGCATGGTGATGTCCTCCATGGTCAGATCCGGAATGTGGATCTGATCCAGATCCTGCTGCTGAACCTTTTGTCCTGCCATGCGGGCGATTCTCGCCGGAACGCCTACGGCGGTACAGTTGTCAGGAATGTCTTTCAGGACAACGGCGTTGGCAGCCACCTTGACATTGTTGCCGATGTTGATCGGCCCCAACACCTTGGCACCTGCACCCACCATGACGTTGTCGCCCAGTGTGGGGTGCCGCTTGCCCTTGTCTTTGCCGGTGCCGCCCAGTGTGACACCCTGATACAGCAGACAGTTGTCACCGATCACGGTGGTTTCCCCGATCACGACACCCATGCCGTGGTCGATGAACAGCCCTTTTCCGATCTGTGCACCGGGGTGAATCTCGATGCCGGTCTTGTGCCGTGCCCGCTGGGATATGATGCGGGCAATGGTGAACCATTTATGCTGATAGAACCAGTGGGCACGCCGGTAGCTGCGGACTGCTTTCAGACCGGAATAGGTCAGCAGAATTTCCAGACTGCTGCGTGCGGCAGGGTCCTTCTCTTTGACAATGGCGATATCTTCCCGAAGCTGTCGAAACATCTTCCCATGTCACCTCCTAAAATTGTCGGTACTTGCAGGGGTAAAAAAACGCCTCTGCAAGTGCGTTTTTCATACACTTCCAGAGGCGGAAAAAATATTCCACGGTTCCACTCTGATTTCTCACTCAACGGGATTTTTCTATAGAGAAAATCCCTTGGAACTGGTTTTCTATTACGCAATTACGCAAAAAATCAGTTCCCATGCCGATAACGGGGCAGGCCGGACACGGATACTTCGGGCGATCTTACACAGAAACCGCCGTTCCCCATGCCAACGGGGAATACGAAAAATTCGGATTCCCGTCGCAGTTGCACTTCCCTCCGGTGCGGGACATTGTTTCACCGACCCAATGCTCTCTGCACACCGCTGCCGGAGATACTCTCACTGCTGCGTTGTTCTTATCATCTGCCTGTATACACAAATCATACTGTGCAACAGGATTTCCTTATTATTATATGCGATTTTACTGGTTTTGTCAATGAATTTTTTATTGCAGAAGGATTTTCTCTGTGTGGATTACTTCGCCAGTACTTCGCTTCATGTCTTGGAAAGTGCTGAATAAAGCTGTCAGGTGGGCTTTATACGGTGTTGTCTTAGCACTGTCCCTGCGGCGGCAGTGTTCCGCCGGACGGGGCGGTTTTCTCCGCGGCATCATTTCGCCATGCGATCAGACCGATTGCAATTGCCGCAGGAATTACCACCAGCAGGGTAGCAGTGATGAAGTTCAGCGGGATCCAGCCGAGAAGATAGTCCCCGCCGAACGTGGAAAAGCTGTTGACAGCAAAGTGCATCAGCATGGAGAATACCACTGAGCGATAGCGGTGAGCGACCCAGCCCAGCACCAGTCCGCCGAAGAATGCATACACGCCCTGTACCCAGTTCATGTGTATCACGCCGAACAGAAACGCCTGCAGCAGATTGGCTGCCCAGAACCGCCCGAATGCTTTTTCTGCATATTTCATAGTCAGTCCGCGGAAAACCAGTTCTTCTCCAATGGGAGCAAGGCAGACAGTGGCAAAGATGACCAGACCATTGGTGCCGATGCCGGAACGCTCCATCATTTCGTAGGTGTCCTCGACCATTTGCGGGAACAGCAGGCTTTCGATGCCGGAGGTGCCGCTGCTGAAAACAGACATGAGAATGCCCAGTCCCAGTGCCATGAGAATTGGCTCCGGCTTCAGCTTCTGTGTGGTTTCCCGTATGGCGGGACGTGGCTTCCGGAAGCTGAACCGATACCAGAACGCAAAGACGATGGTTGCCAGCAGGTGCGACAGTGCCGTGGCGGTCGGAACGCTGCTATAGACGATGCTTTCATAATACGGCAGGACTGCCTGCATGTTGCCGTCAGTACGGCAGAGGGCGACGAAAATCATGAGGAAGATCATCACAAAAGAAGCAAAGATCTGTATGGCGAAAAAACTCAGTATTGGCAGCAGGGAAAAGAAAAAGTTTGCCACACGTCCTGCCCCCTGCTTGGGCGGCTGTGCCGGCGGGAAATAGGGCTGCTGCCGATAGGGGTAGCCGTTTTGTGGCTGTCCGTAAGGCTGCTGCTGGTAGGGGTAGCCGTTTTGTGGCTGTCCGTAAGGCTGCTGCTGGTAGGAGTAGCCGTTCTGTGGCTGTCCGTAAGGCTGCTGCTGATAGGGGTAGCCGTTTTGCGGCTGTCCATAAGGCTGTTGGTAGGGGTAGCCATTTTGCGGTGGTTGATTTGGTTGCTGCGGAGTGTTATTGTTTTGTGGTTGTGTCTGTGGATCCATGATGCGTCCTTTCTCTGTTGTGGTGGTTGTTTTTATTTGTATTGTAGCATATTCACAGCGGTTCGTCAAGGTAAAAGCAAAAATGGAAATTTTTGAAAAGCGAATTGACTTTTTTAAGCATGTGTGCTATAATAAAAATGCAGATGTTTTGCAATAGAATAGAAACGGAGGAATGAAAATGAAGTTATGGAAAAAAGTGCTCGCAGCGGTTACAGCCGGCATACTCTGTCTGGGCTGTGCAGGTGTATCCGGCTTGCAGGGTGTGCTGGGAAGTGTCAGTGCGGTGCTGCCGGCGTGTGCAGCGGAAAATGATACTGCGTACACAGTGACAGTTCCGGTGGGAACAAGAACAACGCAGCTGACCTATGCTGTCAATGCCGAGGATACTGTAGAAATTACAGATTGTGAAAATGATGCGGCAGGGGACTTGGAAATTCCGGCAGAGATTGACGGGAAAACGGTGACGAGTATCGGAGATAGTGCTTTTTTTGGCTGCACGAGTTTGACGAGTGTCATCATTCCGAATAGCGTAGCAAATATCGGAGATAGTGCTTTTTATGATTGCACGAGTTTGGCAGAGATTACAATTCCAAGCAGTGTGACCAGCATTGGCGGAACTGCTTTTCAGAATACGCCTTGGCTGGCTGCAAGACAGGAAGAAAATTCTCTGGTAATTGTAAATGGTATTTTGCTGGACGGAACGACTTGTACTGAGGAAGAAATTGTCATACCGAATGATGTGACAAGTATTTGTGGTGAGGCTTTTTTTAGAAATCATATGACGAACGTTGAGATTCCGGATAGTGTCACCAGCATTGGCAGTTATGCTTTTTCTGACTGTGGAAATTTGAAAAATATTACAATTCCGGATTCGGTCACGTTTTTTGGCGAAGGTGTTTTTGCTGGTTCATTATGGCTGGAATATCAGTATGATGAAAATCCGCTTGTGATCATCAACCATATTTTAGTTGATGTGGATCGTGAACAGTGTTCCGGCAAGGTGACGATTCCAGATGGGGTAACCAGCATCACGGAAGGTGCTTTTGCGTACAGTGATCAAATGACAGAGATTGCTATTCCGGACAGTGTGAACAGTATTGGCTCATTTGCGTTTAATGGCTGTATGGCTTTGAAAGAAATTGCGATTCCGGAGGGTGTAACCAGTATTGACGAAGCAACTTTTTATGGCTGTGCTAGTTTGACCAGCATCTCTATTCCAAAAAGTGTAACCTTTATAGGAGAAGTTGTTTTTTGCAATTGTATGAACTTGTCAGACGTTTACTATGCGGGAACACCGGAACAGTGGAATGCAATTGCAATCACCGGCGGCAATTCCACTGATAATTATGACAATTACTTCTTAGTAACTGCTGCGATTCATTTTACTGACGGCACTGTGACAAAGCCTGCCGATGTAGTTTCCGGCGACATTGACAAGAACGGTGATGTTGATTCCACCGACATCTACTACGTTTTGTACTATGTGGCAAACATTGCTGTAGGCAATGACGGTGAATTGAGTACCAAGCAGATCGCTGCCGCAGATGTGGACGGCAATGGCACGGTAGATTCCACGGACATCTACTACATGCTCTATTACGTGGCACTTCACGGAGCCGGCATGCAGAAATCGTGGAAAGAAATCCTGGCAAAGTGATTCTTTTATAGCATATTTGTAATCAAAAACCCGACCTCTGCATATGGCTGCAGAAGTCGGGTTTTGTCTTACACTGTTTTGTATAATAGCACTGCCTTTCGGAAACACTGCATAAAGCCCGCCTGACGGCTTTATTCAGTGTTTCCTTTACTTCTCCGAAATGCCCTTTACCCACCGCAGGATCTCAGCCTCCGGTGTGACCAGACGGTCTTCGTTGAATCGAATATTCAGCCCTGCCTTTACCGTGGCTGTGGGGCAGGCTTCGGCAATGTCGGCAAATGTGTGCCCCAGCCAGCCGCCGTTCGTGGCAAATGGATAGATCACTTTGCCGGAAAAGTCACTGCTCTGGAGCAGTGTCCGCATTGCTGGTGCGTAGGTGTACCACCAGACCGGCGTACCCAGTATCACAATATCGTAATTTTTCAGGTCTGCGGAAACGGGTTTCAGCTTCGGCGTAAAACCGCTGTTGACTTCCCGCTGTCCCTGCTCGACCACGTCGTTGTAGCTGCCGGTGTAGGGTGTTGCGATTTCGATTTCGCAGAGGTCACCGCCGGTTTCCTGCTGTACCAGCTTGGCGATCTGGCGGGTGTTGCCGCCGTAGGAGTAAAACAAAATCAGCAGTTTCATTCGCCGTAGACCTCCTTTGCCATGCGGAACGCTGCCCACGCTTTCGGCCAGCCAACGTAGAATGCCGCATGAGTGATGATCTCTGCCATTTCAGATGCGGCAATGCCGTTCTTCTTGGCGGATTCCAGATGATACCGGAAAGAGTTGTCTGTCAGTCCCATGGCGATTAGGGAAACAACAGTGACCAGACTTCTGTCCCGCAGGGAGAGTTCTTCTTCCCGCGACCAGACCTCGCCAAAGAGTACATCGTCGTTCAGTTCTGCAAATTTCGGGGCGAATTCGCCCAAGGCATCTCTGCCTGCGGTTTGTTTGATAGCCATATCTGGTATTCCTTCCTTTATTCAGCGTTTTCCAATTTTTCGTATTCTGCATCGCTTACCGGCTCGCACCATTCGTTGCTGCAGTTTTCGCCGGGGCATTCCACTGCAATGTGGCTGAACCAGCTGTCCTTTTTGGCACCGTGCCAGTGTTTGACCTCTGCCGGAATGGTGATTACTGTGCCGGCTTTCAGGATGACGGCAGGCTTGCCCTCCTCCTGATACCAGCCCTCTCCGGCAGTGCAGATCAGGATCTGTCCGCCGCCCTTGGTGGCATGGTGAATGTGCCAGTTGTTCCGGCATCTCGGTTCAAAGGTTACGTTTGCCAGAAAAACCGGTGCCTTCTCCGGTTCAGTCAGGGGTTTCAGAAACGACTGCCCGATAAAATACTGGGCGTATGTGTCGTTGGGAGCACCGATGCCGAATGCATCAGCTGCTTCAAATGCGGTTTTTTTGGTGTATTTCATGGAAGATTTCTCCTTAGTCATGCACCTTCAGCTGGTGCAACATTTTTACAAAGTCCGGCTTTGTAATCTCTGCCATATTCTCATATAACCTCATATAAATAGTATACCGCAAATTCTCTTGACAGGGAATCCCCGATGTGTTATAATCGTATTAATCAAAAGTTTATATGAGGTGGTGCACATGTATAATCCACAGCTGACAGCGTTTGTTTGTGCGGCAGACTGCGGCAGTTTTACCAAGGCGGCAGAAAAACTGTATCTGTCGCCCACCGCAGTGATGAAACAAGTCAATGCTCTGGAGGCACACTTGCAGATGCAGCTGATTTCCCGTACCAATCAGGGAATTCGCCTGACACCGGCGGGGGAGTCAGTCTATGCAGATGCCAAGTATCTGATAGACTATTCTGCCCGTGCGATTCGCCGGGCACAGCAGCGAATGTCTGACTATGAAAAGACATTCTGCGTGGGCACTTCGATCTTGAACCCTTGTAAACCCTTTGTGGATTTGTGGGGAAAAGTATCCGATCACTTTCCGGAATACCGGCTGAATATTGTGCCTTTTGAGGACGAACACACCACGATCTTGCAGGAGATCTCCGCACTGGGGGAAAAGTTTGACTTTCTGGTGGGGGTCTGCGATTCTGCAAAGTGGCTGCTGCACTGTCATTTTTTGCAGCTGGGTACATACCGGAAATGCGTTGCCGTCCGTGCCGGACACCCGCTGGCGAAAAAGGAAAAGTTGCAAATCTCCGACCTGTACGGGCAGAATCTGATGATGGTGCCCCGCGGGGATTCTGCGATCAACGATCAGATCCACCACGACTTGGAAGTCTGTCACCCGCAGATTCACATTGTGGATACACCGCAATATTATGATATGGGTGTCTTTAACCATTGTGCCCAGACCGATGACGTGCTTCTCACAATCGAGTGCTGGCGTGATGTGCACCCGCTGCTGGTGACGATTCCGGTGGAGTGGGAATATACCATTCCCTACGGCATTCTCTATGCCATGCACCCGCCGGAAGATGTGGCAGAACTGATCGCACTGGTGAAGGAACAGCTGTAAGACTCCCTTCGCCGGACAGACTGGAGGTATTTATGTATGCAGACATTTTTCGGGGCATTCTGATCCCATTTTTGGGGACTGCACTGGGGGCGGCGTGTGTGTTCTTTATGAAACGCACCCTGTCCGCGGGAATCCAGCGTGCCCTGACGGGATTTGCTGCCGGCATCATGACTGCGGCTTCGGTGTGGAGCCTGTTGATACCGGCAATGGAGCAGAGTGCCGATATGGGAAAGCTGGCATTTTTGCCGGCGGTGATCGGTTTCCTGGTGGGAATCCTTTTTCTGCTGGGGCTGGATCACCTGATCCCGCACCTGCACATGAACAGCAGTGAAGCCGAGGGACCGAAAAGCAAACTGAAAAAGACGACCATGCTGGTGCTGGCGGTGACGCTGCACAACATTCCGGAGGGCATGGCGGTAGGCGTTGTCTATGCCGGCTGGGCATCGGGCAATGTGTCGATCACCGCAGCCACGGCAATGGCACTGTCTATCGGCATCGCCATTCAGAATTTTCCGGAGGGTGCCATTATTTCCATGCCGCTGCGGGCAGAGGGTATGGAAAAGGGCAAGGCATTTTTGTACGGTACCCTTTCCGGCGTGGTGGAACCCATTGGGGCGATCCTGACGATTCTGGCGGCAGGGCTGGTGCTGCCGATTCTGCCGTATCTATTGAGCTTCGCCGCCGGTGCCATGATCTATGTGGTAGTGGAGGAACTGATTCCGGAAATGTCGGAGGCACCTCATTCCAATGTGGGAACGATTTTTTTCGCCGTGGGATTTGCCCTGATGATGACGCTGGACGTGGCGTTGGGATAATGGAAATGACCGGTTTTTGCGGAGAGCAGAAGCCGGTTTTTTGTGGGCGTTTTTCCTTTTAGGGCAACACCGCACAAAGCTTGTGCGTAAGGTGCGTTGTCAGATTTTTCGGCAGATTGCCTAGAAATTCCGCAGGCATACTGCCGTATGGCAAGGGATTTCTGGGCAATATGACGGAAAATCTGCACGCAGATTGCGTGCAAAGCCGTCAGGCGGGCTTTGTGTGGTGTTGCCTTAGGAAAATCGTCGTATTTCCGCTGGACAACCCGCCGGAAATGTGCTATACTAAAAGTATTCCCAAACCGTTCGTTTCCGGAACGGAAATTCAAAAAGTCAGGAACGTGATGTAAATGAAGCGATTTCAGCAGAATATCCGGAAAGTGGTGCCGTATGTGCCGGGAGATCAGCCGGATTTTCCCGATATGATCAAACTGAATACCAACGAGAACCCCTACCCGCCGGCTCCGGAAGTGCAGGAGGTTCTGGCAAAGAGCAACGCTGAACAGATGCGGCTCTATCCGGATCCCACCGCACACCAGCTGAATGCTGCCATTGCCGAGGCATACGGCGTAGAGGAAGCACAGGTGTTTACCGGCGTGGGCTCGGACGACGTGCTGGCAATGATCTTCCAGACCTTTTTCAACAGCGATCTGCCGATTCTGTTTCCGGATATTACATACGCGTTTTATCCGGTGTGGTGCGACCTGTTCCGGATTCCCTACGAGGTGCAGCCCCTGAACGAGAAGCTGGAGATCGTGCCGGAGGACTACTACAAGCCCAACGGCGGCATTGTGTTCCCGAATCCCAACGCCCCCACCGGCATCGCTCTGCCCTCTGCGGCAATTGAGGAGATCTTGCAGCACAATCCGGAGTCGCTGGTGGTCGTTGACGAAGCCTACGTGGACTTTGGCGGGGAAACCGTTTTGCCGCTGCTGAAAAAGTATGAAAATCTGATCGTGGTGCAGACGTTCTCCAAGTCCCGTGCTATGGCTGGCGAACGAATCGGCTTTGCCATTGGCTCTGTGGAACTGATCAAGGCTCTGCATGATGTGAAGTATTCGTTCAACTCCTACACCATGAACCGTTCCGCACTGGCTGCCGGAACCGCAGCTGTGCAGAATGCCGCATACTTGCAGGAGATCACCGCCAGGATCGTAAAGACCAGAGAACACACCAAGCAGGTGCTGGCGGAAATGGGCTTCCGGTTTCCGGACTCCAAGAGCAACTTCCTGTTTGTGACACATCCGGACTGCGATGCACATGAACTGTTCGAGGCACTGCGGGAGGCACATATTTTCGTCCGCTGGTTTGATTCTCCCAGAATCCGGAACTATCTGCGGATCACGATCGGCACCGATGCTCAAATGGAATCGCTGTTCGCATTCCTGCGGGCGTATCTGAAAAAGTAATTTCTGTTGGACAAACATCAAAAAAGGGGAAGCTTCCCGTGAGAAGCTTCCCCTTTTTCAATAGGAGATACATTTTATAAAACTGCGGCGTAATTACCGCAGGGGGAGAACCTGTGAATGGACAGATCCCAGCAGGTTTACTGGATCTCGATCTGTTTTACTTCCGGCTTTGCCGGCTGCTTTTTCGGCAGTGTCAGGGTCAGCACGCCGTTTTCATAGGCGGCATCAATGTGATCCACATCGACATTGCTGATGTCCAGCCGCTGCAAATACTTGCAGAAGCTACGTTCCCGCTGTAAATAGGTGCCCTTGCTTTCGGGCTGTTCTGCCGTTTTTGTTTCGCCGGATTCGCCGTCTTTCTCGGGGGCTTCTTCGTTCTGTTTCTCTGCGGTATGCTCTGCCGCAATTGTCAGAACATCACCCTCCAAGGACAGCTTGATTTCCTCTTTCCGGAACCCCGGCATGTCGGCTTCCAGCACATAGCTGTCACCGGTATCCCGCAGGTCGGTTTTCGGCACTTTTGTGATCTCTGTGTCTTTCAGAGAATTCCACAGTGTGTTTGCAAACGGTTGAAAAATGGTCATCATAAGTCATTCCTCCTTGGAATTATCTCCAGCAGTCCATGCTGCTGTTCTTTCTTTGTTCTGTATGCTGTGAAAGCAGTAATTTTTCTCTCTGTCTATTTGTCTTTCTCTCTTTGTTCTTATGTTTGTTTTTTAGTGGATTTCCAGCTGACGGGAAACCGGAGCAGCCGGCTGCTTTTTCGGCATCGTCAGTGTCAGCACGCCGTTTTCATAAACTGCATGGAGTTTGGAAGTGTCCACATTGCTGATGTCCAGTTTCTGCTCATAGGAGCTGGTGCTGCGTTCCCGACGGAGATAAGTGCCGTCTTTTGCCTTTTCCTCCTCGGTCTTTTCCTTGTGGACGGCGGACAGTGTCAGAGTGTCGCTCTCTACGCTAATCTTGATCTCGTCCTTCTGGAATCCCGGCAGCTCTGCTTCCAACACGTAGCTGTCACCGGTGTCCCGAATGTCGGTCTTGCAGGAACTCATCGCTGCGGACTTTTCGCCGAAGAATTCATTCTCCCAGTCCCGCATGGAACGGAACAGGTCATAACCGGTACGTTCAAAAGGTGTCAAATATGTCATCATAAAGCATTCCTCCTATGCATGGTGTTCTGATTTAGTGGTTTGCGGAACGGTGCTGACCGGTTTGCTGTTTGCTTCTTCCGGAGCTCCTTTCCGTTTACAAGTATCATATTACCCCCGCTGTGTGAAAGTTCAAGGTTGGTTCTGTGAAAACTAGATGAAAATTAGCACTCTTAGCAAAAGAGTGCTAACAAGTGCTAATGATGAGTGCTAACTCTGCAAATGAGTATCGAAAAGAAAAACGGGCACAGCATGCTGTACCCGTTTGCAATATTTGTTTCCAACCAATCCGGCTTTTCAATGTGAGATCACTTAAACTGATATACGGCGATATTTTCAAAGCCGTCCAGCAGGGTGTCCATTTTGCGGAATGCAATGGCAGTGCCCTTTGCCACGCAGTGAATGGCATCTTTGGCGACTACGCACTTGACCTGCAAAGTTCGTTCTACCAGCTTCCGCAGACCGCCCAGCATCGCACCGCCGCCAGCCATGAGCACACCGTTTTCGTAGATGTCGCCCACCAGTTCCGGCGGCGTTTCTTCCAGAACCGTCTTGATCGCTTCGATGATGTCGGCGATCACATCTTCCACGGCTTCAAAAATTTCCAGTTCGCTGATCTCCTGCATCTCCGGCAGACCGCTGACCAGATTCCGTCCCTTGACCCATGATGTCACATCGGCTCTGGGGTCGTACAGGTTCGTCATTTCGATTTTCAGCCGTTCCGCAGTGCGTTCGCCGATCAGCAGCTTGTACTTGGTCTGCATGTAGCGGATAATTGCCTGATCCAGCGTGTTTCCCGCTGCACGGACGGAGTGAGAGGTGACGATGCCGTTCATGGAAACGATCGCCACGTCAGTGGTGCCGCCGCCGATGTCCACGACCATGTTGCCCCGTGCCTTGCCGATGTTCACGCCGGCACCGATCAGGGCGGCAATGGGCTCATCGATCAGGTATGCCTTTCGGGAGCCGGCACTCATGGCAGCTTCCACGACAGCACGCTTTTCCACGTCTGTGATAAAGGACGGCACACAGATGATGATGCGGGGCTTGGTGAGCCGGTGGCCGGTGACCTGTAAAATGAATTCGCGGATCATGTACTGTGTCATGCGGTCGTCCGAAATGACGCCGCCGGACAGCGGGCGAATGACCTCAATATAATCCGGTGTTTTTCCGATCATCTGATAGGCACGCTTGCCCACTGCAAGTACTTCTTTGGTGTGGGTGTGATAGGCAATGGCAGAGGGCTCGCTAAGCACGACACCCTTTTTTCCTAAGGTGATGACCGTGTTTGCCGTTCCTAAGTCGATACCAATATCTGTTTTACTCATAGCGATTCCTCCTGTTTCTGGGTGTCCTTGATTTCTCCGTCCGGTTCGTCAGACTGGGAAATCGGAAGTGTCTGCGTGGGCTTCTGCTGTTCCAGCATATCCCGCAGACAGGTATATCGATTCATACGGCGGTTGTTGTCCACCATTTGATAAATGACGTTTTGAGAGCCGATCAGGATCAGCAGCCGTCTGGCTCGTGTGACGGCTGTGTACAGCAGATTCCGGTAGTACAGCTTCGGGAATCCGCCCAGCAGGGGCATGACGACCGCCTGAAATTCGCTGCCCTGACTTTTATGTACGGTGACAGCATAGGCAAGTTCCAGCTGATCCAGCTGTTCAAAGGGATAGGTGGCACGTCTGCCGTCAAATTCTGCAATGACTTCCTGACTTTGCCGGTTGATCGCACGGAGATACCCGATGTCCCCGTTGAAAATGCCGGTGCCGTTTTCGCCGTCCTTGTGCCAGATGATGTCGTAGTTGTTCTTGATCTGCATCACCTTGTCGCCCTCCCGAAAGGTGTACAGGATTGAACGGCATTCCGGCTTGTCTACGGATTTGGGGTTGAGTACCGCCTGTAGCTGCTGGTTCAGTTCAATGACACCCATGCTGCCCTTGCGGGACGGGGTGATGACCTGAATGTCCTCCATAGGGGAGTAGCCGTAGGCGTTGGGCAGTCTGGTTTTCACCAAGTCCAGCATCAGCTGTGTTGCGTCCTTTTCCTGTAACCGCTGGAAGAAGAAACAGTCGCTGTCCTTGCGGGACAGGTCGGGGTGTTCACCCTGAATGATTTTGTGGGCGTTGGTGATGATGCTGCTTTTCTGTGCCTGCCGGAAAATTTCTTTCAGAGCCACCACCGGCACTCTGTCGCTGTGGATCAGATCCCGCAGCAGATTGCCGGCTCCCACAGAGGGCAGCTGGTCGCAGTCGCCCACCAGAACGACCTTGCAGCTTAGCCGCAAGGCACGGAGCAGGTGCTCAAACAGCAGCACGTCTACCATGGACATTTCGTCCACGATCATTACATCGCAGTCCAGCGGGTTGTGTTCGTTGTGCTGGAACCGCATGTTGCCGGACATGTCGTATTCCACCGCCAGCATGCGGTGAATGGTGCTTGCCTCGTAGCCGGTGAGATCAGAAATGCGGCTGGCTGCCCGACCGGTGGGGGCGGCGATCATCACGCGGTAGCCCTGCTTTTCGTACAGCTCGATAATGGCATTCAGCGTGGTAGTTTTACCGGTGCCGGGGCCGCCGGTGAGGATCATGATGCTGCGGGAAAGGGCAGTGACAATGGCTTTTCGCTGCAACGCCGCATACTGCATGCCCTGTTCCTGCTGCTGTGTATCGATCATTTTTTCGAAGATCTCCTGATCTTCCGGTGCACTGAAGTCCTGTATCACACCGATGCGGTCGGCGATATAGCGTTCCGCAATGTAGTAGTCTTCCAGATAGACAAAATCCCGTCCGTTTTTTTCATAGACGTAGAGGGTGTGGTCTTCCAGTGCTGCCGCATAGGCAATTTCAAATTCCGCCTCGTTGACCTGCAAATACTTGCACGCCGTAGGACGGAGCCGATCCAGCGGCAGGCAGGCGTTGCCGCCGTTGGTGTTGTACTGTAAAATATAGCAGATGCCCGCCTGTATCCGCTGGGGAGCATTGTGGGCAAACTGCATGCCCTGAGCCACGGCATCGGCTTTCTGGAAGTCCAGTTCCACGCCGGAGCTGCAAAGCAGATAGGGGTTGGCGGCAAGCATGTCCATGGCACCGGTGCCCCAGTGCTGATAGGCACGCATGGCATATTTGGAACGAATGTCATACTGCGACAGAAACAGCATCAGTGTCCGCAGGGAAAAGATCTGCCGGACTTCTGCGGCGATTGCTTCGCACTTTTTCGGGGAGATGCCCCGAATCTCCAGAAGACGGGTGGGCTCCTTTTCCATGATCTCCAGCGTTCTGTCCCCGAAGTTTTCCACGATTTTTTTCGCCAGCGACGGTCCGATGCCTTTGATCGCACCGGAGGAAAGGTATCGCTGGATATTGAAGGCATCTGCCGGCAGCTTGCGTTCCCAGTACTGTGCCCGAAACTGCATGCCGAAACGGGGGTGCGTGGTGTATTCACCGTCTACCGACAGCCGTTCGCCTTCTTCGGTTTCTCCCATTTCGCCCACCACAGTGACCAGTGTGCCGTCCGCGTCCAGTTCCAGTACGGTATAGCCGTTATCCGGATTGCAGTACAGCACGTTTTCCACAGTGCCTTCCAGGTGCAGCGTTTTTCTTTCGTTTGGTGTCACTGCGGGTCCCTCCTTTGACAGCGGCAGCAGGCGTTCTGCATTGCTTCTACGGCTGCCGGAATTTGGCTCTCCTGTGGGCGGGAGAGTACACTTCTTTTATTATACCTGTTTTTTCGACAAATTGCAATGACTTTTTTCACAATCTGTGCCGCTTCCAAAAATTTTCGTCAACTCCGACAGACGGCAATAGCAAAAGTCCTTGTGCCGGCTGCAAAACGCTGTACATGCCGGCTCCAGCGAGCCGTCCGGTGTCGCGTCCACCAGCCAGACTGTCCGCACCATGTCGCGGTCCGTCCACGTCAGCTGTGCCGCCAGTGCTGCACATTGTGTTTCCCACTGCTGTGGATTTTCCAGCAGGGCAAGGGTCGCCATATGTCGGGGCAGCTCATGGGAAAACAGCCGCCGGCACAGTCCCAGTGCTGCCAGTGCCGTGATCGCCAGCAGCCCGAACACCAGCAGGCAAACCAATCCGTTCATCTGTGACACCTCTCTTTCAGTGGTTCCCAAATATCCCCACCGTCGGCGGGAACAGACTGAAGATCCCAAAGCAGACGGCAACGCCTGCAAACAGCAGGATCCCCAGCCATGAACCGCCTTTGGCGTGGGGCGTATGTTTCCATGTCCAGAATGCCGTCACTGCCGCACCCAGCACAAATGTGAGAATATCTGCCCAGAGCCAGTGCCTGCCGCAGATGCCGGTATAGGTGTAAAAGAGGGCAGTAATGGTCAGCATGCCCAGCAGTGCTCCCTTTGCCCGCGTCAGGACGTAGCCCTTCCAGCGGTGTCCCACCCAGATGTACTCCCAGACGGTGTAGACCAGCACCGGAAAGAACAACAGTTTCAGATGTTCCCACGGACTTTCGCTGATCGCGGCATACAGCCCCACGACCCGATTTTCTCCTGTCCAGCCGTACAAAAAATGGAGCACTGTCCCAAAGACAATGCTCCATAGAAATCCGATCCAGACACTTCTGCGGAATTCCTGCATCACGCATCACCTCAATACCAAGGTATGCAGCATGCCGGAATCTGGTGCATGAGAGTCTGTTTCGCATCTTCCTACACGCATCTTGCGTGCATATTTTCCGAGATATTTCGGGAAAATACTCGAAAATCCACAAAGGATTTTCTCCGTTTTTCCCTTCATCTCTCAAAAAATCTGACGACGCAATCTGCATGCGTCAGATACGAAACAGACTCTTAGATCTGTTCTTCTGCCGGTGCTTCCAGCCCGAACTTTCTCCGGACTGCATCAACGATCAGGTCTGCCGTGCCCTCTACGCCCAGCAGGTTGCTGTTGAGAAACAGGTCACGGTAGCGGGTGTTGTTCACTTCACAGCCGGTGTGCGAACGGTAATATTCCGCCCGTGCCTTGTCCACTTCTTCAATGATTCGCTGGGGTTCTGCGGTGGCAAGCCCCAGCGTCAGAATACTGTTGCGGATTCTTGCCTGATAGGGGGCAAAGATGTAGCAGCGTATTACGTTTTCCCGTTCCCGCAGCAGATAGTCCGCACAGCGACCGATGATGACGCAGTTTTCTGTTTCGGCGTGCTGTAGCACTAACTTGCTCTGTACCTCGAACATGCGGTCCTTTTTCAGAGAACTGCCGATGCCCAGCGGGTACGCCATTTTATAGTAGCCGGAGGAACTCATGCCGTTTTTGCTGAACTCCACCAGAGAGTGCAGGGTGCTGTCGATTTCCTCTGCCTCTTTTTCCAGTACATTTCTGTCGTATAGGGGAATGCCCAGCTTTTTTGCCGTAGCAATGCCGATGTCCCGCCCTCTGCTGCCGAACTGCCGTGTAATTGTGATCACATAATTTTGCATGGATAAAAGCCCCTTTCTCTTTGAAAATCGTATGATATTGCTCATCATATTCATGATACCACAAACTGTTCCGTTTGTAAATATGGAATATTACACGAGAAACACTCTGGAATTTTGGGAAACTTGGCAGTTTTTCGGCGGAATCCACGCTTTTGCAACAGACTCGAAAAAACATGCAGGATTCTGCCGGCGAGTTTGTCCGGAACCGGCTTTTTTCGGAAATATAAGGCAATACCGCACAAAGAGCGTCTGGCGACTTTGCACGCCATCTGCTTGC